>Ga0075418_10000173_pt1 | contig 60718 bp, 39 predicted proteins | sample SoiMetdeltSBSDD2_FD_81776 | JGI IMG/M metagenome (GOLD analysis project Ga0075418, IMG submission 81776) | Bulk soil microbial communities from a Populus tree surrounding site in Tennessee, USA - Soil MetaG P. deltoides SBSDD2 | ecosystem: Environmental > Terrestrial > Soil > Tree plantation...
ATCGCGATCAAGGACGCGCACCTCGAGTGGCGGCCCATCCGGCTGCTGATCGGGCAGGTGGCGGTCGGCGCGATGACCGCGAATACCGTCACGCTCGAGTTTGCCGGATCGGAGGACGAATCGCGCAGGCCCCCCGAATCGCTCGCCGCGCCGATATCGTTTGCCGTGACCGATTTTCAGATTGCCGCGCTGTCGATCGTCCGGCCCGATGCCGCGCAGGAAATCCGCGGTTTGCGCGCGGCGTTTTCGGGCAACAGAAAGCAGCTCAAAGCCGAAGTGAAGTCGCTGGCGACGCAATACGGCGCTCTCAAAGGCGAGCTAAAGATCGGCGCTGAAAGCCCCTTTGCTCTCGACGGAAATGTCGAGCTGACGGGGCCCGATCCGCGTGTGTACGTTGCCACCGCGAGGCTCGGCGGGAGTCTGCTGAACGCAGAGGTCGCGATCGATGCGAAAGCGTACGATGCGATCGCCTCCGCGAAGCTCGCCGTGGCGCCGTACGATGCGCAGCCGCTTACACAGCTCGAATTCACCACGAAGGATTTCGATCCGCGAGCCTGGGTGGCGAACGCGCCGGGCGCCAAGCTGAGCGGCGAAGGTCGTCTCGCTGCGCGTGAAGGGCGCCGGCTCGACGGAACGCTCGACGTCAAGAACACCGAACCGGGCACGATCGACGATAAGAAACTGCCCTTCGCACAGCTGTCGGCCGCTTTGCAGGGTACGCTTGAAGAACTCTTGCTGACGAATATCAGGCTCGATCTCGCGGGCGCAGGCCGCTTCGCCGGGGCGGGTGCATGGCGCGGCGGCGCTCTCGATCTGAACCTCGACACGCGGAATTTCAACCTGCGCGGCGTTCAGAAGCGGCTGCACCAGACAAACCTCGCCGGCAAGGTCGCGCTGGGCGGCAATACGGCGGCGCAGCGGGTGCGTTTCAATCTCATCCAGCAGCAGTACCACGTGCGCTTCGCGGGCACGCTGGTCGAGGGTATCGTGACGATCGACGAAGCCTACGCCCGCGCGGGTGCGGCCGAGCTTGCGACGCGTGGGCGCGTCGCGTTCGATACGCAACGGTCATTCAACCTCGCAGGGCAGCTCCGCAACTTCGATCCAGCGAAATTCGGCGCCTTCCAGAGTCAACTGGTCAACGGTCGCTTCGAGCTGAAAGGACACGTCGAACCGGTGCTTCAAGTTGCGGCGAACGTAAGCGTGACGGACAGCAAGCTTTACGGTCTGCCCGCGACGGCGAATGGTACCTTCAAATCGCAGCGTACCGACCATCCCGACGTCAGCATTGACGCGACGTTGCGCGTGGGCGACACGCGGGCAAGCGCTAAAGGCATCGTGCGCGACCCTGCCGACGCCCGCTCGGTGGATATGCAGCTGACACTCGCTGGAGGAAGCATGGCCGAGCTCTACAGGATCGTCGGAGTGCCGCTACCGCCCACCCCGCCGTATCGCATCGCCGGCCGCCTCGTTCAGCGCGGCGACCTCTGGCAGTTCCGGCAATTCACCGGCGCCGTAGGTGATAGCGATCTGTCGGGCGACTTCCTTGTCGACCGCGGCCGCACGCCGCAATTCATGAAAGCCGACTTGAAGTCGAACCGCCTCGCGCTCGCGGACCTCTCCGGCTTCATTGGCGCGGAAAAAACTCCGGGCGGCAACGTCACGACGCCGAATCCGAACCGCGTGTTACCGGATTCGCCCTACAACCTCGAGAAGCTCAAGGCCGCCGACGCGGACGTGAAGTTCGAAGGGAAACAGATCCTGACAGAGCGCCTGCCGGTACGAAGCATGATTACACATCTGGTTCTCAAGGACGGCGTTCTCACACTCTCCCCGCTCAACTTCGGCGCAGCGGGGGGCAATCTCTTTTCTCAAATCACGCTCGACGGGCGCGGCTCGATCATCGCATCGCGCGCCGACATCCGCGTGCAGTCACTGCAGCTCTCGCAGCTGCTGCCACAACTCAGGATCGCGAAAGCGAGCGTGGGCGAAATCGACGGGAGCGTGAAGTTGGCCGGGCGTGGCAACTCGGTGGCAGCGATGCTCGGCACGGCGACGGGCGATACGACACTGGTGATCGGGGAAGGCAAAGTCAGCGATCTCATGCTGCGGCTTTCGAACCTCGACCTGGCGAACTCGCTGGTCGTGCTGATGCGGGGCGATCGCGACATTCCAATCCGCTGCGTGGTGGCCGACCTCGCCTTCGAGAACGGCGTCATGCAGCCGCGGCAATTCGTGTTTGACACGGCACACACGACGCTGGTCGGCGAAGGAAAGGCGAATTTCGCGGACGAGACGCTCGATCTGCGCTTGGTCGCCAAACCCAAGAGCGCGAGCCTGCTTTCGCTGCGCGGCCCGATCAATGTAAAGGGTTCGTTCGCGCAGCCGGCAGTGATGCCTGACCTGGGGAGACTGGCCGCGCGCGCAGGGGGCGCGGTAGTACTGGCTACGGTTGCGACACCCCTTGCTGCGCTCGTGCCATTCATACAGATGGGCGGAAATCAGGATGTGCAGTGCGGCCCGCTCATGCAGGCGGCGAAGCAGGCGATAGAGCAGCGCGCGACTTACGTCGTTGGCCGGTAACAGCTGCTCTCATCTGCCGATGAGTGAGAAACCTGCCAGGGTCTTGAGGTGAATAGGGTTCAAACCCCGCTAAATGTTTGATCCTGCAATTATTTTCGTCCATCCTTTGGAAAACTCCAACGCCCACAATCAGCATTCGGCGCTACCGGCAGCGGTGGGAATTTTCCAGATTACCGCGACCCTCTCTGAGTCCTTAGTGCAACGGGTGATCCTGCCGTCATGTTCACATTCAGCAAAAAATAGGAGAAACTGCCCCGACGATTTCGCATGTGGGAGGCGCGATGCCTGCTTTGCAAAGAATAATGTTCACTGCCTTGATCGCGACCGTCATGGCGAGCACTGCCGCACCAGGTCTTGCGCAGTCAACGCAGGATTTTCCAACGAGACCGGTCCGGATCATCGTGCCGCTGACGGCTGGCAGCGCCGCCGACCTGCTCGCGCGCAGGCTCGCCGTGAAGATGAGCGAGAACTGGGGTCAGCAAGTGGTGGTCGACAATCGGCCCGGCGCTGGCACAACTTTGGGAACAAGTATCGTAGCCAAAGCTACGCCCGACGGCTACACGCTCCTCGTCAATTCGGCCGCTTTTGCGGTGAGTGCAGCGCTATATTCGAAGCTCCCGTACGACTCGCTCAAAGACTTCTCGCCCGTGAGCCAGATTGCGATCGCGCCGATCATTCTGGTGGCAGCGCCTTCGCTCGGTGCGAAATCAGTCAAGGACCTCGTCGCGCTCGCCAGGCAGAAGCCGGGACAGATCACCTACGGCTCTTCCGGTGTCGGCAGCAGCACCCATTTCGCCGGAGAGCAGTTCAAAATTGCCGCCGGGATCGAGGTCGTGCATGTCCCGTACAAGGGACCACCCGAAGCACTACTCGACACGATGACGGGGCGCATCCAGTATCTCCTAGCGCCTCTTGTGCCCGCGCTGCCGTTCATCAAAGACCGGAGATTGCTGGCGCTGGCTGTAACCACCGCGCAGCGCACGCCGGTTCTGCCGGACGTGCCAACGGTCGCGGAGGCTGCGCTGCCGGGTTACGAGTACCAGGATTGGTGGGGAGCGTTCGCGCCCGCAGGGATGTCGAAGCCGGTCATCGATAAAATAAGCAAGGAGATCGCGCGAATCGTCAATCTGCCGGACATCAAGAAGCAGATGCTGAACCAAGGCGAAGAGGCAACACCCAGTACGCCAGAGGAGTTCACCAGGTTCGTCCGCGCCAAAGTCGAGACAGCCCGCAAGGTGGTCACGCTCGCCGGCATTCGCGCTGAGTGAACACAGCAACGGCAGTAACCGCCCGAATTGCGGGACGAGCGTACCTGTTCCCCGGCGGCCGGCCCTAGTTCAGTACTTCGGGTGAATTTCGTATCACCTCGCGCGCCAGGTAATTGAACGTGGCGCTGATGTACTTCGGCGAGCCGCGATAACCACGAGCTTCCAGCGCGTGCTCGCGCTTCACCGCCTTGATCGGACCGACGGCGCGCGCCATCAGTTGCAGCTTGGCCGCGCGCTCCATGTAGAAGCCGAGGATAGTCGCCGCCTCCATCGTCTTGCAGGCGGTGAGCACGCCGTGATGCGCGAGCAGGATGGCCTCTTTGTCGCCCAGACCCTCGGAAATGATGCGCCCTTCCTCGTCGCCGATCGGCACGCCGGGCCATTCCGGCAGGTAGGCGCAGTTTTCGTACAGCACGCAGGTATCCATGTGCGACACGATCAGCGGTTCGGCGATCATCGACAGAGCTGATGCATGCGGCGGATGCGTGTGCACGATGGAATTGACCTGCGGCCGCTCCTGGTAGATCCACAGGTGAAAGCGGTTGGCCGGGTTGGCCATGCCATCGCCTTCAAGCACGTTGAGGTCGTTGTCGAACAGAAGGATGTTGCTCGCCTTTGCTTCGTCCAGGCCGAGGCCGAAGGACAGGCCCCAGTAGGTGCCGGGCTTCTCGCCACGCAGCGTAATCTGGCCGGCGAGCGCCGACTCGTGCCCGTCCGCATCCAGGATGCGGCAGGAAAGCGCGACGCGTTGCGCGGGCGTCCAGTCCGGGCCGCGCAGGAATTTCTCCATGTCGCTCTTCATTTTCTCGTGGTACTCGGACTTGGGCCTTACGGTCATGTCATTCACGTGACACCTCCTTTGAAGCTAGTTTAGCCCGGATCAGCGGTGCCCCGTGGGCACGCCGCGCCGAGCGTAGAACTCCGATACCTCCGCGATCTCCCTCTTCGTCATCTGCCTCACGACGTTGCGCATCTGGGCGTGGATATCGTTGCGGCGGGCGCCTGTGGCGAACGCGTGCAGTTGATCCTCGAGATAGCGCTTCGGCATGTGCTCCAGCCACGGCGTGCCAAGCTTGCGGTCGATGCCGCCGTGGCAGGAGGCGCACGGCGCGATGTTCCTGACCGGATCGCCGACGCGCACGAGGGCGGGCGCGGGTGAATCGTCAGCCGCGGGTTCGAGCCGCGGCTTGGGTAGCGACGCGTAGTAGGCGGCTAGGTTGTGTATGTCGTCGTCCGCGAGGTTCGCCGCCAGGGCCTGCATGACCGAATGCGCGCGGTCCCCGTTCTTGTAATCGACCAGCTGCTTCATGATCACTTCTCGATACTGGCCGGCCAGATTGGGCGTGTCGGCCGCGGTGACCCCCTGCGCTCCGTGGCACATCGTGCATTGCTGGAGCGCAAGCGTAGCGCCGAGGCCGATCGAGGCCTGTGAAGTCCCGCTGTTCGCGCCATCCGGCAGGATGACGCGCGTCGACACCCGTGCTTTCACGGGCTCGGCAGTTTCGCTCCACTTCGTCGGGACACCGGCCGCCCGGCAAATCGCCGCCCAGATGCCCTGCGCACTGAAGTCGGGGTGCGCCGACGGCAGCCATACGAACCCGACGAGCAGCGTGACGAGCGTCAGGACGACGAGCGAGATCACGCTCCACTGCACGTAGCGGCGGCTGGCCGGATCGTGCGGCGCGGCCATCACTGCCCTCCGATGCGCACGGCGGGCACGGAGGTCTCCTTCAGCATCGCGAGCTGAGCGATCGGGAAGCCGTAGTTCACGACCGTCAGCGCAATCATCATCGTCACCCAGATCGCGAAGCCGTTGAGCGCGAGCGGCGTTCGCTCGACCGGATGCGCGGACGCGCTGAACGTGAACGGCGCGGGGTCGGCGGCGCCTTTGCGCGCCACCGCCAGGATGTAGATGAAGAGGAGGCCCGAGACCATCACCACGAAACCGCCGATCGTCGAGACCGTCACCGTCCACGCCTGCGCCTGGAGATCGGGGTGCGTGTAGTCGAAATACGCCATGCGGCGCGGCATGCCCAGCAGCCCGACGAGGTGCCACGGCATCGTCAGCACGAGCATGCCCAGGAACCACGTCCAGAGTTGCACCTTGATGAGGCCGGTTGAAAGCGGCCGGCATTTCGTGAGCTGCGGCCACAAATCATAGGCGACCATGAAATACATGATCACGATCGCGCCGGCGAAGATGAGGTGGAAATGCCCGGTGATCCACTGCGTGTTGTGCACCGTCTCGTTCAGCTGGTAGCTCATGTTGATGATGCCGCCCGCGCCGCCGAAGCCGAGCATGATGAACGAGAACGTCACGGCGAGCATCATGGCGTTGTCCCAGGGCAGCGCCTTCACCCACCCGATCAGGCCTTTACCGCCGCGCAGTCGCGCCGCGATCTCGACCGAGGCGACGATCGTGAACACCGTGAGGAACGTCGGCACTGCCACCATCGCCGTGAAGACCGCGTGCACGAACTTGAAGCCCGAGCCGACATGCGGATCGGCAAAGAGATGGTGGATCCCGATCGGCATCGAGAACACGAGGAACAGCACGAACGCGACGCGCCCCATCGTGTCGCTATAGAGCCGGCCGCCGATCGCGCGCGGCACGATCGTGTAGAACGCGATGTAGGCGGGCATCAGCCAGAAATACACGATCGCGTGCAGCGTCCAGGAGAAGAAGACGCGCGCGAGCCCCGCGTCGATCGTGTCCTTGAAGCCGAGCGCGACCGGCAGGATGAGCACGAGAATCTCGATCGCCGCGCCGACGGCAGTCCACGCCCAGAGGTACGCCCCGGCGACGTTGCCGAACATCGCGAGCGGAATCGTGGCGCCCGGATGCTCTTTCTTCCACGCGCGCAGGTTTACGGCCATCAACGCGACCCACACCCACGAGCCGACCACGACCAGCACCACGCCGAGATAATAGAAGACGCTGCCGACCATCGGCGGGTAGAACGTGAAGAGCACCGACGCGCGGCCGAGCGCGACGGGCGTAGCCGCCATCACGGCCCCCGTCACCACCAGCCAGAAACCACCCCACGCCCATTTGAGCCCGATCAGCGGCCGCTTGAGTGACAGCTCGGTGATCGCGTAGCCGAAGCCCATTGCAACGAGCGTCGGCAGGACATAGCCCATCACGGTGCCATGGCCGGTCACCGAGCGGTAGTAGTGCTCGGGATTCCCGACCCAGGCGGAGAGAGGGCTGCGCACGTACATCTGCCACTCGCCCAGCACGAGCGCGGCCGCGAACGCGACGAACGCGACCCAGAAATGGGCAAGCACGAGCCTTCTAGCGAGAAACACAGGTCAGCCTTTCTCCCTTGCGGGCCTTCGCCATGAACTCCTGCTGCGGCACGACCTGGAACCGCGCCCACATGGCCGCGTGCCCCGTTCCGCAATACTCGTGGCACGGCATCAGCTGCTCGCCCGTTTTCCGGAACGTCGCCGTGAACGTCGCGACGTAGCCGGGGATCAGCATCACGTTCGCGTTCGTGGTGCCGACGACGAACCCGTGGACCACGTCGGAGCTCGTGCCGCGGAACGTGACCGGCGTCTCGGCCGGCACGAGCATGCACTGCGGCTCGAATGAGTACTGCTGCGCGACGAGCCGCACCACCACCTTGCCGTCCGCTTCGACGGAAGTGCCGAGGTTGGATTCGACGAACTCGCCGGAGATGTGCAGCGTGCGCGGATCGATCGTCTCCACGCGGGACGGCGGCATCGAAGACCAGTGGACGCCGGTGAAGATCATCATCGCGACCAGGGCGACAATGATCACCGCGACGATGATGCCCCACCGCCGCTCGGCCGCGACGGCAACCGCTTCCGACGCGTGCGCGGTCTCGCTCACTGGATCGCGCCTCGCGGCAGAAACACGAAGAAGTAGAACGCGAAGTAGATCGCCACGACGATCGCGGTCGCGATGCCCGCGACCGCAAAGGCCCCCGCCGGGCCGCGGCTCACGATTTCGTCCACTCGCGCGTCGCTCGCCTCGGTCGCGTGGCGGTCATCCTGCGGTGTGCCCATGGTCCCCCCTCCTTATTCCGGCAAGAGCTTGCGCAGCTCGTTCACCTGGGCCGGCGTGACCGGAGCGCCGGCATTACCCCAGGCGACCCGTATGTAGGTGACGACTGCTGCCACTTCGTCGTCGCTCAGAACGTGCAGGAACGGCGGCATGCCGTGCGGCTTTGGGTTCTTGCGCGTCCCCGGTGGATAGCCGCCATTCAGCACCATGCGTATCGGGTTGACCGGCGTCGCCATCGTGATCGATGGGTTCGCCGCGAGCGGCGGATACGCGGGCGGGTTCCCCTTGCCTTCGTTGCCGTGGCACATCACGCACTGGTCCAGGTAGACCTTGCGGCCCATCTCCAGTACCGCAGGCTGTGTCAGGCGCTCGGCACTGGAGACCGAGGGAGGCGCGTCTCCCGGCGCCAGCGACTTCAGATACACCGCCATCGCGGTGGCGTCCTCGTCCGTGAGGTATTGAAGGCTGTTGTAGGTGACTTCCGCCATGGGACCATACACGGTGGCGCGTTGGGAGACGCCGACCTGAAGCAGGTCCGCGATGTCCTTCACGCTCCAGTTACCGAGACCGCCCTCCTGGTTCGACGTGAGCGAGGGCGCGTACCAGTTCTGGTTGGGAATCATCCCGCCTTCGAACGCCTGCGCCTCGCTCGAGCCGCCGAGCCGGTTGATGGCGGTGTGGCACATCGAGCAGTGGCCGAGGCCTTCGACCAGGTACGCGCCCCGATTCCACTGCGCAGACTGCTTCGGATCGGGGATGTACTCGCCTTCCTTGAAGTAGAGCGTGCGCCAGCCGACGAGGAGCTCGCGCTTGTTGAAGGGGAAGCGCAGCTCGTGCGGGCGGTTTTTCTGGCGCACCGGCGGAATCGACATGAGATAGGCGTAAATCGCGTCGCAGTCCCCGCGCGTGACTTTCGTGTATGCCGCGAACGGCATCGCCGGATAGAGCAGCGTGCCGTCGCGCGAGATGCCCTTCTGCATCATTCGGTAGAAGTCGTCGGGCGTCCACCGGCCGATGCCGGTCTCGTCGTCCGGCGTGATGTTGGAGACGTAGAGATTCCCGAACGGCGTCGGCATCGCGCGCCCGCCCGCGAACGGTTCGCCGCCGGGCGCGGTGTGGCAGGCGATGCAGTCGCCGGCGCGCGCTAGGTATTCGCCGCGGTCGATGATCTGCGTCGTCACGTCCACGACCTTGGAGGTGCCCGTCAGCGCTCCGGGGCGCACGACCTTCCAGACGAGCGCGGCCACGACCAATCCGCCGACGAGGACCAACGCGACGATGAAGGCGAGCTTGCGCATGCCGGCTACCGCTGGCTGCCGCAGGCGAGCGGCATCCGCACGAGGTTCGACTTCTCGGGCGCGGCGTCGGCCGGCGGCTTCTGGCGCGAGAGCCAGGCGGCGAGGGCGCCGACGTCGGTGTCGGTCAGGCGCACCGCGATGCGCTTCATGCAGTCCGGATCGACCGCCACGCGCTCGCCCACCCGCCAGCGGACGAGCTGCGCTGCGATGTAGTTCGGGCGCAAGCCGACGAGCCCGGGGATGCCCGGTTCCATGCCGGTGAGACCTGCTCCATGGCAGGAGATGCAGGCCGGAATGCCTGTTTTCGGGTCACCCGTTCGCGCGAGCGCCTGGCCCCGCTCGAGGCTCGCCGGGTCCGCAGGTACGGTCTCGTGCAACATGAACGCCGGGCGTTGCTTCGCATAGTGCTCGGCGATCTCGCGCAGGTACGCGTCCGGGAGATACGCAACGAGGTAATTCATCGGCGCGTAGCGGCGCTTGCCGTCGCGAAACGCGACGAGCTGGTTGTAGAGATATCCGGCCGGCTTGCCGGCGATGCGCGGGAAGTAATCGTTGCCCGTGCCCTGCCCGCTCTGCCCATGGCAGGTCGTGCAGCCCTGGACGCGGGCCTCCATCGAGTCGAGCGTCTTGAACGCCGGGATCGCGGCGTTCTGGGCGAGCGCCCGCGGTGCGGCAACGAGCCACGCGGCCGCAACTACGGCGCCCACCGCAAATGCGAGAAGGCGCAACCGGTTCTTCGCTGCCCGTGTCATTGTCTGGGACTTTTATGCATTATCCCTCGCGGCACCCCGGCCGCCCATTGGCACATGGTGCAATTCGACCCTGCGGCGTCGGTAGCGTCTAAGGAGAGCAGGCCAGCCCGCGCGAATGGCTCGAGATTGAGTCGCTAGCTCAAAGGGATTGATCGGCTGATGCCCGCCCCCATCTTTGGTTAGTGCTATGCCGCCGCCCACCCAATACACTCTTTTCGACCAAACAGCTGCATTTCCGCACGGTCTAGTCTACCGGGCGAATTTTCTTACAAGCGACGAGGAAGAGCAGCTGTTGGCGGAGTTCGTCCGCTTACCGTTCAAGCAGGCGCTATTTCAGCAGTACACGGCGCGGCGGCGGGTTGTTCGATATGGAGAAGGCGAGTACCCGGCGAGCTACGGCAACCAGGCGGAGAATGCGAATCCGCGCAGGCCATTCCCAGAGTTCCTCCTGCCGTTTCGCCGCAAGATCTCGCAATGGCTTGGTATGGACGAGAGTTCGTTCGTACATGCGCTCTGCACCGAGTACCAGCCAGGGACGCCGATAGGCTGGCACAGTGACGCTCCCCATTTCGAGACGATCGTCGGCATTTCACTCGCTGGGAAAGCGCGAATGCGGTTCCGACCATATGCCGCCAAGAACGACAAGACGGCAGCGATTGCGATCGAGCTTGAGCCCCGTTCGGCCTACGTGATGCAGGGCGATGTTCGCTGGCGCTGGCAGCACCATATCCCACCTACTACGGAACTGCGCTACTCGATTACGTTTCGCACGCTTCGGTCTAACGCAATAACGAAACGGCCTCCGCCATAGCCGTAAACAGTCCAGCGCAGCTCGACTGGATCCGGTGCGCACTGAACCGCTTCAACTGACAGCGGGTTGGCGTCAAGCCCGGCCTCCCCTTGTCAGACACATCAGCCGGTTTCTCGGTAAACCATCCACGCCTACAACGTTGCCCGAGCGGCTACGTGGCAAAGCTGGCGGTATGCTGAAAGCCCGCACCTCACGCTTGAATTCGACTGAACCTGTCGAGGAACCCCTCGGTCTATTTGCATGACGTGGGCAAGATCCGCATTGGAATATCCGGCTGGCGCTATCCGCCGTGGCGCGGGGTGTTCTATCCCGATGGACTCGCTCAGGATCGTGAACTTGAGTTCGCGTCGCGGGCGCTGCCGACCATAGAGATCAATGGCTCTTTCTATTCACTTCAGAGCCCGGCGAGCTACGCGCGCTGGCGCGATGCCACGCCGGCGGACTTCGTGTTCGCCGCCAAGGGCGGGCGCTACATCACGCACGTCCGGCGATTGCAGGACGTTGAGACGCCGCTCGCAAACTTTCTCGCTTCGGGGCTGTTTAACCTCGGAGACAAGCTGGGCCCTCTCCTGTGGCAGTTTCCTCCCAACTTCCGGTACGACGCGGAGCGCCTGGAGCGATTCCTTGCAATGCTGCCGCGCGATACGGGAGAAGCTCTCGTGCTCGCGCGCAAGCGCGATGCGCGCATGAAGGGACGTTCCCGGTTAGCCATCGAGCGCGTGCGCGTACTGCGCCATGCGGTGGAAATCCGCCATGCAAGCTTCGTCGACGAGTCGTTCATCGCGCTCCTGCGGCGGCACCAGGTCGCGCTCGTTGTGGCCGACACGGCGGGCAAATGGCCATACCTGGAGGACGTAACGGCCGATTTCGTCTATCTCCGTCTGCACGGCGACAGAAAGCTGTACGCGAGCGGCTATACGGACCGGGCGCTCGACCGTTGGGCCGAGCGCATCCGCGCCTGGAGCGGCGGGAAGGAACCGCGGGACGCGCAGCGGATCTCGACGATAGCACCGGCTAAGCGGCGATCGCGGGATGTCTATTGTTACTTTGATAACGACGTCAAGGTGAGAGCGCCCTTCGACGCGCAGCGCCTCATGGACAGGCTGGGGCTGGCCGTCGCGAACCGGATCCCCAGGAGCCGCCTGAGGCGTGTCCCCTGGAAAGAGGCGTCCCGGATGGCGGCGCCGGCGTTCTTTCGCGCACCGCGACAGCGGTGACAGCTCGGCATTTCAGAGAACCAATTGGCGCGCCAATCGGCACTGCCTAAGGCTCCGGTATGAACCGTTACCCATGTGACCGGAATGCACCGTTGCGAGCCTGGTTCTCGCCGACGGAATGATCAGCGAGTCGCCGGCGTACCAGTGGGGCGGCTCGTATGCGGTGGCCGCGTTCGTGCTGACCGGTGCGCTGATGCTGTTCGTGCTGCCGGTTCGCCGTCGGGTGCTGATCGGATCTGTGCCATCCCTCCCCGGGATTGAAAACGAAGCTCCATAGTTCCGTTTCCGGTCGTTTTTCACTTGCGCGCATGCACCCGACCGGGCAGGATTCTCCAGACATGATCGCCCCGACGGATCGACATCGGCGGTTAACCTGTTCGCGCGCCATCGCTTGCCGATACACCGTTCAAGAACAAAATTCAAGGCAAGATTGCGCACCACGGCAGGGCGGCATCCAGCAATCGCTGGCAAATATCTTGCGGTTCCGCTGGACGAGAAGCCGGACGCTGCAACCATCGAGTTGGTCTGCACGGTCAGGCAATTGACGATGCGCGGGGCGGGAGATAAAGTGTAATCGGGAGCGAGGAAGGATGTCTGTAATTCTCAGGCACGAAGATCTCACTCGCCAAGACAGCCCAACGGCCCGAACCGTCGATCCCCGGTTGTGCGACAGTACATGCGGTGGCTTCCGCAAGCCGGATTCCATTGCAACTGGAGCGCGCCGGGCATTGGAAGCTACCCCTCGGATGGAGGGAAATGAACCAGTCGGGTAATAACATGAAGCACCTGCTCAGGTTTCTTTGTACGTTGGCGCTCGTCTGTCTCTGCCGGGGTACGTTGACAACGACCGCGTCGGCCCAGCAGGTGACGCAGCAACCGATTGCCGAGCCGGTGTTCATGTGTGGTTCGGGAGTGGCCGGGCAGCGGCACGACAAACAACGCATCTTTGAAAGCGTGCCGACCAGACCACTGGCGGTATCCGACGACGGCAGACTGTTGTTCGTGATCAATACGCCCGCCAACTGCCTGGAGATTTTCGAGATAGGAGAGCGGGTCCTGACGTTGCGCAGCACCGTGAGCGTAGGTATCGACCCGGTGGCAGTGGCGCAGCGCACTGCCACCGAGTTGTGGGTGGTCAATCACGTATCGGATTCGATCAGCATCGTGAGAATAGACGGTGCGCCGCGGGTCGCAGCAACACTGCAGGTCGGCGATGCACCCTGGGACGTGGTGTTCGCAGACCACGGTCGCGACAGGCGCGGCGCCACGCACAATCGACGCAATCGCGCGTTCGTCAGCGCCGCGTTTCGTGGCCAGCATCACCCTCAGTTCAAAACCTCTTTCCTGCTTCAGAACCGCCTCGACGCCAAAAACAGCGAACGCGGTGAACAGATCGGCAGAGCCGATCTGTGGGCGATCGATATCGGCGCCAATACCGGAGACACAGAGGTCGCCGGGGTCATCAACCTGTTTACCGACTCGGTGCGGTCACTGGCCGTGAACCGGGACGGCAGCCAGGTTTTCGCGACCGCCTTCAAGTCCGGCAACCGCACTGCGGCCGTGGCGGTGCCGTTCGATGCCCTGATCGGCGAAAAGTGGAGCGCCGACGGTGTCGGCCACCCGGAGCCCATGTTGATGGTGCAGCAGAACGACAAGGGCGAATGGCGCGACCTGTTGGGCAGGGACTGGTCCGAGAAACTGAATTTTTCGATCGCCGACAACGATCTGTTCATCATCAATGCGGGCAGCGCGCTGCAACTGGGCAACCTTTCGGCGCCCAAGTTCAATCGCCATGCAGTGGCAACGACGGTCAAGAATCTCGGCACGATTCTTTTCAACACCGTTTATGACGCCAGGCACAATCGACTGATTGTCTCGGGGCTGGAATCGCACAATACCCAGCCGATGCAGGACAAGCTCAAAGAGCGGTTCGTCAGCAACCAGCTGACCGTCGTCGACCTGAACCGGAAGCCCGCGCCCGGCGTGCACCGGATCAACCTGGACGGCAGGGAGTTCCAATCGGCTCGCGTCACTCCAGGCATGGCCCTGCCCGGTGCGCTGCATCTCGATCGCGACGGCGATCAGATCCTGGTTGCGTCGATGGGCGGCAACAAGCTGTCGCAGTTCAAGTTGTCGACGGATGCGGGGAAACCGCTTCAGGCTAGCGGTTTGAAACAGCAGTTTCTGGGCAAGGCACGCGACTACGGCGCTGCCCCGGCGGGCGGACCCGTCGGATTCGCCACGGATCCGATGGACCGACTGCTGTTCGTCTACACCCTTTTCGACAACAAGATCCTGACCTATCGAATCACCTCGACAGCGCTCGACAAGATCTCCGAGTACACGATGTTCAGCCCGGAGGCGCTGGACGTCCGTCAGGGCAGGCAATGGCTATACGACGCAACGCTGACTTCCTCCAACGGCGCGGTCGCCTGCGCCTCCTGTCATGTCTTCGGTGGCTCCGACAAGCTGCAGTGGGATCTCAGCCAGAAAGACAAACCCCTGGAGATCGTCGAGCTGGGTTACGTCGCCCACCCTGGCCGCGAGATCCCGGACCTGAAGACCGAGATCCGTGCGATTACCTTCAAACAGGATCCCGCGGCGGTCAAAACCGGGGACAGACTGCCGCTGGGAAATACGAGAGTGCCGGTGGTGTTCATGGGTAGCAAGAAAGCCTTTGCCGAAGCGCTGCAGAAGAACACCATCGACCTGAAATCGCCGGGACTGGCCTACCTGGAGAAAGGCGACGCCGACCCGCGCCTGTTCAAATACAGGGGGACCTTCACCACCCAACCGGCCTGGCTGCTGATCGATACACCGTTTTTTCATCCGCTGAAAGGACCCATGCTGACGCTTCCCTTGCACGGGCTCACGAACTCGGGCGCGTTGCATTTCAGAGGCGACATGCAGGGAAGCGCTCCTGGGGGCGGCAATCATTGTCCCAAAGGACGGTCCGTCGAAGAGCGCGCGCTGAAGGAGTTCAATACGCCGTGCGACGGTTCCCCGGGCACTTTCGAAGGTCTGATGGGCGGCCAACGATTGTCCGAACAGGACATGGATGCTTTGACCCGTTACGTGTTCGCGCTTTCCTATCCACCAAACCCGATCCGTCCGCTGAATAACCGGGTCAACGGCGCAGGGGAGAAAATATTCACCGCGCAGAAAATCGCGGTCGACGTGACAGACTTCGCCAAGGTTCTGAACAAGGGACCGCTGATCTTCACCTGCGCCGAGTGTCACACGACCGACCGAGATGCGGACCGGTTCGGCACCTCGAAAATGATGTACTCGGCACCGGCGCTCACCCTGCAGGACGCCAAGATTCCCCACCTGAGATTTCTCTACGACCGGGCGGGTTTCTTCCGCGGCGACTACCGCAAGGCCAACGCATTGGTCAAGCAGGAGGGGATGGTCGCCAAGCTCAGGAGAGCCATGTATGCGAACTTCGGATTCTATAAAGCCGAGTTCGACAGTGCGCCCAGATACCTTGCGGTCCAGCCGCTGGACTACTACGATGAACTGATTCATGCAATCGGTTACAACCACGGCGCCTGGTTCGACAGCACCATGTTCGCCACCAGCGCGGTCTGGATACTGAACGGCGAGGATCCGCGAAGGCAAACGGAAGAAACGCTGCGCCGCTACGAAAATCTGTACGAATACCTGATGGCGTTCGACACGGACTATTTCCCGATGTACGGTCAGCAGTTCACGTTCCGTGCCAGCGATCTGAACGCGATCAAGTCGCGAACAGTCGGGAGCGCTGCGTTGCTGGACAAATTCAGGGGGTTCGTCGATTCGATCTATTCGCCTGAAGGACACAACGGCGTTCAATGCCACTTGTCCTACTACACTACGACCGCGACCGGACGATGGCAGAAGATAGCAATCAAAAGCAAGAACAACCTGGACACCAGCAACGGCGAATCCCTGGCCAGAGCGCTGCTGTCGCTCACCCCTCAACTCAAGCCGATAACCTTTACGTGCAGCTGACATGAAAAGAGCACTCGCCTACATCGAACGGAAAAGCGCCGCGTTCGCGCGGCACCCGATGTTGGACTATCTGAAAAACGAATCCATACCGGCAAAACAACGACTGGTGTTTGCACCGTACATGGCGCATTTCGTTTTTTCGTTCATGGACATCAACCGGTTCGTATTGCGCGATTTGAGTTCCAACGACCAGTATCAGCATTTGGTCAACATCCACACCGACGAGGACAGCCATCACTGGCCCTGGTACCTGAACGACTTGAAGAAACTGCAGATGGACAAGTCTGGGACTCTCTCCGAATTGCTATATTTCATCTGGAGCGACCACGGCATCCGTTCACGCATGCTGACCTACGATATGGTAGGTCTCGCCAAACAGGCCTCGCCTATCTGCAAAGTGATTCTGGTGGAGGTGATCGAGAAGACCGGTAGCGTGTTTCTCGCGCAAACAGCGGAAGTGAGCCGTCAGTTGAGCAATCAACCGGATTACCTGTATTTCGGGCAGCACCACCTGGATTGCGAAACCGGACATCACATGGGCACGGCCGACATCGAAAGGAAACTCGAGGTCATCGAGTTGACGGCGGACGAGCTCGAGAAAGGCATCCGCCTGATCGACGGCACTTTCACGCTGTATGAGAATTTCCTGACCGAGATGCTGGAGTTCGCGCAGCATCACGACCATTCGAAGCTGATGGCGAGCGACCGCTATCCCGCGGATATCTCCCAGAGCAGTACATCGTATCGGTGACGGCTCGACGCGGCAACCTGTTATCGAGCAGGAGAGTTTTCGGGAGTCCGATCTTCCTGACCGGTCGGACATTCTGTGCGCGTGCGAGCGCCGGTTCGAGATCACCTGCTTGCGAAATGACCGGGAGCACCACGATCGGCGATGCAATCGAGTGACCTCCGGAATGCATTGATGCCACTCGACGTAACAGACCTCGGCCCTGCCCTCACGCATCTTCAGCGCCTGGAAGCGGAAAGTATCCACATCATGCGGGAAGTGGTCGCCGAGACCGACAACCCGGTCATGCTGTACTCGATCGGCAAGGACAGCTCCGTCATGTTGCACCTTGCGCGCAAGGCATTCTTTCCCGCGCTGCCTCCGTTTCCGCTGCTCCACGTGGATACCACCTGGAAGTTCCGCGACATGTACGCCATGCGTGAGCGGGCCGCGCGCCAGGCGGGAATCGAGCTTCTCGTACACCAGAATCCCGAAGCAAAAGCGCTGAACATCAATCCCTTCGATCACGGCTCCCAGGTGCACACGGACATGTGGAAGACGCAGGGGCTGCGCCAGGCGCTCGATCAGCACGCTTTCGACGCCGCGTTCGGCGGTGCGCGCCGCGACGAGGAGAAGTCGCGCGCCAAGGAGCGGATCTTCTCCTTCCGCAGCGCCCAGCACCGGTGGGACCCCAAGAACCAGCGGCCCGAGCTCTGGCGCCTGTACAACGCCCGGAAGAGGAAGGGCGAGAGCATGCGCGTCTTTCCGATCTCGAACTGGACCGAGCTCGACGTGTGGCTGTACATCTACGCCGAGAACATACCGATAGTGCCGCTCTACTTCGCCAAAGAGCGGCCGGTCGTGGACCGGGACGGCATGCTGGTGATGGTAGACGATGACCGCATGCGCCTGCGTCCCGGTGAACGGCCGATGTCGAAGTCCGTGCGCTTTCGCACCCTGGGATGTTACCCGCTGACCGGCGCAGTGGAGTCGAGCGCGGCCACGCTGTTGGAAATCATACGCGAGCTGATCCTGGCGAGGACCTCCGAGCGGCAGGGACGCGCGATCGACCACGACGGCGCCGCCTCGATGGAAAAGAAGAAGCAAGAGGGGTACTTCTGATGGATACCGGCAACACGCTGCTTGCGACCGACATCGGGCGTTATTTGCAGGCGCATCAGCGCAAGAACCTGCTGCGCTTCATCGCCTGCGGCAGCGTCGATGACGGCAAGAGCACTCTGCTCGGGCGCCTGTTGTACGAATCAAAGTCCCTTTTCGAGGACCAGCTCGCCGCGCTCGAGGCGGACTCGAAAAAAGTCGGCACTCGCGGTGAATTGCTCGACTATGCGCTGCTCCTCGACGGGCTCTCCGCAGAGCGCGAACAGGGCATTACCATCGACGTGGCGTACCGATACTTTTCCACCGATCGGCGCACCTATATCGTCGCCGATACCCCGGGACGTGAGCAGTACACGCGCAACATGGCCACCGGCGCCTCGACGGCCGACCTGGCGATCATCCTGATCGACGCCCGTAAGGGCGTGCTGGTCCAGACGAGGCGCCATACTTACCTCGTCTCCCTGCTGGGAATCCGCAGCGTCGTGGTTGCGGTCAACAAGATGGATCTCGTCGGCTACTCGCGGGAGGTATTCGAAACCATCGAGCGCGACTACCGGGCGTTCGCGGAGCAGATCGGGCTGACCGAGATTGCATGCGTTCCGGTATCGGCCGTGAATGGCGACAACATCATGGCGCCCGGCCCGCGCACCCCGTGGTACCACGGACCGACGATCATGGACGTGCTGGAATCGGTGGAAATCGACGAACAACGCCTGCAGAGGGCGCCGTTCCGCATGCCCGTGCAATGGGTCAGCCGGCCGGACCAGAATTTCCGTGGTTTCGCGGGAACTATCGCGAGCGGCTCCGTTCGCCGGGGACAGCGCATACGCGTTCAGCCGTCAGGCCACGAGAGCAGCATCTCGCGTATCGTGACTGCCGACGGCGATCTGGAGGCCGCGTTCCCCAATCAGGCGATCACGCTGACACTTGCCGACGAAATCGACGTCTCCCGTGGAGACGTGATTTCCGCGGCCGATGCCCCGGCGGCGATTGCCGACCAGTTCGAAGCCACGGTCGTGTGGATGAGCGAACAGCCGCTGCTGCGCGGCCGGAACTATCTGTTGAAGGTCGGCGCGAGAACGGCAATGGCCACGGTGGCACCGCTCAAGCACAAGATAAACGTGACCACGCTCGAGAAGGTCGCGGCCAGCAAGCTCGAGTTGAATGAAATCGGCGTGGTGAATCTGGAGCTCGATCGAGCAATCGCGTTCGATCCGTACCGGGAAAACCGCGAAACGGGCGGTTTCATCCTGATCGACCGGATCACGAACGATACGGTCGGCGCGGGTATGCTCCATTTCGCGCTGCGCCGGGCCGACAACGTTCACTGGCAGGCGCTCGAGGTAGACAAGAGCGCACGCCAGGCGCTTGCCGGGCATCGCAGCGGCGTCGTCTGGATGACCGGTTTGTCGGGAGCCGGCAAGTCGACGCTCGCCAACATGCTGGAGAAGCGCCTATATGCGCGCGGCTTGCGGACCTATCTGCTGGACGGCGATAACGTACGGCACGGCTTGAACAAGGACCTGGGATTTACTGCGGCTGACCGCGTCGAGAACATCCGCCGCATCGCCGAGGTTGCCAGACTGATGGTCGATGCGGGCGTTATCGTTATTACCGCGTTCATTTCGCCGTTTCGTGCGGAGCGCAGGATGGCGCGTGAACTGATGAAGCCGGGCGAGTTCATCGAGGTTTTCGTGGACACACCGCTGGAGGTGGCGGAGGACCGCGACCCCAAGGGCCTTTACCACAAGGCGCGGCGCGGGGAGCTGAAGAACTTCACGGGAATCGACTCGCCTTACGAGGCCCCCGAAAACCCCGAGATCCGGATCGATACCGTGGCCAATTCGGTCGAACAGGCGACGCAACAGGTGTACGACGCGCTGGTCCGGATCGGGTTGATCGAACGCGAGTGAACGGCGGAAGATGGATCTTCGATTGCGGCGTTTTTGGATCGTCGCCGGCTGGGTGCTGGTTCTCGTAGTGATCTACCTGTCGGTCGCGCCTGCGCCCATCGATCCTGTAGCGGATGAAAGCGACAAGATTTCGCATGTACTCGCTTACTCCGCGTTGATGGCTTGGTTCGCGAACCTCTACAACGAGCGCTCCCCGCGCGGAATGTTCGCCGCCGGCTTCGTGGTCATGGGCATAGCGCTCGAATTCGTCCAGGGCTGGACCGGTGACCGCAGTTTCGAGGTCGCCGACATGGTGGCTAATGCCGCTGGTGTGGCCGCCGGGTGGGCCCTCGCGCCGCCGCGGCTGCCGAACGTGTTGTGGGAGGTCGAGCGGGTGTTCTGGTAATGCTGGTGAAGGCGTAAACGATCACGCGTGCGCCAAAAAAAAACCCGCCGAAGCGGGGTCGGCTGCCCTGCCTGCCCGGAATGACCTTCAGTTCGCGCGTTTGCTGCGGCGGCTGAATCCGAGTCCGGCGAGGCCGAGGCCGAGGAGCGCGAGCGTGCCGGGCAAGGGCACCACGCGGGGCTCGGCCAAGAGCGTGATTGTCGCGTTCTGCACGAGCGTCTGAAATTCAAGCAAATTGGCAAACCCGTCCGGCCCTGCGAAGTTGAGCGTATTCATTTCGATCCGGAATAGGCCGCCATCGCCGAATGGCACGTCCACCGGTGCCCACACGATAGTCAGATCGACAGTGCCAAGGGGTTCAGTTGCAGTAGGCGGGCCGGGTGGTTCGGGGTAGTTCGGCACGGGACCGGCTATTGCAGTTCCACTGCCAGTGACCGCGATTGTTCCCACTCCCCCGGGCAGCGCAAACGTGAAACTTGCCGTGACTCCCAGGCCATCGAGTTCCGCAGCGTCGATAAAACGTTCGCGAAGCGTCATGAAGCCAATGCCAATGGCCAGGGACGATCCTGCGCCGGACAGGGTAAAACTCGCTGACCCTCCTCCAGCAGAGAAAAGTATATCGATCAGGGTGCCGCCCTGTCCGCCGAGCAGACCACTTACCCCTTCTCCTGGAAGCCCGAAACCAACCGGTACCACTTCACCTGGGGGGCTGGGGAGCCCAGTGGGCTCTGTCCCATAACCTGCGCCCGGTGTAAATCCGTCGAACGTAACACTGAACGGGACAGCACCGACAGCGCTACTCACCAAGAACGCCAGCAGTGCCCCCACCCAACCAAAATACCGACGATTGCCCTTCATAATCAAGCGCTCCCTGGATTCAATCCGCCTGTCCGCGCCCTGCCGATATCAGTTTTCTCAGCTCTTCGACTGATTGTTTCTAGGATTCGCCGCAGACACAAGCAAGAATCGAGCCTTCAAGAACATTGATTATAAATCAATCAATTGGGTGAGTATGCCAGCTCGTCTACTGGAATAGTGTAAATTTTCTCGACAATAATTCGAGTCGGAGGCACTCATTCCGTTGCATAAGCCCAGCTGTCATGGATATTTAATCAGAAAATCATATATTTAACGACCACGCGGATTCGTTAAATTTCCTGACAACCCTCGGCCTCCGCCACGGTGGCGCGGGACGGGAAGTAGAAACCGATGGATCGCATACGCGTCAACTTGCCGCGTGGCACTATGCTCCCGCACGTCCTGTTGCGCACATCGAGTCGCGGTAGCGCCTCTCAGCCTTTCTGCCGCAACGACTGCCAGCGGCCCCGCCTCGCGCGACATTCCTGGCGGCTCACCTCATCGCTGGTAGGGAGCGTTTTATTAAGCATTCGTGAAAATGCTTGACGAAGCATTTCGCGATCTTCTCCCCTCGCCCTTCGGGAGAGAACTGGGCGTGAGGTATCGAGCGTCAAGCACCTGCGAACGCTCGATGCGCATCTCGACCATTCTCGCGGTCTACCACGATTCATGGAAAATTTCGAATGTAGCGCAGCGTCCCTCGCCTTGAGGGACCATTCGCGTCAACGTTGAACATGTGAATTATTGCCCAGTCGGCCAGTGTGTGCGTCTTCGGCTCTAGCCGAACGGGAGGGTATAGTGTAAAAATGCGAGGAACGAAAATCATGATGTTCAGCAGTTGCCACTTCGCAGCTCGCCGCAAGCTCTAAGCGCACCGGAAGCGTGAAACACGGTATGCGGCTGGCACGTGAGCCGAGACGCTGCGGTCCCACTGACACATTTCAACCACCGAGAAAACCGCCCTTCTGTTCACCTATGCTTACATTCAAGCAAGATCTCACGGCCCGCGTCAAAAGCTGGCTGCGCCCATATCTCCAACCCAGACGCTTCCACGCCTATGGCGTCGGAATGCCCAAGACCGGTACGCACTCCCTTGCAGCCGTGTTCGAGCGGTATCGGGTATGGCACGAGCCGGAGCGCATACACTTCATGGAACTCATCATGGCGCGCACGAAAGGGGAGATCTCGGAAACGGCGGCGCGCGCCCAGCTTCAACGGCTGGATCGCCACCTCTGGCTCGAGCTCAACTCGTCGTGGACCAATTATCTGCTGACGGACATGATGCTCGAAGAATTCCCGCGGGTGAAGATCGTTCTTACGATTCGAGATTGTTACTCGTGGCTCGACTCCATCTTCAACGAAATGCTTGGCCGGACCCACGCCGATTACATGGTTTCTTTTCACCGCTGGTACGCGAGCTCACTTTCGCCCGGATCGCACCAGGCCGGAGATCGCGTCCTCGCCGAGCGCGGCCTGTGGCCGCTGGATTCATGGCTCCGTGCCTGGACCGAGCACAATTCGCGAATTATTTCCATGGTTCCGAGCGACCGGCTGCTGGTTGTGCGCACGCAGGATATCCGTAGCGATATTCCGCGACTGGCTCAATTCATGGGGGTCCCGGCGGACACGCTCGATGCGGGGCGCTCGCACGAATTCAAGGCCGAAGCGAAATTCGGCCTGCTCTCCAAGCTGGACGAGCGATATCTGCAGGATCGCGTCGAGGCGAGGTGCGCCGATCTGATGCGCAAGTTCTTTCCCGAAATCCGCGGTCTGCAGGACGTTCGGGGCTACCAGACGCGCGATGCGGCGCCCTCGGCCGCGACGACGTCCTGACGGCAACCCTAGGGAACCTCTACTGCGGGACAGACCCGAGGGCGCGCCGCACCTCAAGCCTGCTGGCGGGCGATGAATTGCGGGCGGAGATACAGGACAAATCCCGCGATGAGCGGCAGCGTGAGAAGAATCGCAGCCGCGCCGGCGATCCAGGCGTTGCCGATCACCTGGAACGTCACGAGCCACAGACCGAACGCGGCGAGCAGCAGCAGCGTCGAGTCCCCGAACGTCTGCACACGCAGAACCTGCCCGCCCAACTGGCGCCGGCAGTAGTGGACCACGTACACCAGATACAGGATCCGGCCAGCTACCGCTCCGACTGCAGCGCCGAGAAAACCGTAGTCGCCGATAAGGAGTACGCAAACAGCCGCGTTGAGCAGCACGGACGCGAACGCACCGGCAACGTATTCCTGCAATCTGTGGTTCGGATGAGCGAAGAGGAACGTCTCCGGAACCAGCGCGGCGATCTGCAACGCGCCAGCCCATCCGAGTATTACCAGAGCCATCGCCGAGGGTGCATAGTGCTCCCCGAACAGGAGCGAGATCACCTCCGGCGCCATGAATGAACTGCCCAGGAGCAGCGGCAGGGCAAAAACGGCCATGACCAGTTTCACGCCGAGATCCAGCTCGCGCGTCACGGTAAGTCCCTGGCTCAGCCGCACGGTTACGGACGGTATCATGACCCGGCGCAGGGTCATGACCAGCATCACAACGGTGTTGGTGACAGACTGCGGGGGTCCGTAATATCCCACCGCCTCCTGCATTGGAATCGGCCCGCTCAGGCGGCCAAGCAGAATCACGTTGAGCGCGCGGTTCAGCTGGTTGCTGAGGTGTATCGGAGCAAACGGGACAATCAGGAGAAACAGACGCCACCACTCCGCCGGCCGCGCCCGGATCGAAAAACGGAAGTTCCGGGCACGAAACAGGCTGGTCCAGATAAGGGTCATCACGAAGGCAGACACGGTTTCCAGCACGACGACCGCCATGAGCCCGTATCCGGCAAGCAGGAGCGCGGCGCTCGCCGTGGATGAGAGAACTATGGAAGTGACCGTATATATGCTCGGGACCTCCGCGCGCTCGTGCGCCAGGTAGTACGCGGCGTAGGTTTCGCTGAGGGGATCGAGCAGAAGCGTAATTGCCGAGATGGCCACCAGCGCCAGCAGATCCAGGTCCTGCTGAAACAGGAAGAGCGTGGCCATCAGGCCGACGTACCCGGCAAGCCCCAGCACCAGGCGCATGCAGACGATGTCCTCGAACAGCGACAGCGCGTCATCCCTCCGGCGCGCCAGCTCGCGAAAGGTAATTGGCCCGACCCCCGCGTTGATGGTCACGGAGACGACGCGCACGTAGGCCACGACCAGCAGGAAGGTACCGAACTGCGCCGGGCCGAGTTGCCGTGCTGCGAACGCGACCCACAGAAACGCGATCCCGGCACCGATGAACTGGGCCGCGGTAACGATCGAAAAATTTCTTGCGATGACCTGGAACATTGCTTATGAGCGCGCGCCGTACAAGGGCCCGGCAACCGGGCCTGCCGCGTTTCTTACGCACGGCATGCGCGCAGCGATGCTATTCCGGAACGTCAACGGCGGAATAACGACGATGCGGCTCCGGACATTAAGGGTTCGAGCCGGGAGAACATGATCTGCTGCATTTTCCGCAGATGAGTATTGACGAAAAAGTGCGCGCCTTCGAACGCTTCCAGCGCGAACTCTCCCGTGGTCTGCTCGTGCCACGCCTGCACCACCGGTAGCGGGGCGCTACGGTCCTGCGATCCGCCAAAAGCTTGAATCCAGAAATCGAAGGGCGGCCCCGGCCGGTAAACGTAACGCTCGCACAGGGACAGGTCCGCGCGCAGCACCGGCAGAATGAGACCGAGCAGGTCCGGGTCCTGCCACAGCGCCACCGGCGGATCGTAATAGCGGCGCACCTGCTCGAGAAACTCCTCGCGCGGCAGTTCGGCGAGCGGCCGCGAATTCGCAGCAAGGTGCGGGGCACGCCGCGCCCCCACGAACAGCCCGCCGGGCAGCGGCGCGCCCCGCCCGCGAAGCTCGCGAATCACCTCGAACGAGATCAGGGCGCCCATACTGTACCCATACACCACGTACGGGCGGTCTAGGTAGGGCTGCATGGCGTCGGCGATCAGTCCGGCCGCCTCGTGCACGTCGCTCAACGACGCTTCGCCATACCGCGACTCACGTCCCGGCAATTGCACCGCATGCAGTTCGACCGTATCCGGGAAAGCGCCGGGCCACGCGTTGAAGGCAGACGCCCCACCGCCGGCGAACGGTAAGCAGAACAGGCGAAGCCGGCACTCCGGTCGCGCCACGCGGCAATAAATCCAACGATCTCGCCTGCCGGTGGCGCTCACTTGAGGCTCAGTCGGCCACTGGTATGGCGCCGGCCCGGTCCCTCGCTTCGCGGGCTCTCGCAGCTTGCGATTGTCTGGAAGAAGACATCAGGGACGGACAAAGTCATGTCGCAGGTATCCAGACCGCGCTAACCAGTTCGTTGCCGTCCAGACTCCGTCCGCGCGCGACGAAACCCCTGGGAAACGGACCGACATCCTGCTGAAATGTGCAGCGTAGTGCGCCTACGTCATCGGATTCAACTCGCAACGCCATATATTGCATGAACAAACCAGACCGCGGGTACTGCGCCTTGTAGAGCGCCTCCTTGGCCGAGAACAGGGCGAGCGCGCGCCTGCCCCGGCTCGACGCAGGAAGTGCTTCGACGTCAGCCCTTTCCTCGTCCCGCAAGGTGAGGCGCCACAGCTCCCGCCCGAGCTCCGTGCGCGCTTCTCCGTCGATACCTATGGTGCCATAGCCCGCTTCGACGAGCGCGACCCATGCACGGGTGTCGCTGTGAGCAATACTTCCGCAGATTCCTTCCGGCCAGATCGGGGACCGATCGTCGGCATTCAGCAGGTCGAAATCGCGCACACCGAAGAAACGCTCCAGGCCTGCCCGCGCAAGCGCGCGCGCCGTAGCGTACTCGCGGCGCCGTTTTTCAACGAAACCCGCCATCGCAGCGGTCTCCTTTTCCGAAAGCAGACCGACCGCCGCAGCGTTGATCGCGCACGTCAGGACGTGCACGCGTGGATCGTCGAAAAGCCCCGACAACCGGCAATATGTGTCGTCCGGCATGCGCGTGAGCCGGAGCGACGGCACGCACGCCTCAGGCGCGCCCGTAACGTCGGAGCCCATGCATCGAGATTACGATCTGCTGGATCTGGGACGTGCCCTCGATGATCTCGAGGACCTTGGCCTCGCGCATGTAACGCTCGACGGGGTACTCGCTGCTGATACCATTTCCACCGTGAACCTGCACGGCGTCGCATGCCGTCTTGAAGGCCGCTCCGGCGGAAAAGTGCTTCGCGATCGTGGTCTCGATGATTGCTTCCGGGCTGCCGGACCGGCGCATTTCCCCTGCCCTGCAGCACAGGCTCTTCGCGGCGTAGAGCCGCGCCACGGCCTCCGCGATCATTTCGCGAACCAGCTGGAAGGTGGCGATGCTCTCGCCAAACTGCTTGCGGTTCCGGGCATAGGCGACCATTGCGTCCAGCGCGGCTTCGGCCAATCCGACCCCCCCCCACGCAATCGAGTAGCGCCCCTGATCCAGAGCGGTATTGGCCACGTAGCTGAAGCCCTGCCCGGCCTGGCCGAGCAGGCTTTCCTGCCCCACGACCACATCGTTCAGCACGACTTCGCCGATGTGACATGCCCGGCCAGCCATCAAGCCCCTCTGGGGCTCGAAAGACAGGCCGCCCGCGTCACGCTCCACGAGGAACGCGGAAACGGCTTCGCCGCTGCGGGCCATCACCAGCAGCAGGTCCGCAATGCCGGAGAACGTGATCCAGCGCTTGCGTCCGTTCAACCGGAACGCGTCACCGTGCACTGTGTACGCGGTCTGGATGCCCGCCGCGTCCGACCCATGCTCGGGTTCCGTCAGGCAGAACGCGCCGAGGGTCTGTCCGCGCGCCAGGCGCGGTAGCCACCTGCGGATCTGGGTCTCGCTGCCGCACTTGAGTATTGTCTCGCCCACCAGCGCGACGTGCGCCGTCAACAGCCGGCTCGCGCTGGAGTCGCCCTTCTCCACCGCTGCCACCAGCAATCCGTACGCAACCGGATCGAGTCCGAGCCCGCCGTGCTCACGCGGCAGCGTGGCACCGAGGTAGCCCCTCTCCGCCATCTGCGCCAGTACGTCCCGCGGAAAGACACCGCTCGCGTCGCTGCTGCCCGCCCGCGGTTTCAGCACCGTCCGTGCAAAATCCGCCGCCTCGTCTACGATCCGGCCCTGGCGCTCATCCAGCCCGATCTTCACCGGACCACCGTCAACCGGCCCGCTCCTGGCTCTTGCGCTCGACGAAGCTCACCATCTTGCTCACGGAGTGGAAATTGTTGATGTCGAGGTCCTTGTTGCCGACCTTGATACCGAATTCCTGCTCGAGATAAGCGATCAGTTGGACGGCGAACAGCGAGTCGACGAAGCCCTTGCGGAAAATATTGTCGTCGTCGCTGAACACAATGTCGGATTGGAAGATGTTGAGATTGCTCTCGACCATCGCGCGGATCTTTTCTCTCACAAAGCGCTCCACTTCACGTTGCTCCGGATCTCGAGGAAGTCCGGCAAGTGCGGAACGTCCTTCAGATCGTTTTCCAGCACGACGAGTCCGTCGTCGCGTTGCTCTTTTTCCGCAAAACCGGCGACCATATAGGACAGCCGCATCATGCGATTGTAGCCGGTGTCCCTGAAATCGGCGAGCAGCCGGATGCCGTGATTCCGCGCCGCGTTCCTCAGGTACGTCAGCAGCACCGCTCCGACACCTGTCGAAAGCACGCGGCAAGAAAACAGCATCAGCTTGAGGTTCCAGGTGTGCGGCGACTGCTCGATCAGCGCGAGCCCGATCTTGCCGTGGCTGCCATATTTGTCCTTTAGCTCGCACACGAGGATTTTATACCGTGGGTCACGCCGCATCGCATCCAGCGACTCCACGGTATATCTCTCGCCGGTGGCGTTCAGCTGATTGGTCCGGTAGGTCAGCTCTTCCGCCCGCACCAGGTCGCTCTCCTGCGCCTCGGCAATGTCTAACACCATGTTCAGCTGGCGCAGGAAGCTTTCCTTGGGCCCCGCGTACGCCTGTTCCTCCTCGCGGCGCGCCATGTCCTCGATATACATGCGGCGGCGCATCGCCGACTCGTCGGTCACGTACTTGGGCTGCAGGCGGGGATGCTCCAGGATGTCGAGGTAACGGCAGCTGTCGAGGCACCACATCTCGCCGTGAACACTCGCGACCTCGTCGCGCTCGAACGGCTGGTCGTCGAGGAACAATATCGTGTCGTAACCGACGTTGAGGTTCTTCTGGATCCTGGTCACGGACGCGGACTTGGCATCCCAGCGAATCTCCGGATAGAGAAAATAATCGGCAATTCCGAACTCGCGCAGTTTCGCCAGCGCCAGATCCCGATCGTTACGGCTCGCAATCGAATGCAGGATGCCGCGTCGGTCCAGCGTATCGAGCACGTCGCGCACGCGCGGCTTAAGGCGCACGACGGGATCCTCCATCAGAATGCCGTCCCAGATCGTATTGTCGAGGTCCCACACTACGCACTTCACAGTTGAACCCTGCATGCCCGCCCTCCGCCGCGTCGCAGTTACCTGGAATATTTGAAGAACCCCTGCCCGCTCTTCCTGCCCAGCTTCCCGGCATCTACCATCTTCTGCAGGAGCGGACACGGACGATATTTCGAGTCCTTGTATTCGTCGAAAAGGACCAGAATGGAATTCAGTACGGTGTCGAGGCCGATCAGATCGGCCGTCGCCAGCGGCCCCATGCCGTGGCCGAACGCCAGCCTGAAAACCTTGTCCACATCCGCTGGTGTTGCCACGGCGTCCTGAACGATGAACGCGCATTCGTTGACCGCCAGCATCATCACGCGGTTCGCCACGAAACCGGGAAAGTCCTTGACGAGCACGTGATCCTTTCCGAGCCGCGTCACCAGCGCGGTCGCGGTCTCGACGGTCTGCTCGGACGTGCGCTCGCCCCGGATCATCTCGACGAATTTCTTCATCGGCACCGGATTCATGAAGTGCATGCCGATCATCCTCGACGGATCGGGCACGTGCTGGGCTAGCTTCGTGATCGAAATGCAGGACGTGTTCACCCCGTAAACGGTTTCCTTTCCGCAAATCGCCGAGAGCCGCGCATACAGGCGCGCCTTCTCGTCGTACTGCTCGATGATGTTCTCGATGACGAAACCTGCGCCCGCCACCGCCGCCAGGTCGGCCGCGAAGCGTATCCGACCGAGCAGCGCCTCGTCATCGACTTCCCGGTACTCCGGCACCAGCATGCGATAGGACTTCAAGTCGGAGCGCATCGCTGCTCTCGCTTGTTCGAGCAGGTCCTCGGCGACATCGTTCAGAATGACTTGATACTCGCGCATGGCCAGGTCAAGGGCGAGACCACGGCCGATGGTGCCCGCACCGACCACTGCAACTGTTGTTATTTCCATATGCCCTTGCTCTATCTCCGATTCCTCACCGATTCACCGCGGTATCCGGCGGCTTTCGTGGTCAGCCCGTTCGGACATCTCGAATGCGAAAGGAGCTAACGATACGGTAGTTAGGTTTCGGAAGAAAGACGATGTTATCCGCCCGCTACCCGAGTGTCTCCACGAGAACCCGTTCGTGTCAATGTAACTTTACACACCTGCCGTCGTAAGTACGCCCGAAAGGCAGGCGAACAGTGTCAAAGTAAGGAAGATCTCGTCCGACGAGGCGGCGGTCGGTGTCGCGGAGGTTGTACGACCCGCGGTCGCGGAAATGAGACCGGATCGATTGAAGAGCCGTGATCCGCCGGCAGTACTTCCACCTACGTGTGCACTTCGGGAACGGCGCCGCGCTGTAGGCGCAACTCACGCAGGTGCTGCGGGCGCTCCACCCAGCGAACCCGGCGCGCTGCAAGCGCCGGGAGCCCCGGCGCTGCCGACGGTCACCGAAATCAACTTACCGAAAACCCTTGAGCCATGACTTGACGAAGACGCGAAATTGCCTGCAGATTTCTGACCGAGGTGTCCGGAAGTCATTGACATCTTCCGACTCCTCATTTGTTCGACATGCCGTGAGACACGGCCGGGGCGCCTCGCCTTTCTCTATTTGCGTCGGTCATGAAAAAGTGCTTGATCATGAATGCCGGCGGATCCACTTCCCACCATGTTTCGCCTTGCCACCAACGACCCGGGTTTGCGTGATGATTGTTATGCCAACCTTCTCCCAGGCTCAGAATCGCAGCCAGCACGTTGTTGTGGCTCAGGTCGCTGACATCGTATCTGCGATAGCCTATCTGTGCTCGTCCGGTTACGTGCGGCAATACGCCGATGGCACCGGCACCATGAAAGCAACCGATTGCCGGCAAGGCGTACAAGAACCCAGCCAGCTTGATGTCTATCAGACATAGCACTGTCAGAATCGTGAAATTCATCAGGAAATAATTCTCGTGAACAAACCTTAATGCACGGGTACCGAGAAAAGGCGCTACAAATCTTTTTGGCATGCAAATGGCAGGCCAGATGGTAAACCAGCACTTCAGGGCTCCATTTTTCGGATTGTGCGGATCCGTGCCGGTGTCGCTGGTCGAATGATGCAGTCTGTGTATCGAGCACCACATGGCCGGACTGCCGAGGCTGGTAACCACGCTGGAAATCAACAGGATCTTTTCTCTGAATGGAGTCGTGGTAAATGCCCTGTGTGCGTAGTATCTATGCAGGGAAACGTTGACTCCCACGATACCGGTCCACAGGAAACAGACGAAGCCCAGTGCGAACCACCAATAGGCTCCTGCGGAAAAGGCCATGTACACAGCTGCAAGGCCGACAATGTGATTGGCGATGTGAAGGATTTTGAATTTCTGGATATAGTTCAGGGATGGCATGATCGATTGTCTCCGGCAATAGGACTGCAAATACCCCCGCTTTCAACCGCATTCATGAACAGGGATCCGTAGTGCCCGGTCACATACCATGCGACAACCGGTAGAAATTGTTCAAATCAAGGCAGATCGTAGTCACAAAGCAGAAATCAAAACGCCGCTATCCCGCTGGGAAAAACTATATCGCCGGTCCGGCTACCGGTCAATTGCGCAGTTTTGTCGCACAGCTGTGTACAGCACTTGTCGGGATGGATCCAACCCCGAATTTGTCCGAGCGGTGGAATTTCGGCGCGATTTGAGGGCACGCGTCCGCGCCAACATGGGGCGCGACCTCCATTCTCGAAGACTTGCAGAGTTGGCACAGGCTTTGCTGTCTCCATATCTGACCGGCGAGTCGCGCGGTGTGACAATAGTCACAGCTCGTCGCACGCCAGATCCGACGATGGCGCTCTACAAAGTTCCGTATATCTATATACTTGCGCGACATGGACCAGTTCGAGGGCCGGGAGCTTGGGGAGTGGGGTACCTTCAATTCGGTACTGCACTGGAGAGGCGAGCACCAGAGCGAACGCACGGCATTCATTTTCCTGGCGGACGGCGAGCGTGAATCCGCACGTCTCACCTACGGAGAACTGGATCGCCAGGCCCGCTCGGTGGCCGCCTGGCTGCAAGAGCGCGAACTCGCCGGCAAACCGGTAATACTGACCTATCGCGCGGGACTGGATTTCATCGTCGGGTTTCTTGGCTGCCTGTACGCGGGCGCGATTGCCGTCCCGGCCTATCCGCCTCATCCCCGGCGCACCGATCCCCGGCTGTTGACCATGCTGGAAGATTGCGCGCCGGGAGCCGCGCTTTGCGTGCTTGCCGACTCCGAACAGCTCTCGCGCGGCCTCGGAGACCGCGGTCTGCAAGTCCTGGCGACCGACGCACTTGCCGACCGGTCAGAGGACTGGCGGGCAACGTATATCGAACCGGAGTCCGTGGCACACCTTCAATATACCTCGGGGTCTACCGGCAGCCCCAAGGGCGTAATGATCACCCACGGCAATCTGTTGCATCAGTGCGAGTACGCGCGCGAGGTCTCCCGGTGCAACGTGCATTCGACCGAGGTCAGCTGGCAGCCATTTTTCCACGACATGGGCCTGATCGCGGGCCTCGTGGGGCCTACGTTCTGCGGCGCGTTGACGGTCGTCATGTCGCCGGCAGCGTTCCTGCAAAGCCCGATCCGATGGTTGAGGGCTATCAGCAACTACCGGGGTACCGGGTCGAGCGCGCCCAATTTCGCGTACGACCTGTGCGTAAGAGGGACCACGCCCAGTCAGCGCGAAGGGCTCGATCTCAGTTCGTGGGAGATGACCATCAATGGCGCTGAACCCGTTCGAGCGGACACGCTCGACCGCTTCAGCGAGACCTTCGAGCCTTATGGTTTCCGCCGCCGCACGCACCTGCCATGTTATGGCATGGCGGAAACGACGCTTTGCACGACTGCAGGCCGGTTGGACCAAGACCCCGTAGTAACCTGCTTCCGGCGTGACAGGCTCGACCATGGTGCAGCCGAAACCTGCGCGCCCGAGGAGCCGCTGGCGATCCGCCTGGTTAGTTCCGGAATCATGGGCGGCAGCATGGAAGTCGCCATCGCGGATCCCGAAACCCTGCAGCGTCTTCCCGAGAGCAGGGTCGGCGAGATCTGGGTTTCAGGCCCCAGCGTTGCCCGCGGTTACTGGAAACGGCCGGATGAAACCGAAGCAACCTTCAACGCGCACATTGCCGGAGAAGGGGAACAGTCCTACCTGCGAACCGGCGATCTGGGGTTCCTGCTCAATGGTGAGTTGTACGTCACCGGCCGACTCAAGGACATGATCATCATTCGCGGCCGCAATCTGTATCCGCAGGATATCGAGCTGGCCGCGCAGCATAGCCATGAGGCACTGCAGATCGACGCCTGTGCCGCTTTTCCCCTGGAGGTCGAGGACCGCGAGGAACTGGGCATCGCGTTGGAGGTGAAGCGCTCGGGCCGTCAGCGGATCAGTTCGGATGAGGTGTTCGAGGCTGTTCGCGCCGCGATTGGAGAGCAGTTCGGCGTTGCCGTACATTGGCTCGGGCTCGTGCAGCCAGGCCGGCTTCCGAAAACCTCGAGCGGCAAGATCATGCGCTATGCGTGCCGCCTGGAGCACCTGTCCGGCGGTCTGGCGTTGCTCTCGGAATGGCGTGCGAAGTCGAGCGAGGAGCGCGACAGTCCGGCCCCGGCGGCAGTCGCAGGCCTGATCGAACTGCTGCGTGCCCTGCCCCGGGCGGACCGCCACCGCGTGCTCGTCGCCCATGTGCAGGGAGAAATCGCCCGCGCGCTGGAACTCGCTGCGTTGCCCGATCCGCGCACCGGCTTCGAGCGATTGGGACTCGACTCGGTTGGAGCCGTCGCCCTCGTCAACCGCTTGCAGGACGCGATCGGAAACAACGTCAGCCTGCCCGCGACGCTCCTGTTCGACCAGCCCAATATCGAAGCGCTTGCCCGTTACCTGGAGGACGTTCTGTTCGGAGAGCCGGCGCGATCGCCCGTGCCAGCGCGAGCGGATCGGCTGCCGGATGAACCGGTAGCTGTCGTCGGCTTGGCCTGCCGCTTTCCCGGCGCCGCCGATGCCGATGAATTCTGGCGGCTGCTGGAAGAGGGACGCGACGCGATCCGGGAGGTGCCCCCGGAGCGCTGGAATATCGAAGCCTACTTCGATCCGGACGCTGGTGCCGTGGGCAAGATGAACACCCGGTTCGGCGGTTTCATCGACGACATCGAAGGCTTCGATGCGGCGTTTTTCGATATCTCGCCGCGGGAAGCAACCAGCATGGACCCGCAGCATCGGCACCTGCTTGAGGTCGCATGGCTCGCGCTGGAGCACGCGGGTATCCCACCCGGCCGGCTCGACGGCAGACCCGCCGGGGTCTTCATGGGCCTTTCCACCGGCGACTACGAGCGGATCCTGACCGGCCGGGGCCCCGAAACGACCGACGCGTTCATGGCCACCGGCAACGCCCACAGCGCAGCCGTCGGGCGGCTATCCTTCGCGCTCGGCCTGCAGGGACCCTGCGTTGCCGTGGACACGGCGTGCAGCTCGTCGCTAGTGGCCGTGCATCAGGCCGTGCAAAGCCTGCGCCAGGGAGAGTGCGAGATTGCGTTGGCCGGCGGGGTCAACGCGATCCTGCGCCCGGAGCTTACCGTGGCGTTCTGCAAGGCGCGACTGCTCAGCCCCGACGGCCGGTGCAGGACGTTCGATGCGTCGGCTGATGGTTATGTGCGCAGCGAAGGCTGCGGGATAGTCGTCCTCAAACGCCTGAGCGATGCGCGCCGCGATGGGGACCGCATCCTGGCGGTGATCCGGGGCAGCGCGGTCAACCAGGACGGACGCAGCAGCGGACTCACCGCCCCGAGCGGTCCCTCGCAGACGCGCGTCATCGCCGACGCCTTGAGCGTTGCAGGCATCGAGCCGGCGAGCGTGCATTACCTCGAATGTCATGGCACCGCAACCGTGCTCGGCGATCCGATCGAAGTTCAGGCCGCCAACGCGGTCCTCGCGCAGGGACGCGAGCCCGCCGATGCCCTCATCATCGGATCGGTCAAGTCCAACATGGGTCACCTGGAGGCCGCCGCCGGGATCGCAGGACTCATCAAGGTGGTTCTGGCACTGCAGCACGGCGCGATCCCGCGGAGCTTGCATTTCAAAGTACCCAACCCCCACATTCCCTGGGCGTCCATGCCCGTCAAGGTCGCAGCGGAGACGCTGCCGTGGGCGCGCGCTGATTCGCGCACTCGAATCGCCGGGGTGAGCTCCTTCGGATTCGCGGGCACCAATGCTCACGTCGTGCTCGAGGAGGCGCCACGGCAGGAAGCCAACGATGCCGGTGAGCCGATCGTGGATGCGTCCGGCCCGTGGCTGCTGGCCCTGTCCGCCCGAACGCAGTCCGGCGTGAAGGAGTTGGCCGTGCGGTACGCGGCGTGGCTGCGCGCGCGGGACGATGCGGCGATCTCCGACATCTGTCATGCCGCCAATACGGGGCGCAACCATTTCGAGCAGCGCGCAGTGCTGATTTGCGGCAGCCGCGAGGCGGCTCAGCAAAAGCTCGGCGCCCTGGCACAAGGCAAGCCGGCGCCGGGCTTGATTGCGGGCACAACCCTGCGCGAGCGCCGCCCGCGGGTCGCATTTCTCTTTCCAGGACAGGGACTGCAATACACAGGTATGGCGCAAGAGCTCTACGAGCGTGCGCCGGCGTTTCGCGAGTGTCTTGACCGCTGTGCCGCGGCGTACGACGACTTCGGCCGCGAGGACGGTTCGCCGCCGCTCAAGAGCCTGATGTTCGACCAGGACAGCGCGCAGCTTCTCAAGCAGACCCGCTACGTGCAACCCGCCCTTTATGCGCTGCAGGTGTCGTTGGCGGCGCTCTGGCAGAGTTGGGGCGTCAAGCCGGATGCCGTTCTCGGCCATAGCGCAGGCGAGTACGCCGCCGCGTGTGTTGCGGGAGTATTTCGTATCGAGGACGGCCTGAGACTGATCGTCGACCGGGCGCGTCTGATGCAAACGCTCCCGGAGGGAACGATGCTCTCGGTCACCGCACCCATCGAGACGGTCGAGGCGGCCATAGCCGGCGACGACACCGTGCACGTGTCGGCCTACAACGGATTGAACACGGTAGTCAGCGGTCCGATTGGCCGCCTGGACGTCCTCGCGGAGCAATTCGACTCGAAAGAGCTCTACTACGCCAAGCTGCCGGCGTCCAATGCCTTCCACAGTCCCAGCATCGAACCCATCCTGGACGACTACGAGGCGTGTGCGCGTCGCACAAAATACAGCGCGCCCCACACCAGGCTGATCAGCACCCTGACCGGCAAGCCTCTCGCAAATGACGAGACGCCGGACGCCGTGTACTGGCGCAACCAGGCTCGGCAACCCGTGCGGTTTGCGCAGGGGATCCAGGCGCTGTTCGAAGAGGTTGGATGCGACATCGCGCTCGAGCTCGGGCCGCAGGCGGAGCTCGTCTGGCTGGCGCAGATGAGCTGGCGCCCGGAGCATTCCGTGCTCTGGGCGAGCTCACTCGCAAAAGGCCGCAACGCTTACGAACAGGTATTGACCGCCGCGGCACAGATCCATGCACGGGGAATCACGCTCGACTTTGCCGTCATGGCGCCCGGCGCCCGCGCGCGCCGGACGTTTGCGCTCCCGTCCTACCCTTTCCAGCACGAGCGCTACTGGGCCGGCCCGATGGGCGGCGATATCGCCGCTGCGCTGGGAGACTCCGTCTACCAGGTCCGGTGGAAGGCAAGTGATGGCTTGCCGCCATCGTCAGCCGCCCGGCAGCAGCGCTGGCTGATACTGGCTGGCGAAGCGGATCTCGGCGCTGCGCTCGAAATGGCGCTGCGCGCTCGCGGACAGGAGTCCGTGAGAAGCGAGCGCATCGACGGCAACGCGACCTCGCCGGCTGCCATACGCGCAATGCTGGAGACTGCACGACGGCAGGCACCGGTCGATCACGTCGTGCATGTCGCAGGGTCATTCGTCGATTCAGACGGGGGCGGCGACGCTGTTCGAGAGGCACAATCCTCGGGAGTGATGAGTGCCCTGCTCGTCGCGCAAGCCCTGATTTCCACACGGGAGGCAACGCGGCTCTGGCTCGTGACCCGCGGCGTTCATGCGGTGCTGGACGACGAGCAAGTCGAGCCCACCCATGCTCCCGTGTGGGGCTTCGGTCGAACGTTCGCAGTCGAGCACCCGGACCGCTACGGCGGATTGATCGATCTCGCCCTCGGGCGGGACAGCACCGCGACAGCAGCCGATCTCGCTGGCGCACTGCTGCGCGACGACGGCGGCGATCAGGTGGCCGTGCGCGATGGCAAGTCCTGGACTGCGCGCTTCCGACGTGAGCCCGTGCGCGATGAATCGCCGTTGCGCGTCAGGGCGGACGCCGCCTACCTGATAACCGGTGGCACCGGCGCGCTGGGCCTGATGCTGGCACGGCACCTGGCCGGGCACGGCGCCAGGCAGATCGTCCTGACGAGCAGATCAGGAGGTAACGAGGCCGCGGGCGCAGTAATAAAGGCACTGGCAGATTCCGGATGCCGGGTCGACGTCTATACCGCCGACGTATCGGTGCACGCGGAAGCCGAGCGGTTGATGGAGCAGATTCGGGGTGCGCCCGGCGCCCTTCCACTGCGCGGGATTATCCACGCCGCAGGCGTCCTGGAAGGCGCCCCGATCGCGAGCCAGACGCGGGATCTGCTTGCGAGCGTGATGGCGCCGAAGGTCTGGGGCGCCTGGAACCTGCACCACCTGGCATGCAGGCATAAGCTCGAGCTCGATTTTTTCGTGCTGTTCAGCTCGGCCGCATCACTGCTGGGACTGCGCGGGCATGGCAATTACAGCGCCGCCAACGCGTACCTGGACAGCCTCGCCCATTACCGCCGCGGCAAGGGACTCCCTGCAGTTGCCATCAACTGGGGCCCCTGGGCCGAGGACGGCATGGCGACCCGCATGGAAGCCGAGCGGTGGGAGGAGATGGGAACGCACCTGATCCGCCCGAAGCTCGCGCTGCGAGCGTTCGACCTCCTGGCCGGCTCCGGCGCTGCTCAAGTCTGCGTTCAGCCCATGAATGTTGCGCGGTGGGCCACTCTGGCGCGCGCCGGGCGGCTACCCCCGATTCTGCTCAGGTTCCTGGAGGAGTTGTTCCTCCTCGCCGGGGTGGAGGGCGACATCGCGGGGGATTCCGCCCGGCGCGGCGCGAAACGCGGCCCCGGTGAGCTCGTTCGCCGCTTGGCCGCGCTGGGTCCCGCCGAGCGCCGGGAAGCGCTCGAGACGCACATGCGAGGGCGAGTCGGCGCCGTGCTGGGGCTGACGCCCGAAAGCGTCGATCCGGAAGCCGGCTTCTTCGACCTGGGCATGAACTCGATCATGGCCGTCGAATTGAGGAGCACGCTGCAAGCCGACATCGGCGATACGGTCGAGCTGCAGGCTGCGATTATCTTCAACCATCCAACCGTTCGCAGAATCGCCGCTTACCTTTTGACGTCTCTGTCCCCTGGTGAGGAACGCGCGCCGGTGCCGGTCCGGATACTCGATTCAAGCGAGGCTCAGGCCAAGGCGCTCAGCTGCGACGCAACCGGCCTGACGCAGGCGATCGACAGCGCCGTCAGCGAGGTCCTGGATCCTCAGCGCTGGTCCGCAGATCTCGACGAATCCGAGGAGAACAGGTTCAACCGCAAGGCGCTGGCTGCGATCCTCTCATTGCAGTCCGAGGTGGATCGGCTGCGATCGAGGACCGTCGAGCCGGTAGCCGTGATCGGTCTGAGCTGCCGCTATCCCGGCGCCAACGATCCCGAGGCTTTCTGGCGCATTTTCGACGAAGGACGCGACGAGATCACCGAGATCCCGGCCAGTCGCTGGGACGCCGCAACACATTACGACGCCGACCCGGACATGCCCGGCAAGATGAACACCCGCTGGGGAGGATTTCTGTCCGACGTCGAAATGTTCGACGCGGGTTTCTTCGGTATCTCGCCGCGGGAAGCACTGAGCCTCGACCCGCAGCAGCGAATCCTGCTCGAAGTCGCCTGGGAGGCGCTGGAAAATGCCGGCTTGGCGCCACGCCGCTTGCGAGGCGTTCGCGGTGGCGTATTCATCGGTATCTCCGTATCGGACTACGCGGAGAGGGTATCGCGCCAGGACATCGGGCAGCTCGACGCTTACGTCGGCACGGGCAACGCGCTCTGCGCGGCCGCCGGACGGCTGGCATTCACCCTCGGCTGGGAGGGGCCGGCTCTTGCCATCGATACCGCATGCAGTTCCTCGCTGGTATCGCTGCATGAAGCGTGCGCGAGCCTGCGCGCAGGCGAATGCGATATCGCGCTGGCTGGCGGCGTCAGCTTAGTGCTCAACCCCGCGGTATCCATGATTCTTTCCCGTGCGCACATGCTGAGCCCCGACGGACGCTGCAAGACGTTCGATACGTCGGCCAACGGCTACGTGCGCAGCGAAGGATGCGGCGTGGTTGCCTTGAAGCGGCTGCGCGATGCCGAGCGCGATGGCGACCCGATTCTGGCGCTGATTCGTGGTTCCGCGGTGAACCAGGACGGGCGCAGCAGCGGCTTGACCGTACCGAATGGTGTAGCGCAGGAGCGGGTGATTGCCGATGCGCTCGCGAACGCGGGTGTCGCGCCGGCCGACGTTCAATACCTCGAGGCGCACGGAACCGGCACACCGCTGGGCGACCCGATAGAAGTGCAGGCCGCGGATGCGGTGCTGTCGCGGGGACGCGATCCGTCCAATCCGCTTCTGGTCGGCTCGGCGAAGTCGAACATCGGACATACGGAGACCGCGGCCGGCATTGCCGGGGTCATCAAGGTCATCCTGGCGCTCCGCCACGAGCGAATACCCAAGAGCCTGCATTACCGGACGCCAAACCCGCACATTCCCTGGGAACAGCTCAACCTGCGCATCGTGACGGAACCCGTCCCCTGGCCCCCGGGAGAGCGGCGGCGCATCGCCGACGTGAGCTCTTTCGGATTCGTGGGCACAAATGCGCACGTGGTGATCGAAGAGGCGCCGGTCCGGCGCGTTTCCGCTCGCACCGGCGCAAGCATTCCCGAGCGGGGTGCGTGCGTGCTCGCCCTGTCGGCGCGTACGAACGGCGCGCTGGGAGAACTCGCTGGGCGCTACCTGGAGGCACTGGTGCGGGACAGCGAAGTGCCGTTGCCCGATTTGTGCCATGCCGCCAACACCGGACGCGATCACTTCGAGCAGCGCGCGGCGTTGGTGTTCGGTGATCGCGAACGGCTGACGGCGCAGCTGACCAGTCTGCAGCAGGGACTCACCGATCCGGGCGTTCATCAAGGCCGCCTCGCGTTGCGAACTACGCGCCATATCGCATTCCTGTTCACGGGCCAGGGCTCGCAGTTCGCGGGCATGGGACGCGACCTGTACTCGACGGAGCCGGTGTTCCGCGATCATTTCGACCGCTGCGCCGCGGAGTTCAGCCGACTGCAGGGCGGGGCGCCCGGATTGCACGAGATTGTTTTCGAAGATGATGGCAGTGGCCGCCTCGACGAAACCCGATACACACAGCCGGCGCTCTATGCACTGGAGACCTCCCTCGCTGCGCTGCTGCGCAGTTGGGGCGTAGAGCCGGACATCGTCCTCGGTCACAGCGTAGGCGAGTATGCAGCTGCATGCACCGCCGGCGTATTTACCCTCGAAGAGGGCATGACCCTGATGGTGGAGCGCGGCCGATTGATGCAGGGGCTGCCCTCGGGCGGCGCAATGGGGGCGATCTCCGTTGATGCTGAGACGGTCACGGCCGCATTTCGCGCAGGAACCGATGTGTGTGTAGCTGCTTATAACGGCGCGGAGACCGTCATCAGCGGTGCCTCGGAGGCGGTGGACGAACTGCTGCAGCGCTTCGAGGCCGACGGCCAGCGCTGCAGGCGGCTGGCGACTTCGGGCGCGTTTCATAGCGCCTGGATGGACCCGATCCTCGACCCGTTCAAAGCTCTCGCATCCCGGATATCCTGCCAGCTCCCGCGGAAGCGCCTTATCAGCAACGTGAGCGGGGACGTCGTCTCCGACGATACGGTCCTGGATGCGACGTACTGGACCGAGCACATCAGGAAACCGGTCCAGTTCGAGCGCAGCATCCGCGCGCTCCAGCAGCTGGCCTGCGATCTCGTGATCGAGCTCGGGCCACAGCCGGTGCTTCTCGGCATGGGACGGCGCTGCTGGGACTCGGACCGCGAACCGGTATGGGTAGAGACCCTGCGCCGGAACCGCAGCGACGCGGAGCAGATCATGACGGCGGTAGCGCGTATATACGCCGGCGGTGGGGACGTCGACTTCGCGGCCGTCGACGCACCGTGGCGGGACACCCGCCGTAGAGTATCCCTGCCCTTCTATCCGTTCCAGCGCCAGCGCTACTGGATCGACGCTCCCGAGCCCAGGGTCGACGCCGCGCCGAATCCGCAAAGCTGCTTGTACCACAGTGTCTGGGAGCAAAAGGCTCTGCCGCCGGCCGCGCGCGAGCAGCGGCGTGCAACCTGGCTGGTCCTGGGCGATCGCGAAGGCATCGCCCATGAGCTCTGCCGACAGCTCGAGGGGCTCGGTCAGCGGTGCGTTTGCGCGCCGGCCGATGAACCGGTTCCATGGTCGCCGCAGACCCTTGCCAGGTTGTTCGATGAAGCGAATGCTGACGAATCGGCTCCCTTCGGGCACGTGGTGCATTTGCGAAGTCTCGATGGAACACGAGTCGAAAGCACCGACGAATTGCGATTCGCGCAGAAGCTGGGTATCGAGAGCACGCTGCGACTGGCACAGGCTTTGATCGGGTCTAGCTGGCGAGGGAAGCTCTGGGTGGTAACCCGCGGCGTACATCAGGTCACAGGGTCGGACCGGATCGAGCCGGCGCAGGGGCCGATGTGGGGTTTGGGCAGGGCTATCGCCATGGAGCAGCCGGAACTGTGGGGCGGGCTCATCGATCTGCCGCTCGACGGCGATGCCGCAGCGGTGTCCTCCGGCCTGGCTCAAGCACTCCAGTCCGGGGACGACGAGGACCAGATTGCCCTGCGCGACGGTCGTCGCTGGGTTGCGCGCGTGACACGGAGGCAGCCGCCCGGCGCGGCCCAGCCCCTGGAGGTGGCTGCGGATGGTACCTATCTGATTACCGGCGGCCTCGGCGACCTGGGTCTGCAAATGGCGCGCAGGCTCGTCGCGCGGGGAGCCCGCAACCTGGTGCTGGCCAGCCGCCACATGGCCTCGGATTCTGCGCAGGAAACGATCGCGGACCTCGTGAACAACCATGATTGCACGATTCGAGTGATCCGCGCCGACATGTCCAGGGAGGCTGATGTCTCGCGCCTGTTCGGCGAGATCGAGGCCTCTGGCTTGCCTGTGCTGAAAGGCATTATCCACGCTGCGGGCGTGGCAAGCCTCGTTCCGCTCGAAAACATCGATGCTGAAGAGCTGGAGCGAACGCTGGGGCCCAAGGTGATCGGCGGCTGGCTGCTCGACCGTATCACCCGGGAACGCGGCATCAAACTGTCGTTCTTCGTGTGCACGGCCTCGATCGCCTCCGCGTGGGGGGCAGTCAGCCAAGCTGCCTACTCGGCTGCAAACGCCTTCCTCGAAAGCCTCGCCGAGTCGCGCAAGGCGCTGGGCGAAGCTGTCACGACGATCAGCTACGGCCCCTGGGCCGGACTCGGATTGATGGCGAGTTCGACCGAGCAGGGCGTCGCCTGGCTGCGCCGGCGCGGCCTGTCCCTGTTGGGCCCGTCGCTGGCGCTCGACGCGATGGAATCGCTGATGGTGGAGCGCGTCGCGCACGCCGCAGTGGCGGACGTGAACTGGGCGACTTTCCGTGTCCACGCCGAGGCCCAGCGTCCCTGCCCCTGGCTGGGGCGCCTGGGGCAGACTACTGAAACTGCGGGAGACGACAGCGCGTCCCGGCGGAATGCCTCGCTTGCCGCGGAACTCGAACGTCTGTCGAGCGCGCCTGAGGTCGAGCGCATACAATTGCTCGCTACGACGATCAGGACGGAGATATCTCAGGTCCTGGGCGTGCACCCGCAGTCATTGGAGGACGAGACTTCCCTGTTCGAGGTCGGCCTCGATTCCCTGATGGCCGTCGACCTGATCAACCGGCTGCGCCGCCGGTTGAGAAACACCCAGTTCACCCCCCGGCTGATCTACGACAACCCGACCGTCGCTGCACTGGCGGCGGCGGTCGGCCGCGAGTTTGGCGCGGCGCCCGGCAGTTTCGCCGGCGCCGAGCCGCCTCAAGGTGCGGGATCGGCCTCAAGGGCGCCGGATTCGTCGACACCTGGCGACCTGGCAGCTACCGAGGAGGCTCACTACCGGACCAAGAACGGCCCGCTTTACACGTATCGACGGTACCGGGACGGCGACAGGAGAGGCGTATTGCCTTCGTACGCCAAGTGCTTCGGACCAACGACGGCAAGCCTTCTGGATGCGGTTTTCGAGTGGAAGTACCTGGATCGTCCGGACCAGGGCCCATTGGTCGACATTCTCGAATCCAGCGGCGAGATCGTGGGCTGGAACGGGGCTCTGCCCGTACGATTCAAGATCGAGGGTGAAACGACGCCCGGCGTGTGGAGCACCGATACGCACGTCGCACCCGACCACAGAACGGTCACCGGGTGGTTTCTTCACCAGGTCGACGAAAATACACCCGGGATCAAGCTCGGGATGCCGAATGAAGCCATGTATTCGATTGCGTCGGCAATGGAATCGGTGATTGACCTCGACCAATTGCAACACCTGAAGACGTGCCTCAACCTGGGCGGAGTGCTGAGGGCGCGGGGAGCGAATGCCCTGCTCTGCTGGGTTTCCGGTCTGCTCTACTGGCCCGTTCCGAGGGCATTCGATTTCGGCGCTCGATTGCGCGCCGACAGGAGCGTCACCGTTTCGCAGATCCCCCACTTCGACGGCAGATTCGATGAGTTGTGGCGCACGGCGTCCCGTGACTACCGAGGCATCATGGTGCGCGATCAGGCGTTTCTGAGTTGGCGCTTTGATCGCTGCCCCAACCGGGGCTATACGCGATACGTCGCCGATCGGGACGGCAAGGTCGTCGGCTACCTGGTGACCCGCGAATCCCGCTGGAAAGGCGGGATTCGGGGCAGGATAGTCGACTATCTCGTGAGCCGCGAGGATACCCGGGCCTTCGACGCTCTCGTCAGTGCGGCCCTGCGGGATTTCGGGGCGCGCGGGGCCGTTTCCGTCGCGTGCTCTGTCGCGTCGACCCGGACCGAGCACATCAGGCAGTTGCGTCGGCACGGCTTTCTGTCCAGCGAGCCGGGCGCCCGCATTGTTACCAGTCGCGGACCGCATGACGCGAAGCTGGCCGCGATCAGGAACTGGCTCTTTACGTATGCCGATGGAGACATCGACTATTGCGAGGAGGAAAGCGAAACCTGAAGCGCTGCCTGTAACACGGCCCCCCGAGGCAGCCTTGCAGGAGGTTACGCCATCCCGCTGCGTTACCCGGCGTTGACCGCAGAGAAGAAACGCGCGATCGCGGCCCGTCGAACAGGGCCGCGCCTCACTAATGAGCCGGTATCCGGGGTTTTCCGCTCGCCATCCGTTCGAGAGTATATCCCCGACAACTGTCACAGGTCTTGAGGTAGAAGCCGTTCCATAAATTGAAACGCATGCTCTCGTATTGCTCGTCGCGGATGACGGCTTCCGTTCCTTGCTTCACGAGATTCCATGACGGCGTGGTAACCGACTTGATCTGACAGCACGGCGTCACGTCTCCCGAGAGCAGGCTGTACAGGATCGGAATATCGCAGCTTTGCCGCAAAGGATTCGGCCACACCTCCAGCCCCTCATCGCCGAAGTCCTGCAGGATGATCTCGGACAGAAACGGCAGATCCGTCTGGAATCGATCCTTCCTGATCGATTCGGAAACTTCTCCGGCTTCCTTCAGATGCCGCTTCTTGTCCTCGGGGTAGATATCGATATACGACTCTTTGGGATTGATCGTCTGAAACTCGCCAACCGCATCGACGCCGCGCTTTTTCGCTTCCTTCACGATAGCAGGGAAATCGTTCTGACTGTAGGAGAACAGGGTCCCCCGGACTGCGACGATGGGCCGAGTCAACCCGCGCCGATTCCGGTGCGTTGTCAGGCGCTCGATTCCTTCCCAGACCCGGCGCAGGTCGCCGTCGATTCGGGACTCGGCGAAGCGCGTGGGATCAGCCGAATCGATGGAAATCTGCAGATAGTCGACTCCCACATCGCAGAGCTTCTTCACGTTCGACCGGCTGAACATCGAGCCGTTGGTGGTAAGTCCGATCCGAAGGCCTTTCGCCTTCGCGTACTTCACCATATCGAAGAATTTCTTGTTCATGATCGGCTCGCCTTCCCCGACCAGCGCGAGGTGCCTCAGGGCTGGCGAGGAACTGTCGAGGATCTTGACGAAGTTTTCGTAGGTCAGATGCTCCTGCTTCATGTGGCGACCGACGCAGTACCAGCATCCGAAGTTGCAGAATGTGGTCGGCTCCAGATTGAGGATCCGAGAAGCGCTCGTCCAGAGCCTCCCTTCAATGCGCGTCGGTTCGAGCGACTGGAAACTGAGCAACTGCTTCGCCCAGGGCAGCAGCAACTCGTGGACCGGCAGGTTGTAGTGATGGCACGAATAACACCACAGGATACGTCGCGACGGAGCCCAACTGCGCGACCCAAGGCGGACATGCGCGAGTATCCGCACTGCCCGCGCCTCATCGCAACTCGGGCAGCGTACAAACTCTCCATCCAGAAATCCGGGTTTCTGCTCCAGCGGCACCAGGTGTCGGTGGCACCGGTTCCACAGATCGGTGACGTCGATGGCACGATGCAAGGTGGCGCTTCTGGCAATCCGGAACAGCGCCAGCCGCATCCGGACCACGCGTCCACTATCCCGCAGTGTAATTCGCAGAGATCGCAGCGTGCGGGCGATACCAAAACGGGCGATTCCGGACCTTATCTCGCGCAGCGAGAGCAGCAGCAGTTCCAATCGGCGTGTCATGGTGCCAATTATATAACGATGATCGACGTCGGAATGGCGGATATCTGGTAGGATTACCTCAACGCAGTCGCGTTGCCGATATCCGCGCGCGGCCCTTCCCAATCTGACCGGCCCGTACTGCGCTTCGGCGAGAAACGGCCGTCAGTACGCGTTGTTCTTGTTCAGAACGGCGATGATCGTGCGCGCGAGTATCTTAACGTCGAGCCACGGCGACCAGTGGTTAATGTAGTACAGATCGCAGTTCACGCGCTGTTCCATCTTCTCTCGAGTGGCAGTCTCACCGCGGAAGCCGTTCACTTGCGCCCACCCGGTGAGGCCCGGCTTCACACGGTGCCGCTGCATGTAGCGATCGATAGTCTGGGCATAGCTGTCATTCAGCCACACCGGATGCGGGCGCGGCCCGACCAGAGACATCGTCCCGGCAAGAACGTTGAAAAGCTGAGGCAGTTCGTCCAGACTCCAACGCCGCAGGACTCTCCCGATCGGCGTAACCCGATTATCGTGGGCAGTCGCCTGCTTCGCGCGCCCTGAATCCACATCGATTCGCATCGTACGAAACTTCCAGACATGGAAGCGCTGCCCGCCAGCGCCATGCCGCAACTGCTTGAACAGCACGGAGCCGGGAGACGAATGCTTGACGGCAAGCGCGATGAAAAACAGCAATGGCGCCAGAAGCACGATAAGTGCCCCGGCCATCACGACGTCCTCGATACGCTTCACCAGTCGTCCGTGACGCTCGATGCGCGAATCGGACAGCAGAACGATGGGCTGGCCGTCCAGTTCGTCGGATCGCATGCTCAACACCTGAGCGACGGAGAAATCCGGCAGCCAGTTCACGTTCACCGGAACGTTGACGAGGGCGCGCAATGCCCGCTCGGCGTCCGCGGAGCGTTCGAGCGGCAAAGCAACATAGATTTCGCTGACTTTCAGGATATCCACCAGCCTTTCGATATCGGAGAGCCCGCCCAGGTAGCGCCGCTCAGGCTTTACGTGGCCAACTCCGCCCTCAGCCGCGAGCCAGCCAGGTTCGGCGACGAAGCCTGCAATCTCGATACCCAGCCACGGATTCCGTTCGACGAGGTGCAGGTGGCGCTCGAGGGGCGCGCCGCATCCGACAACGATAGCGACGCGGACGTTGTATCCGCGCCGCCGCAGAAAGTGCATCGTCTTGCGAATCGCAACGTGCAGCACGAGCTGAGCCAGATAGCCGGTGGCGCCCCAGAGCAGAACGAACCTGGGCGAAAAATAAGGATGCAGCTGCGCCAGGTAGGCCGTGGCCATCAGCAAGGTGAGCACTATCGCCCAAGCCTGCAGCAGGCGGACCGCCTCCTGCAGCAGCGAGCGGGTGCGCAGACGGTAGAACAGGTCCGACCAGGAATACACGGCGAGGATCAGCACTGCCGTCACCGCGATCAGGAGAACGTGCTGTTCGCCGAAGGTGCCGCCGCGAATACGCGTAACAGCGTAGAGCGCAATTCCAACGGCTGCAGCGTCGAGCAATTGCCACAGCTCTGAGATCAAGGGATAGAACTGCCGGAGCAGGCCGCGTCTGAACCAGAGCGCCTGTGTTCGCTGTCGGTCTTCTTCGTCCGCGATACGTTCCGCCTCGGGACCGGCGTCGGATTTGGCTTCCCCGGTTCGGGTTGGCATCCCCTGCTCCCTATCTCCCCTCTCCGAGCGCGCCGTGCGCCCTCCGGAGCGATCCAATAGTAGCACTACATTCCGTACCACCAAGCAGGAACTGCGTCACATATTTCACGTCGTGAACGCGCTGCACTCCTGCCACACAGGCTGCAGCCGCAGAACTGCCGCACAGAAATGGCGCAATGCGCACCACGCTGGATCGACTCCAACGTCCGAATGGTGCAATGCGCACCACGCTGGATCGCCTCCAACGTCCGGCGAGTCGTGTCGGACGAAGCGCGCCCTTCTGGCGGCGCGCCCGGCGTTCGTCTGCATGACACGAACGCAAGCAGTCTGGCACACTTCCATTACCGGTCCATGACCTCCACCCGAAATACGCAGGCGGGCGCTGAACCGCGGTCGACGCAGACATGGTTCGGCATCCCGGTCCGTGAAGCTCGCTTGCGGACGCGTCTCATGCTGCTGCGTCTGTTGGGAGCTTCGCCGCTCCCCGCCCTGGCAAAACGCATGCAACCGCCGGGAGATCTGATCATCTGTCTGCACAACGTCGTGGCGCATCACGGTCCGCTGGGCGTCAATCGCGGACTGGACCTCACCGCGGCCGAACTGGAGGCGGTCCTCGCCCACTTGCGTGTCGAGGGCTACCGCCCGGTCTCCCTGGAAGACATCCGTATCCGGAGCACGCCGGACCTCCACCACGGCGAAAGGCGGGTAGCGATCACGTTCGATGATGGTTACGCCGGAAACTTTCACGTTGCCTACCCTCTGTTGCATCGTCACGGCGTCCCTTTCACCGTGTACGTCACAACCGGGTTTATGGACCGTGAGGTGCGGGTCTGGTGGTACGCTCTGGAGCGATTGCTTGCCAGAGTCGACGGCGTCGCATTCGAGCACGCCGGACGCACGTTCACTTATTCGACTCTCGCACGTACGCAAAAAGTCCGTGCGTACCGTGCCATCCGCGCGCTGCTGCTGACGGCGCGGCCGGCTCTTGCGGACGAACTCCTCGAGCAGTTGTTCGGCGGGCGGAGCGGGGAACTGCGCGGACTTGCAGACGTCGATCTGCTGACGCCCGAACACGTACGCGCTCTGAGCCGCGACCCTTTGGTGACCATAGGTGCACACACCGTGTCCCACCCGGTATTGCGCGCCCTCTCCGGCGACGAATCTCGGCGCGAAATCCGCGGTTGCCGGGAACGCCTGGAAGCAGTTACAGGCGGCCCGATCCTGCACTTTGCCTACCCGTTTGGGAATCGCGCTGCATTTGGAGCGCGCGAGGAGACGTTCGTGCGGGAAAGCGGCTACGTGACGGCCACGACCACCTGCGCGCGCCAGATCGACGAGATCGATCGGCCCACCGCGCTCCCCCGCATCATGCTTTCAGCCGAAATGGACGCTGTCACCTCGCTGAATGTCCTGCAGACCGGGTGGTTTGCATATCGCGATCGGGTGAGCCCTACTTGAGGTGACCGTTCAACACTCCCTCGTAGACGGCCACCGTCTTCTGCGCGCACTCCCGCCACGAGAACTGCCGCGCGCGCGCGAGGCCCCTTTCAACCAACGTTTGCCACAAGGTTTCGTCGCTTTCGAGCTGCTGGCATGCTGCCGCTATCTCCTCGACTGAATACGGATTCACGAGCAGCGCCGCCTCGCCTGCGATCTCCGGCAGCCCCGAAATGTTGGAAGTAACCACCGGGGTGCCGCATGCAAAAGCTTCCAGCACCGGGAAACCGAAACTTTCGTGCTCGGAAGGAAACAGGAGAGCACGTGCGCCGCTGTACAACCCTGGTAGGTCCGCCTTTTCCACGTGGTCCAGCAACCGCACGGCATCGCGACCCCGATACCGGTTCCAGAAGCGATAAAATTCCTGGTATCGCGGATCGTGACGCGCTACGACCACCAGTTTGTGGCTCCATGCGGATGCCGTGCGCAGTGTATCGAAGGCCTCCAGTACTCTCACGAGATTCTTGCCGGGGTTGACCGTGCCGATGTAGAGGAAGTACCTGGGGGGAAGATCATGCTGCGCCCGGACCCGGGCTTGTTCCGCAGGCCCGGCCGGCGCGAAAACGCTGCTGACGCCGTGATGGATAACGCTGATCTTCTCCGGTGGCACGGTGGGATGAAAGGTCAGGATATCCCGTTTTGCCTGCTGCGAAACCGTGATGATGTGCCGCGCGTAATGCACCGCATACGCATTCATGGCGTCGTAGTAGGTTCGCGCGAGGAAGCCCCGCATACCGCTGCGGAACGGCAGGCGCCGGCGGTCGATACGCGGAGCCTGGTCGTGAATCGTAACGACCGTGGGACACAACCGGATAAGGGGTGTCGGAAACGACGTTGCATGGAAAAGCTGAAGGCTGCGACGGGCCACATGATATGGGATTCGGACGTGCCCCGACGCACTGTACAGAGTGCCACGCCCGGAAATCTCCTGGAACTTCCGGTCCCACAGATGATTGAGCGACGGCGCGTTAGGGTACGAGCGGCTGGTAAACACGGAATAATCGTGCGTCCCCCCGAGGTCGGCCAGGTTCGAGAGCAACTCCTCGACATAGCGTCCGACCCCGTGCATCAAAAACCGCGCGTCGATCCCGATCCGCATGTGCGCCCCGCCCGACAGGGCGGTCAGCTCAGGCCGCGACGCCGGCCAGGGCCGCGCGCACGGTCTGCAAGACACGCTCCACGCGTACCGTTTCCAGGCACCTGAAATCGTGGCTGCAGCGGTACCTGAACAGGCTCTGGTGCGCATAGCACGGCCGGCACGCGAGTTCGACGTCCGTCACGATGGCCCGGCAGATGCTGTGCTCGGCGAGCACCTGCTGCGGCGGAGTCGAGCCGAAAATCGCCACGGATGGCACGCCCAGCGCATCGGCGATCATGATCAGGCAGGAATCGTTGCACACCAGACAGCGGCTTCTTGCCACGAGCGCGCTGGTCTCGAGGAACGAAAGCTCCCCTGTCCAATCGTGGAACCGGCGTGAATCCAGATTTCCGAACACACTACCCGCCTTCTCCCGATCCGCTGCCCCCCCGACCAGGATCACCTCGACCTCGAGCTCGCCCACGAGATGCACGATCAGCTCGCGATACCGTGCCGGCGGCCAGGCCCGGAATCGCTCGTGATGGCCCACCCAGGGATGCACGATGACCAGCGGTCGGTCGGCGATACCCGCATCCTGCAGCCGGGATGCGACTGCAGCTTCAGCGCCAGCGTGCTGCCGCAGTGGAATGTTCTGCGCGGCCCCGGCTGCGCCCATTGCCCCTACCAGGCTGCCATACTGGGCCAGTATCGACCTGTCGGAATGAAACGCGATGCTGTGGGTATAGATGAGTCCACCACCGTCCAGGTCGAACCCGGCCAGGTAACGTGCTCCGATAAGACGGGCAAGAACTCCGACTTCCACGAATCCGTCGCCGACGATCGGCACGACGATCAAATCGAAACGTTCTCTGCGCAATTCGCGGATACGCCGCAATTTCCGGAGAATACCGTGGGCGAAGTCGAAATTGAGGTGGCGGCATGGCGGAAACCCTTCCGGCGCCAGATCGAAAAGTGACGGGGATTGGTCGGTCAGAGTGGCGAGCTCCGCCGCTGGAAAGGAGCCGGCGAGCATCCGGATGAGTGGAATCATGCGCAGGCTGTCCCCGATACCGCCGAACTGCATCAACAGGGCTTTTCGCACTTCGCGCGGCGCCGGTGGCGGCGAGCTCACGCGCGGGAGCCAGCGGCTCACCGCCATGTACAGCCTCAGAAACGGTAGCTTGATGTTCTGTTTGAAAGACACGCCCGCCCCTGTACGCTGCCCCGTGCCGGTTGCGGCTTCAGAAACGTGCAGTATATCTTCTACACGCTCGATCTGGTCGCAGGCGACCCGCGCCGTACCGTTCAGCAGGATGCGAGCGTAACGTGAGCGGTGCTGCGCGCACGTGCCAATCATGATAGATTCTGCGTGCGTGGAGATCAGACATGAGCATCAATAGGCAATCGCTGGAAGCGCGCGTTAGCTACGAGCGGGAGTTTTTCGACAAGGAAGCCGCTACCTACGGCGACGATTACTCCATACACTTCAACTACGAAGAGGCCCTCAAGCTCGCGAATATCCGGGTAGCAGACCTGAAAGGCATGAAGGTACTTGACTGCGGCGCCGGATTTGGCGAACTCGCTGTATGGCTGGGCACGAAGGGCGCACACGTGACGGCAATCGACGTCTCTCCGAAGTGTCTGGAGGTGATCTCGAAGCGGGCCGCGCATTACGGGGTGTCGAAAAACGTTACCAGCAGGCTGCTGCCGATAGAACAGATCGATTACGAGAACGCCAGCTTCGACATGGTCGCGGGCGTTTTCATACTGCATCACGTGATGCTGGACAAGTGCGTGCCGCAGATCCACCGCGTGCTGCGGCCCGGCGGCAAGGCGTTCTTCCTGGAAACCAGCGCCAACAGCAAGTTGCTGATGTTTTGCAGAACGCATGTCGTGGGCCGCTTCGGTATCGCGAAGTACCAGGACGAGATCGAATACCCTCTCACCCCGCGTGATATCGAGTACATAGGCGAGGTGTTCGACGGACGGTGCAAGGTGCATTACCTGCCGTTCACGTTTCTCCGGATGATCGACAGTCACGTGTTCCGTCACAAGATCAGGCCGATATCGTGGTTCCTGTCGACGTGCGACAGGCTGATCTATAGGTATTTACCCTTCATGCGCCAGTACAGCTACTTCAAGACTATCGAATTGAGCCGCTAGCATCGAGCAGTAGAGCGCGCCTCGGCGCAAGGTGATTGGCAAGGCGACCGGACGCGACGCGCGTTGGTGCGCCGGATCGGCGCATTCAGGCCACCCACGTCTCCCGTCAATTCCGCAGGAATCGGCCGCAGGCCGACCGTCCGGAAATCGGATTATCCGATTGGCAATGAAGATACTGCACGTCAACGAGCATTACGGCAGCGTGGGAGGCACAGAGCGCTATCTGGCGGAAATCTGCGGCGCGCAGGCAAGACTGGGATGGGATCCGGTCGTTGTCGCGTCATCCACAGTGGCGATTTCAGCCGAAGCGCGACCGCCACGCATACACCTCCTGGAGCCATCGTATGGCCTCCGCAGCACGCATCGCGCCCTGGCACCACTCAAGCGCATTCTGGACACCGAGCGGCCCGACCTCGTACATCTGCATAACACGCAATACTTTCTCGGACCGTGGCTGCTGAGCGTGCTGCAGTCGCGCGCACCGGTTATCCAGACCGTGCACGATACTCGGATGGTCTGTCCGCGGTGGCTGTCCAAGATCATTCCGTCGGCCTCAGCCCCGTGCCGCTACCCCATGGGCTCACACTGTTTCCGGCATGGCTGCTACCCTTTTCACCGCACTCCCGAGGGAGTGGCACAGAATCTTCAAAAATTCCTCCTGGTCGGGTGGCAGCTGGCTTCGCTGCGGCGGCTCGAACGCGTGCTGGTGCCCAGCGCGTACATCCATGAACAGCTCCGGCTCAACGGTGTTCCGGAACGGCGGCTGGAAACGCTGCCGCTGTTTCTGCGGGCGGACTTCGCGCCGCCGGCACGGCCGGCGACGACCCGGTGCATCGTATTTGCAGGCCGCGTCGAGGAGTCCAAGGGAATGCGCCACTTTCTCGACTGCCTGGCGCGCCTGTCGGCATTGCCGTGGACGGCGCAAGTGGCGGGTGGCGGGCCCTTTCTTGTGGAGGCCAGGGCCGTCGCAGCGCGCCACGGCCTGACCGGACGCGTAGAATTTCTTGGACAGCTTTCCTGGGAGGATCTCGCGCGCGTACTGGGAAACGCGCGCGTAGTGGTCATGCCGTCGCTGATGCCCGAATCGTTCGGCTTGACCGGCCTGGAAGCGCTTGCCTGCGGAACGCCCGTAGTGGCGTTCGACGCCGGCGGCATCACCGAGTGGCTGGCCGACGGCATTACGGGTTTCGTCGTTCCGTGGGGCGACACAACCGCGCTCACGGCACGCGTGCGGCAACTGCTGGAGGACGATATTCTGGCAGCCAAACTAAGCCGGCAAAGCCGGGAACATGCCCGCGGGTTCGAGCTGGCAGGGCACATGGATCGGCTATGCGGTATCTATACCGAAGTTACGGCGACGCATCACCGGGCCGAGACGGGTTGATGCCGCCCCGACGCGCGGCCAACTTTTGCGCCAGATCGGCCTCGACATGGGACTCCATCCGGGCGACCATCGTCGCCCAGGAGCAGCCGTCAGCGATCTCCATGCCTCGCATCACCGCAGCGCTCGTGCCCGTCCTGTTGTCCTGGAGACTGTTTTCGACTGCCGCGATGAATTCTTCCGCAGTCCGGGCGATACCGATGACCTCGCCGTAGAACCTCACCATGTCCGGAATCGCCGTCGAGACGACCGGCTTTCCGGCCGCCATGTACTCCAGCAATTTGGTCGGGTTCACTTTCAGGGTTAGCTCGTTCAGCCGGAACGGGATCATGCAGACGTCGAAGTCCTGCACGTATTGCGGCAGATCCGCGTAATTCTTCTGTCCCAGCAGCAGGACGTTAGATCTCTTCTGGAGAATGAACTCCGTTTCGATCACCTCGCCGATCAGCACGATCGACCACTCCGGGTGTGAATCCGCCATGTGAGCCAGCAACTCGGTATCCATCCTGCCGCAGATCCTGCCGAAGTAGCCGATAACGGGATGAGGGACGTCCCGGATGTCCGCGGGTATAGGAACATCCTGAATTCTCGCCTGCCTGAAATGGGCCACATCCACGCCACAGGGCACGAAATGCATGTTCCGGTTGTACACGTTCTTGTCCTCGTACAACGCGTAGGTCCCCGTAAAAACCAGATCGGCCTTCCCCAGCAGGCGCTGCTCCTTTTCCCGGACGTGGTCGGGCCGCCCCAGGAGCCCCGCATACTCGTCCTGTATGTCGTAAACCGCCAGCAATTCACCGAGCGACCCTACCAGGTACTCGTTCAACGGCGAATAAAACCACAATATCCCCGGCCCCATGTCCATACGGGCCATGGCCTCCCGGATGGCGCCCGCCAGGATGAGCTTGTTGATCGCCCGGATCAGGGGCACGCCGCTTTCTCCCCTGTTGATCAGGGGTTCGATAACCAGCAGATCGGGATTGCCGTGGCCGTCCCGGCGCGCGCTGCCGTCCGCGGTAATGAAATCGAGCCGGTCCCCGCAAACGATGACCGGATGGCAGTACAGAACCTTATGGCGCTTCGACAAACCATCCATCGTGTGATGATTGCGCTGCCATGCGCCGCTCCAGGGAACGTGAGAAACGCACACGACGCCGAAAGACTCTTCGCCGCCCGGCGGGCCGCCGCGCCGTCGATACCGCAGCACGCGATACAACGCCACGAGCGGCGCCCAGAACATCGTCATCAGATGATATCCGACCGACACCGCGTAGCGCATGCTTCCCCGCAGCATTCCCTTTACCTCTTCACCCTAGACCAGCGTACCGTAGACGTTCTCGATCTTCGATGCGATGGCTTCCCACGAATACTGCGACTCCACTTTTCTTCTGCCCCAGGTTCCCATGCGCCGGCGCAGCTCTGGATCGTCGAGCAGCCGGATTATCTTCTCTGCGATGTCGGACGGGTCCAGACTGACGAGGAATCCGCCGCACCCGTTTCCGGTAAGCTCCCTCAACGGCGCGGTATCGCCTGCGATGACCGGTTTCTCGAACGACCAGGCTTCCAGAAACACTCCGCCCAGTGCCTCGAAAAACGACGGCATGCACAGAATATCGCACGCCTCGATCGCGCTGGTCTTTTCATCCAGATCCACCTCATTGAGCTCCACGATTCTCGGGTCACGGTATTTCCTGAAAACCTCCGCAGCATTGCCTTCCCTGGGGCCGATGAATACGAACCTCGTTCCGGGGCTTTTTCCCCAGACCCGTGCGGTTGCAGCCAGAACCTCCTCGAATCCCTTGGCGCGGTTCTTGCGGCCGAGGAACAATACCAGCGGCTCTTCGCCGATCCCGTGCGACCGCCGAAACGACGCCGCGTCGTGCTTGCTCGAGATCAGTGGCCCGACGCCGATTTCATGGATCCTGCTCGCCGAAATGCCTTCCGCCACTAGATATTCCTTCTCGAATCTGGTCATGCTGATCAGTCCATCGGCCGCCCGGGCGGTTCTCAACCAGAATTTGTCATGATAACTTCCAGAAGCGAGATACGAGCCGATCGAGCCGGGCGCGATTGCAGCCTGCCCGCTCCAGTCCTCCTGGTTCGGTGCGACGTCCCGCAATGCCTGATTGATCTGCAATAGCGGGGTAAACACGAAAGGAATGCCCATCGACCGGGCGCAGGCCAAAGCGGTATGACCGTAGAAGGACGCCCCGTTATGAACGCAATGTATGAGGTCCGAGTCCTGCACGTGGGCGAGAAACTTGCGCTGGAGTACCTTGCGGATGACAGCCATCGAGATCTCCTGCGCCCGGTGATGAAAACGGACGAACGGCACCAGCAGCTTTTGCTCCCAGGTCTCTAACCGGATCCGTATGACCTCGGCCTTGTCGTCCCAGTAGCGCTCCTTTCCGGCCACGGGGCGAGTCAGCGTCCCCCACCAGAGATTGTCCGGCTTGTCGGCCTGGCTCGTGATCTGCGTGATCACTCGTACGTCGTGTCGCCGGCAGAGCCTGCCAACCAGCTCGTGGGTATGAAGCTCGCACCCGCCAATGGCAGGCCAGTAGACCGGCAATATGAAGCTGATTTTCAATCACTTGATCCTTTCCGTTTTCATTCTACCCTGCCTCGCTCCTTGACATACTCTCGCAACGTGACAGATTTCTTTATGCTGAAGCGCGGTATCGCGCGCGCGATCAGGTACGCGTTTCGTGCTCACATTCCGTTTCGCAGCGTGTCTGAAGTTGGTAACATCGCGCATGCTCGCGCCTTCGACCGCTCTTCCCGCCTGTTTTCCGCACGGCGAACTTGCAGTTCTGCGGTTTGGTGCCGGGCGCCATGGCCGCGCCGCAGAATTTCGTCGAGTTTCGTTCATCTTATCCGGACCAGGGCGAGTGAGCCTGGAAGTTGCGTGTTGACCTCGCCCGCCCTGTCGGGCGAATCGATCATTTGCGTATCATGGCTCAACTGGGACTGGCTGCCACTGGTGCCGCACCAGATGATGACGCGGCTCGCGGTTCGCAATCGCGTGCTGTTTGTTGACCCTGCCATCGCCCTGACGACCGTTCTGGCTCACCCCGCGCAGGCAGGCTACCTGGCCGGCAAGCTGCGGCGCTGGGTCCAGGGGGTGCGCCGGATCTCCGAAAATCTCCACGTCTATCATCCGCCACCATTGCTGGTGGCTCCCGGGCATCTGCGCGTGAACGATGCACTGGGTCGGCGCGTGCTGACCTGGGCGGTGAAACGAACTGCCGCCCGGCTCGGTTTTGGCAACCCGATCCTGTGGCTGTACGACCCCTATACGGTCGAGCCGAACGGCCAGTTCGGTGAAAAGCTGGTCTGCTACGACTGCAACGACGATACCAGCAGCTTTGCAAAGCTCGGCTACAAGCGTCGCAATATGCAGGAGATGGAAGCTGCCCTCAGCCGGCGCGCCGACGTCGTATTCGCCACTTCCCGCGCGCTCTATCGCCAGAAACACGACGTAAACCCCAATGTCCACTATCTGCCTTCAGGCGTGGATTTCGATCTGTTCAACAGGGCGCTGCATGCCGACGTCGCAGCGCCCGATCAGCTTTCCGATGTAGCGTCGCCGGTGATCGGCTACGTCGGTGCGCTCAACAACTACCGCATCGAGTGGGGATGGATCGAGGCGCTGTCGAAACAGATGCCGGAGGCCACGATCGTATTCGTTGGTCCGCCGATCGAGCAGCCGCCAAGGTCGGTGACCCGCCTGCCAAATGTGCGCTTCGTCGGGCAGAAGGCACCGGTCGAGTTGCCGGGCTACCTCAAGTGCTTCGATGTCGCAATCATTCCCTACAAAGGGGAGGCCTTTCTCAAGAGCTGCCAGCCCACCAAGACGTTCGAATATCTGGCCGCGGGACTGGGTGTCGTGTCCGCGCCTATTCCGGAGCTCGAGCCCTACGCCGAGGTGGTTCGCTTCGCTGCCGGCGACGCCGAATTCGTGCACCGGATTCGGGAAATGCTGGCGCTGTCGCGGAATGCGGATTTCCGCAGCCGCTGCGTCGCTATTGCCAGGGACAAGACCTGGGACGCGCGGGTGACGGCCGCCAGTGCGTTGGTGCGCGCCAGCCTGGCGCGTAAAGCCGGCATGGCCTCGGGGACGGGTGCGACGGCGTCACAGACAACAACTGCCACATGAGCGCACAACAAACCGAGTTCCTTATCCTGGGAGCGGGACCGACGGGACTGGGGGCCGCGTGCCGCCTTCAGGAGAAAGGACGAGACTGGCGGCTGCTCGAAGCAAGCGCCATATTCGGCGGCCTCGCCTCGTCGTGGGTAGACGCCCGGGGCTTCACGTGGGATATCGGCGGTCACGTGCAGTTCTCCCACTACGACACGTTCGACCGCTATATGGACCAGGCGCTGGGACCGGACGGCTGGCTGATGCATCAGCGCGAGAGCTGGGTGTGGATCAGGGGCAGGTTCGTTCCCTATCCATTCCAGAACAATCTGCATCGTCTGGACCCCGCTGAACGCTGGCGCTGCGCTCAGGGGCTATGGGAAGTCGCCAGGCAAGCCGGCCAGGGGCTTGGTGCCGGCGCCTTGTCCCATTTCGGAGACTGGATCGCCGCTACCTTCGGCAGTGGCATCGCCGAGATATTCATGCTGCCTTACAACAGGAAGGTGTGGGCCTATCCGGCCGAGGACCTCGATTTCGGGTGGGTCGGCGAGCGCGTGGCAGTGCCCGATTTCAGCCGGATACTGCGCTCGATATGCACCCAGGAGGACGACGTCTCATGGGGCCCGAATGCAGTCTTTCGTTTTCCCGTGCGCGGTGGAACCGGGTCGGTATGGGCCGCAATCGGACGGTCCCTCGACGCAAGTCGCATCAACCTGGAGGCCGAGATCGTATCCGTGAACGTCGCCGACCGCCTGGTAACCACCCGATCCGGGGAGCAGTGGCGTTACCGGTACCTGATCAGCACACTCCCGCTCAACCACCTGATCCGCCTTGCGCCGGGAGTGGTCGACCCCGGGCTCGCCGACCTGTTCCGGTTTTCTTCCACTACGGTGACCGGTATCGGGGTGTCGGGTGCGACGCCCAAACATCTCGAAACCAAATGCTGGATGTACTTTCCCGAGTTGAACAGCCCGTACTACCGCGTGACCGTGTTCAGCAACTACAGCCCCAACAACGTACCACAACCCGGCCGCCAGTGGTCGTTAATGGCGGAGGTTGCGCGCCCGCGCGGTGAGCAGGTCGACGTTGCGCAGCTCGAGCGCGCGACACTCGAGGCGCTCCACGAGGACGGTCTGCTGGAGGATCCGTCGGCGGTGATTTCCGTAACCAGCCGTCACGTGCCCCAGGGCTATCCCACTCCATTTCGCGGACGGGACGGTATCGTCGATCCGATGCTCAGGGCATTCGAGCGAAATGGCGTTTACAGCCGGGGACGATTCGGCGCGTGGAAGTACGAAGTGTCCAACCAGGACCATTCTTTTGCACAGGGATACGAGTGCGTCGAGCGTTGCACCAGTAACGGCGGTCCCGAATGCGAGCCCACCTTGTTCACGCCTCATGCCGTTAACGGTCGGCGGAATCCCTGATCCTGTTTCATTTGTTACACCACTGCCCCAGCCGCCCGGCCTTGAGGAACTCCTCGAGTTGCGCCGCAGCCAGCTCGTGCCCCGCAGGCGTCCAGTGCATATCGACATCATAGAAGAGTTTCTTTTCCCCGGTGTGGCCGCGAAAGGCGGGGAACAGATCCAGCAGTGGAATGCCCTCGCGGGCTGCAAACTCTCTGGTGGCCTCGAGGTTCCGGTCGGAGACCTCGAACCTCTCCGGCAGGAACGACCTCCTCCCCTTCGACCATTCCTGTGCGCTGACCTGATGCCCCCAGGGATAGGTAACGAGCACGAAACCGCTCCCCATCGTGCGGCTGAATTGATAGGCGAGCGATATGCTCTCGAAGACACCGCGCCACGCACTACTGTAATCCGCGGCATGGGCTTTGAGGGTATGTCCCAGCAGATCGCGGTTGGCGCGCTCGACTGCATCTTCGAACGCCTGCTGGTGATGAGAACGCATTGCTGTCCGCACCACCCATGAGCCAAGCCACATGTGGCTCGCAATCCACCGGGCGACGATTCCCTGAGGCCTGGCGTGCTGGTAGTCCACCATGCCGTCGACCGCGAGAGGCACGCGGTCCTTGTCGAAACGGGCCAGGCTTCGGTAGTACCGTTCCTGGACCGGATCCCCCTGGTCCAGGGCAAGCACCACAATATCGGGTTTCAGCGCAGCTCCAAAGTTCTTCAGAAACAAGTACTCGAGGATAGGCGAGTAACTCTCTACTCCGGCGTTGAGGACCTGGATGGCAAGCGCAGAGTCCTCGTTCAACTCGCGCTCCAGCAATGCGGCATAGGTCTGTTCGTACTTGACCCCGGTACCAAAAGTAAATGAATCACCCATGACGAGGATCCGGCACACTCCGGGCCGCTTTCGCGTCTCGACGTTGCTGCCTCGAAGGCCTAGATTGTTCGTCGTGATCGTGAGGTCATATTCGGGCCGCACCATCAATGACGTCGTGTTCGTGGCGTAACGGTGGTGAACGATGGCATCAGGAATACTCGGCCTGGTATATGTCGGAAGCAGCAGCGCTCCGAGCACCAGATCGCAGGCCAGATAGGCCGAGACGCTAGAGATGAGCACGAGCCAGGCGTTCGCAACTGCTTCTCGCCAGCGCGTCCTGAGAAGCATGAGCGAGATGGCACCAGCGAGTATCCCAATCAGGAGGATGAAAAGAACCACGCGAGAGTAGAAACCGACGGGCCCCTCCCGCGCGTTCGCGATCGCGATGACCAGCGCGGCAACACCTGACGCAACCGACATGACTACAATCAGGAACCATCTCATCGACATTCTGCTGGTATCCCCGTATGTCAGTTACTGAGGTGTCACCACCGTTTCCGCCCGCGCCCGGACCACAAAGACCGCATTGCGGATTTCAGAATTGCAGATAGACGAACTGCTCGCCGCCCCGTGACAGCACGAGCAGGTCAAACACGAGCCGGCGAGAACACCACCCTGCGCGATGATATGTCGCGATCCGCAAGGTCACGACCGCGCCGCCGAACCGTACCCATCCGTAAATTTCGAAGTTCAGCCCCGAGCCGTGCCAGAGTCCAATCGCGGTGAATGTGACATAGAGGTTCAGGTAAACGTTCCCGTGCGTGGAGCAATTCCGTGGACTCCCGCGTAACCCGCTAGTAACCGCGCGCATTGCGCCAGGTAAACAAGGCGGTCATCGTGTAGTTCCAGACCGCGCCCACCCGATGCCTGCAACCGCAGATACAACCCAGTACGTGTTCGTTTGAAACAAGTAGGACGCGATTCCAACGTTGGCTACAGCCCCGACGTGGGACAACTATTGACAAGTCAGGCATGCAGTTCTCTCAAGAACAGGTGGCAGCCGGTCAGCAACCGGCGGCTTGCTTCTCGTAGCACCCGCGAAAGCCGGTTAAGGGGCAGAAGGCTTTTCGCACACCAAATAGGCGGGTAAGTACGAAACGAAAGGAGCCATCTCGGTGGCTGCGCTGCCAACCGCTCGAACGATTTGGACCCGGCAGATCTCCCCTCGATCATTCTGAAACAGCAACTCCTCGTGAAAGACGTTCTTTGCAAGACTCCACCAGACCATGATCAGCCGTCCATCCTCGGGAATGGG
>Ga0075418_10000174_pt1 | contig 60701 bp, 57 predicted proteins | sample SoiMetdeltSBSDD2_FD_81776 | JGI IMG/M metagenome (GOLD analysis project Ga0075418, IMG submission 81776) | Bulk soil microbial communities from a Populus tree surrounding site in Tennessee, USA - Soil MetaG P. deltoides SBSDD2 | ecosystem: Environmental > Terrestrial > Soil > Tree plantation...
CCTGTCCGCCGACGAACGGGTCGTTGCCATCCGGGACGATCTCGAACTCGTCGTATCCACGCACCGGATAGATGAAGACGCCGCCCGGGCGAAACAGCTCGTCATTGGGCACCGGACGGTTCTCGAGAGCGGTGAGCACGCCGATCCGGCTGCGCAGCGCCAGGGTGAGCTTCGACACGCCCAGGCGCTGATACCAGGCCAGATCCACTTCGTTGTGCGCGAAGCTGACGTCGCCGCCGAGGAAGGTGCCGAAGAGATCGCCGTTCCACTCGGCTTCCGACCCGCGTGTCGGGAAGAACGGGATGTCGGTGGAATTGCGTCGCAACGTGAGCCCCATGCTGCGCCGGCGGCCATCCTTCAGCGACGCGCGCGTGCGCAGATCGACTTCCCTGTCGATGTCGGTGAACTTCACGTCCTCCGCCCGGAAGCGCCAGGAGACGGTGGTGTAGTCGAGGACGCTGAGGCGCCGCCCGATGCGCAGCGCCCCGCCGATGCGCTGGGCGCGATAGAAGCTGTTGGTGCGCGAGCGCCCGGCGCTGTTGAACAGATCGACCGTGAGCGTCATTGGGCTGTCGAACAGCCACGGTTGCGTGTAGCTGAAATTGATGTCGTTGCGCACCTTGCTGAACTCCCAGCGAAACGACACGCGCTTGCCGGTGCCGAACAAGTTGGTCTCCGCCATCTCGAAGAAGCCGGTGAGGGCATTGACGGCGCTGTAGCCGGCGCCCGCCCCGAGCTGCCCGGTCTGCTTCTCGACCACCTTGATCTCGAGATCGACGCCGCCGTCATCACGCGGCCGCACGCCGTCGTTGGGGATGTTGACGTCCTCGAAGAAGCCGAGCTGGAAGATATCGCGCATCGAGCGCTGCAAGAGCGAACGATCGAAGGTATTCCCTGGGAGCAGCGTGAACTCGCGCAGGATGACCTTGTCCTGGGTCTTGGTGTTGCCGAGCACGCGCACGTGCGCCAGGCGCGCCTGCTGCCCCTCGACGATCTCGTAGGTGACGTTGACGACGTCGTCGCGAACGTCGCGCTTCGGCGCCGCCGTGAAGAAGAAATAGCCACGGTCCTGGTACAGCTCGCTCAGAGCCTGGGTGGTGGCGTCGAAAGCCGTTTGGTCGAAGGGCGCACCGGGAAACAACCGCACCACGCGGTTGATTTCCGTGTCGCTGAACACGGTGTTGCCCGCCCACTCCACCTTCCCGACCCGGTACTGTTTGCCCTCTTCGAGCGTGATGTGCAAGGTCAGGTCGCTGCCGTTGGCCCCGAGCTCGGTCGTGTGTTCGAGAACGCGCGCATCCAAGTAGCCGAGCGAGTGGTAGAAGCCCTCGATTTTCTCGAAGTCCTCCTTCAGGGTCGCCGGCTTGAGGTCGCCGCCGCTCCACATGCCGTCGGTGCTGGTCTTCATCTGCTTGCGCAGTTGCGCCGTAGTGACATGGGTGTTGCCGGCGAAGTCGATCTGCTGGATGGAGGCCTTGCGGCCTTCGGTGATGCGCCAGGTCAAGTTCCAATCGCCGCTCGGTAGCGCAATCAGCGTGTCGGCGACACTGGCGCTGTGGTAGCCCTTGTCGCGGTAGATCTGCACAATGGCGTCGCGATCGCGCTGCCGTTGCCACGGCGTGAGGAAGCCGCCGCCGATGGTCTTGATCGCGGCGCGCAGATCGGAATCGCCGACCGCGTCCAGTCCCGTGAAGTCCACGCGCTCGAGACGCGGGAATTCCTCGACGATGATGGTGAGGACCACGCCCCCTGGGGGCTGTGCTTCGCCCTCGACGCGCACGTCGGAGAACCGGCCCTTGTTCGTCAGCTCCTCGACCGCGCGCGCCAGTCGGCGCGGGTCGAACTCGTCGCCGGAGCGCACCGCGAACCACTGCAAGATGGTCTCACGCGGCACCTTGACGTTGCCTTCGACCTCGACGCGCGACACCACGACGCGCTCCGGAGGCGCCGTTTGCGTCCAGGCGTTCGAGCTCCAGGCGAGGCCAAACGCCACCCCGAACAGCACGCTGGAGCACCACTGCCGGGCCCAGGCCAAGTTGCGCGCCCTCATCGACACATCCTCGCAGCCCTCCTCGAGCCCTCGGCCCCAAAGTAACGAGACCCGCCCGGGAAGGACACAGCAAAAAAGGCCCGAGCCCCCTCTTTGAAGGAGGCCACGGGCCTTGGGGTTCCAGGAGCGGCGCTCGCCTCAGGGGGCGACGCCGGAGCCTTCGACTTCGAACAGCAGCTTCTTGTCCCCGGCGTCGATCCGCACCTTGCCGCCTCGGGACAGCTCGCCGCGCAGCATCCGCTCCGACAGCGGATCCTCGAGATACGTCTGGATGGCGCGCCGCAGCGGGCGGGCGCCGAGGTTGGCGTCGAAGCCCTGCGAGATGAGGAATTCCTGCGCCGTCTCGGTGAACGCGAAATGGATGTCCAGATCGGTCAGGCGCTTTTCGAGATCGGCGGTCATGATGTCCAGGATCTGATGCATCTCGGCGCGCGTCAGCGGCTTGAAGATGATCGTTTCGTCGATGCGATTCAAGAACTCCGGGTTGAAGATCTTGCGCATCTCGTCCTTGACCTTGCCGCTCATGTCGCTGAAGCTTTCGCCTTCGTCCTTGGTGAAGCCGAGGCCGATGCCGGCCTTCAGCTGCCGCGCGCCGACGTTCGACGTCATGATCAGCACCGTGTTCTTGAAGTCGACTCGACGGCCGAAGCTGTCGGTGAGCTGGCCGTCTTCGATGACCTGCAGCAGGATGTTGTAGACGTCCGGGTGCGCCTTCTCGATCTCGTCGAGGAGGATGACCGAATAGGGCTTGCGCCGCACCTTCTCCGTCAGCTGGCCGCCCTCGTCGTAGCCGACGTAGCCGGGCGGGGCGCCGATGAGACGGCTGACGGCGAACTTCTCCATGTACTCCGACATGTCGACCCGGATCATCGCCTCCTCGTCGTCGAAGAGGAACCGCGCCAGCACCTTGGCCATCTCGGTCTTGCCGACGCCGGTGGGGCCGAGGAAGATGAACGAGCCGATGGGACGGCGCGGATTGCGCAGCCCGGCGCGATTGCGCCGCACCGCCCGCGACACCGCGTGCACGGCGTCGTCCTGGCCGATGATGCGCTGGCGCAGCTCTTCCTCCATGCGCAGCAGCTTTTCGGTCTCGCCCTCGACGACGCTGGCGATGGGAATGCCCGTCATCTCGCCGACCACGGTGGCGATGTCGCGCTCGTCGACGACGGCCTCCTGCTCCTTGCGCTTCTCCTGCGCTTCTTCCTGGATCTGACGCAGCTTCTCGCGCAGCTCCTTCTCGCGATCGCGGTAGCCGGCGGCCTTCTCGAACTCCTGTGCCTGGATGCAGGATTCCTTCTCCTTCGACACCTGTTCGATGTGCTGCTGCAGCTCGCGCACGCCGGTGGGGACGCTGCTGATCGACAAGCGCGCCCGCGACCCGGCCTCGTCGATGACGTCGATGGCCTTGTCCGGCAGGAAGCGATCGTTGATGTAGCGTTGCGACAGCTTGACCGCCGCCACCACCGCCGCGTCGGTGATCTTGGCGCGGTGGTGCGCTTCGTACTTGTCGCGCAGGCCGAAGATAATCTTGATCGTTTCGTCTTCCGTCGGCGGATTGACGAAGATCGGCTGGAAGCGCCGTTCCAGTGCGCCATCCTTCTCGATGTACTTGCGATACTCGTCGAGCGTCGTGGCGCCGATGCACTGCAGCTCGCCGCGCGCCAGCGCCGGCTTGAGCATGTTCGAGGCGTCGATGGCGCCCTCGGCGCCGCCGGCACCGACGATCGTGTGCAACTCGTCGATGAAGATGATCACGTCCTCGGACTCGCGGATCTCGTTCATGACGGCCTTGAGACGTTCCTCGAACTGGCCGCGGTATTTCGTTCCGGCGACGACCGATGCCAGATCTAACGTCACCAGCTTGCGGTCCTTGAGCACTTCCGGCACCTGGCCGCTGATGATGCGCTGCGCCAGGCCTTCGACGATGGCAGTCTTGCCGACTCCCGGTTCCCCGATGAGCGCCGGGTTGTTCTTCTTGCGTCTGGAAAGGACTTGGATGACGCGCTCGATCTCCTTCTCGCGCCCGATCACCGGATCGAGCTTGCTGTCGCCGGCGAGCGCGGTCAGGTCGCGTCCGAACTGGTCGAGGGCCGGAGTCTCGCGCTTCTCCTTCTTCGAGCTCGAGCGCTGCGAGGGCCCGATGCCGCCCAGGAGCTTCAAGGTTTCCTCGCGCACGCGCTTGCGGTCGGCGCCAAGCTCGATCAAGACCCGCGCGGCGACGCCCTCGCCCTCGCGGATGAGTCCGAGCAGCAGGTGTTCGGTGCCGATGTAGTTGTGGCCGAGGAGGCGCGCTTCCTCGACGGAGAGCTCGAGCACGCGCTTGGCGCGCGGCGTGAACGGGATCTCGCCGATGGTGAGCGTGCCGCCGCTCGGCGCCACCATCTTCTCGATCGCCTGCTGGATTTGCTCGAAAGACAAGCCGAGGTTCTGCAGCACCTTGGCGGCGATGCCCTCGCCCTCGCGCACGATGCCGAGCAGGAAGTGCTCGGTGCCGATGTAGTCGTGCTGCAACCGGCCCGCTTCGTCTCGGGCCAGGAACAAGACCTTCTTGACTCTTTCGGTGAATCGATCGTTCATCGCCCGCGACCTCCACGCGCCCGCCACTATACCACCCGCGGTCTCAGTTCTGCGAGCCCTCGAGTTTGCCTCGGATCGTCGCGGCGCGCCACAGGCTGCCCTGCAACGCGTCGCCATCGCTGCCGGCACGCAGCTCCGTGTGCGCCTCCTGTCCCAAGCACAGGAGATCGATCACCAACGCCAGCGACACGTCGAGGATTCCGGTGGCGCGCCCCAATCGCAACATGGAGGCATGCTGCAGGGTCTCCTGTGCGCTCAGCCGGCGAGCGTGGCGCAAGATCCCGAAGGAACGCCAAACTCGGTCTTCGAGCAAGCTCCGTGCCCTCGACAGCAGTGCCTCGCGCGCCTGTTTCTCCTTGACGATGAGATCGTGTGCGACCGTTTCGAGTCGCTCCAGGATGTCTTCCTCGCCCAGACCGAGCGTCGCCGAGTTGGAGATCTGGAACAGGTTGCCGAGCGCCGCCGAGCCCTCTCCGTGTGAGCCGCGCACGGCGACACCGTGGCGATGCAAGGTGGACAGCTCCGCGTCCATGCGGCTCTCCAGCACCAGTCCGGGCAGATGCAGCAACACGGCGGCGCGCATGCCGGTGCCGGTGAGATTCGGCGACGCCGTGAGATAACCCAGCGCGTCGTCGAAGGCCAAGTCCAGTCGTTCGCCGATTCCGGTCTCGAGCGCGGCGACGGCGGCATAGGCGCGCCGGATGTCCAGACCACTCACGAGCGACTGGAGGCGCAATGCATCCTCCTCGTTGATCATGATCGCGACGCTTTCGTCGCCGGCGAACACCACGCCCCGTTCGAGCGGCGCTTCGACCAGATCCTGGCTCAGGAGCTGCCTCTCCGCCAGGATGCGGCGCTCGAGCGCAGTCAATGCCGCGAGCTCGAACTGCAACATGCCGCTCGCGTGCGGGAGAGTGGCCGTGCGCGTCAGGACTTCTTGCAAGGTCGCCGTGCGCGAGGTGTCGCCGGCGTCCTCGGGAAACACGCGGTCGGCCAGGTTGCGCGCCAGGCGGATGCGCGTCGACAACACGACATCGCTCTCCGGACCCTCGCCGCGCAGCCACACGCTCGGGCGTTGCACCAGATCGGCGACGCCGCGCGCGCTCGCGGCCGGTGCATGTGCCGGTGGCGCAGCCGGCGCTGCGGCGCCGCTTTCGGCGGCGCGCAGTGCATCGCGCAGCGCCGCCGCGCGTTCGTACGCCTCAGTGCGCACGGCAAGATCCAACTCGCGCCGCAGGTGCGCCAAGTGGGCGCGATGTTCCTCGCCGGGACCCGAGGCCCCGGGCCTGCGCCCGGTATGGCGCGTCCCGGGCTGGATGCCTTGCAGCAGCTGCAGCAACGCCTCGCCGAAGGCGGCGTAGCAGCTCGGACAACCCAGCCGGCCGCGTTGCTGGAAGCGCGCGAAGTTGAGACTGCAGCGGCTGCAGCGCAATGCCGGCGCCGCAGGCGCAGCGACCGGAGTGGCGAGCGACGACAACAGCGCATCGACGTTGGGTGTCTCGTCGAGGAGGCCGCGCGCTTCCGCACAGTCACGACAGATGAACAGCTTCGCCGCCCGGTTGTCGGCGATCTCGGTGTAGTACAGCGCCGCCGGGTTCTTCTCGCACAATTCACACACGGGAACGTCGCTCACAGCACCGTCTCCAACGTTTGCGACGGGCGCAGATTCCCTGCGGCCAGGACCAAGGTGCGCTGGGCGCGGCGCGCCAGGCTCGGGCTGTGCGTCGCCACCAAGAAGGCTTGCTGGCGCTCGCGCGACAGGCGTTCCAGGATCTGGTGCAAGGTTTCGCTCGCCTCGACGTCGAGGTTGCCAGACGGCTCGTCGGCGAGGACGACATCGGGCTCGTTCACCAGCGCGCGTGCCACGGCCACGCGCTGCTGCTCGCCGCCCGAAAGCTCGCCCGGCTTGTGGCTGGCGCGAGCAGCGACACCCAAGCTGTCGAGCAACTCCATGGCGCGCGCACGCGCCGCGCTTTCACGCCGCCCGGCGATGAGCGCCGGCAGCATCACGTTCTCCACCGCGCTCCACTCCGGCAACAGGTGGTGCATCTGGAAGACGAAGCCGACACGGCGGCTGCGCAAGCGCGCGCGTGCCCGCTCGCCGAGAGCATAGATGTCCTCGCCCGCGAGCTCGGCACGTCCGGCATCCGGGTGCATGAGACCGCCGAGGATATGCAGCAAGGTGCTCTTGCCGCTGCCCGAGCTGCCGGCCACCGCCACCAGCTCGCCGCGATCCACCTCGACATCGACACCGGTCAGCACGTCGACGCGCGCCGGGGTGCGGCCGAAGGATTTGCACAGAGCCGTCGCTCGCAGGACTGCCGCCACCGCGGTTCGCCTCCATTCAACGTCCGAATCTAGGAACGCTCGTGATCGACTGGCAAGCGGCCCCCCCTGCCGCATGCCGTCACTCGTAGCGAATGGCCTCGATGGGGTCGAGCCGCGCCGCCTCCCAGCTCGGGTACAGGGTGGCCAGGAAGCACAGGAACACCGCGGCCAGCGCCACCAGGAGGAAATCATCGGCCCGCATGGCCACCGGCAGGCTGTCGATGATGTAGACATCACCCGGAAGTGCGATGCCGATGCGGTCCACCAGCTGACAGCCGAGCCAGCCGAGGCCGCTGCCGAGAATGGCGCCGAACGATCCGATGATGGTGCCGTGGATGACGAAGATCGCCATGATGCCGGCGCGCGTCGCCCCCATGCTCTTCAAGATGCCGATCGCCTTGCGCTTCTCCATCACGATCATGGTCAGCATCCCCACGACGGTGACGACGGCGATGGAGATGATGAGCACGAACAGCAGGAGCATGAGCTTGCGCTCGGTCTCCATCCAGGTGAAGACGTTGGCGAACATGTGGATCCAGTTGTTGGTGTAGTAGCGAATGCCGAGCTCGGAATCGATGTTGGCGGCGACGACGTCGGCATCGCGGGAATCGCGCACCTGCAAGCCGATGCCGTACACACGGCCTTCGAAGCCGAAGAAATCCTGTGCTTCGGCGAGATCGATGTAGGCCAGCTGCGAGTCGAACTCGTAGAAGCCGGAGTTCAAGAAACCGACGACACGAAACCTGCGGTCGATGAGCTCGGGCTGGCGGAGGGTCCCGTCGCCTTCGTCGCCGGCGTCCTTGGGGGCGGCGAGGGTGACGACGTCTCCGAGCCCCACCTGCATCGTGCTGCCGAGCTCGTAGCCGAGCACGACGCCCGGGAAGTGCAGGCCGTCGACGGCATCGAAGAGCGTGCTGCCGAAGCCGATGAACTCGGGCTTGATGGCCTGCATCACGCGCGTCGTTTCGGCTTCGCGCGCCGGGTCGACGCCGAGAACGATGCAGCCGTGGAAGCGCTGCACGACGCCGCTCCCCCCGCTCAACACCGCTTCGCGGCGCACGAACGGCGACTGCGCCACGATGTCCGGCATCTGGCGCAGGCGCTCCATGATCGCGACGTGATCGGTGAACGCGTCGCGCGACAACACGATGACGTGATAATTGTTGTTCACCACGCGTGAACGCACTTCGGTCTCGAACCCATTCATCACCGAGAGGGTGATCTGCGGCGCCGCCACGGCGAAAATGACGCCCGTGCTGGCGATGACCGTCAGCACCGAAAGCAGGAAATGGCGGCGACGTGGCCGCAGGTAACGCAAGCCGACCCTCCAGGAGTAGTGCACGCTAGCCTTTCTCGCATGTCTCGGGCGTGTCGGACTCGGGCGACTCGGGGCGCATGGCCGGGAACAGCAGCACGTCACGAATGGAGGCGCTGTCGCTCCACAGCATGGCCACGCGATCCAACCCGACACCGAGACCGCTCGCAGGGGGCATGCCGTACTCGAGCGCGCGCAGGAAATCTTCGTCCAGCGGATGGGTCTCGAGCGCGCCGCCGGCGCGCAGCTGCAGCTGCGCTTCGAAACGCTGGCGTTGCTCGAGCGGGTCGTTGAGCTCCGAAAAAGCATTCGCGAGCTCCATGCCGGCCGCGAAGAGCTCGAAGCGCTCGACGACGCCGGCCTCACTGCGATGCCGTTTCGCCAACGGCGAGATCTCCTGCGGGTGATCGAGCACGAAGGTGGGTTGGAGCAGATGCGGCTCCACCAAGGTCGAGAACAGCGCCTCCAGCAGCTCGCCGCGCTCGGCGTCGGGACGCGTGTCGATGCCGTGCTGCTCCGCCACCTTGCCCAAGGTCGCGTTGTCCGCTCGCCGCAGGGCGCTGCCTGCGGCACGCTCCAGGGCGTCGAAGTACTTGACGCGCGCGAACGGCGGGGTGAAATCGAGCGCCTGTCCGCCGAAGACCAGCTGCCGGGAGCCCAAGACCTCGTCGGCCGCGTGCACCAGCATCTCCTCGGTCAAGCGCAGCATGTCCTGGTAATCCCACAAGGCGACGTAGAGCTCGAGCATGGTGAACTCGGGATTGTGGGTGCGATCCATGCCCTCGTTGCGGAAGTTGCGCGCGATCTCGAACACGCCTTCGAACCCACCCACGAGCAGGCGCTTGAGATACAACTCCGGTGCGATCCGCAGGTACAACTGCGTATCCAGGGCGTTGTGATGCGTGGCGAAGGGGCGGGCGGTGGCGCCGCCGTACAGAGGCTGCAGGACCGGGGTTTCGACCTCGAGCCAACCGCGCGCGCCGAGAAAAGTCCGCACACAGGCCAGCAGACGCGAGCGCTTGACGAACACCGCGCGCACCTCTTCGTTGACGATGAGGTCGACGTAGCGCTGGCGATAGCGCACCTCCTTGTCCGCCAGGCCGTGCCATTTGTCCGGCAGCGGCCGCATCGCCTTGCTCAGCAGTTGGAATTCACGCACGCGCACGGTGAGCTCGTCGGTGCGGGTGCGAAACAACTCACCGCGCACACCGACGATGTCCCCGACCTCGAGCAGTCCCCAGACCTCGAACTGCGCGGCGCCGAGGTCGTCGAGACGCGCGTACACCTGCAAGCGCCCGCCGCCATCCTGCACGTGCGCGAAAGCGGTCTTGCCATGAGTGCGCTGCGTGACCATGCGCCCGGCGATGGCGATCTCCTGTCCGGCGAGCTGGCCTTCCTGGGCACGCACGGCGTCGCTGCGATGCGTGCGCGCGAACGCGTATGGATACGGATCCTGTCCAGCACGCCGCCAGGCCTCGAGCTTGGCCAAACGCTCCGGGTGCAGATGTTCTGCCATCGGGGGCCCTTTCGCTACGTCGCCCGCAAGTTCTTGCGCGCCTCGCTCGCCGTCTTGAGATAGCCCTCGACGAAGGCGTCCAGGTCGCCGTCCATCACGGCCTGCACGTTGCTGGTGTCGATCGAGGTGCGGTGATCCTTGACCAGCGTGTAAGGCTGGAAGACGTACGAGCGAATCTGGCTGCCGAAGTCGATCTGTTTCTTCACCGGCTCGCGTTCGGCGCGCTTTTCGGCTTCGATGGCCTGCACGTGGGCATACAGGCGCGCGCGCAGGATCTTCATCGCTGTCTCGCGGTTGCGGTGCTGCGAGCGCTCGCTCTGGCAGCTGACGACGATCTTCGTCGGCAGGTGCGTGATGCGCACCGCCGAGCTGGTCTTGTTGACGTGCTGTCCGCCGGCGCCGCTGGCGCGGAACGTATCGATGCGCAGATCGGCGTCCTTGATCTCGATCTCCACGTCTTCTTCCACCTCGGGGTAGACGTACACCGAGGCGAAGGAGGTGTGGCGGCGCTGGTTGGCATCGAAGGGTGAAATGCGCACCAGGCGATGCACGCCGTTCTCGGCCTTCAAGTAGCCGTAGGCGTACTCTCCGCGCACTTCCACGGTCGCATCCTTGATCCCGGCGCCCTCGCCGGCTTGCAGGTCGACGATCTCGCACTCCCAGCCGTGACGCTCGCAGAAACGCGTGTACATGCGCAGCAACATCTCGGCCCAGTCCTGCGACTCGAGACCGCCGGCGCCGGGATGGATGTTGACGAAGGCATGCTTGACGTCGTCCGCGCCGCCGAGCATGAGACGGAACTCGAGGCCGTCGAGCTCCTGCGCCGTGCGCGCGAGCTCCTGCTGCACGTCGCCGAGTGTGGCTTCGTCCGACTCGGCGCGCGCCAAGGCCTCCAGCTCTTCCAGCTCGCCGAGACGCGTCACCAGCCGTTGCACCGGCTCGAGCCAGGCGCGATGCAGCTTGGCCTCGGCCAGGACGCTGCGCGCACCAGCCGGATCGTTCCAGAAATCCTCTGCCGCCATGCGCCGCTCGAGCTCGGCGAGCGCGTTGCCGCGATGCGGCAGATCAAAGAAACTCCTTGAGATGGTCCAGCCGTTCGCGCAGCTCGCGGCTCTCGAGCGCTCTTTCCATGCCCTTCAACCTCCACGTTGACGGCGGTGTCGTTCCAGACGCCGCCAGAGATCCTCCACCCGCGCCCGAACTTCCGCCAGCGAACCGCGCGTGTCGAGACGAAAATCGCTCCTCCGCGTCCACACCCCGATCCGGGGCTGGCTGCGCAGCCGGGCCTCGCATTCGGCGGCACTCAGACCATCGCGTTGCATCAGGCGCCGCCGGCGCAGCGCGCGCGGCGCTGTGACCGCGATCACCGCATCGACCGCGAGGCCCAGATCCAAGTCGAGGAACAACGCCGCATCGATGAACACGGCCTTTACCTTGCGCGCCGCGAGCGCACGCATTCGACGGCGCAACAAGCGGCCGATCTCGGGATGGACCATGGCGTTCAGATCGCGCAAGCGTTCCGGATCGGCGAAGACGCGTTTCCCGAGCTTGCCGCGATCGACGCTGCCATCGTCGGCCAAAATACCAGCCCCGAAGCGCGCCGACAATTGCCGGCGCATGCCCGCCCGGCGCAGCACCTGGTGCCCGAGGCGGTCGACGTCGATTACCCGCCCGCCATGCTGTGCCAGCATGCGGCAGACGGTGGACTTCCCCGCGCCGATGCCGCCCACGACCGCATAGCGTCGCATCAGTGCGCCTCGGCCCAATGACGGCCCGTGCCGATTTCGACCATGAGCGGGACCGAGAGTCGCAAAGCGTGCTCCATCTCGTGGCGCGCGAGCGCCGCGACGCGTTCGAGCTCGGATTCGGGCAGCTCGAACAACAGCTCGTCGTGCACCTGCAGGATCATGCGAGCGTGCAGGCGCTCGCTCTGCAGTCTCCGATGCACCCGGACCATCGCGATCTTGATCAAGTCGGCGGCGCTGCCCTGGATCGGCGCGTTGACGGCGACACGCTCGGCGAAGGCGCGTTGGCCCGGATGAGCGCTGGCGAGATCGGGCAGATGCAGCTTGCGTCCGAGCAAGGTGGTGACGAAGCCTTGCTTCCGCGCCTGCTGCACCATGTCCTGAGTGTAGGCGCGGACGCCGGGATAGCTGGCGAAGTATTCGTCGATGAAGCGCCGCGCCTCCTCGATCGAGATGCCGAGTTGCTGCGCCAACCCGCGCGCTCCCATGCCGTAGAGGACGCCGAAGTTCACCGTCTTCGCCGCCGCGCGCTGCGCCGGCGTCACCGCCTCCGGCGCGCAGCTGGCGATGCGTGCCGCGGTCAAGGTGTGCACATCGCCGCCGTCGCGAAAGGCCTGAAGCAAGGCGCGGTCCTGCGACAGATGCGCCATGATGCGCAGCTCGATCTGCGAATAATCCGCCGACAGCAGCCTTGCATCGGCTGCTTCGGCGACGAAGGCAGCGCGGATGCGCCGCCCGATGTCGCTGCGGATCGGGATGTTCTGCAGGTTCGGATCCGAGGACGACAAGCGCCCGGTGGACGCCACCGTTTGGTGGAAGCAGGTATGGATCCGCCCGCTCTGCGCGTGCACCAAACGTGGCAAGGCCTCGGTGTAGGTCGAGCGCAGCTTCGCCAGCTGGCGGTACTCGAGCACCTGTCGCGGCAGCTCGTGTTCGAGCGCCAGACGTTCGAGAACGTCGCCGTCCGTGCTCCAACCTTTCTGCGTGCGCCTGCCGTGCGGCAGTCCGAGCTCGGTGAAGAGGATTTCGCCCAGCTGCCGCGGCGACTGCAGATTGAACGGGCGGCCCGCGAGCGCATAGATCGCCGTCGCGAGAACCGCGCTGCGCTCCTCGAGCTCGTGTGACAGCTTGCCGAGCTGCGCCACGTCCACCTTGACACCAGCCTGCTCCATGTCGAAAAGCACGCGGAGGAGCGGCATTTCGACCTCGTCGAACAATCCATGCAGGTGTGCGTCGCGAAGTTTGGTCTCGAGCCGTGCGACGAGAGGATGCAACGCCGCGGCGAGACCTCCGACCCACTTCTCGCTCTCGGCGCGCGGCATGCGGCGAGCGTCACCCCCGCGGGCGGCGCCTGGGCGCGGCACCTGCGACTCGAGCTGCTGGGCGACGATCGCCTCGAGATCCGGCGTCGGGCGCGATGGATCCAACACGTAGGAAGCGACCATGGTGTCGAACCAGGGTTCCCCCAGGACGAAGCCTTCGGCGTGCAACAAGGTCACCAGGTGCTTGAGATCGTGCCCGAGGAGTCGGAGCCCACTCCGCCGCATGCAGTTGCCGAGCACCGCGCGCACGGTCGCGATGTCCCAGCCTTCGCCACGCGGCGTTTCGAGACCGAGCCCGCCGAGGAGCGGCTGCGACCGTGCGCTTTCGAAGTGCAGGACGAAAGCATGGTCGGCGGATGGCGCGAGTGCGAGAGCATGGATTCCTTCTCTCCCCCCAGGGTCGGGCGCGGTCTGCGCGATCACGGCCAGCTGCTCCGCGGCTCGCAGGCGCTCGGCCAACGCCGTCAATTGCGCTTCGGATTCGACGGCCTCGACATGCACCGGACTCGCCGCTGCTGTCGGCGCCGGCAGCTTCTGCAACAGATGCCAGAACTCGAGCTGGCGCAAGATCTGCTGGAGTCGTGGCCAGTCGGGTGTTTGCCACTGCAGGTCGTCCTCGCCGACGTCGAGCGGCACGTCGGTCACGATGCGCAGCAGCTGGCGCGAATGCTCGGCCGATTCCCGCCCCGCCTGGAGCTTCTGTCGCAGCGACAGTGGGGTCAAGCGCTCGATCTCGGCGTAGATCGCCTCGAGCGAACCGTGATCGAGCAACAGCTTGCGCGCCGTCTTCTCTCCGATCCCGCGCACGCCGGGAACGTTGTCCACCGCATCCCCTGTGAGCGCCAAATAGTCCACGATCTGCGCGGCCTCGAGACCGAGCTGGGCCCGCAACTCGGCGGGACCGATTTCCTCGAGCTCGGTGCCGGCGCGGCGCCAGCGCAACATGCGAATCGAATCGGACAGCAATTGTTGAAAGTCCTTGTCGCCGGTCACCAAGTAGACCTGGGCGCCGGCGCGCTCGAACCGCCGCGCCAAGGTGCCCAGGACGTCGTCGGCTTCGACGCCCGGGACCTGCAACCGCGGCAGGCGAAATGCATCGAGGGTTTCGTACAGGCGCCCGAGCTGTGCCGCCATCGCGTCGGGCATGGGGGGACGCCCGGCCTTGTATGTGGCGTCGAGATCGTGGCGGAAGGTCTTGCCGGGCGCGTCGAAGACGATCGCGGCGCGCGCCGGCGCATGGCGTTCGAGTGCCTTGAGCACGGTGTTGACGAAGGCGAAGGTGAGGCTGGTTTCTTCACCGCGTGAGTTGCGCAGCGGATTGCGCACGAAAGCGTAGTACGAGCGGTAGGCGAGCCCGGTGCCGTCGAGGAGCAGGACCTTCATGCGCGCCTCCGCCGGCGCCAGCCATACAGACCGTGGGCTTCGATGTACCGGCGCACGAGGTCGGGCACCTGGTAGCGCACGGAGATCTGGCGGCCGAGCAGCGATCGGATGCTCGAGCTCGAGACCGACGACAGCACCAGCTCGTGATAATGCAGGCCGAGCGCCGTGGCGCGACGGCGGGCTCGCGCAGCGCCGGGGCGCGCGAACACGACCAGCCGCGCTTCGGCGACGATGTCCAGCCATTGTCGCCAGGACGGCAAGTCGAGCAGTGCATCGCCGCCGAGCAACAGGGTCGGCCGCTCGCCGCTCCGCGCGCGCCAGGTGCGAATGGTGTCGATGGTGTACGAGGGCCTGCTCTGCCGCAGCTCGACATCGCTGATGCGGAACGCCGGATTGCCGCGCACGGCCAGGCGCAACATCGCCAACCGGTCCTCGGGTCCGGCCACGGACCGGCCCTTGTGCGGCGAGCGCCACGCCGGGACGAACACGACGCGATCGAGACGCTCGACGTGGCGCAAGACTTCCGCCACCACCAGATGGCCTTGGTGGACCGGATCGAAGCTGCCACCGAACAGGGCGACGCGCATGGGCGTCCTAGCGCGGTTCTGGCGCGGTTTGTGGCTCCGCTGCCGACGACCGATGCTCGGCCTCGACCGCGGCGCGATGTCCGGGAAAATCAGCGATCAGCCGGCGATAGGTCGCCTCCGCCTCCGCCGACTGCCCGAGCAACTCGTGGCAGCGCGCCTTCCACAGCAAGGCCTCGGGCACCCAGCGGCTCTCGGGCGTGTCGCGCAGCACGACCTCGAAGTAGACCAGCGCGGAAGCCCACTGCTTGCGCTTGATCCACATCATGCCGATCTGATGCTCCTTCTCGGCGAGCCGATCGGCGACCTCGATCAAGCGCTCGCGCGTGTCGGCCGTATGCGGCGACTCCGGATAGCGCAGTTGGAACTCCTGCAAGCACGTCCGCGCCCGCAGCGCGAAGGTGGCATCGAGCTGGGGTGGTCGCATTTGCCCGACGTAGCACAAGCACTCTTGGTAAGCGGCGTCGTCCCGGAGCAAGCTGCGGGGAAACTCGCGCACCAGGATGGAAAACTCCACCGCGGCCTCGGCGAAAGACTTGCCCTTGTACTGCGCCATCCCGAGAAGGAACTGCGCCGAATCGGCGAGAGCATGCCCGGGGTGCAGGTCCAAGAAACGCTTGAAGTGTGCCTGCGCATCGAGAAATCGATTGGCCTCGAGCGAGACGCGGCCGACCTCGAATTCATAGCGTTCGGAATCCTTGGACACCGGCACCGGCGGCAGGCCACAGCCGCCGAGCAGGGTCAAGGTCGCGCCGGCGATCCGGAGCGCGCGTCGCCACGTGGAGAAGGTCGATCTCACCGCGCTCCCAGGCGCGGATCGAGCACGGCATCGATCCACTCCAACCTCGCGGAGCTCGACGCGGTCTCGAGACATTCGCGCCAGGCGCGGGCCTGCACCGCTGCCGGGCCGTGGCGGACTTGCTCCCACGCGGTGCGCGCCGCGCCGATGTCGCCACGCGCTTGCGCCAGCTGACCCTGCAGCAGACGGGCCTCTTGCAGTTCGGGCATGGACTGGAGTACCAGATCCAGCTGTTCGCTGGCTTGCTCGAGCTTGCCGCGCTCGAACAGCGCACGCGCCAAACCCAGCCTCACATCGGCGTATCCCGGGCAGAGCCGCAGCGCGCGCCGCAGCTCTTCCTCCGCCTCCGGGAGCAAGCCATAACTGCGGTAGCGCTCCGCCAACCCGACGTGGCGCTTGGCCAAGTCGTCGAGCGCTGCTTCGGGCAGCTCTTCACCGGCGCGGCGGGCCAGACGATCGAAGGTCCGCAGATGCTCGCGCGCACCTTGGTATGCACCCCGCTCGAACAGGAGGATGGCGAGATTGAGATGGCCCTCGGCGTAGTCGGGGTTGAGCTCGAGTGCCCGTTGCAGATGCGATTCGGCGCGCAGCGGTTCGCCCTGGAGCGACAACGCCAGAGCCAGCTGGTTGTGCACGTCCGGCCATTCGGGCCGATGGTAGGCGGCTAGTTGCAGCACGCGCACCGCTTCCGCGTAGCGGCCGAGCCCGAGCAGACTGCGTCCATGTGCGAGAGCGTTCTGCGGTTCCATCGTCACTCCTGGTCAACTCCCGAGCGGCTTCCCGGACCCATTCAGTTCGACGCATTCTGGTTGGAAAAGAACAGCGCGATCAAACCGACCACGATTCCGGTCACGACCACGGGCTCGACGTAGCGGTTCCATCCCTGCTCGGGGAGCGTCGCTTTCAGATAATCCGCGCTGCCTTTTTCCTCCAGCACGCTCAAATTGTCCTCCGCCACCTCGTCGCTCAGCTTGGATTCGGCCTGTTCGCTCCAGAGAATGCTCGCGGCATCCTGATCGACCAGGCGGGCGAATATCCGCGCGCTCGCTTCGCGTTCGAGACGGCGCTCACCGAACCAAGCGTGCCGCCACGCGCGCGGGTACGCGATTCTCAGATCGACGACCTCGAACTCGAGCTCCAGACCGAGCGAGTCCGGCCGCGTGAGCACGGTCATCCCCGACTCGGCGAGAGCGCCGGCGAGCGCGTTCTCGACCAGAAAGGAACCATCGTGCGTGCCGACGCTGCGAATCGCGACCTCACCGCCGCGTGCGTCTGTCGGCAGCTTGCCCACCAACTGTGTGCACGCGGCGCGTGCCGCGTCGCGGACCAGCTCGAAGTTGGTGCGCTGGGATTCCTGCGCACTCGCGGTCCGCACTGCGCCAATCACCGCCAGAGCGAGCCCCACTCCCACGCACCCATTCCGCATCCGCACCACGTTTCCTCCCGCGGCAGGTTCGGGCAAGCAACAGGACCAACTCAAGTTAAGGCGCACGTGGCGCGCCAAGTCAAGGACTTGGCGAGCGTTCCAATGCAGCAAGAGCCCGCGCGACAACGAGTTCAGGCTGCGAGTCCCGGCGGGCTCGCAGTGGGTCCCACACGTGCCCGCAGGTCGTGGACGCAGGCATCGACGATGGTGGCGTCCACGAACTCCCCGGGCACGAGCGGTCGCGTGGATTCCAGAAACACCAGGCCATCGATGTCGAGCGCCTCGCTCTCCGTTCGCCCGATCGCTTGCGCCCGCGGCCAGAGCGGCGACCCTTCGACGCCGCCGGCATCGATCCGGGCGTCGACGAGGACGCGAGGTCGAGTCCCCACGCGCGCGGCGGCGCGCCGCGCGGCGATGTGCATCTGAATCTCGGTCAACACCTGCATGCGGCGCATGGCGGTGCTCGCGCGCGGCCGCCCCGCGAGGTCATACGACGCGGTCCCGGGCTCACGCGAATAGGTGAAGATGCCGAGGCGATCGAATTCGATCTCTTCGACGAATCGGCACAATTGGACGAAGTCGCGCTCGGTTTCTCCTGGAAAGCCGACGATCACCGAGGTGCGCAACGCGATCTCGGGTCGCCGCTGGCGCAGGTCGAGAAATTGCCGGCGCAATTTCGCCGCCGTGTACGGCCGCCGCATGGCGCGCAGCACCCGTGTCGACGCGTGCTGCATCGGCATGTCGAGATAGCGGGCGATGCGCGGCAATTCGAACAGCTCCTTGGCCATGCGCGCCGTCAGGTGACTCGGGTGCGCGTACAACAACCGGATCCATTCGAGGCCGTCGATCTCGGCGAGCGCGCGCGCGACATCGAGAAGGTCGGCGCGCTCGGGCAAATCAAAGCCGTAATGAGTCAGATCCTGCGCCACGAGATGCAGCTCGCGCACACCGCGCGCCGCCAGCGCGCGTGCTTCGGCGGCGAGGTCCGCCACCGGGCGGCTACGCTGCGTGCCACGCATCAGCGGAATGGAGCAGAAGGTGCAGGCATTGCTGCAGCCCTCGGAGAGCTTGAGATACGCCGTGTGCGCCGGGGTGAGCAGGACGCGTTGCCCGAAGCCGGCGAATGCGCCGCTCGGCGCACGGCGGCTGCCAGAGCGATCCGTTGCCGCGCGCAAGGCGACGGCGGGTTGCTGGGCCATCGCTGCCTCGAGCAATGCGCCGAGCTGGCCGTGCGCGCCCGCGGGCAACCACAGATCGACTTCGGGCAGCGACTCGGCCAACTCCTCCGGCGCACGCGCCACCAGACAGCCGAGAACGCCGAGAATGCGGCCGTGTCCGTATGCCTTGTGTTGCGCCAGCTCGAGGATGCGCTGCACGGACTCCTCGCGCGCGATTTCCAGGAACCCGCAGGTGTTGACCAACAACACGTCGGCGGCGGCGGGATCGCTGACCGATCGCGCACCCGCGGCGGCCAACAGGCCGAGCGTCGCCTCGGCATCGACGAGGTTCTTGGCGCAGCCGAGCGAATCGAGATAGACACGCACGCCGGCGAGAGTCGCGGGCGGAACGAGCGGCGAGGGCGAGAAGAGAGTCATGGAACCGCGGGGGTCAGGGTTCATTCGGCGCGCTGGGGCAGGTCCTCTGGACGCTCGAGGATCTCGCGTGCTTTCGCCCCGGAACCGGGACCGACGACTTGCGCTTCCTCGAGCATGTCCATGATCCGTGCGGCGCGAGAATACCCCACCTTGAGCCGGCGCTGCAAATAGGACACCGAGGCGACGCCGCTGCGCACCACCAGCTCGCGGGCGGTCTCGAAGAGATCGTCGTCGGCCGAGGCCTCGCCGGCGGCTCCGGTGCGAGGATCGTCGAGATCGAGCTGACCGGCGCCGCGGCCGAAGGAGCGCCAATGCGCCGCGATGCGTTCGCATTCCTCGACGCTGACGAAGGCGCCGTGCAGGCGAATGGGGCTCGGGCGCCCGCCGGGAAGGAGCAACATGTCGCCGCGACCGAGGAGCGCCTCGGCGCCGTTGCCGTCGAGGATCGTGCGCGAGTCCACCCGCGACGAAACCTGGAAGGCGATGCGGCAGGGAAAGTTCGCCTTGATCACGCCGGTGATCACGTCGACCGAGGGACGTTGCGTCGCCACCACGAGATGGATGCCGACGGCGCGCGCCATCTGCGCCAGGCGCGCGATCGGCGTCTCGATCTCGCCGCCCACCTGGATCATGAGATCGGCCAGCTCGTCGACGACGACGACGACGTACGGCAGCACTTCGTGCGGCTCGCCCGTCTCGTCCTTCCAGTCGCCCGCGCGCACCTTCTTGTTGTAGCCGACGATGTTGCGCACGCCGGCGCGCGCGAGCTCACGATAGCGGCGCTCCATCTCCACCGTCATCCAGTGCAAGGCCTTGTAGGCCTCCTTCGGATCGGTGACCACCGGATGCAGCAAGTGTGGGATGTCGCGATAGGCGTTGAGCTCGAGCATCTTCGGATCGATCAGCAACAGCTTCACTTCGGTCGGATCGTGCCGCAGCAGCAAACTGCAGAGGATGACGTTGATGCACACGCTCTTGCCCGAACCGGTGGCGCCTGCCACCAGCAGATGCGGCATCGCGGCCAGATCGGCGAAGAAGGGTTCGCCGCTCACCGTCTTGCCGAGCGCGAGTCCCAGGGCGCCGACGTGCAGGTCGTCGGCCCAGGATTGCATGATCTCGCGCAACGCCACCATCTGTGGCTCGCCGTTCGGGATCTCGATGCCGATGGCGGCCTTGCCGGGAATCGGCGCCACCATGCGAATCGATTGCGCCCGCAACGCCATGGCCAGATCGTCCACACGGCTCGTCACCTGGCTGACCTTGATGCCGGGAGCGGGCTCGAATTCGTAGGTCGTGATGACCGGTCCCGGTTGCACTTCGGAAACGCGGCCGCCAATGCCGAAGTCGGCGAGCTTTTCTTCCAGCGTGCGCGACAGGGCCAGGTATTCGCCGTCGGCGGCGGGCGCGGCCTCCGATTGGAAATCCTGCAGGATCGTGAGCGGCGGACAGGCGTAGTGCGCGGCCTCGACGCGCGGCCGCTCTTCGCGCTCGCTTTCGGGAATCATGCCCGGCACTTCGACGACGCGCGGCGGCGGCGTGCGCTGCAGATCACGGATTTTCGGCGCGGCCTCGCTCGACGCTGGCCGGCTCGGCTCCACGCGTTCCCTCCACCCGGGAGCCGCAGGCAGCGATGCCAGCGCGCCGACGCCGGGAGCGGTGAGGAGGCCCGGTGCGGTTTCGTGCGCCGCCGGCAGCAACAAGTGCCGCAGCTCGCGCGTCGCGTGCGACCAACCCATTGCCAACGCTTGGGTGACGCGCGCGCCACGCTGGCGCAGCGGGCCCGAGTGCCTCATGAGCAGACGGAAGACCGGCCCGCCGTAGCGCACCAGCACAATCGCGACCAAGGCTGCGACCACGATCGTCGTACCGGCCTTGCCCATCAACGCCAACAACACGCGTATCTCGACTCTGCCGAGCACGCCGCCCGTACCCGGTGCCGCTGCCAGATCCACCACCGCCGCACCCAATGCCCCGATGCCCAGCAAGCGCGCATGCATTCCCAGCTGGCGCGAACGGCTCCACTTGAGCCAAGTAGCCAGGGTCAATACGCCGAGAGCCGCGACGAGAACGATGGAGAACACACGTCCGAGCAGCACGACCGCGACATGGGCTAGGGCCAAACCCAATGGCCCGCACGGATGCGCTGTGGTCGACAAGCTGCGCCATCCCACGGGAGCCGGCCACAAGGTCGGCGAATACGCGAGCCAAGAAACGGCGAAGAAAACCCACAAGCCAGCCAGCGCGAAGCCGCGCAGCATTCTCTCGCGCATCACACCACCCATCCCCCCGTGCGGCGGGATCGCGCCGCATGCGACGCGGATCCACGTCGCCGCGCGCGGCGCGACTCTGGCAGAAGCAACACGATGGCGGCAAGTGGAAGTCGAGAGCGCCACGTCTGGAGAGTGCCGGGCGCGGCTCCAGACGTCACACGTTCTGCGGTTGGGTCGCGGCCAGATACTCCTCGACCGAGCGCGTGGTGGCTTCGCCGTTACGAAACATCGGCGAACGCACGAGCTCGAGGCTGAACTCGGTGGTGGTGGCGACACCGAGGATGAGGCATTCGGCGAGCGCGCGCTCCAAACGCGCCAATGCCTCGACACGATCGCGGCCGTGCACGACGAGCTTGGCGATCAACGAATCGTACCAGGGGCCGATGGCATAGCCTTGGTAGATGTGCGAATCGACGCGCACACCAATTCCTCCGGGCATGTGCAGGAACTCGATCGTCCCGGGTGACGGGCGGAAGTCGCGCCGCGGGTCCTCGGCGTTGATGCGCACCTCGATGGCGTGGCCATGGAAGGTCAATTGGGCTTGTTCGATTTGCAGCGGCTCGCCGGCAGCGACCGCGATCTGTTCCTTGACGATGTCGATGCCGGTGACCAGTTCGGTCACCGGGTGCTCCACCTGGATGCGCGTGTTCATCTCCATGAAGTAGAAACGGCCGTCGGAGTCGAGCAGGAATTCCATCGTGCCGGCCGAGTCGTAGCCCACCTGGCGCGCACCGCGCACCGCGGCCTCTCCCAGCCGGGCGCGCAAGTCGGCGTCGACCGCCGGCGACGGCGACTCCTCCACCAGCTTCTGATGCCGGCGCTGCAGCGAACAATCGCGCTCGCCCAAGTGCACGATGTTGCCGTGCTTGTCGCCGAGCAGCTGGATCTCGATGTGGCGCGGCCGAGCCAAGTACTTCTCGACATAGACGTCGGGGTTGCCGAAAGCCTTCTCTGCTTCGGCGCGCGCTGTCTGCAGTCCTGCACGCAGCTCGTCGGCGTCCTGGGCGACGCGCATGCCGCGCCCGCCGCCGCCCCCTGTCGCTTTGACGATCACCGGATAGCCGGCCTCGGTGGCGAAGGCGAGTGCGTCGTCCTCCTCCTGCACGACGTCGGCGGTCCCCGGCACAACCGGCACCTTCGCCGATTGCATCAGCCGCCGCGCTGCCGCCTTGTCCCCCATCTGGCGAATGATTTCGGGGCGCGGTCCGATCCATGTGAGGCCGCTCGACTGCACGACAGCAGCGAAGCGGGCGTTCTCCGCCAGGAAACCGTAGCCGGGATGGATGGCGTCGGCGCCGGTGATCTCGGCCGCCGCCAGGATGCTGGGAATCTTCAGGTAGCTTTCGCTGCTCGGGCTCGGGCCGATGCAGACGCTCTCGTCGGCGAACTTGACGTGCAACGAATCCGCGTCGGCTTCGGAGTGCACCGCCACCGTGTCGATGCCGAGTTCCTTGCAGGCGCGGATGACACGGAGTGCGATCTCGCCACGATTCGCGATGAGGATCTTTCTGAACACGCGCGGCAGTGTAGCACGGAGGCCCAGAGCGGTGCCGCCGGCCGCGGTCACTTGCGCGTCCGACCCTCCGCCAGACCGCTCGGGGTGGCTTCGAAGCGATTCCAGGACTGATCGCTGGACGCCTGCACGCCGCCGAGCCGCAGCGCCAGCTCGTGTGGATTCGAGCTGGCCTCGAGGCCTTCTTCGCGGGTGATCCTGCCGTCCATGACCAAGGCCATCAGCGCCTGGTCGAAGGATTGCATTCCATACTGCACGACGCCGTCCTGCACGGCTTGACGGATGAGTGGTGTTTTCTCCGCATCGCGAATGTAGTCGCAAATGGTTGCGGTGGACACCATGACTTCGACCGCCGGGGTCCGTCCGCGGCCATCGGCCCGCCGCACCAAGCGTTGCGACACGACGGCCTGCAGCGTCGAGGCCAACAAGTAGCGGACCTCCTGGTGCTGGTGCGGTTCGAAGAAGGAGATGATGCGGTTGATGGTCTGCGTCGCATCGATCGTGTGCAACGTCGACAGCACCAGATGGCCGGTGTCGGCCGCGGTCAAGGCGATCTCCATCGTCTCGCGGTCGCGGATCTCGCCGATCATGATCACGTCCGGATCCTGGCGCAGGATGTGGCGCAAGGCGGCGTGGAAGCTGACGGTGTCCGTGCCGACCTCACGCTGCTGGATGAGCCCGTTGGCGTCCCGATGCAAGAACTCGATCGGATCCTCGATGCTGATGATGTTCACCGGCAGCGCCTGGTTGATGCGGCCGATCATCGCCGCCAGTGTCGTCGACTTGCCGCTGCCGGTGGTGCCGGTCACCAGGATCAGGCCACGCTTGCGCAGCGCCAGATCGGCCAGCACCGGCGGCAAGCTCAGCTCCTCGAGCCTGGGCACTTGCGTCGAGACATGCCGGAACACCATCGAGACCGAACCGCGTTGGACGAAGAAGTTGGCGCGGAAACGCGCCAGCCCGGCGACGCCGAAGGCGAAGTCCACTTCGCGCGTGGTGTCGAAGACTTCCTTCTGGGCTGAGGTCAGCAGCTGCGTCGCCACTTCTTCGAGCTCGTTGGGCTTCGGCGGCGGGAATTCGATCGGCGTCAGGACTCCATGCACGCGCGCCACGGGCGACACGCCGGACTTCAGATGCAAGTCCGAGGCGCCGAGAGAGATCATGCGTTCCAGAAGCGCACGGATGTTCATCGCAGCACCCTTCGCATGGATCGCAAGGCGATCCAACCTCCTTGGGCAGACGCTGCAAAAAGAGCACCAGAACCGCGAGGCGATGGGAATCCGGCGACTGGCAGGAAGGAGTCGATCAGCCCGATTTTTCGATCAGGAAGAGAGTCTGTCCGAACTCGACCGGCTGCGCGTTCTCGATCAAGATCTTGCGCACGTTGCCGGGCACCTCGGCGGTGATCTCGTTCATGATCTTCATCGCCTCGATGATGCACAGCGTCTGGCCGGGCTGCACCTGGCTGCCGACCTCGACAAATGCCGGGATGTCGGGAGACGAGGCGCGGTAGAAGGTGCCCACCATCGGTGAGACCACCTTGATCAGATTCGGGTCCTCGACGGCGGGAGCGCTCGGACCCGGGGCGGGCTCGATCGGAGTCGGGGAGGTGGCGGCAACTGGCGCGGGCACCGTCACGGGTGCGTGGACCAAGGGCGCCGACTGCGCCTGCTTGGTGATGCGGATGCGATGGCCCCAGCCCTCGCAGATTTCGATCTCGGCGATGTCGCTTTTTTCCACCAGACGGATCAGATACTCGATGCGACCCTCGCGCATGATTCCTCCCGCGCCTCATGGACGGTGCACGCTGCGCGCGTGGCCCTCCCGGGCGGCAGTGGCAATGGCTTGTAACACACCTGCGGAATGGGGGCAAGGTCGGGTGTCAGGAATGGCGCTCGAGCCCGGCGCGGAGCGCCAGTGCCTCGAGCGCCGCTTCGTAGCCGAATGCGCCAAGGCCGCGAATGCTGCCGACGCACACCGCGGCGATCCGCGAGCGCCGGCGAAAGCTCTCGCGCGCGTCGATGTTGGATAGGTGCACTTCGATCGTGGGCAGCCCGACCGCTTCGATGGCATCACGCAGACACACGCTCGTGTGCGTCAGCCCGCCCGGATTGATCACCAATCCTTGCGCCGAACCGGCTTCGGCGTGCAGCCAATCGAGGAGCGTGCCCTCCGAGTTGCTCTGCATCAGACGCAGCTCCAGATCGCGCCACTGACGCGCACAGGCACGCAGGCGTGTCTCGAGTTCCGCCAGAGTCGCGGCGCCGTAAAGCGCCGGATCGCGGCGTCCGAGCAGATTCAAATTCGGACCGTTCATCACCAGGATGCAATGCACACTTACCCCTCGCGCTTGAGCGAGCGGACGTAACGCAAGAAGCGCTCGAAGTCCGGCTCCTCGCGCCGCATGTCTTCCGCACCGGTCACGGCCGGACGTTCCGACGGCGGGCTCGGGCTCGATGGAACGTGCCGCTCGCTCTGCCTCTGCACCGCATCGGCAAGCTTGTGCAGTTGCTCCGCCGTCTGCGGCGGCGCGACTCCCAGACTTTCCGCATCGAGCAAACGCCAGCGCGGAGTTTCCGCCGGGCTCGGGACCGCGGGTGCCTCGGCTGCCGGTGGCTGCTGCGCCTGGATCCGTTCGCGCAACGCGCGCCGGCGCGACTCGATCTCGGCATTGCCGGGGTGCTTGCGCTCCAGGTCTTCATAGATCGCCAGCGCCTTGTCGAAGTAGCCCTGCGATTCGTAGATGCGCGCCAAGGTCAGGGTCGACAACTCGTCGGCGCGCCCGGCGCCGGAGCGCGCCGGTGTCCCGGCCTCGGCCGCATCCTCGCGCGGGCGCACGACGATGCGATCGGCATCCCGGTGCACCAGCCATTCGGACTCGTCGCGAGACGATGTGGATGGCGGCGCAGCAATCGTCGGTTTTTCGAACGCCGACACCTGCGGCGACCAATCCGCGAGGGGCGGCGCGGGCATCGTGAACGGAACAGGAGTTTCGCGCGCCGAGGGCTGCGGCGTTGGCAGCACACTCGGGGGCGGTGCAGTGGCGGGAGGCGAAGGCGGCGGTGGCGCAATGGCGGGCGCGGGGGGCGGCGCCAAGCGCAGCGTGCGCACGGCATCGCGCAGCTGCTGCGCTTCCGTGTCGTACGGATCGATGCCGAGCGCCAGCTCCACTGCGGCTTCGGCTTCCTCTGCGGTTCCGCTGCGCATTGCGCGCGCGGCGCGATGCTTGATCGCCACGAGGTTCTCGGGATCGAGCGCCAACACGCGGCCCAAACTCGCTTCGGCATCCGTCGTGCGCCCGAGGTCGAGCTGGCAGAGCGCGAGCAGCACCAAGGCCGAAACGTAGTGGGGATGCCGCGACATTCCCAGCTCGAGGACATGAACCGCCTCGTCGATCCGCCCCGCACGCCGATAGGCATCGCCGAGCGGTCCGAAGATGCGTGACTCTGGCGCGGCCTGATACGCCCCTTGCAGGGTTTCCAACGCCGGAGACTGCGAATCCATCCTCACCTCCGCGCTCGCGCAGACGTCGCAACTCTTGCGTCGAGACGATCGAGTGCTCGCTCCAGCACCTCGGTGCCCACGACGTGGCCGACGCTCACGCTCCCGATCCGCGGCGTGAGCACGAAGCGCAGTGTACCTTCGCGCGCCTTCTTGTCGCGCGCCAAGAAGCGGCGCAAACGCGCCCGTCGCGGCGGCCGTGGCCAATGCGTCGGCAGTCCGAGACGTAGCAGCACCGCCTCGAGGCGTGCTCGCATCGGCTCGCGCGCCACGCCGATTTCTTCGGCGATGCTGCAGGCGACGAGCATTCCCAATCCCACCGCTTCCCCGTGCGCGAGACGCAACGACGTTTCCGCCTCCAAGGCATGCGCCACGGTGTGTCCGAAGTTGAGCGACGCGCGCACGCCACGCTCGCGCGGATCCTGGCAGACGAAGCGAGCCTTGATCCGGCAGCAGCGCGCGACCAGCTTAGCATCCGCCTGCGGCGCGCGTCCCCAGCGGGCGGGCGCGCCGTGCTCGAGCTGCTCGAAGAGCCTGCGGTCGGCGATCATTGCATACTTCACCACTTCCCCGAGACCACTCCGGCGCTCGCGCGGGGAAAGGGTGCGCAGGAACTCCGTGCCGGCAAGCACTGCCAGGGGAGGATGGAACGCACCGACCGCGTTCTTCGTCCGCCGCAGATTGGCCCCGACCTTGCCGCCGACCGCGGCGTCCACCATGCCGAGCAAGCTCGTCGGCACCGCCACCCAGTCGATGCCGCGCATGTACGTCGCCGCGGCGAATCCCGCCACGTCGGTCACCGCTCCCCCGCCGAGCGCGAGGATGCAGCTGTCGCGGTCGAGCCCGCGTCGGAGGAGGGCATGCAGGATGTGCTCGAGCACGCGCAGTGACTTGGCGTTTTCGCCCGTGGGAATCACGACGGGAGGCAGAAGATCCACTCCGTGCGCGCGCAACGAGCGCGCGAGGCGCGGCCACCACAGACGCCGCACGTGCGGCTCGGTGACGATGGCGCAGCGCCGCGGCCGCGCGCGCAAGATGCGCGCGAGCGCCACGGTGACGCTCGTGTCGATCCGGACCGCGTAGTCACCGGTCTCGGGGCCGCGAAACCAGACCGCCGTCATGGGTTCCCTTCCAGACGCAAGCTGCACAGCATGGCTTCCAGCTCGACGAGAAAGGCCTGCTTGCGCCGGCCGGGGGCGAAGAGCTGTGCTTGTGCGGCGTACAGCCGCCTGTTCGCGGCATCGTAGACGAAATGCGTCACCACGGGTCCGCCACCCACGTCCTTTGGGTTGCGCCACATCCCGCGCAGCACCGCCCGCTCCGCCGGGTCCTCGCGGGTGGAGAGTGACGCGCCGGGCTCGACGAGTGTGTCGCCGTGCAGACTTCCGAGGGCCAGGCGTTGCATTGCGAACAGGTAGTCGCGATCACTCATTCGTGCCGCGTCGACGTCCTCGAACCGCAGCACGGCGATCGTACGCGTCGGACCGGGGGCGGCCAGCTCCACCAAACACGGCGGTGCGAGATCGAGGACCGCGCTGTACTCGGGTGGAAACGCCAGGCGAAATCCATGACGCTGCTGGCAAGCCTGCGCGCTGGAATTCTTGAGATACGGCTGCAGCCGCATCTCGGCTCGCGCCAACATGCTCTGTTCCAGGAACCGCAGCAGGTCGGTGCCGCTCTCGTGCAACATCGAATCGAGAGCGGATTCCCCGCGCGCGAGCAGCAAGTGCACCTCCTGACCCGCAGCCCAGACGTCGCGCCACACGAACCAGCCAGCACCGCGCGCTGCCAAGCCGGCGCGATCGGCATCGGGGATTCGATCGCGCAAGGCTCGGCTCCATGTCCCGGGCGGATCCAACCCGCCGACGACGATGACGGTCTTGTCGCGCGGCCGGCGTACTGCGCCACCCGAAGCGGCGAGCGTGGGACGAAAGCGAGATTCTTCCGGCGCGAGCCAGGGGATCCCGGTGCTGCAGAGATGTTGGAGCGGTTCCAGTGCCGAAGGGGTCAAGGGGGGTTCGCAGAGGAGCAGAATCTCGTCATCGGCGCCCGTGGCCGGTGGCTGCGCACAACTCGCGACGAGCAGAGCGAGCGGGATCCAGGCCGTGATCGTCGCCGCGCGGCAAACGCGGGCGGCACTGGCAAGTGGCGGCACGATTACCAGCGCACGGGCTGGGTCTCGATCGCCTCCGGGCGAGGGCGCTTGGTTTCGATCGATGTGTCGGAGGCCGCAGCACCCAGGATGGACGGCTCGGGATCCATCCCGACCTTGGGGCCGAGCGGCACGCCCGCACGCACGGGGACGAGCCGGGGCCACGACACGCTGCCGCGCTCGGCCGGCGCCGGAGACCAGCGCGCGACCAACGGCGGGTTGGATTGCGCCTCCACGAGCGGAGTTTCGGGCACTGAAGAACGATTCGCCATCGACCAGCCGAAGACCAGCACCAAGGTCGCGGCCGCGGCCGTACTGAGAACGAAAGGCAATGCCCACGAACGACGCGGTGAGAGCAAGGGCACCGTCGCCGGGTCACGCTCCAGCTGCGACAGCCGCAGCTTCAAGCGCCACTCGAAATTCGCCGAGGGTTCGGCATCCGGCAGATCGTGCAACCAGCTCGCGGCAAGGCGCGCTTGGCGTTGCAGGCGCGCGCAGCCGTCGCAGCACTCGAGGTGGAGACGCAGCGCCGCCGAGAGCGTGTCGGAGGCGGGCGACGCATCGAGTTCCAGCATTTGTTTCTTCGCAATCCGGCAGTTCATCGGGCCTCGGCTCCTCTGCGTTGCGCCCGCCAGGGACTTGAACCCGGTTGGCCTGAGCACGCGATCGCGCCTCACGGCTCCCCGAGCACGCGCTGCAACATCGGTTGCATGATGTCGCGAAAATGTCCGCGACCTCGGTTGATGCGCGACCGCACCGTCCCAAGCTTGAGACCGGTGATCGCGGCGATCTCCTCGTACGTCAGATGGTTCACTTCACGCAGCACGAATGCCTCACGATAGCGCTGGGGAATGCACGCGATGGCCTGGGCCACCAGATCCTGGATCTCGCGCTTTTCGAGCTTGCGGTCCGGCAGATCGCGGCTATCGGGGAGATCGATGTCACTGCGCTCGCCTTCCTCTTCCTCCGCTCGACCCCACGAGATGGAAAGTAGCTTCGGAGTGCTGCGCTGCTTGCGAATCCGGTTGCGGACCAGGTTGGTGGCGATGGTGTAGAGCCAGGTGGAAAACCGCGCCACCGTGCGGTACTTCCCGGCGTGGACATAGGCACGGACGAAGGTCTCCTGGGCGATCTCTTCCGCTTCGGTCGGGTCCCGAAGCAAACGCAGCAGGTAGTTGTAGAGACGCACCTTGTGGCGCTGGACGAGGAGGTCGAAAGCAGTCCGCTCTCCGGCCGCGACGGCCTGGATGAGGTCCTCATCGCTTCTCTCCGGCGGCTCTAGCCGCTTTCTGGCGCTCACTGGGCTCATAGTCTTCCCCGGCTCGGCCCCTTGAACCCCTTCATCGCGCGGAGGTTCCATTAGTCAGTACACCTCGAAGTCCGTCGGAGCGAAATCTGACCGTGCCTGGACCTCATCGAGGCGAATCTCGACTTCCAGCTCCTCCTGTGGCGCGCGGAGGCGCATCCGGGAAGGCTGCTCGATCTCCCCCCAGCGCCGCCAGCCGTCGTACCGCACCTCGCAGGGTCCCGTGGCCCGGCCGCTCCAAACCAGCCGAAGGAGGACGGAATCCTGGATCTCGAGCTCGAAGCTCGAGACGGAGTCGGGCAGCTGGACTCGGTAACGCACCTGGCGGCCGTCAGGGCTGCATCCAATGACGCGGGTGCGCGCGGCCAGGTCCGCGGGGGGTCTGCCTCCCGGCCAGGGCGGGCGGCCGGTGACCAAAGCGTGCAGCTCTTCCAGCGCACCCGTGGGCAGTCGCTGCGCCAGGCTCGACGTGGCGAATGGCTCGCGCTCGAGGGTTTCCTCCCGCGCGCGGTAGAGCAAGATGTGCTCGTCGCCGGGCAATGAGACCACCACCCGTTCCCCCACCATGCCGAAGAGCGCGCGCGAACTCACCTCGACCCGCAGCCGCCGCGGCAAGTCCATGACCGCAGTGAGCGCGCCCTCGACGGTGCCGTCCTGGCTCTCGATCCGTGCCCGGCCGCGTGCCGACCAGCCGACCTCGGGTGCCGTGGCGGCGAGCGTCGCGAGCCGGTCCATTTCGATCGCATCCGGAGCGCGATCGATCCGCGGTGGACCCCCGCAGCCCACCAATCCAAGCACGAGCCCAGAGCCTCGCACCGCGCGTTCAAGGTTTCTCGATCTGCGACTGCACGGCGTCAATTTTCGCCTGCACTCCAGCGCGGTCGGGTGCGAGGCTCCGCGAGCGCTCGTAAACGCGCGCCGCATCCTGCAAACGTCCTGCCTTGTGATACGCATCCCCCAGATGCTCCAGGATGACGGCGTCCTCGTTGCTCGTCAGCTCGACGGCGCGTTCCAACTCGACGACCGCCGGGTCGAACTGCCCGCGCTGGAAGAGCACCCAGCCGAGGCTATCGACGTAGTACCCGTTGTCGGGTTCGATGGCCAGAGCTTTGCGGATGAGCGTCTCGCTTTCCTCCAGAGCCAAGCCCCGCTCTGCCTGAATGTAGCCGACGAAGTTGAGCGCCGCCGGGTTCTCCGGTTCGAGCACCAGCACCTCGCGCCCGAAGTTGAGCGCGGTGTCGAAGTGCCCGAGCTCTTGGTGCGTCATCCCGAGGTTGAAGAGGAGGGCGGCGTTCCCCGGATCGAGACGATGGCCGGCCTCCAGGAACGGCAGCGCCGCCGCGAAATCCCGTAGCTGCACGTACGCAAATCCCAACAGCACGTTGCACCGCATCTCCTGAGCGCTCGTGTGGGTGGCGGCGGTGGCGAGCACCGTGCGAACCGAATCGATCGGGGCCCCGGACTGTACGGGCCTTTCCGCCGCGCGCAGCCGCCGCAGCAGGACGGAGGCCAGACCGAGGTGCGCACTGCACTCTTGTGCGTCCAGTCGGATGGCGCGACGGAAATGCGTTTCGGCATCGGCGTCGCGATCCAAGCGCAAGGACAGTTCTCCCAGCAGCAGCTCGACGCCACCCGACTGGGTGCGCTCGGACAAGGACTTCAAGACGCGCTCGGCGTCGGCGAAGCGGTCGAGCTGCAGCAAGGCCCAACCGAGCAGGTATTCGTGTCGCGGTTCGAGAGCGCCCACCTCGAGACGAGGTTCCAGGAGGTCGACGATGTCGGCATAGCGCTCTTCGCGCACACAACGCTGCACCAGCCATTCGAGCGCTTCGGGATCGTCGGGCGCTAGCTGCAGCGCTTGTTCTTGCACCGCATAGGCGTCCTCCTTCCGCCCACTGCGTTCGTAGAGCGCGACGAGCGCCGTGCGCGCGGCACCGAGCTGCGGATCCAGATCGAGGGCATGGCGATAGGCGGCTTCGGCAGCGTCGGTGCGCCCGAGTTTGTCTTGCACGGCGCCGATCTGCAGCTGGGTCGTGGCATGACCCGGTTCCAGCGCATCGGCGTGCTGTAGGCTCAGGAGTGCCATCTCGTCGCGACCGAGATCGGCGAGCAGCCTCCCGCGCAGCAACCATGCTGGCATCAAGGTCGAATCGGCCGCGACTGCGGCATCGACCTGCTGCAGCGCTTCGTCCTGCCGGCCGGCCAGGATTCGCAGGCGTGCGAGCAGCAAATACTCCGGTGCCGTCGCGCTTCCGGATGCGACGGCGATCTCGAGCACTTGCAGCGCCTCGCCGGCACGCCCCATGTCGAGATCCTGATGCGCCAGCGCCAGGCGCAAGGTGGAGTTCTCCGGCCACAGGCGCACGGCATGGGCGAAAGCGGCGTGCGCTTGGCCATGTTCCCCGATCTCGCGCAAGTAGGTGCCCTGGACGAAGGCGACCTGCGCCGCCTCTTGGCGTGCCTGCGCCAGGTCAGCCCGGGTCGTGTCCGTGGCCGAGGAGCCGACCGGCTTCGGGGCTGGCGGTGCGGCGCAGGCCGACCAAACGACAAGCCCCACGAGGATGGCGACGGAAATCCGTGCGGATGCTTCTCTCGGCAAGACCGATTCCCCTTTCACAGGATCCGTCCAGCAGCCGTGACTTCCAAAGGTAGCAGTCTTTCGCGCTCCACCGGTACCGCCGCGGCACCCCGGTGCAGGCGCGGATCGCGCGAGCGCTGCCTTCGACCGCCGGTGCAATGCTTTTCAGTGGTTGTGGAGGGAGCTCGCGTCCGTCGCGAGCGTGTGCAGCGCCTCGCGGGCCGCGCGCTGCTCCGCCAGCTTCTTGCTGTTGCCCTCGCCGCGCCCGAGCACGCGGCCGCGGACGAGGACTTCGACCACGAAGCGTTTGGCGTGATCCGGCCCATGCGTGGAGCTCACCTTGTAGCGAGGGGGAGTCTTCAACTGCGCTTGGATCATCTCCTGCAACTGACTCTTATAGTTCGCCAACCGGTGGTCGGCGAGGGTCTCCTCCAGCGTTTCGAGTAGATCGCGGCCGACGAATTGCCGCACGGGCTCGAGCCCGCCGTCCAAGTACATGGCGCCGAGGACGGCTTCGTACGCATCGGAGAGGATCGAGGTGCGCATGCGACCCCCGGCGTCGACCTCGCCCGGTGCGAGGATGAGATGCTTCCCCAGTTCCAGCTCCTCGGCGGCGCGACCGAGAACCGCGCGCGACACCACCAAGGACTTGATCTTGGTCAGCTCGCCCTCGCTGCGCTCGGGGAAGCAGCGGAACAGATGCTCGTTGACCAGGAGACCGAGGACGGAATCACCGAGGAACTCGAGCCGTTCGTTCGAATGCACGCGTTCCCGGCCGGAGCGGTAGACATGCGAGCGATGCGTGAGTGCCGTGCGCAGCAGCTCGTCGTCGTGGAAGCGATGACCGAGCTTCTGTTCCAGAGCAGCGAGAGTCGTGTTGTCAGTTGGGGCAGCGTGTCGCTCTGCACGCTGCGACCGCCGCCCCGTGAGCCAGTCGCGGAGCCGCATGCTTCGAGTTCACACCTCGTGGCGCTGCGTCAACCTTCGTAGCGCTTGAACAGGATCGAAACGTTGTGACCGCCGAACCCGAAGGAGTTGCTGAGCGCGTAGTGCACGTCGAGTGGCACGGCGACGTTCGGAATGCAATCCAGGTCGCAATCGGGATCCGGAAATTCTTGGTTGATGGTCGGCGGCACCTTGCGCGCACCGAGCACGAGCACGGAGATGACCGATTCGATGCCGCCCGAGGCTCCCAGCAGATGCCCGATCATCGACTTCGTCGAGCCGACCTTCAGCTTCTTGGCATGTGCGCCGAAGACCTTCTTGATCGCCTGGGTTTCGTTCTTGTCGTTGTAAGGCGTGGAGGTGCCGTGCGCATTGATGTAATCGACCACGTCCGGCTGGACACCCGCCATGTCGAGCGCCGTTTGCATGGCGCGCGCCGCACCTTCGCCTTCGGGCGCCGGTGCCGTCATGTGATGCGCATCGCCGGTCATGCCGAAGCCCACCATCTCGCCCAAGATCGGCGCGCCACGCGCGCGGGCGCGATCGAGGCGTTCGAGCACCAGGATGCCCGCGCCTTCGCCCATGACGAAGCCGTCGCGTTTGGCATCGAACGGGCGGCTCGCCGCTTCCGGCCTGTCGTTTTGCTCGGACATCGCCTTCATCGAGCAGAAGCCCGCCATCGACATGAGAGTGATCGACGCCTCGCTGCCGCCGGTCACGACGGCATCGGCGTGTCCAGCCTGGATGAGGAGGAAGCTCGTACCCAGTGCGTTCGCCGCCGAAGCACAGGCGGAGACATTGGAAAAATTCGGCCCCTTGAAACCCCAGGCCATCGACACCAGACCCGCAGCCATGTCCGAAATCATCATCGGAATGAAGAACGGGCTCACCCTGCCGGGGCCCTTCTCCACCATGGCGCGATGTTGCACCTCGAAGGTGTCGATGCCGCCGATGCCGGAACCGAGCACGACACCGATCCGGTTCGGATCGACGGAGCTCGACTCGAGCTGGGCCTGGGCGACCGCTTCGCGCGCGGCGGCGATGGCCAGCTGCGAGTAACGGTCGGCGCGCTTGGCGTCCTTCCGGTCCATGTACTGGGTCGGATCGAAGTCGAGGACTTCGGCCGCGATGCGCGTCGACAGACTCGCGGGGTCGAAGCGCTGGATGCGCCGGACGCCGGAGCGACCCTGGAGGAGTGCCTCCATGGTCGTGCTCGCTGTGAGGCCGACGGAGCAGATGGCGCCAACGCCGGTGATGGCGACACGAACATTCTCCATGCGACCTCCCGACCGCGTCGAACCCGTGGGCGAACCGCCGCACCCTGAGGTTCTCGGTGCATGGTCGGTCCCCCGCCGCGGTTATTTCCCGGCTACGAGCCGACCTTTTGCTCGAGATACTCGATGGCGGACGCGACCGTGGTCATCTTCTCCGCGTCCTCGTCGGGAATCTCGATGTCGAATGCTTCCTCGAGCGCCATGACGAGCTCGACGGTGTCGAGGGAATCCGCGCCGAGATCGTCGACGAAAGCGGCCTCGTCGGTCACCTGATCGGCGCTGACGCTCAATTGTTCCTCGATGATCTTCTTCACCTTGCCGGCGATTTCACTGGCCATGGTCGGAGAACCCACCTCCTGCTGGCGAACCGGAAGGCTCGCCGTGAGTCGTTCAAGAATGCATCCACATGCCGCCGTCGCAGTTCAAGACCTGGCCGGTGACGTAGGCGGCGTCGTCACCCAGCAGAAATGCCACGACCCCGGCGACCTCATCGGGCGTGCCCAGGCGTTGCAATGGAATCCGCTGCAACAAGCTTTCTTTCGCCTTGTCGTCGAGGGACTCCGTCATCGCCGTGGTGATGAACCCCGGCGCGACGGCGTTCACCGTGATCTGACGCGTCGCCAGCTCGCGCGCGGCGGCCTTGGTGAACCCGATGATGCCCGCCTTGCTGGCGGCATAGTTCGTCTGCCCGGGGTTCCCCATTTGCCCGACGACGGAGGTCACGTTGACGATGCGGCCGAACTTCTGGCGCATCATACCCTTGACCACGAAGCGGGTAAAGTTGAACGTGCCGGTGAGGTTGACGCGCAAGACCTCGTCCCACGCATCCGCCGACATGCGCGCCAGCAACCCATCGCGGGTGATGCCGGCGTTGTTCACCAGACAATGAATCGCAGCCATGTCGTCGAGGATGCGGGTGAGCGTCGCCTCGACCTGGGAGGCGTCTTCGACGGCGCACGCGTATCCACGCGCGCCGGCCCCGATTTCGCTCGCGAGGCTCTGGACCGCCTCCCCACCCCGCGCCACCAGTGCGACGCGCGCACCCAAATCTGCACAGCGGCGCGCCACCGCTCGGCCAATGCCACGGCTGGCCCCCGTCACCACCACCACGCGCTCTTCCAACCCCATGTCCGGGCCTCCGCCGCGCCCTAGACTACCGTGCCGTTGCTCGCCGACGGTAGGCCTTTCTGCACCAGCGCCTCGATGTCGGCATGCGTGCCGACCGCGGTGCAGACTGCCTCGCGATCGATCCGACGCAGCAAGCCTTTGAGGACGCTGCCGCTGCCGACCTCGAGCACCGGGCCCGGCCAATGCGCGCGTAACGCCTGCATGGACTCGGTCCAGCGCACCGGTGAAGCGATCTGAAGCTTGAGCAACGCGCGCAGCTGGGTCCCGCTCTGCTCGGCACGTGCGCCGACGTTGGTCAGCACCGGAACCGCTGCATCGTGGAACTCGGTCTGGTCCAACGCCGCGGCGAAGACTTCCGCCGGCTCGCGCATCAAGGCCGAGTGAAACGCCCCGCTCACGTTCAAACGCTTGACGATCCTGGCGCCGGCCTCCTGCAGCAGCGGCAATGCCGCTTCGACCGCGGGCACGGCGCCCGAAATCACCACTTGATCGGGGGCGTTCAGGTTCGCCAGGTCGCAGACGCCGAGCGCGCGCACCTTGGCGCAAATGCGCTCCACCGCCTCCACCTCGAGCCCGACGACAGCGGCCATGGCGCCGGGAGCGCGCACACCACAATCGAACATGAGATCGCCGCGTGTCTTGACCAGGCCGAGCGCCGCTTCGAACGTCAGCGCTCCGGCAGCGACCAATGCCGAATATTCGCCCAGACTGTGGCCGGCCACGATCGCAGGTTCAATACCCCGCGCCTGCAACACACGCAACACGGCCACCGAATGCACCAGCAGTGCGGGCTGTGCGTGGCGCGTCTCCGTCAAAGTCTCCAAGGGTCCGGAAAGCATGAGATCCGACAGCGCGTAGCCGAGCAGAGCGTCCGCCTCGCCCATGACACGCGCCGCCTCCGGATAGTGGGCGGCGACATCGGCGCCCATGCCGACGGCCTGCGCTCCCTGGCCGGGAAACAGCATCGCGCTCTGCATCGATGGTTCCGGGGTCATGCGGATTCGCCTTCGCGCGCGGGCACCGGGGTCGGCGGCAAATGTGCGCCGACTTGTTGCAGCAGGGTCTCGATCTGCCCCGGGAGATCGTTGGCGGCCAGCTGGGCGCAGAGCACGATGGCATTTTCGATGGCACGCTCGGGGCTCTTGCCATGCGCGATGATGACGGTGCCGCGAACGCCGAGGAGCGGCGCGCCGCCCGCCTCGGTGTAGTCGATGCGCCGGCGCAGCGAGTGGAAGGCCGGGCGCATCAGCAGGCCGCCGAGCTTGGCGCGCCACGATCGCCGCACTTCCTCGCGCAGTTGCCGCGTCAAGAAGCGCAACATGCTCTCGCCGAACTTGAGCACGACATTCCCAACGAAACCATCGCAGACGACGACATCCGCGCGTGCCGCCAACACGTCGCGTCCTTCGACGTTGCCGACGAATTCGAGCCCGCTCTGCCGCAACAGCCCGTGCGCGGCGAGCGCCAGCTCGTTGCCTTTGCTGTCCTCTTCGCCGATGTTCAACAGCCCGACGCGGGGCCGCTCGAGCCCGAGGTGGATGCGCGCATAGACCTCACCCATGCAAGCGAACTGCACCAGGTGCATCGGCTTGCAATCCGCGGTGGCGCCGACGTCGAGCAGCACGCATTGGCCGCGATCGGTGGGAAAGAGCGTGGCGATCGCCGGACGCTGCACCTTGCCGATGCGCCCGAGCCGCAGCAACGAACCGGCGACGACCGCGCCCGTGCTGCCGGCGCTCATCATCGCTTGCGCCTCGCCTTTGTCGACGAGGTCGAGAGCGCGTGCCAAGGAGGAGTCGGGTTTGCGGCGCAGCGCCTGCGCCGGCGACTCGTGCATCGACACCTCGTCGGGAGCGTGCACGATCGAGATGCGCGCCATCGGAGCGTCGCCGAGCGCGGCACGAATGCGGGCTTCGTCGCCGCAGAACACCAATTCCACGTCGGGATCCAGGCGCGGCAAGGCGCGCAGCGCACCGGGTACGATCACGCGCGGGCCGTGATCACCGCCCATGGCTTCCACGGCGACCCTGAGGCGCGCCATATGCGGCTACTCGGCGGTGCGGGAAACAACCTGGCGACCGGCGTAGGTGCCACAGCTCGGACACACCCGATGCGGCAACCGCGGGCTGCCGCAATCGGCGCACGCCGACAGCACCGGGCGCTCGATCTTCCAGTTGGCGTGGTGCTTGCGCCGGCGCGCACGAGACCTTCGTCGCTTCGGAACGGCCATGACTTCTCCTCCACCGTTGGTCGATCGCGCTCCAGAAAACGCGATCCTTCAGGGTTTCCAGTCTTCGGCGAGACGCTGGAACGCCTGCACACTCGCGGCCGCCGTCGCCGCACAGCCACAAGGCGCCTGGTTCCAGTCTTGGCCGCACTGGGCACAAAGGCCACGACAATCGCTGCGGCACAAGAGCTGGATGGGCTCCTCCAGGACCACGGCCTCGCGCACTGCCGGTTCCAGGTCGAACGAGTCCGTCGTGTCCGCGAGGAGCACGACGTCTTCGCCACTCTCGACGCTCGCATCGCCGCGCTGCAGCAGCAAGGTGAACCGCGCGGCGATCGCGCGCTCGAATTCAGCCAGGCAGCGGTGACAATGCGAATTGGCGCTGCCCGAGATGACGCCGCTCAAACGCCATCGCGCCGCCTCTGGTTCGATCATGCACCGGACGTGCAGGCGATGCACCTCTTCTTCGCCAGCCGCATCCTGCACGGCGATCTCGAGGTCGCCTTCCTGCAATGGTTCCGGAGTTCCCGTCCGACCCAGCTGCAGGATCATCCTTCTCTTCCTTCGCTTGCCGCCACCCTAGAGACCGACTCTCAAGCTGTCAAGGAAACTCTTTGTACAAAAAAGAGTTCCATCATTCACCGCGGGAAGATGAGCGCCATTTCTCGTGCCGCCGAAGCGTCGCTGTCGGAAGCGTGCACGGCGTTTTCCTGCAGGCTCGTTCCGAACATGTAGCGCAAGGTCCCGGGAGTGGCCCGCGCCGGGTCGGTGGCCCCCACCAGCACTCGCAGCCGCGCGACGGCGTCCTCACCCTCCACTCCCACGGTCAGGACGTCGCCCGAAGTGATGTAGTCGATCAGCGCCCCGAAGAACGGCCTGGCTTCGTGCTCGGCGTAAAAGGTCCGCGCCAAGTCCGTGCCGAGGCGTCGCATCTCGACTCGGCGGACCTGGAAGCGATTCTGCAGGAGCAGCCGCAGGATCTCCGGCCAGTGACCCGCGCGCACGGCTTCGGGCTTGATCATCAAATAGGTCTGGCTCACTTCTGCTTCCCTCGCATGGCTTGCTGCAACAGCTCCACGACGCCGCTCGGCGTCGCCGCGACGCGTACGCCGACGGACTCGAAGGCCTCGACTTTGGCAGCGGCGGTGCCGCTCGTGCCCGAGACGATGGCGCCGGCATGACCCATGCGCCGTCCCGGAGGTGCCGTGCGGCCGGCGATGAAGGCCACGACCGGCTTGGTCACGGACGTGGCGATGAAGGCGGCGGCTTCTTCCTCGTCGCTGCCGCCGATCTCGCCGATCAAGACGATCGCTTTCGTGCCCGGATCTTTCTCGAACAGATCGAGGGTGTCGACGAAGCGCGTGCCAATGAGCGGATCGCCGCCGATGCCGATACAGGTCGATTGCCCGATCCCCCGGCGGGTGAGCTCGTACACCACTTCGTAGGTCAACGTGCCGCTGCGCGACACCAATCCGACCGAGCCCGGCGCGCAGATGCTCCCCGGCATGATGCCGATTTTCGCCGCACCCGGCGTGATGAGCCCCGGACAGTTGGGACCGAGCAAGCGCACACCCCGCTCGCGCACGAACGCCAAGGTGCGCACCATGTCTTGCACCGGGATGCCTTCGGTGATGCAGACCACGAGCTCGAGGCCGGCATCGACGCCCTCGCAAATGGCGTCGGCGGCCGCGAGCGGCGGCACGTAGATCGCGCTCGCCGCGGCTCCGGTCGCGGCGACGGCCGCGGCCACGGTATCGAACACCGGCACGTCGTGCACGCGCGTGCCCCCCTTGCCTGGGGTGACGCCGGCGACCACGCGGGTGCCGTAGTCGCGCATCTGCAGCGCATGGAAACTGCCGTCCCGGCCGGTGATGCCCTGCACGAGAACGCGCGTCGCGCCGTCGAGGAGAATGCTCATGATGTCCTCCGCGCCGCTGCGATCGCCTTCTGTACCACTTCGTCCATCGTCGTCGCAGTCTCGAGTGGGGCGCCGGCCAAGATCTCGCGCGCCTTGTCCTCGTTGGTGCCGATCAAGCGCACGACCAGCGGGACGCGCAGCGGCTGGGCTTCGAGCGCCATCAACAGACCGCGGGCGACGTCGTCGGTGCGCGTGATGCCGCCGAAGATGTTGAAGAGGATGACCCGCACATTGGGATCGCTCTGAATGATCTCGAGCGCCGTCGTGACCTTTTCCGGATTCGAGCTGCCACCGATGTCCAGGAAGTTGGCAGGACGGCCGCCGTAGTGCTGAATGAGATCCATCGTCGCCATGGCCAGGCCGGCCCCGTTCACGACACAGGCGACATCCCCGTCGAGATGGATGTAGGACAGGCCCTTGGCGCGCGCCTTGCCTTCGCGCGCATCTTCGGTGTCGAGATCGCGCAGAGCTTCGAGATCGGGGTGGCGATCGAGGGCGTTGTCATCGAGTGCGATCTTCGCATCCAACGCCAGGATCTCGCCGGATTTGGTCAGCACGCATGGATTGATCTCGATCAAGCTGGCATCGAGCGCCGCGTACGCCGTGGCCAACCGCATGCACAACTTCGCCAACCCGAGCGCCGCACCGGGTTCGGAAAACACCGCGAACCCCACTTGGCGCGCGGCGTAGGCCGGCAGCCCACGGCGTGGATCGAGCCAAACCTTGAGGATCTTTTCCGGAGATCGCGCCGCCACCTCTTCGATGTCGATGCCACCTTCGGCGCAGGCCATGAGCACGGGCATGCCCTTGGCCCGGTCGAGGGTGATGCCGACATAGACCTCGTGCGCGATGTCCACCGCGCCGGCGACGAGAACCTGGCGCACTTGCAGATCCTTGATGCGAAGTCCCAGGATGGTCGTGGAGATCGCACGCGCCTCGTCGGGGGTGCGCGCCAGCTTGACGCCCCCCGCTTTGCCTCGCCCGCCAGCGTGCACTTGCGCTTTGATCACGAGCGGGAACCCATGCACCGCCGCGGCGGCGATCACATCGTCCGCCGAGCGCGCGAGCGAATGCGCCGGGACTGGCAAGTCCCAACGGCGCAGCAAGTCTCGCGCTTGATATTCGTGGATGTTCATCGGACCTCGGTTCGAACCCCAAGCCCAAGGGCCACGCCCACCCGGGCAAAAAAATGGGGCCGGCTTGACGCGCCCCGCTCGAGAGGCCGCCACTGTACCAGAGTGCGGGGAACGCCTGTCAAGCGCGTGGGGGCGCTCAGGCAGTCCAAGGCGTGCGATGGCGAGGGTCGGTGCTCAGGCGGGGGCGGGGGCCGAAGTGGCGGCCAACGCACGATGCAGGGCGAAGTAACGCTCCGACGGCCTCTGCCGCGGGTCGGCGAACACGAGCGGGCGCAATTCCGCCGCCCCGAGAATCCCGGCCAGCACGGTGTCGGCGAGGCGCTCGCCGAGGAGATATCCCACGGCGACGCTGACCTCGAGAACGAGCCCCGCGTCCTGCTCGTAGATCTGCTTGAGCCGGCCGCGGCTCCCCTGGAGGCGCATGCGTTCGTGCTCCAGATGCTGGACGACGAATCGCGCCACGAGCTTGCGGAACGCCAGACGCGGCTCGTGCAGCCGCCGCGATGCCGTGCGCAGGAACTCGCGGTACTCCGCTTCCCCGACTGCACGGCGATGCGGATTGACCAGCTTGGAGCCGAGAAAGCCCACAGCCGCGTCCCAGGCGCGGGCGTAGAAGTCCTCGTAGGCATCGCCGCTCGCCTGCGTCGGTCCAGTGAGCGCGGCGTGCAACACGTGCATCGCCTCTTCGGCGGCGTGATTCACCGACAGGAACGGCAGGTAGACGAGGTCGAGCTCGGGAACGAAGCAGCTGCGATTGCCGAAAGCGAGGAGGTGGATCTCGCGCACGCGCCGTTCGTCGAGCGCACCATGGCTCTCGACCGCGGCGAAGAAAGCCTCGTCGAGACCGGTCAGAACCTCGCAGCGGTTGACGAGTGCCGGCACGCCGAAGAACCGCGCCATCTGGCGCACCAGCGCCTCGAACAGACCATTGGCGCTCTGATCGAGCGCCACTTCTTCGCCATCGTCCGTGTCCCCCAGGCGCTCGAGTGCGCGCTCCCAGCTCAGGTACGACTGCAGCTTGACAAACGGCGGCACTTCCATGACGCAGTAGCGATCCGGGCCGAGACGCACGACCTGCGCTTCGCGTCCGGCGCCGCGCTCGGCGAGCGACCAGTACAGACTGTCGGCGTTCTGGAACACCACCAGACGGCGGCGTTCGAGATCCTGTGCTTCCAAGCGCCGGTCCAGCGCGCGCGGCAGGTGCGTCGCCGCCAGGTGGAGATCCCCGACCAGAACCATGAGGCGGGCCTGCGGCCGTTCGCGGATGGACTCCATGAGAGCATCGGCGATCGCTTCGTCGCGATCCTGCAGGTTGCGCCCCGCACGCGACAGGTGGTTGATGCCGACCACGTGCACGCCGAGCCGCCGCGCCGTCTCGAACAGCGGCCGGTAGTTCTCCCAGTCGAAGTTCCACGTTCGCCGATAGCGGATGGCCTCGAGGAATTCGGCATCGCCCAGGTCGCCACGCATGTAGGCGTCGAGGTGCTCCTGATGGCTCTGCAGCACCATCTCGACTGCCAGCACCAGCGGCCGCGTGTCGGCGGCGGCGCGTTCGAGCAGTCGGCGCGCCAGGTCCTGCGATTGACGCAGAGTGTGATAGTCGCCGACGAAGAACACGTCGGTTTCGAGAATGGCTTGCACCAGGTCGCCGAGGCTCGCGAGCTCGTGTTGACGGCGGAATTCGCGCAGGTATTCGCGTTCGTAGCGCTCGAGCGCTGGCGTGTCACCACCCGTGACCGCGCGCAGCTCGGCTTGCATGAGCCGTTGCACACCACGCTGCAAGCGCAGCACGGCGCGACGGACGTCGGTGGAAGCCGTGGCTTCTTCGTTTCGCAGAGGGCTCATACGCGCCATGACGGAAGCACCTTCTGGTCCACGCCCTGTTCGCCTGGTGTCAGGAATCCGCCGCGGTTGCAACGCGACACGTCGTGTTGCCGTTCCCCTCGCCCACGCCGTTTACCACGTTCGCGGAACGGTTTCATCTCGTTCCTTCCAAGTCGTTGTCGGCGCGTTGTTTCCGTCGAGTTGCGCGGACACTTTCCATGCAGGTTCGCAAGCTCGTCTGGCAACTTGCAGCGAGCGCGGCGGCCACGGCTGGCGTGGAGTTGACAGCAGCGACGGCGGTACCTACCGTGAAACCGAGGCCAGGCGTGGGTCTGCGACGGGGACTTGACTGCTTGGTTGGGATGCAGGCACGAAGGTGACGCATCTCGGTCGAGCCGATGTGATCCGACACCTCCGAGCGAACGCTGCCTGGCCTCATCACACCTCAATCGTCGTCGAGCTCCTTCTTCTTGATGTTGTCCTCGTCCTCGTGCAACGCCCGCTTGAAGCGCTTGATTCCCAGGCCGAGTCCACGGCCGATCTCCGGCAAGCGGCTGGCGCCGAAGAGCACGGCCACCAGCAATCCGATCAGCAGCAGTTCGCTCGTCCCCAACCGGCCACAGGGCATATCCGACTTCCTTCCTCAGGGGTTGCGGCGCAGCTTGGTGCGGCCCGGCGCCGGGGAACGCCGCCACGGACCGCTCTGGCCGCCAGACTTCTGCATCAACTCCACGGATCCGATGCTCATGCCGCGGTCCATCGCCTTGCACATATCGTAGACCGTCGCCGCGGCGATGAGAACCGCGACGATGGCCTCCATCTCGGCGCCGGTGGCGGCACGGCAGACGACCTCGGCTTCGATCCGAATGCGATCGTCGTCCGAGTCGATGTCGATGTCGACCTCGACATGGTCGAGCGGCAGCACGTGACAAAGCGGAATCAACGTCGCCGTCTGCTTGGCGGCTGCGATGCCCGCGAGGCGCGCCACCGCCACGACATCGCCCTTCTGCATCGTGCCGCGGCGGAGCTCCTGCAGCACGCGTGTGGATGTGTGCACCTCGCCGCGCGCGCGGGCGCGGCGCAACGTCGGCATCTTGGCGCTCGTGTCCACCATCACGACGCGGCCTCCCCGATCCACATGCGACAGTTTGCGTTTCATGTGCGCTCGCGGGCTTGGGCGTCGTTTTGCCACGCCTCTGGTGTGTTGAGGTTGGCGAGCAGCCCCGCCTGCGTCGCGTCCAAGACGTCGATGCGGAGACCCGCGCCACGCACCCAGTCGCGCGCGCTCATGCCCCAGTCTGGCGCGATCACGACATCGGCGTGCCACAGCGACGGCAATGGCTCCGGCACATCGCGATCGTGCCGCTGAAAGCAGCTGCCCGGCGCGCCGCTCTCGTGCGCTGCGTCCCACAGTCGCCCGAGCGCCTGCGCCCCGACCTCCGGCATGTCGCAAGCGCAGACGAAGCGCCATGTGGGGCCCGGCGCCACGAGCGCCGCGCGCAGACCATGCACCAACCCACGCTCCTCGGTGTCGTCGTAGAGCAGCGGCAAGCCGAGATCCTCGAAGCCTTGATCGCGCTTGGCGACCAAGGTCACGTTGCAGACGACTCCGGCGAGACGGCGTGCCAAGCGTCGCACGACCGGTTCGCCGTCGATCTCGAGTCGCGTTTTGTCGCGTCCCATGCGGACACTCGCACCGCCTCCGAGAAGATACGCTCCGACGGAGGAGCGCGGCGGAAGGGACATTTCCACGCCAGCCTTTCTGGCCTCGCCACGCGACGCCCTCGTCTTCACACTATACACGTCGACGTCGCCTCGCCTGGCGCCGGAGCCCACATTGCCCGGCACATGCCGTTTCCGTATCCTGCGCTCCTCGTCCTGGAGGTGGTGATGCGGCGACGAGCGCGCTTCGCGCTAGGATCGATGTTGCTCGTCGCCGCTGGGTCGTACTTCCTCGGCTTCGGCGTCCTGCGTCCGCTCTTGCGCCCCTACCCCTACTCCGACTTCGCGACCTTCTACGCCGCGTCGCGTGCGGTCGTGAACAGCGAGAATCCCTATTCGCGCCCTGCTCTGGTCCATTCGATCCAGCCGGAATGGAACGGATGGGTCGGCCAGTATTTCTATCCCCCACCTTTCGCGGCCATTGTCATGCGGCCGCTTCTGCATCTGCCTTTCGACCGCGCACGCAAGGTGTGGGTGCTCATCGAGACCGTTGCTGTCGTCGCGGCGGGGATCGTCTGGGCGACGCTCGGCAGTGCGAATCGGCTGCACTGGATCGGAGCGGCGCTCGTGCTGCTGCCATTCGCGCCTCTGCATCACGATTTGAAGTTGGGCTCGGTCTCGGGGATCCTCCTGTTGCTCTTCGCTCTTTTTCTGCGTGCGCGCGCACGCGGACAGAGCGATCGCGCCGCGCTCGCGCTCGCGGCGGCGACCGGACTCAAGCTGGTCCCCGCCGTCGTCGTCGTCTATCTGGCGCTCTCGGGTGAGCGCCGCCTGGCGGGACGCACGCTGCTCGCCTCGGCGCTGCTCGTCCTGTTGGGTCTCCCGTGGACGGGATGGCAGCTCTATGTCGCGTATGTGCGCGACGTGTTGCCGCAATTCACGCATGGGGTCTTCGCCTGGTTCACCAATCAATCGCTCGACGCGTTCTTCACCCGGTTGTTCTTGCCCAACCCGGATACGATGCCGTGGATCGCCTCACCTCTCCTGCACCGTGTCCTCACCTTGCTCGCTTCGGGCATCGTTCTCTTGTCTCTCGTCCGCAGTGCGCGCCGCGCCGAGGCTCCGCACATCGACGCCGCATGGGGACCGTCGTTGGCCCTACTCGCCGGACTGCTCGTCGCGCGCATCACCTGGGAATCGATGGTCGTCCTGTCTGTGCCTTGTTTCTGGCTGGCGGCGCAGGCGTTCCAGGCCGGCACGTTGCCGCGGCGACAGGCCGTGGCTTGCGCCATCGCCTATGCATTGTGCGCACTGCCCTTGCCGTACGCGCAACAACCGATCCGCGCCGGCATCGGGCTGCTCCTCGAATCCCCGCGCCTCTATGGCATGTTGATTCTGTTCGCGGCCGGCATCGGGCAGCTGCGCGCTCGGCGCGGATGAATCACGGCAGGAGCACGAGTCGGCGCGCGAGGATCGCGCTGCCGGCGCACAGACGCGCGATGTAGACACCGGCGGCGACGCGTCTTCCCCTCTCGTCGCACCCATCCCAGCCGGTTTCGTGCCGGCCGGGGTCGAGAGCCGCGACGTCCAACAAGCGTCGGACGCGCTTGCCATCCGGGCGCACGATCTCGAGCCGCACCGCACCGTTGCCGTCGTGGTCGAAGCGCAATCGCGTCTGCGGATTGAAGGGATTCGGCACCGCTGGGAGCAACGCCACACGCGACGGGATCGCGCTCACCCACGGACCGCGCAACGCGACCTCGTTCCCTTGCTGCACGCGCAGCAAGACCGTGATCCGCGCGGCCCCGGGAGCGAAGACCAGCTCCCATTCCCTTGGCCCCGTGACCGCGGTCGACGCGACGCGGCGGTAGGCGTTCGAACCCCATTCCGTCCTCGCATCGCGCGGGAATTCTTCCGGCGCGAGCGGCCTGCACCAGGCCTCGAGCTCTGCCGGCTCGCTCGCCGCCAGATGCCCGCGGAGATGCACACGTCCGTCCTCTGTGTCGATGGCGAGATCCTGCAAATCGATCGCCACCCGTTCGGGAATCACGAACCAATAGATGTCGCTGTCGCTGCGTTGTCCGGAAGGGCTCACCGCCGTCACTCCGTAGGCGAACAATCCCGGCCGCTCGGCCTTGACGGTGTAGGTCGTGTCGTCCACGACCGCCAACACTCGCCGGGTTTCCTCGAGCATCGCCGGCAAGTCGAGACCGCCTTCGATCCAGGCGCTTCGCGGCGCATCGCGGTCCGTCTCGAGTCTGAGCGCCACATCCACTGTCTTTCCGGCCCATGGGCTCGCGAGCCAATCCGAGCGTCGGACCACACCATCCGCGAGGGCGGCTCGACGCGGTGCGTTCGCCGGCGCGAGCGCCGTCCACTCCGACCTTCCCTGCTCGCGCACTACGACGGACATCCGGTCCCAGGGCGGTGCAAGCGCAGCACGCAAACGCAGGCTCACGATGCCATGCGGCGGCAGACGGATTCCACCGGCGAGAAGGGCTTCACCGTGCGCGTCGAGTCGGACCTTGGCGCTCGACGCAGGAGCGCGATCGCCGGCCAGGGCGGAGATCTCGAACACCTCGTAGAAATCCACCGCCACGTCTCCCGGGCTGGGGCCATTCCAATTCAGGTGGACTTGTTGCGGATCCTCGGTGTCCTGCAACGCGGACAAGAGCGGCGGCAGCGGCAGGGCCACGCCGCGCACGTCGGCGGCGACACTCAAGACATAGAGATTCAGCGACCACATCGCCGCGCAGGTGGGTTCGATGAAATCCTCCTCCGGCCAGAAGCCACCTTGCGCCATCGAGTTCAGCTCGACGGTGAAGGCGAAGGTGGGTTCCGGCTTCGCGCTGCTTGTCTCGCCATACATGAAATCGTCCCACACGCCATTGGTGAGGTAGATGACGCCGGTCGAGGCATTGCCGGGTCGATAGCCATTGTCGCGAACCATGCTGTCGGCGAGCGTCGCGTACAGCGCATGGTCGCTTGTCACCTCGCCGCGCGTGTAGCCCCAGGGGTACAGCACGAGCCCACCAAAGCTGTGATAGCTGACCGCGATGGTGAAGCGCTGGCGCTCGACCAAGCGGCGCAACGCATCGCTCTCGGGTTCGCTGAACGCTCCGCTGCCGCGGTACGTTTCGCTCAACGGTTCGCTCGAGCTGCCCTCCTCGTCATGACCGAAGCGGTACGAATAGTTGCGATTGAGATCGACCCCGACGACCTCACCGGCCTCGACGCGCCGGTTCTTGCGCCATCCGGGCCGTAGCTGCGTGTTTTCCTGATGCACGTGCCCATCGGGATTGAGCAACGGCACGATCCAAATTTCGCGTGTGTTCACCAGCTGGCGGATGTGTGCGTCGCCGCTGTAGCGCTGCAACAGCTCGCGAGCCAGCCACAGCGGGACCTCGACGCTCATGAACTCGCGCGCATGGTGATTGCCCACGAACAGGACGTCCGGTTCTTCGGCGTCCTCCAGGAAGGCGTCGTCGGAGATCTTGAGGGCATGGATCGGCCGACCTTCGAGGCTCTCTCCGATGACCTCGAGCAGGGTGAGATCGGGATAGGCCGCATGCAGCGCCTCGAGCTCGGCCACGGTTTCCGCCACGGTGTGATACAGGCCGAGGTCCGGAATCTGCTGCAGGCGTTCGAGGCCGGCGTCCGCATTCAGCTCCACGGTCGAGACGGAATGCCCCTGGTCGAGCAGCTGCTGCTCTTCCTCTCGGGTCACGATCAAGTAGGTTTCACCCGTGTCTGGATCGTAGCTCACGAGCTCGAAGCCTGTGGCTTCCAATTCCCGCAAGGTCCACGGGCTCTGCGCCGCCACCACCACCAGGCTCCGCACCTGCGCCTGGTCCGCCGCAGCGGTCAAGAGGAGACCGGCGCAGGCCGAGGCAAGACGCAGCAACATACACACACCCCTGGTGCTTGGCCGGTGGAACTCGACCTGAAAGTTAAGGGGTGAGGGCAAGCCTGGCAAGAATCACTGTTCGGTGAGCTTGGCGCGCGCCAAGCGCGCCTCTTCGGTGCTCGGGAAGCGTGCGACCAAGATTTCGAAGGTCTTGGCGGCGGCCTTGTGTTTCCCCAGCTGCTGCTGGGTCATCCCGGCCTTGAGCAGTGCCGCCGGGATCTTGTCACCGGAGGGATGATTCGCTTCGACTTTGAGGAATTCCTCGAGGGCGCGCGCGTAGTCTTTTCGATCGTAATAGACTTCGCCGATCCAGTACTGCGCATTGTCCGCCAGCTCCGCCGTCGGGTAGCGCTTGAGCACTTCCTGGAAGCCCATCAAAGCCAGATCGTGATCGCCGCGCGACAGATCTTGGTAGGCGGCCTCGTACAAGGCGCGTGGGTTGTCGGCGCCGGCGGCGTCAGCCGCGGCGGGTGCGCCGGGTGCGGATTGCTCGAACTGGATGCGATCGCGTAGCTCCGACTGGTCCAGACGCAGCGCCTCGACATCGGCTTGCAGGGATTGCACGGTCTGCACGAGACGGCTCACCTGGTCGTCGCTGACTGCCCGCTTTTGGCGCATCTCGGCGGTCTGCGCCGACACGACCGCGGTCAGGCTGTCGACCGCGCGCTGCAAGCGCATGCGCTCGCCTTCGAGCGCGGCCACCTGTTCCTCTAGGCGCGCCGTACGCAGCTCGTGTGGCGACATCTTCTTGCCGGCGGAGGTGCCCAAAAGCAAGACGGCGGTCGCAAGCACCGCCCAGGGCTTGCCGGACAAAGAACGGGCAAGCGGCATCGATTCTCGCTTCGTCACACCCAGGACCAGGAGGGCCGGCGCCTCGGCGCCGGCCCCGGTCCAGGGAGGTTGTCGTCACTTCACCACGAAATGAGCCCGACGGTTCTGCGCCCAAGCAGACTCGTCATGCCCCATGGAGAAGGGCTTGTTCTCGCCATAGCTCAGCGTCTCGATCCTTGTCGACTCGACACCATAGCTGACGAGGAAATCCTTGGCGGCCGAGGCGCGGCTCTCGCCCAGAGCCAAGTTGTATTCCACCGTGCCACGCTCATCGCAATGTCCCTCAATGAGGATGATGGCGCCGCGGATTTCCATCAGCTTGCGCCCGTTTTCGGTGAGCGTCGACTGCGCATCGGCGCGAACTTCGGCCTTGTCGTAGTCGTAGAACACGTCACCGAGATCGCCTTGCACCAGCGTCGGTGCCGGTGGCGGCGGGGGTGGTGGCGGCGGAGGCGGTGGTGGCGGTGGTGGCGGCGGCGTTTCCACCGGCGGCGGTGGAGGCGGTGGCTTGCTGCCACAGCCGTTCAGGACCGCGAGGCCCAACACGGCAACGAGGCTCATGGCAAGAATCCTACGCATATCTTCTCGAACCTCCCTCTCTCGACCAGGCGATGCTCGCCGCCCTAGTCACGTGACCAGGCCGGAGTAATCGCATCCTGTGACCCCGACGTCAAGCGTCTTTCCAAGCCGGTGTAGATGTCGACGACATAGATCGTGCGCGTGTTGCGCCGCAACGAGCTGAAGGCGATGTGACGCGAGTCCTTCGCCCAGCTCGGGCTGTCGTTCAACCCTTCGCTCACGACGACACGCTGGTTGGTCCCATCGGGCTTCATGACTCGCAACTCGATGCTGTCTTCCCAACGGCTGACGTATGCGATCCAACGTCCGTCCGGTGACCATGCCGGCGCATCGCTGTAGCGATTGTGGAATGTCAGTCGGCGCACGTTGCCGCCGTCTCCCGACATCGCGAACACCTGCGGAATCCCCGCCCGATCCGACGTGAACGCGATCTGATCGCCGCGCGGCGACCACGCGGGAGCAGTATCAATCGCCGGACTGTGTGTCAATCTCTTTAGTCCGGCGCCATCTTCGCGCATCGTGTAGATCTCGGCGTTGCCCTCGTGCGTCAAAGTGAGCGCGAACAACTGGCGCGACTGCGACCAATCCGGCGCCGTGTTGAGTCCCGGATAGCGACTCACCACACGCATGCGGCTCATCCCCTCGTCGATGCGGTAGAGGTTCGGGTTCTCGTCGACGTAGCTGGTGAAGGCGATCCACTTGCGCCCGACGCCCCACACCGGGGACAGGGACAAGGTATTCTGGCTGGTGACCTGGCGTTCGTCGAAGCCGTCGTAGTCGACCATGAAAATCTCCGACTGCGGGCCGCGTTTGCGCGCAAAAGCGACCTTCGTCTGCGCGATGCCATCGACTCCGGTGAGGCGTTTCACCACTTCGTCGGCAAAATGATGCATCGCTCCCCGCACACCCGTCGTGCCGATCGTGTAGCGCTTGCCGGTGATTTGTGTGCCGAGCGCATCCATGAGGCGCAACTCGGCGACGATCTGGCCGGCCTCGACCGTCCAGCGCATGCCGATTTCGTGCGGCTGGCGCTCCGGGCTCTCGTTCACCGCGTTCCAAGCCCGCGGCACGCCGCTCGGCAGGTACGGGCTCGAACGATGATCCATCACATAGAACAAGCCTGAATAGATCAAGTCGCGTGCCAACGACTCTTGCCCGTCGCTGGCGGACTTGCGCCCACCGCTCGCGCCCTCGCCGATTTCCGGCTCGAGGACCTTGATGCTGATGCGCTTGAAGGCCCCGCCTTGGATCTCCAAGCGGTACTCGCTCTCTTGGGCTCGTGCCGCGCCAGGCCCAAGACTCCACGCCACAGCGCAGGCGCAGGCCAATGCGATCGCGAGCCGCGTACGAACGGCATGTTTGGTTCCGATCGAATGCATGCGCCTCCCGTTTCGTCAGTACTGCTGCGTGAACGTCAGGGTGATCCCGATGCTTCCGGTTCCCATCTCCTCCGGCAGCGGTGGCAGCGGCGACGACATCTCGATCGCCCGCCGCGCCGCGATGTCGTACTGGAAGTGGTCCGCGGAGCCCGCGACTTCGATCTGCACCACGCGACCATCCGACTCGATGCGAAAATGAAAGCTGGTGCGCACTTCACCCGAGCGCCCGACCGCGGCCGGCGGCCGCCAATTGGACGCGACCTTGTCGCGCAGCTGCACCAGATACCACGGCGCATTCGCGCCGAGAACGCCGCCCTCGACCCCGATGCCGCTGCCGCTGCCTTCCCCCGTGGCTCCACCCACGGGGATTTCCGACTCTCCACTGGGCCCGGACGTGACCGGCCCTCCCGCTTTCTTCTCCTTCGGGCCCGGCTTGACCGCCGGCGGCGGCTCGCGCTCGGTCGGGCGCAACGACGGAACTTCGTCCTTCGGTTTCGGCAACATGCCTTCGCGGCTCGGCTCCTTGACGATGTTCTGCTCCGGCTGCGGGTGTTTCTTTTCGACGACGGGTTCCTCGTCCACCTTCGTCTCGGGAGCTTTGGTGGTCGCGGCGCGCGGCGGCGAGGTCACCGACTTCGGTGTGCCTTCGCCCGTGCCCGGCGGCGGCAAGATGATGCTCACACCCTCGACGAATCGATGCGGGGCGTGCATCCCCGACACCAGCACCATGCCACTCAACGCCATGGTGTGTCCCAGCGCGGAGATCCAATACGGTCTGCGCATGGCTTGAACGCCTCTGCTCACTTTTCAAACCAATCCTCTCGACCCGGCTCGGTCATGAGACCGATGTCCGTGACCCCCGCCTGCTTGATCTCCGCCATCAGGCCGACGATGCTGCCGTACGGCACGTCACGATCGGCCTTCAAGTACACCGGGCGCTTCTGGCCTTGCAGCTGCGCTTCCAGCGCGGTGCGCATCTCGTCCAGGCCGTGCACCACTTGGTCCCCCACGGCCAGGCGTTTGTCCACCGACAACGTCACCACCAGGGGATCCTGGCGTTGCTCGAGCCCGGGCGTGTCGGCCTTGGGCAGATCGACCTCGAACCCCGCCTTCAAGTACTGCGACGTCATCATGAAGATGATGAGTAGCACCAACAACACGTCGACGAACGCCGTGATGTTGATCTCGCTCATCGAACGCATGGCGCGCCGGCGCCCCCATCCGGACGCGGGCACCCCGGTTTCGACACCGTGCATCATGTGGGCACCTTCTGCGTGCGGATCTCACGCTCCAGGAGATCGACGATCGAAATGGCGAAGCTCTGCATCTCGCCTTCGACGCGGCGCAAGCGATTGGTGAGCATGTTGTAGAACACCAGCGCCGGGATCGCCGTGCCCAAGCCGGCGATGGTGGCGATGAGCGCCTCGGCGATGCCGGGCGCCACGACATCGAGCGAGGCGGAGCCGGCCTTGCCGATGTTGATGAACGAGACCATGATCCCCCAGCAGGTGCCGAGCAGCCCGAGAAATGGACTCACCGTCGTCGTCGTCGACAGCACCACGAGGTTCTTTTCCATCAAGGTCAGCGCGTCGAGACCGGCCTTTTCGCTGGCACGCTGGAAATCGGCGATCAAGTACTCGCGGCCGCTCACGTCGCGGCCGAAACGCTGCAACACCTTCTGGGTTTCCCGGATGATCCCCATGAGCGGCCCGGCGAACCCGGAGGTCATGAGATCGGTCAGGTCGTGCACCGTGCGCATGCGCGCCACCGAAGCGCGAATGTCGCGCGCCTGGGATTCGACGCGGCGAAACAGGCTCCATTTGTCGAGCGCCACGCCCCAGCTGATCACCGACAAGGTGAGCAAGAGGAGGAGGATGAACTTGGCGAACAGCCCGGCCTCGAGGACCAGCCGCATGTAGGTGCTGTCGAGCCCAAGGAGTCCTAGAAACGGCGACACTGCGGCCACAAAGTCCACGTCACCAACCTCCCATCCGCCACCCCGGGCCTCGCCAAGCCGCCGTGTAGGCTTCCAGGCCGAGCCGGGCGACGCTAACACCGCCTCCAGGCTCTGTCAAACCCGGAGTCGATCGACGGAGTTCCGCCTGCGAGTGGCAGAATGTGCATCTCTCCAACGACTTGCTCGCACGCGTCAGGTCGCGAGCCGGCGTCTGGAGCGGCTCGATTTTGGTGATTACGGCACGCCGGCACAAGGAGGAAAACTTGGGCAGCGCCGATTGCCGCTCGCGCGAAGCCGATGCTATCGTCGGCACCCGCACCAGGCGAAGGAGGGTCGTTGCTCGACATCCGCACCATCCGTGCCGATCCGGACGCGATCCGCCGCGCCGCGGATCTCAAGCGCATCCCGTGCGACGTCGACCGGCTGCTCGCCCTCGATGCCGAACGCCGTCGCCTGGTGCAGAGCGCCGACGAGATGAAGGCGACACAAAACCGGACCTCGAAGCAGATCGCCACCCTCGCCGGCCCCGAGCGCGAGGCGCGCATTCGCGACATGCAGCAGCTGGTGGCGAACGTCAAGCGTTTGGACGAAGAACGCAAGGCGGTGGAGGCCGAGCTCGACGGTCTGATGCTCCTCGTCCCCAACATCCCGGCCGACGACGTGCCCGCCGGCGAAAGCGAAGCCGACAACGTCGAGTTGAGCCGCTGGGGCACACCGCGCACATTCGACTTCGAGTTCAAGGATCACGTGCAGCTCGGGCTCGAGCTGGGATTGGTGGATTTCGAACGCGCGGCGAAGATCGCAGGCTCGCGCACTTATTTCTTGCGCGGCAACGGCGCGCTGCTCGAGCTGGCGGTGCTTCGCTTCGCCCTCGACCACATCATGACCAAGGGGTTCGTGCCGATGCTGGTGCCGCATCTCGTGCGACCCGTCGCCATGATCGGCACCGCCTATTATCCCGGGGGAGAAGAGCAGGCCTATCGCGTCGAGCGCGACGACCTGTCCCTGATCGGCACCGCCGAGGTGCCGCTCACGTCTTATCACTCCTCCGAAATTCTCGAGGCCGCGGAGTTGCCCAAGCTGTACGCGGGCTGGTCGGCATGCTTTCGCCGCGAAGCCGGCACGTATGGCAAGGACACGCGCGGGCTCTACCGCATCCATCAGTTCCAGAAGATCGAACAGGTCGTGCTCTGCCGCGCCGACCCTGCGGAATCGCGCCAGTGGCATCAGACCATCCTGCGCAATTCCGAGGAAATCTTGCGGCAGCTCGAACTGCCGTACCGTGTGGTCAACGTGTGCGGCGGCGATCTCGGCCGGCCGCAGGTGCAGAAGTTCGATCTCGAGACCTGGATGCCGTCACGCGGCCAGTACTCGGAGACGCACAGCGCTTCGCGCTTCCACGATTTTCAGGCGCGGCGGCTCGACTTGCGTTACCGCGCCGAGGACGGCCATGTGCGCTTCTGCCACACGCTCAACAATACCGTCATCGCCTCGCCGCGCATCCTCATCGCCATCCTCGAGAACAACCAGCGCGCCGACGGCAGCATCGACGTGCCGGCTGTGCTCCGACCGTACATGAACGGCATGGAAAGACTGGTCCCGGCGTGAGCCCGTGACGTTGGGAAGCGGCAGCCGCGGCTCAGTCGGGGGGTGCGGGCGCCGTGCGCGGCTCGGAGGGGGCGGGTTTTTCGCCCGGCGGCGGCTGCAGGTAGCGCTTCTCGTGCACGTAGGTCAGCACCTTGGCGAACTTGGGCGCCTCGTGGAAGCCGGGGAGGTTGGCGATCCGGCCGCCGTCCGGTTTGAGAAACGTCGTCATCGGGAATTGCCGCACACCGAATTCCTCGGCCAGCTCGCGCCCGGAACTCTCGGACTCGCGCACCGGGAATTTGCGCGCCGACTCGGCGTTGATCTTGGAGATGACGAAGTGTCGGGTCAGGAGATTGACGACGGCGGAATCCGTGTAGGTCTGAGCATCCATCCGTTTGCACCAACCGCACCAGTTGGTATAGAAATCGATGAGGACGTGCTTGTTCTCTTTCTCGGCGCGTTCGAGCGCCTCGCCGTAGCTGATCCATTGCAAGGCCGGTTTGGCGCTTTCCTTGGCGGGCTCGCCGAGCGCGGGCACAGCGAGGGCGACGAGAGCCACACTCAGAATGTGATGCCGAACCAATCGTGCAGCCATGGACTTCCTTCCCCGCTGTGGTCGCACTGACATCACAGCCCGCGAAACACCAGTATATCACACACGCGAGACTGGTCAGGAGTTCCAGGAAATCGTTTCAGCAGCTTCCCCGGTCAAGTTCGTCGTGCCTGCCGCAACTCGTGCAGGAGATCCGCATGCAACGTGCCATTGGTCGCTACGACGTTCCCGTGCCACGGGAATTCTTCGCTGCCGCGCGGATCGGTGAGACAGCCGCCGGCCTCGCGCACCATCAGTGCGCCGGCGGCGAAATCCCAAGGCCCCAAGCGGTATTCCCAGAAACCGTCGTAGTGCCCCGACGCCACCCACGCCAGGTCGAGCGCCGCCGAGCCCGTCCGGCGCAAACCGCGGCAGCGGAGCGCCAGATGCGACCACTCGCGCAGGTTGTCGTCCGGGTGCGTGCGGATGTCGTAGGGAAACCCGGTGCACAGCAAGGCGTCGTCGAGCAGCGGCTGCTTCGACACGCTCAGGCGTTGCAGGTCACGGTAGGCGCCGGCGCCACGCGCGCTCCAATACAATTCGTCGAGCCGGGGCGCGTAGATCATGCCGCACTCGAGCACGCCATCTTGCAAGCGCGCCACCGAAACGCAGAACAACGGCAGGCCGTGGACGAAGTTCGTCGTCCCATCCAGAGGATCGACGAGCCAGCAACGCCCACCGCGCCGGGCGTGCGCCTCGCTCCCCTCCTCGGCGACGATCGTCTCGCCGGGAAACGCCCGCTCGAGCTCTGCCTGCAGCAGGGCCTGCGATTGCCGATCCACCTCGGTCACTAAATCGAGCGACGAACTCTTGCGCTCCACCGCGCCCGTGTCCATGGTCGCCCTGGATGCGAGCAGCAGTGCGCCGGCACGGCGCACGATCGGTTCGAGCACGGCGCGCAAGCTCGAGGCCTCGTCCGTCACAGCGACACCGCACGTTCGAGCCGACCGTGAAAACGCACGCGGCCAGGCTCGGCGGCGCTCGCGGCCGGCACGACCTGACCGATCACGGCCTGCGCCCAGGTCTTGCGGCGCGCCAACTCTTGCACCAGGCGGGGGGCCTGGTCCGCTGGCAACGCCACCAGCAGGCCGCCCGAGGTCTGCGCATCGGTGAGCACCGCGCGCTCCGGCACCTCCAGCGCCGCGAAATCGACGCGCGACGCGGCGGCGCGCAAATTGGCGCGGCTGCCACCCGGGACGCAATCGCGCGCGGCCAGCTCCAGCACTTCGCCGACGAACGGAATGCGTGCCGCGTCGAGCTCGGCATCCACGCCACTCCCGTGCAACATCGGCAGCAGGTGCCCGAGCAGGCCGTAGCCCGTGACATCGGTACAGGCATGCACCGAAAACTCGGCGAGCGCAGAAGCGGCATCACGGTTCAGCGTCGCCATCAGGCGCACGATGTCGACTTCGCGCGCCGGGGGAAGGAGATCGCGCTTGAGCGCCGTGGTGAAGATGCCGGTCCCGAGCGGCTTGGTCAGCACCAAGGCATCGCCTGGCATGGCGCCGACATTGCGCAGGATGCGATCGCGCCGCACGCGCCCCGTCACCACCAGACCGTACTTCGGTTCCGGATCGTCGATGGAATGCCCGCCGAGGATGAAGATCCCGGCCTCGCGCACCTTGTCCGCGCCACCGCGCAGGATGCTGCCGAGAATGTCGAAGGGCAACTTCTGCGCCGGGAACGCCACGATGTTGAGCGCGAACAGCGGCTCGGCGCCCATCGCATAGAGATCGGACAGCGCATTCGCGGCAGCCACCTGGCCGAAGGCGTAGGCGTCGTCGACGAGCGGGGTGAAGAAATCGAGCGTCTGCACCAGCGCTTCGTCGCCGTTCCAGGCGAACACCGCGGCATCATCGCTGGTCGAAAGACCGACGAGAACGCGCGCGTCGTCGATTTCCGGAAGCGTGCGCAGGACCTGCGCCAAGTCTTCCGGGTGCAGTTTGCACGCTCAGCCCGCACCGTGGCTGAGTGCCGTCAATCGGATTGGTTCCATGGCGCCATTTCTCGCGCACACGACCGTCGCGCACGCGTTCCGCTGCCGCTCGCATGCTAACGGAGCGTGCGCTGCAGACGCAACGCCCACGTTGACGCAAGATCGAGGCGTCGTTATGCTGCGCCCATGCGCCTTTCGGAGCGAAAGATCGAATCCCTGGCCGACAAGATCCTGCACTGGTTGCAGCAGAAGCCCGACGTGGACTGTCTCGGCACTCCGGAGGAGATTCGCGCCCTCATCATCGACGAGTTCAGGCAGGAGAAAGACCTCGAGCGCCAGCTCGACGAAGAGGTCGATTCGATCATGGCCAAGAACGAAACGCGCATGCGTCTCGAGGGCATCGACGTCTGGGTGATGCGCAAGAAAATCCGGCAGCAGCTGGCACGCGAACGCGGGCTCGTGCTCTGACCGGCAACCTCGATGGGAACCACTGTGCGTCTGACGGCCGAAAAAATGGCTCACCTGGCGTCGCGGGTGGTGGATCGGCTGTGGGACGCCGACCTCATCGACTTCAAGATGCATGAACGCGATCTGCGGCAACAGATCGTCGGCGTGCTCGAGGAGGACCTGCGCATCGAGGACGAGATCGCCAACGAGGCCATCGAGCGCATCCAGACCTACAAGCGCGAAATCCCCTACGGCTCGGACGAATGGCGCGTCCTCTACGAGCGTTTCTTCCACGAGATCGCACTGCGTCGTGGTTACACCGTGTGAGCCGGTGTGTCCTCCTACGGCACGTTCTTTGGTTCCTTCGCTTCGAACGCCGGCACCAGCAGCCGCGCCGTGCTTCCCGGTGTCTCGAGCCACACTTCGCTCATGAGGCCGAGCTGGGTGCGCCGATGGCGGAGGGATGCGACGCCGCCGGGTCCCTCGACGCGATCGGCGGCTGTCCTGCGCGCGGCGGGAGGCCCGACCCAGACCACCGCACCCTCTTCTTGCACGTGCCACAGCTGTCCCGCGACATCCGCCCAGAGGAAGGCCGCGCCGGGCAACCAGTGCACGCTGGCGGCGTGCCGTCTTTCCGTCTGCATCGGTGCGCGCAGGATCGTTTCCACCAGACGCGTGGCGTGGGTAAAATCCGAAACCCACAAAGACAGGACCGCGCTCGTCCCGTCCGCACCCAATTCTTCGAACAGTCCGAGGACGACTTGGCTCGAATCGGCACGAACCGCGAGCGCGTTCGGCACGCAGCGGTCCAACACCACGTCGATCGTCTGCTCTCTGGCCTGCACCAGGCGAAAGGCCTTGTTCGCGCCCACGAGCTCCAGGCACAGCCGCTCATCGGAGTGCGGTTTCTGCACGCAGGTGCTGCGTGTTCTCCAGCCGCCCGCGGACCTCGAAGGTTCGGCGACATTGCGTTCGTCCCACCACGTGCGCGCTTCGGGGCCGGTCCACTCTCCCGGCATTCTCTCCACTCCCGCTTCGGTCCGACGCCAGATCGCGTGTGTCAGCTGGTCGCGATCGATCGTCCACACGAGCAGCGCACCCTGCGCGTCGCATCCCACCTCGCGAATGAAGACGTTCGCGCTCGCGGACAGGAACACCAGCGCCCGCGGCGCCTGCGCGCGCAAGCGCCGTTCGTAGACGCCGAAGGCATCGTGAAAGAGGGCGCGCTGCCGGGCCTCGTCCCAGACGAACTCACGTGCGCGCGGTTCGACACACGCGACGGTGCCGTTCTGGATCTCGACGCGCAGGACCTGGGTCGTGTGCGAATCGCCGGCGGCGAACTGCAAGCTCTGGCCGTCGGCACTCCAGGCGAGCGAGCTGAACACGCAATCGCTGGCGGCGCTCGAGCCACATCCGAGCCACAGGCCGAGCGTCATGGCGGCGGCCGCACCTCGTGATCGCAGCATGCGCCTCCCTCCCCACCGCTGGCGCAGTGGCGGCGAAGCACTCTAGGCAGAGCCGACAGGGCTGTCAATTCGACGTCGGTCGCAGGGATTCAACGCGGAAGAACGCCGCACAAGTGCTCGAGATGCAGACGCTGTGCGTTGAGGTCGTGATCGATGGCGACGAGGTCCACACGCACTTGTTGGGCCCAATCGTGCCGCGCCAAGAGCACCGACGCGGCACGCAGCAGCCGCCGCTCCTGCTGGGGCGACAGCGCATCCCGCGCCGGCACGACGCGATGCGTGCGCAGCTTCACCTCCACCAGGACCAGACTTGTGCCGTCGCGCGCCAGTAGGTCGATCTCGACGTCGGCGAAACGGGAATTGCGCGCCAACAGCGTGTAGCCGCGAAGCGCCAAGTAATGGGCGGCGATGCCTTCGCCGTGGCGGCCGCTGGGCAGCATGCACGGCTCCCGTCTCGGGCTGGATGGGGCTTCCGTTCCCGTTCCCTGGAGGTTGCAAGACTGCCGCCCGTGATTCCTGCATTGAGCAACCGCGTCGCTCGGTGCGATGGCAACGCCGTGCACACCGGTTGCCACGACGATGTTCAGGCCATGTCGCTTTCACTCTCCCAGACGAAGGAAATCTGCTGCGCTCGCGCCGCCTCGACGGCGAGAAAGCCACAGAACCGCCGGCGGTGCACCGGGGACAGGCCCAGCCGGCGCAACGCCTCCATGTGCTCCTCGGTGGCGTAGCCCTTGTGGCGCGCGAATCCATAGCCAGGGTGTGCGCTGTCGAGCCGGCGCATCGTGCGGTCGCGGGCGCACTTCGCCAGCACCGATGCCGCGGCGATCGCGAGAGAGCGGTGATCGCCGCCGACGATCGCTTGCAGGCTCCCCGACCACCCGGCGGGAGGCCGCAACAGGACTTTGCCATCGATGGCCACCGCGGTTGGACGAACCGCGAGCCGCGCGAGCGCACGTCGGTGCGCGCGCAACATGGCGTTGCGGATGTTGAGACGATCGATGCTGACCGACGACACGCGCGCGAGGGCGAAGGCGATGGCCTGCGCACGAATGACGCGTTCGCAGCGCCGGCGCGCCGCCGCGGTCATCTGCTTGGAATCGAACAGCTCGGGTAGCTCGAACGATGGGGAAAGGATCACTGCGGCAGCGACGACGGGGCCCGCCAACGGGCCGACACCGGCCTCGTCCACGCCGGCCAACCGGCCGCTCTTCCAGGCGACCGGGTCGAGGTCGTGATCGAAAGCTTGCAGACGCAAGAAGCGCCGGCGTTGTGTTTCGACCCTCTCCCCCACACCCGACGCTCCCCAAGTCCGCGCCGCTTCTACTCGCTGTCCTCGCGCGCCTCGCGAATGCGTGCCGCCTTGCCCTTGCGATCCCGCAAATAGAACAGTCGCGCGCGACGCACCTTGCCCCGGCGCACCACCCGCACCTCGGCGACGTTCGGCGAGTGCAGCGGGAACACGCGTTCGACGCCGATCCCGGCAGTCACCTTGCGCACCGTGAAGGTCGCTCGATTGCGGCTGTTCGCTCTCTGGATCACCACGCCCTGAAACGGCTGCAGTCGTTCCTTGTTGCCTTCGACGACCTTGACCTGCACGCGCACCGTGTCCCCGACCGCGAAGAGCGGTGCAGGATCCTTCATCTGTTTGGCTTCGAGTGCCTCGATGATCTTCATCCTGAATTCCTCCCGTTTCTGTCTGCGGCGCGGAGCCGAGGAGCGCCGTGGCCATCCGTCGGCGCCGCCGAGCTTTGTGGGCGGCGCAGTGAGCCGAGATCCGGCCGGCGGGCGCGCGTGCGCGCCTCGGATGCCTCGCGCCGCCAGGCGGCGATGCGGGCATGGTCCCCCGACAAGAGCACCTCGGGGACCGCGAGTCCGCGATAGACGGCAGGGCGCGTATAGTAGTCGCAATCCAGCCCGCCGTTCCAGCCCGGACCGAACGAATC
>Ga0075418_10000177_pt1 | contig 60331 bp, 53 predicted proteins | sample SoiMetdeltSBSDD2_FD_81776 | JGI IMG/M metagenome (GOLD analysis project Ga0075418, IMG submission 81776) | Bulk soil microbial communities from a Populus tree surrounding site in Tennessee, USA - Soil MetaG P. deltoides SBSDD2 | ecosystem: Environmental > Terrestrial > Soil > Tree plantation...
CAGCGGGAGATCGAAGACTCCCTGTCCGAACGCATCCTGTTCAACGAACTACGCCCCGGACAGATCGTCGTCGTCGACTGCGAAGGCAACCCCGACGACACCGACCACGCCAAGCTCGTCTTCGGAAGTACGGAGAAACCGCTGATCGATGACACGGTTCCGGTCGCCGAATAGATAACAGAGAGCCGACGAGCAGAAGGGTGGTCCGGCGATGACTGGCGTACGCGAGGCGGTCTCGACGACCGTGACGTTCCTCGGTCCGGACGATCCGGACCACCTCGACCCGGCGGGTCTGTACACCATCCGGACGGGCCAGCTCCTACGGCTGGTGTCCCGCCGACTCTTCGGCTACCCCGCCGCGACGGAGTGCGCGGACGCCACCGCCGCGTTCGTGCCGACCCCCGACGTCGCGACCGCTGAGCCCACCGTCGCCAACGGCGGGCTCAGCGCCGACCGTCGGACGTACCGGTTCGAACTCCGCCCCGGCGTGCTCTGGGATGCGCAGCGAGCCCGCGAGGTGACCGCGGCCGACTTCATCCGCGGCCTCAAGCGCGTCGCGTACTCTCCGTCATTGCGGCACTACCTGACCGAGACCATCGAGGGGATGCGCGAGTACTGCCAGGCGTACGACGCCGCGCGCGACGACCTGCCGACCGGTCCGGACCACGCCCAGTTCCAGGCTTCGCACCAGGTGACCGGGCTGAGCGCGCCGGATCCGCGGACCCTCGTCATCCGGCTCGTCGAGCCGGCCAACGACTTCCTGCACATCCTCGCGACCGGGATCGCCTCGGCCGCACCGCGCGAGTACGACTACTACGTCCCCGACAACTACGAGCTGTACCGTAACTGCCCGTCGGCCGGCCCGTACCGGGTCGCCGGCCCGTACCGGATCGGCCGGGGCGCACTCGCCCTCGGCGACGAGATCGCGCTGGAGCCGAACCCGCGGTGGGACCCGGACTCCGACCCCATCCGCCGGCGCACGGTCGACCTGATCCGGGTCGGGCCGGGCACGTCCGGCAACGGGCACGGGCACGACCTGGCCTGGCCGTTCGGCACGGTCTCGTGGGACGCGGTCGGGGAGGCCGGGCAGGTGAGCCCGGTCGGGCACTGCTTCGGCCCGTACCTCGTGGTCAACCTGCGCGGGTCGCGCGGTGCTGCGCCCACGAGCCAACCGTCGGTACGCCGGGCCATCTCGGATGCCCTGGACCGCGCGGCGATCCGGGACGTGCTGACCGCCGCGGCGCCGGGCGCGACCGCCACCGTCCAGCACGGCGTGCTCCTGCCCGGTGCCCCGGGCTACGCGGCCGTCTCGGGCCGGCGGTCCGGTCCGGACGCGGTGCGCCGGGTGCTCAGCGACGCGGGTTTCCCGGACGGCGTCACCCTCACGCTGGTGGTCCGGGACACCGAGGTCGACCGGCAGATCGCGGCGGCGCTGCGGGAGAACCTGGCGGCGTACGGGATCGCGCTCGACGTGCTGGCCGTCCCGGCCGGACGGTTCACCGGGACGCTGCGCGCGCCAGCCACCTCGTGGGAGCTCGCGCTCACCAGTTGGGTACCGCAGTGGCAGGGCAACAACGGCCGTACCGCCGTCGTGCCCCTGCTGCGCGGCGACTTCGGTGACCAGGCAGCTCCGGGTGTGGCCAACGACGGGGCATACCGCAACCCGGTGGTCGACCGGTTGCTGGCCGAAGCGCTGCGGACAGCCGATCCGGCCGATGCGGCGGCCGTGTGGCGGCGGGTTGACGAGGTGGTGACGGAGGAGTTGCCGATCATCCCGATCCTCGCCCACGCGTACGGTCCGTGCACGGCTTCGGCCGGCGCCGCGCCGATGGTCCGCTGGATGCCCACCACATAAGGGAGAATCTGCCGCGCCAGCGAAGTCCGAATAGCTTTCATGCCTCGGAATGCGAACCCGGCCGACGGTACCTAAGCTGTGTGGATAGTTGAGGTATCTAGATTGAACTATGTCGGCGGTGCCGCGCGGGGCGGGTGTGACCGCTGCCGGGGGAGTGAGGATGCCCGATACCAGGGCATGGCTACGGGTGGAGGCGCTCGGGCCGTTACAGGTGTACCGCGGGCCGTTGCTGGTTGACCTCGGCCCGACCAAGCAGCGCGCCGTCTTCGCCCTCCTGGTCCTGCATGCCGGCGAGGTCGTGACCATGGACACGCTGCTGGAGGGGGTCTGGGGCGAGGTCCAGCCGCCGAGCGCCCGGCACCTCGTACACACGTACATCGCGCGGCTGCGACAGATCTTCGAGCCCGACCAACCCCGCCGTGGCCGGGTCACCGTGATCGGGTCGGCGCCCAACGGGTACCGGCTGTTGATCGACGTCGACCAGATCGACCTGATGCGATTCCAGCAACTGGTCGCGAAGGCGAAACAGCACCTGGCGATCGGCGAGAAGGCGCGGACGTTCGACCTCCTCGGCGAGGCAGTCCGGCTCTGGCGCGATCCGTCCCTCAGCGAGCTGGGTACGCTGCTGGTCGGCGCCTCCGAAGTCGAGGTGCTCCGCCGGGCCTGGACCGAGGCGACGCTGGACTACATCACCGTCGGGCTCGAGCTCGGCGAGGGGCCGGCCGTCCTGCTGCACGCGCAGCAACTGGTCGCGGTCGAGCCGATGCACGAGGAGGCGCAGGCCCGCTACCTCGCGGTGCTGGAGCAGACCGGCCAGCGGGCCGCGGCGATCGAACACTTCAGCGGGGTACGCGCGCGGCTCAGCGACGAACTGGGCGTGGAGCCCGGTGCCCAGCTCTCCGGTGCGTACCGGCGCATCCTCCTCGGCTCGGAACAGCGCCCGGTCGACCCGCTCTACGCACTGAGCGCTGCCGCGCCGGCCCGCCCACCCTGGCGCGGGCCCGGACCAGGTCTGGGTGACCTGATCGAGCGGGAGGAGGAGTCGAAGTCTCTGGTGCAGATCCTGTCGGTGCAGCGGTTGCTGACCGTCGCCGGACCGCCCGGCTGCGGGAAATCGGCGCTTGCCCTGCATACCGCCGCCGAGGTTCGTGACGCGTTCCTCGGCGGCGTCGCTGTTGTGGACTGCGCCGACCTCGAGGACCTGGACCAGGTGCAGCACCGCCTGACGGGTCTCTTCGCCAGCTCCCCGGAGGTCAGCGACATCACCAAGGTGATCGACGAGCAACAGGTCCTGATCGTGCTGGACAACGTCGAGCACCTCGTCGACCCGTGCGCCTGTTTCGTCGACGGGATCGTCCGGACCAACCGGTACGCCTCGATCCTGGTCACCTCGCGCGAACCGCTCGGCCTGCCGGACGAGACCGTCTGGCGGCTCGGCACGCTCTCCGTGCCTGATTCGGCCGCGGATGACTGGCCGGGGGACAACCCGGCCGTCCAGCTCTTCGTGCGCCGGGCCACCCAGGTGTGCCCCGACTTCCAGCTCGAACCGGCGAACGCCGGCATGGTGGCGACCATCTGCCGGCAGCTCGACGGCCTGCCGCTCGCGGTCGAGCTCTCCGCCGCCTGCCTGGCGACCGACACGCTGGAAGGCGTACTCCGCCGGCTCGAGGATCCCCTGCACGAGATCAGCCCGGCCCGGCGCGGGCCGCCGGCCCACCACCGTTCACTGTGGACCGCGTTGCGCCGCAGCGCCGAGTGCCTCACCGAGATCGAGCGGTTGTGCTTCGTGCGGCTGGGCAAGCTCCCGCTCTGCTTCGACCTGCGGGTCGCCCAGCAGGTGTGGGAATCCGCGCCGGCCTGCACGCTCGACGTACGCAAGGTGCTCAGCCGGCTGGTCGACAAGTCACTGCTCTTCGTCCAGCACGGCGGGACCGAGCCCAGCTACCGGATGTTGTGGCTGGTGCAGAGGTTCGCCGCCGAGATGGCCACGGCGGAGGCCGCCTGAGCGTTGACCCGAGGCAGTCTACTATATAGAATTAAAGTATGACGGTACAGGTCCTGCGCCCGCAGGTCGACCGCGCCCGGGACGTCGGTCTCGGCGTCACCGGCGAACTGCAGCTCTACTTCGTCGACGGCGAGACCCTGCGGTGTACCGACGTGCAGGGCATGAGCGTGCTGCGATGCGCGGCCCAGCTCCGGTCGGGCCGGAGCGGCCGGCCGACCGTGGAGGTCTCCCGGCTGGCCACACACCTCTACTCGGCCACGACCGGCCTGCTGATCCAGCAGAACCCGAGCCGGACCGGTCAGGGTCGGCTCACCGGCCTGCGGCCCGGCGGCGGCACCCTTGGTGATACCCCGTCGTTGCTGCCGGCCGACTTCGTGCACGACGAGTACGTCGTGCTCAGCCTGCGCAACCGCCTCTACCTCAACACCGATCCGCTGGTCATGCGGGCCGGCGGCCTCGGACGCACGATCGGTGTGCCGTTCCGGTCCCAGGCCCCGACGGTCTTCTACGATCTCGAAGACCTGGCAGGTGGGATCACCGCTCGGCGGCCGCACGGTGTGCTGGCCCGCTTTGCCCTGGTCGCGAAGCTGGCCGTGGCCGTCCGTGACCTGGTCCACGACGACGCCCACCCGGCAGGCGGGTGAAGGCTCGCTCCTTCGTCACCGAGTTCCACCCGAGTTCGCCCTACCATAGCGCCGGATACTATGCAATAGTAAACGGTCTCGGAGGGGAAGCGTGACGACATGGCCAAGGTGAATCGCGAGAGACGTACCTACGACCAGGAGTGTGGCCTGGCGTACGCCCTCGATGTCGTCGGCGAGCGGTGGACGTTGCTGATCATTCGTGAGCTACTCGTGCGCCCCCGTCGCTATAACGAACTACTGGACGCCCTGCCCGGGATCGGCACGAACCTGCTGGCCGACCGGCTGGCGTTCCTGGCCGACGCCGGCCTGATCCGGTCGACCGACCCGGGGCGCCGCACGGCTGGGTACGAGCTGACCGACCTCGGCCGCAGCCTGCACGAGCCGATCCTCGGCCTGGCCCGCTTCGGCCTCACCATCGGCGCCGGCATGCCCAAACGCGCCGAGGCGGTGATCCGGCCCTCGTGGGCGGTGCTGGCCATCGAGGCGATGGTCGACAACGAGCGCGCGCCGGGAGTGGACGAGACGTACCAGTTCAACGTCCACGGCGAGATCTTCCACGTGACCGTCGTCAACCGCGAGGCCACCACCCGACCCGGCCCGGCGGAGAACCCGACACTCGTCATCGAGACCGATGCACAGACGTTCTTCGAGCTGGGCATGCGCCGGCTCGACCCGATCGAGGCGCTGGTCGGTGGCCTGGTCCGGGTCACCGGTACGGCCTCCGCGGTGCCCCGCTGCCTACGGCTGATCGGTCTCGGCGGCGCCGAGGGCACGGCGATCCCCACCAGCGGCGACAAGACGCCCGCCGGCCGGCGGTAACGCTGGCGCTTGCCCCGCTCGGCTGGCTCCGGGCCTTTCCGGAGCCGAGCTACCGGCGCCAGGAGGCGGCGGAGGTGAGGGCGGATGGTTCCGGCTGTCCGATGTGGACCCCGATGCGCCCGTGCAGGCCGTTCGTGGTACTGATCCGGGCCAGTAGCATGGCCAGCGACTCGACCTCCCGGCTGGCGGCGATGCCGCCGGCGTCCACCGGATCGAACCCGAGCTGGCGGGCCAGCGCGAACGCCTCCGCCTTCGCCGGCTGCGCCCCGGCGACCGGCACCGAGACCGGCCGGCCGTCGATCTGTACCGCCTCGAGGTGCTCCGCCGGTACCGTGTTGAACGCCTTCGCCACGGCCCAGGTGCGCGACTTCCGGGCGATCATCTCCCCGCCCGAGCGCCGGGTGGCCCTGGCGGCGTCCGGGGTGAAGCCGGGGTTCGTGACGTCGATGAGCGTCCGGCCCCGGCCGACCCAGCCGGCCCCGCCCGACATCAGCTCCAGCGCGACCGGGAACGGCAACGCCAGCATGACGATCCGGGCCTGGCGCCAGACATCGACCAGCCGGGCCGGCTCGCAGTGCCGCGGGAACGGATCCGGGGGTTGGATCCTGCGTCCACCGGCCAGCAGCACCGGCTCGACGTTCGCCGCGACCGCGCGGGCCAGTGCCCGACCCATCTGCCCCGCGCCCACGATGCCGATCATCTGTGCACCTCCCGCTCCGGCGTGGCGAACTGGGCGAGCGCGCGCTGGAGCCCGTCCGGTACCGGCGCCGGTTCCAGGCCCCGGGCCCCGCGGCGCATGCATGCCACGCTCTGCCGGCCGCGGGCCAGCAGCTCGGTCGGCCCGGGCGCGGTGCGGAAGTAGTCGAAGCACATCGTGACCCGGTTCCCGGCGACCCGTTCGAGCATCATGCGTACCTCGACCGTGTCGAAGGCGCGGCTCTCGGCGTAGAACTCGACCGAACAGTCCACTGTGACCAGTGCCAGCCCGTCGCTGAGCGCGGCGAGCACGCCCGGCGCGTGGTCGGCGAGGAAGGATTCGCGGCAGTGCCCCTGCCAGTGCAGGTAATGCGCGAAGTAGACGTTGCCGACCAGGTTCGTCTCGTCGAACGTGACGCGGTGGCGGTAGACGTAGAGATCCGGCACCGTACTCACCCCAGCCCGACGCAGGTCGCGACGCCACCCGCGGTGGTGTCCACGACCACGCTGTAGAGGTCGTACCCGCCGCTGGTGAGGCGGAGCCAGCCGGCCGGACCGGACTCGTCGACGACCAGGGGCGCCGACGGCGGCAGGCCGTGCTTGCCGAGCACTTCGCGGCACGTCCAGACGCGGAAGGCCGCCGCCTGCCCGGTCTCCCCGGTCAGCCGGGCCAGCTCCACCGCGAGTGCGGCATCGTCACCGCCCAGCGGGGGTTCGCCGTCGACCTGCTCCCAGTCGACCGCGAGCCGCCCGGTACCGGAGGCGACGAGGACCCGGTCGCCGAGGTGGCTGGCTGACGCGGTCGCGCCGTTGCCCGCGACCACCAACCGGCCGTCCGGGGTGTGCTCGACCGTGCTGCCGGCCAGCCAGGTGGCGACCGCGCGGGTCCGGTACTGGTCGGTGCGTTGCGCCGGTGCGACGGCGAGGTCCACCGGTACCGGCCGCCAGCGGCGGAGCGTCCTGGTCAGGTACGGCCCGAGCAGCTCCAGCGGCCAGCGCGGCAGACCGACCGGCCCGATCGCGCGCAGCGTCAGGCCGCGCCACTCCTCGACCACGGCCCGGCCCGCGTCGCTGACCCTCACGTCGAAGACGAACTCGTCGCCGTCCTCCTCGCGCTGCCGCGCGTCGAGCGTCAACCGACCCTCGGGCCGGCGGTACACGCTGATCCGCTCGACGCCGACCGGAAGCACCCGCCGGTCCGGTACGCAGCCCTGCAGCACGTGCAGGAAGGCGTCCCGGGCGCCGGGGTCGCCGAGCTCCAGGTGCTGGTCGTGGAAGCCGCCGAACCAGCGGGCGTCGGCGTCCGCGGCGATGGAGGCGGTGCACCGGTACGCGCTGAGCCCGTGGTACCCGCGTACCCGTGCGAACCGTGGACCGTGGAAGAACAGCGGGCCGTAGAGCTGCTGGGCGGGTACCACCTCGCCGACCTGGATCGGCTCGGCGGACGGCCGGTCGTCGGTCGGCTCGCCGTACCTGGCGCGGAAGTGGTCGACCGAGAACCCGGTCTCCTCGCTGCGCGCCACCACGTCGATGCCGCCGTCCTCGCGGGCGAGCGCGGCCACGCGCAGCGCCCGGTTGTCGCGCTCCGGCACGGTGATCGGCCGGGTCAGCGCGACGTCGTGGAACGTCGCCGGCACCGGTTTCGCGCCCAGCGCCGCGCACGCCTGCGCCATCGCCTCGAGGCCGAAGACGGCCGGCAGCACGTACGTGCCGTCGATGACGTGGTCGGCGAGGTACGGGTCGGTGCCGAGTGACAGCCGGACCTCACCGACCAGCTCCACGCCGGGGGTGTGGCTCAGCCGGGTCTCCAGGAACCGGGCACCCAGCTCCTCCGACGTGTCGTCCCACTCGAGCGTCGTGGTGGCCGGAAGCCGGCCGGCGACCAGCACGGTGGGCGGCAGGTCCGGTGTGGCGAGCAGCCGCAGCAGCGTCTCGACGCCCTCGTCGATCGGGATCGGGCTGAGGCCCTGGCGGATCAGGCCGTCCAGCACGCCGAGCCGTACCCCCATGCCGGTGCCGGACCAGGCCGACCACGCGATGTTGAGCCACCGGACCCGGGGGTACTCGGCGGTGAGCGCGGTACATCGCCGGGCGAGCCATTCGTTGGCGATCGCGTAGTCCGCCTCGCCGGCCAACCCGGTCCGGCCGATGACCGAGCCGAACGTGACCGCGAGCCGCAGCTCGTCGAGGTCCAGGGTGGACAGTATGCGGTCGAGGCCGTACGCCTTGGGCGCAAGCGCGGCGTGCACCTTCTCCGCCGTGAGGTCGGCGATCGACCCGGGCTCGTTGCGGCCGGCGGCGTGCAGCAGGGCGCGCACCGGGCCGTACCGTTGCCGAACCTCCGCGACCGCGGCCGCGGCCGCCGCGGGATCGGTGAGGTCGACGCTGTGGTACGTGACCGGCGCGCCGGTCGCGGCGACCCGGGCCAGCGCGGCGCGGACCTCCGCGTCCTCGGCCGGGCTGCGACCGAGCAGCACCATCCGGGCGCCGGTGGCGGTCGCGAACGCGGCCGCGCACTCCAGGCCGATGCCCTTGGCCCCGCCGGTGACCAGGCAGGTCTCGCCGGCGCCGTGCGGGATCGCGCGGTCGCGGCGCGGGGCGACCTCCATCGGGCGGATGATCGGCACGGTACGCAGGCAGCTGCGGCCGTACACCACCTCGGTGTAGTCCGCCCAGTCCCGGTGCGCCTCGCTGGCGGCCCGCGCGATCCCGGTGGCGTCCGCGGGCACGTCCACGACCAGCACGGGTACGTCCGGATCCTCGACCGCCAGGCTGCGCCCCACGGCCGCGCCCACACCGCCGTGGTGCACGACGGCGAGCGGCCGGCGGTCGGCGTCGCACGCGCGCAGGGCGGCGACGATGTCGTGGACCGGGATGCGGTCGAGGCCCGGCGGCAGCGCGAGCAGCCGAGCCGGTCCGCCGCCGTCCTCGGTGGGGAACGCCTCCCGGATGGCTTCCGCGAGCGGGTGCCCGCCGAGATCGCCGACGATCTCCCAGCGCCGCCGGACGGCGGGCTCGGCCGTGGCCGGACGGGGCACGAGATGCTCGCCGAGGACGCGCACCCATGGCGCGACCCCGGCCGCCGGTTGCGCCGCGCCGTCCGGGTGCTCCGCCACCGGCAGCGCGGCGACCGCCTCGGCGAACTCGGAGATCGTGGCGGTGGCCAGGGCCAGCGGCGCGGTGGGCAACGCGCGGCCCAAGTCCGCGGCGACCTCGGCGGCGAGCTGGCTGACCCGCAACGAGGTCAGGTGCAGGTCGGCGAGCAGCCGGCAGTCCGGCGGGATCGCGCCGACGTCCAGCTCGACGGCGGCGGCCACCCGGGCCATGGCGGCGGCGACCGGGTCGGAGTCCGTTCCGGTCGAGGTCGAGGTGGAGGTCGAGGCCGGGGTCGGGGTCGAGGCCGGGGTCGGGGTCGAGGCCCTGGCCGGGGCCGCCACGGTGCTCACCCGGGCCTCGGGCAGCTCCGGTACGTCGGGCGCCGCGATCTCGCACGGGCTCGCGATGAACTCGCGGGTCCGGCTCAGGTCGAACCGCCGGGTGAACCGCCGGCTGAAGAACGGTTCCGCGCTGTCGAACGCGCCAGCCGCGAAGAGCGCCGCGGTCGCCGTGGCGACCCCGTCGGCCGACGGCGAGCCGGCGTCGAGCGAGACTCCCGTGCCGGCGAGTCCGGCCAGGATCTGGCCCGGCCCGACCTCGACCAGCAGGTCGGCGTCGAGCGCGGCGAGTGCCTCGCGGAACCGGACCGGCTCGGTGAGCTGGCGGACCAGCACCTCCGCCGGGTCCTCGTCCGTCCACCGGCGACCGGTCACTGTGGACAGTACCGGGCTCGCCGGTGGCTGCCAGTCGATCCGGGCGGCGGCGGCCCGCAACCGGTCCGCGGCCGGCGCCATCAGCGGCGAGTGGAACGCGTGCCGGACCGGCAACCAGGTCGCGGTGATCCCGCGCCGCTCGGCGGCGGCGACCACCTCGGCGACGTCCTGCCTGGTACCCGAGACGACCACCTGCTGCGGCCCGTTGTCCGCCGCGATGACCGCGCCACCGTGACGGACGAGCCGGCCGGCCGTGGTGAGGTCGGTTTGCAGACTGGCCATCCCGGCCTCGACGCCGGTGGCCGCCGCCATCGCCGCGCCGCGCTCCTTCGCCAGCTCGTACGCCTCGTTCTCGGTGAGCGCACCGGCCCACACCAGCGCGGAGATCTCGCCGAGGCTGTGCCCGACGGCCTGGTGCGCCCGTACGCCCAGCACGTCGAGCCAGCGCAGCCCGGCCAGGCTGGACCGGACGATGGCCGGTTGTGCGGTGGCGGTGCCGATGTGCCCGTCGGCCGGAATCTCCAGCGGGTCCGCGTATCCGTCCGGCAGCTCGTCGAGCAGCCCGCCGAGCGCGCCGGCGTCCGGGTAGCAGGGTGCGGCCTGCCCGGAGAAGAGCAGCCCGACCCGCAGTGGCCCGCCCGCGGCGAAGAACACCCGCCGGACCCGGTCCATCACGGTGCCGGCGCCCCCGGCCAACCGGTCGAGCACGTAGTCGATCGCGGCGGCCAGCTCCTCCGGCGTGGCGACCGCGGTCGCGAACCGGGCCCGGGTGTCGCCGGACTCGGTCGTCGCGAGCGTCGCCGCGAGGTCGGTCAGCTCACCCCGGGACATCGCCCCGGCCGCGTCGCGGATGACCCGCAACCGCGCGGCCAGCTCCTCCGGCCGGTCCGCGACGCACACCACCAGCTCGCGGTCGGGATGGCGGGCGGCCAGCCGCCGGGCGTGCCGGCTCAACCGGCGCCGGGTGGACGTCGTCATGCCACCGAGCACCGTGTGCGCGTTGATGCCGCCGAACCCCATGGCGCTGACCGAGGCGTACCGGTCCGCGACCGGCCACGGCCGGGCCTCGCCCGCGACCTCCAGCGTGGTGGCCGGGTCGAGGAGCAGCGGGTGCGGGTCGACACAGCCGGTCGTGGGCGGCAGCACCTCGTGGTGCAGGGCCAGCGTCGCCTTGATGAGCCCGGCCACGCCGGCGGCCGCCTTGGTGTGCCCGATGTTCGCCTTGATGCTGCCGAGCACCGCCCGCCGCCGCGCCGTGCCGCGGACGTCGAGCAGGGCACGCAACTCGGTGGCGTCGCCGACCTCGGTACCGGTGCCGTGCCCTTCGACCAGCGCCACGTTCTCCGGTGCGAGGTCCGCGCGGGCGTACGCGCGGGTCAGCGCGAGCCGCTGCCCGGCCAGCTCCGGCCGGGTCAGCCCACCGTTGCCGTCGGACGACGTGCCCCAGCCCAGCACCCGGGCATACGGTCGCAGCCCGCGCTTGGCCGCGTACGACTCCGTGCACAGCACCACGACACCGCAGCCCTCGCCGGGCAGGAAGCCGGTCGGGCGGGAGTCGTACACCCGCATCTCCCCCTTGGCCAGCGCACCCAGCCTCGAGAAGCCGACCAGCTCGAACGGGTCGAGGCTCAGGTCCACCCCGCCGGCGAGCGCGACGTCGAGCTGTCCGTCCGCCACCGCCGCCGCGGCCGTGGTGACCGCGAGCAGCGACGAGGCACAGGCACCGTCCACTGTGTACCCGGTGCCCTGGAAGTCGTAGTGGTTGCAGATCCGCCCGGCGATCGTGTTCGCGAGCGCGCCGGCGAGCGTCTCGTCCGACGGCGCCTGGAACGGGGCCTTGTACTGCTGCTCGATGGCTGCCAGCAGGTCGGCCTGCTGCTCCGGTGACAGCGGCGCGTCGCCGAGGGCGGAGGCCACCGCGCGGCGCACGTACGGCCACCGCATCCGCATCGTGGTCGCCCGGGAGAACTCGCCGGTGAGTGAGTTGCCCAGCACCACGCCGACCCGGGTCCGGTCCACGCCGTCACCGTCGGGCAGACCCGCGTCGGCCAGCGCCGCGGCGCTCACCTCGAGGGCGAGCCAGTGGGTGAGGTCGACCGCGCGGAACGTACCGCCGGGGACGCGGAACCGCTGCCGGTCGAAGCTCCACCCGTCGAGCACCGCGGCCCGGGTCACGTAGAGCTGGTCGCTGCCGGTGCCGCCGTACTCGGTGAGCGGCAACCGCCGGGCCGGCATCGGGCGGAACGACCGGCGCCGGCTCATGATGTTCCGCCAGAGCTGCTCGGGATCGTGCGCCTCCGGATAGCGGCAGGCCAAGCCCACGATGACGACGTTGTCTGCCATGGTCTCCTCCCCAGGATCGCGTCGCGCGCCTCAGGTCGTGGCCCGGCTCGCCACCCCGACCGGGACCGGTTCCGGCGCCCGGGCCGGTTCCGGCTGCTCGGCGGGTGTACCGGTCGCGGCGGTCCGGCGGCGGCTCCGCCGGGTCTGCCGGATCACGGTCACCACGAGGCGGCCGGCGCAGACGATCGTCAGGGCGAAGAACAGGCCGAACGAGATGTGCATCAGCACGAGGCAGCCGTAGACCAGGGCGGTCACCAGGCCGAAGATCACCTGGCCCGGCGGGGCGGACGGGGTCGTACCCGGGTCGGTGATCATGTAGTTGGTGAACAGCACGAACGCGACGCCCACCATGGTCAGCAGCGCCGAGGTCAGCGCGTGGTCGAAGAACAGCGCGCGCAGCACGGCCTGCAGCAGGAAGCCGCCGACCCAGCCGAGGATGAGCGGGATGCGCCTGGTGAGCTTGCCGTTCAGCATCGTGCCGGCGATCAGGATCCCGGCCGGGAGCAGCCAGTCCACCCAGTTCCCGACGTTCTCGGTGAAGTGGTACGGCGGGGCGATGCTCACCCAGGTGAAGCAGAGCAGCGTGACGGTGATGCCGAGGTTGCTGGGGTTGAACACGTGCCGCAGCGAGCCGTTCACCGGTACCCGGACGATGTACTTCCCGGACACCGCCACGGTCACCGCGAAGATGGTGGGCAGCAGGCGGTCGTTGCCGTACAGCAGCATCGCGCAGGCGAGTCCGGCGATGTGCGCGGGCAGAAGGAAGTTCACCAGGTCCACAAAGGACCCGCGGTAGCGCGGCGGGTGTCCGGCGAGCGCGGCGTCGACCGTCTCCAGGACCAGGCTCACCGTGTACGCGGTGAGCAGCGCCACGATGGGTGTCAGGTACGCCTGCTCGAAGCCGAGGAACAGGTGGCCGATGAGGTTGAAGACGGTGATGGAGACGGCGAAGCGGCGCAGCGCGGCGATCCGGGGGTCGACGGAGCGGGCCGGACGGTCTGTGGTTGCGGGTGCCATGGTCGGCCTCCTTCGTCGCGCGACGGGCAGCGGGTCAGCGGGTGGCGGAGCTGGCGTCCAGCGTGAGGGTGTGCCAGCCGGGGTCGAGGGTGGTCGTGGTGGTGTGTACGCCGGTGGCGTCGCGCCAGGAGATGGTGACGTCCTGGGCTTCGGTGCTCGCGTCGAGCCCGAAGAGGAGTTCAGGTGCGTTGACACCGGTGTGCCCGTTCGCCGGGAAGAGCTGCTGGCGCAGGAGGGTGCCGTCGGGCTTGGTGACGGTCACCGAGGCGCCGACGGCGGGTCGCGGCACCGCGCCCGGCCCGGTCGCCGGCAGCACCAGGCGCAGGCCCAGGTAGCTACGGTCCGGTCCGGTGTTGTGCAGGAACGTCGAGCGCGCCCACTGGTTGGCGACGAGCAGGTCGGGCTTGCCGTCGTGGTCCACGTCACCCACCGCGAGACCGCGGGTGGTGCCGGGGTTGCCGATGCCGAGGTCGCCGGCGATGTCGACGAAGCGGCCCGAGCGGTCCCGGACGAAGAACGGGTTGCGCTGGTGTCCGGCGATGTCGTCGCCGGGCTCGAAGTCCGGCCAGGACCACGGGAACTCGACCACGCCGTCGTTGGCCATCGCCAGCTCCTGCAGTTCCGGCCAGCGGGTGGTGTGACCGCGCAGGAAGCCCAGCGCCTGGACGAGCTCATCGGTGCCGTCACCGTCGAAGTCCGCGGCCTTGACGTCCCACGCCCAGCCGGTGCGGGACATGCCGAGCGGCTCGCTCTCGTCCCGGTACGGCGCGAGCCCGCCGGCGAGTGGCCCGGACCCGGTGCTGACGAACGCGAAGTTGCTCTCTTCGAGCGCGAACGGCGTGGTGATGTTGCTGACCACGATGTCCGGGCGGCCGTCGTCGTTCAGCTCGGTGAACGTGACACCCATGCTCTTGAACGAGTCGTTGCCGAGGACCTTCGACTTCGGCGTCTTCGCGTCCCGCTCGCCGCGCAGCTCGGTGAACCTGATCTCACCGGGCCGGGACCGGTTGGCCAGCAGGTAGTCCGGCCCGAAGTCGTTCGCGACGTACAGCTCGGGCAGGCCGTCGGAGTCGAGGTCCTGCGCGCCGGAGGCGAGCGTCCAGGACAGCGCCTGGGTCTGCGTGAGCGCGTGCGACTGGTCGGTGTACCGCGGCCGCGCCACACCGTCCACCGTGATCAGCCCGTCGAGGCGCAGGATCGCGTTGCGGCCACCGTTGGCCGCGAGCGACATCGAGTCCTGCATCTTCATCCGCGGGTCGTGCGCGGCCTTCGGGTCGAGCACCCGCGCGCCGTCCGGGAAGTAGTTGCCGACGAACACGTCGAGCCGGCCGTCACCGTCGAAGTCGGCGACGTTCGCGTGGGTGCTGTTCCAGATCCGCTCCGGCTCGGCCGTGACGTCGCTCGTCACGAAAGAGCCCGGCTCCAGCGCGGTGCCGGGCTTGCGGAGGTGGGCGACCGGGGTACGGCCCCAGAAGTACACCAAGACGTCGGTGTGCCCGTCCTCGTTGAGGTCGGCCGGCAGGCAGCCCATCGGCGCGGTGGTGGTCGGGTCGTAGCTGACCCCGCGCGGCTCGAGCGGGAACGCCGGGAAGCGGTCCCGGTGCTCGGCTGTCGCCGCCACCGTCACCGAGTCGTCGCGCGGGTCGACGAGGCAGTGCTCGTTGGCCAGGCCGTCACCGTCGAAGTCGGCGAGCCCGGCGCTCGCACCGACCGCCGAGATCCATGCGCGGATGTGGTGCAGGGCCGGCTGGACCTGCCGTACCGTCCGGGCGTTCGCCGGGTCGCCGTTGGCGAAGCTGGTGTCGAAGGAGAAGCGCTGGGTCAGCGCGGACCGGTCGGCCGCGTTCACGGTCGGCAGCCGGGTCGCGAGTCCCACGGTCGCGCACAGGCTGAGCGCCAGGCCGGCGACGAGCGCGACGCGAGCAGGTTGCGTCAGGTGCATGCGAGGTTCTCCCTAGTACGTGGCGACCGCGGCCTCTTGCTGGATGCGCATGCGCCAGCGCCGGTAGTCGGTCGGGCCGGCGCCGGGTCCGTCGAGGCCACGCCGGGCCATCCAGGTCCACTCCGCGGCCCGCGGAAGCGACACCGCGGTGAGCGCCTCCACCGCCGCGTACGCGTGCGGCGGCACGTAACCGCAGCGCTGCCATGCCTCGGCGGCGAACGCCGCGCCCTGCGCGACCGCCTCGCCGTGGTCGGCGGAGAGCTCGCGGAGCCGGACGTACGTCTCGGGGTCGACCCCGCCGGCGTACGTGGCGGCGAGCGCGACACCGCTCCAGGTGTCCCCGCGGTGCTCGGGTGGCAGTTGCTCGATCCGGGCGGCCAGCCGCGCCGGTTCGCCGCAGTCGCGGAACCACAGGCTGCGGCCGAGCCCCTGGTACCTGATCGCGCACGTGGGCGGGCAGGTGCCGCGGTGCTCGGACCACCGGCGCATCCCCCGTTCGGTGGCGAAGAACGCCTGGCAGAAACCCATGCCGTCGTACGCGAGCCAGCGCAGCAACGGTTCGCCGGCGCCGAGCCGGCCGGGTCGCTGCCGCCGTAGCTTCGCCATGGCCCAGCCCGCGCCGACCATGACGAGGTAGACGTACCGGTCCTGGTAGGCGCGGCTGAGCGCGGCGAACCGCCGGCCGCCGGCCGGGTTCAGCAGGTCGAGCAGGGCCGCGGCCATGCCCGCGCCTTCGGCGGCGAAGCCGCGCTGCGGTTCGGGTACGGCGGAGAGGTCGGGCGCCTCGCCGGCCGCGGTGGCGAGTTCGATGTTGAACCCGGCGAGGAAGGCTCCTGCGGAATACTCCAGTGACTGTCGGGTACGTGCCGGGGTTACATGAAAGCCTCGCTGCTCGAAGTCGACCATGGACGGCCGAAGCGCGAGGAACGAGCGCCAGCCTGTTGGCCTGGTACGGACGGTGGCCATGGGTGCGGAAAGATCGATCATCATCCGTCCTTCGACTCGGGGTGGGGTCGAATTCGGGCAGCCTTACAGGCCAGTGTCGATGGACTCTTTAACTCTATATATCTCAAGTAGAGAGCTGGTGGTTGCGCGTGCCACTGCACGTGCAGGTGGGGCGCCGCAGCCACATCCGGTGGTTCATGAAGGGATGCGCTTCTAAAATCTATAGTATTTCTGCTACGATCTGGGCGGATAGCCGTGTGGACGGAAGGGACCGGCGGGCATGCGGATCAGCGAGCTGGCACGCCGAAGCGGGGTCTCCGTGCCCACGATCAAGTACTACCTCCGGGTGGGCCTGCTGGCCCCGGGCAAGACCACCGCTCGCAACCAGGCCATCTACGAGGAGTCCCACCTGCGGCGACTGCGCCTCGTCCGGGTCTTCGTCGACATCGGCGGTCTGTCCGTGATGGCGACCCGGGATGTGCTCGCCGCGATCGACGACTCCCGCGTCTCGGGTGAACACCTGCTCAGCGTCATCGAGTCCGCGCGGGCGGCGGCGGCCCGGCGGCGGGGCATCGACACCGACGTGGTGAACAGCACCCTGCGGGACGTGGCCGCGCTCGTCGCCCAGCACGGCTGGCGCGTACCGGCCCAGGGGCAGGCTCTGGACCGGCTGGCCGACGTCTGCGTCGCCGCCCGGCTGCTGGAGATGCGGGAACTCTGCGCGGTGCTCGACACGTACGCCGCCGCGGCGAAGCAGTTGGCCGAGTGCGATGTGGCGGTCACCCGCGCGCTGGCCGCCCGGATGGGCGACGAGCACCGGACCGGCCTGATGGAGGCCGTGATGGCCGCGGTCGTGCTCGGCAACGCGTTGCTCACCACGCTGCGCAGCCTCGCCCGGCAGGACGCGCTGACCCGCCTGTTCGCGGAGTGGACCGCGGAGGAGGAATCCTCCGCGGAGTCGTCCGGGGCGTCGTCCGGGGCGTCGTCCGGGGCGTCGTTGTCGGGGCGGTCGCCGGAGCACGGACCGGCCCGGGACAACGGTGCAACCGTACGGCGGAACGTGACCGCCTAACCGTACCTAGAACAGTCCCTCGGGGTCGATCGCGCAGATCTGGTCGGAGTCGTAGTCGCAGTACCACAGATGCGACCCGTCCCAGGTCAGTCCCGTCGGCGATCCGGAGACCCTGCGCCGCCCGAGCAGCTCACCGGTCTCGGCGTCGACCGCGCGGATCAGACTCTCCACATAGTCCGCGTAGACGATCGTGCCGGGCACGTAGGTCAGCCCGGCGACCTCACCCTCGGTGGGGAACGCCCGCAGCACCTCCAGCGTCCCGGCGTCCCGGAGCTGGATCGAGCCGGGGATGTCGAACCCGAGCCACAGCCGGTCGCCCGAGGCCTCCAAGCCGCAGAGCGTGTCGGCCGGCTGGCCCAGCGACCGGTAACCGACGACCTCGCCGCTCGGGCGCAGGAAGCACAGCCGCTTCGGCAGGCCGACGACCTGCACCAGGAGTTCGCCGGTCCAGGTCAGGTCGGTGCGTACCCCCGGGCAGGCGAGTTGGGTGCGGATCGCCCCGGTCTGCGGGTCCAGGGCGTAGATCGTCGCGGTCGCCGCGTCCGAATGCCACAGGTTCGTACCGTCCCAGGCCAGCCCACACTGGTGGGTGCCGGGCGCGGGAAACTTCCGCTCCATGGACCGATGCTATATCTAAGTAAAGTGCTCGGCAACAAGGGACACTATACCGCGTGTACGCCGTGACGATCCCCCGGCCGGGCGGGCCGGACGTGCTGGCCTGGACCGAGGTGCCCGACCCGGTACCCGGGCCGGGCGAGCTGCTCATCGACGTCACCGCGAGCGCGGTGAACCGGGCCGACCTGCTGCAACGCCAGGGGTACTACCCGGCCCCGCCAGGCGCGCCGCCGTACCCGGGACTGGAGTGCTCCGGCACCGTGGTGGACACCGGCGAGCAGGTGTGCGCGTTGCTCGGCGGCGGCGGTTACGCCCAGCGGGTGGCGGCGCCGGTCGGCCAGGTGCTGCCGGTACCGGCCGGCGTGGACGTCGAGACCGCCGCGGCGCTGCCCGAGGTCGCCTGCACGGTCTGGTCCAATGTGGTCGGCCTGGCCGGGCTGCGCCGCGGCGAGACGCTGCTGGTGCACGGCGGCGGGAGCGGGATCGGGACGTTCGCGATCCAGCTCGGCGTGGCGCTGGGGGCGACCGTCCTCACCACCGCCCGGGCCGCCAAGCACGAATCGTTGCGCGCGCTCGGCGCCGCGGTCACCATCGACTACCGGAACGAGGACTTCGTCGCCGCGGTCCGCGCCGCCACGACCGGGCGCGGCGTGGACGTGATCCTGGACATCATGGGCGCCGCCTATCTGGCCCGGAACGTGGACGCGCTGGCCACCGGCGGCCGGCTCGTGATCATCGGACTGCAGGGCGGGCGCAGCGCGGAGCTGGACATCGCGGCACTGCTCGCCAAGCGGGCCTCGGTCGCGGCGACCACGCTGCGCTCCCGGCCGGTCGCGCAGAAGGCGGAGATCGTCCGGCAGGTCCGCGAGCACGTCTGGCCGCTCCTGGAGTCCGGCCGGATCCGGCCGATCGTCCACACCCGACTGCCGATGTCCGAGGCCGCCGAGGCACACCGGCTCGTCGAGGCGGGCGAGAACATCGGCAAGGTACTCCTTGTCACCGGCCGTGCCGAGGCGCGGTGATCATGGCCTACGGCACGCCGTGGGAACCCGCCCGCTCATCCCATGATCACCGTGGGGTGCGCGGCCGGGTGCGCTCGCGGGTGAGGATCCACAGCGCCTCGACGCCGTCCCGCCAGGTGATCTTCTTGCCCTCTTCGCGGGTACGGGCGCGGTAGCTGATCGGCACCTCGTACGGGCGGATGCGCCGGCGCAGCAGTTTGCCGGTGACCTCGGCCTCCATGCCGAAGCCGTGGGAACGGATGCCCAGCGACCGGTACAGCTCGACCGGCAGCAGCTTGAAGCACGTCTCAAGATCGCCGATGTACGAGTTGAACAGCAGGTTCGCCGCCGTGGTGACCGCCTTGTTGCCGATGACGTACCAGAACGAGTACGCGCTGTGGCTGCCGAACTGGCGGTTGCCGTAGACGACCGTGGCCTGCCCGTCGAGTACCGGCTGGAGCAGGCGCGGGATGTCCTGCGGGTCGTACTCCAGGTCGGCGTCGAGGATGACCATGTACTCGCCGCCGGCGTGCTCGACCGCGGTCCGGATCGCCGCGCCCTTGCCCTGGTTGCGGTCGTGCCGGACGATCCGCAGCCGGCTGTCGTCGAGGCGGTCGAGCGCCTCGGCCGTACCGTCGCGGCTGCCGTCGTCGACGATGACCAGCTCGATGTCGCACGGGTAGGACACGTCGAGGGCCTGCTTCACCGCGTCGGCGATGCGCTCTTCCTCGTTGTAGACCGGCATCAGGATGGACAGTTTCATCGGTATCTCCGTCTTTGGGGCGGCGACCAGCACAGCCTAGCCCTGGTCAGAAATCCGGGTTCGGCCGCCAGGGCCCGTAGACGTCGCGGAGGGTCCCGACCACCTCGCCGACGGTCGCGTACGCCCGGACCGCCGCGACGCAGAACGGCACCACGTTCTCCGTGCCGCGGGCCGCGTCGGCGAGGTCGGCCAGTGCCCGGCGCACGGCCGCGCCGTCCCGGCCGGCCCGGACGGCGGCCACCGCCGCGGCCCGCTCGGCCTCCAGCCCCGGGTCGATCTGGAAGACCTCCAGCGGGTCGCTGCGGGCCGGGAACCGGTTCACCCCGACTAGGATCCGCTCGCCGCGCTCCACGGCCTGGGTCCGCCGGTACGCCGCGGCGCTCAGCTCCCGGGTGAAGTGGCCCGACTCGATGCAGGCCAGCGCCCCACCCCGCCGGGCAATGTCAACCATCGTGTCCTTGATACGGCGTTCGACGTGGTCGGTGCGCGTCTCGATCTCGGGTGCCCCGCCCAGCGGGTCGACCACGTCGGCGACCCCGGTCTCGTAGGCGACCACCTGCTGGGTACGCAACGCCAGCGTGGCGGCCGCCTCGGTCGGTACGCCGAGCGCCTCGTCGTATGCGCTCACGTGCAGGGTCTGGACGCCGGCCAGCGCGGCCGCCAGGGTCTCGACGGTGGCCCGTACCACGTTGTTGAGCGGCTGCTGCGCGGTGAAGCTGGAGCCGGCCGTGAACGCGAAGATCCGCAACTGTTCGGAGCGCGGGTCGGCCGGGCGGTAGCGCTCCCGTACCAGGTGGGCCCAGACCCGCCGGGCGGCCCGCAGCTTGGCGACCTCGTCGAGGACGTCGATGCCCACCGAGAGGAACGTGAACAGCGAGGGGGCGACCGCGTCGATCGACACTCCTCGTCCGGTCAGTTCGTCGAGGTAGGCGATCGCGTTGGCGAACGTGAACCCGACCTCGTGCGCGGCGTCGCCGCCGGTCTCCGCGATGTGGTACCCGGACATGGCCAGCGGCACCCAGCGTGGCGTGTGGGTGGCGCAGTACTCGATCGTGTCGACCGCGAGCCGTAGCGACGGCGCGGGCGGGAAGATCTGGGTGCCCCGCGCGATGAACTCCTTGAGCACGTCGTTCTGGATGAACAGGCCGAAGTCGTCGGGGTCGAGCCCGCGCTCCTCGGCCAGCGCGGTGAACAGCGCGGCCCACAGGTACCCGATCGAGTTCGCGGTCGTGCGGACCTGGGTGATCTTCTCCAGCGGGATGCCCGCCATCAGCGTCTCGATGTCGGCCAGCGAGTCGATCGCGACGCCGACCCGGCCGACCTCGCCGGCCGCGCGCGGGTCGTCGGAGTCGAGACCGAGTTGGGTGGGCAGGTCCAGCGCGACGGAGAACCCGGTCACGCCCGCGTCGAGCAACGCCTTGAAGCGCTCGTTCGACTGTTGCGGGGTGCCGAACCCGGCGTACTGTCCCATGATCCATGGCCGCGCCTCGGCGGAGATGCCGCGGGTGTACGGGAACTCCCCTGCGTTCTCCATCAGCCCTCCAGTTCCGCGCGGAGGACGTTCTTGGCGATCTTGCCGGTCGCGTTGAGCGGGAAGGCGTCCACGCGGCGGATCTCCTTGGGCTTCTTGTACGAGGCGAGCCTCGCCCGGCAGTGGGCCTCGACGGTCGCGCGGTCCGCCGGGCCGGTGTAGAGGGCCACGATGCGCTGGCCCCACTCGGGATCCGGTACGCCGATCACGGCCACCTCCCGGACGCCGGCCACCTCCGCGATCGCGTCCTCGACCTCGCGCGGGTAGACGTTGTACCCGCCGGTGATGATCATGTCGCCTTTCCGGTCGACCAGCCACAGCCGGCCGTCGACGTCCAACCGGCCGAGGTCTCCGGTGTGCAGCCAACCCCGGTCGTCGACCGCCTTGGCCGTGTCGCCCGGCGTCCAGTACCCGGGCATCACGTGGTCGCCGCGGGTGACCACCTCGCCGATCTCGCCCGGCGGCAGCGCGCGGCCCGCGTCGTCGTGCACCTCCAGCTCCACGCCGAGCGCCGGGCGGCCCGCGCTGGTGAGCAGGTCGGGGTCGCGGTGGTCGGCCGCGCCCAGCACGGTCACCGGCGGGATCGCCTCGACCAGGCCGTAGTACTGCACGAGGTTAGGGGTCAGCCGGTCCAGCGCCTGGCGGATCTGCTCCGGCGGCATCGGCGCGCCGGCGTATCCGAGCATCTTCAGCCCGTCCAGCGGGGTGTCCACCGCGAGCAGGCGGGCGACCATCGTCGGTACCAGCGCGGTGTGCGTCACGCCCCGCTCCTGCACCGCCTCGACGACCGCGCCGGCGTCGAACGAGGGCAGGATCAGCTGGCGGGCACCGTAGGCGAGGAACGGCAGCACGAACAGGCCGCTGGTGTGGGTGATCGGGCCGGCGTGCAGGTAGGTGTCGTCGGCCTCCGGCGGCCGGCCGAGGACGTCGCAGACCATGTTGACCAGGCTGGCGAACCGGACCCGGTGGGTACGCCGGACGCCCTTCGGTCGGCCGGTCGTGCCCGAGGTGTAGTTCAGCGAGACAAGGTCCTCGGTGGACGGCGGTGCCGCGTCGTCCAGTGACGCGTACGGCGTCCCGGGTCCGTCGCCGATCGCCACCACGTGTTTCATGCCCTCGCGCAGCGCGGTCGACGGCTCGGCGTACCGGGCGTCGTAGACCAGCGCGGTGGCGCCGCAGTCGTCCGCGATCCGGGCCCAGTCGTCCGGGTGCAGGCGGTAGTTGAGCGCGACCCGGACCAGACCGGCGGCGCAGCAGGCCAGGTCGGTCTCGACGTACGTGTTCTGGTTCGATTGCAGGTCCAGCACCCGGTCACCCGGGCGCAGACCCAGCGCGCGGAGCCCACCGGCCACCCGGGCGACCCGGTCGGCCAGCTCCGCGAACGTCTGCGTCCCCTGTGGACCGTCGAGCGCGACCCGGTCGGCGAACCGGCGGCCGGCCCGCTGCACGAGCATGTCGACCCGCACCCCGGTCACCCCGCCCGGACCAGCGCGGCGTCGAGCACCACGGCGCGGTCCGCGCCGACCAGCACCGGGTTCAGGTCGAGCGCACCGTCCACCGGGGGCAGGGCGAGGACCAGCCGGACCAGCGCGTCGACGGCCGCGTCCGGCAGCAGCCGGGAGACCCGGGTCTCCGCGACGGCGGACCGGAGGTCCGCCTCGGTGACCGGCAGCAGCCGGGTGGCCGCGTCGTCGATCACCTCGGTCAGGGTGCCGCCGGCGCCCACGGTCAGGACCGGGCCGAGCGGGCTGGGCGCGACGCCGACGAGCAGCTCGACACCGCCGCTCAGCTGTTCCTCGACGAGCACGCCGGTGGCGCCGTCGATCGCGCTCAGGCGGTGGTACGCGTCGGCCGCCGTCTCCGGGGTGACCCCCAGTACCACCCCGCCCACCGCGGCCTTGTGGACGAGGCCGGGGACGACCACCTTCGCGACGGCGCGGCCGCCAACCGAGCGGACCGCCTCGACCGCCCCGGTCGGGCTGGAGACGACCCGCCCGCGAGGCACCTCGATGCCGGCGGCGCCGAGCCACTCCTTGAGCTCCCGCTCGCCGCCCTCGTCCGGCACAAACTGCGGGGAGTTTGTGGTTATGGCGGGTTCCATGACGACAAACTCCCGGGAGTTTGTGCCGGGAACGAGCAGGGCGGCCGCGGCGCGCACGGCGCGCGCGGGGGTCGGGTAGCTGGGGATCCCCGCGGTGCGCAGGGCCGCGGCCGCGCCCGGGGCGAGGCCGTCGGCACCGGTACGGGCGACGAGCACCGGCTTCCCGCTGGTCCGGCCGACCTCGCCCAGCGCGGCCACGACCGCGTCGACGTCCTCGCCGGTGAGCACGCAGAAGCAGACCACGAGGAGGTCCACGCCCGGGTCGGCCGCGACGGCGGAGAGGGTACGCGCGACGAGCGTACGGTCGGCCAGCACCGAGGCGGTGACGTCGACCGGGTTCGCCACCGACCCGTACGCGGGCACGATCTCCTTCAAGGCATCCACAGTGGAGGGCGCGAGCGCGGCGAGGGTCAGCCCGCAGGCGGCGACGGCGTCCGCGGCCAGGATGCCCGATCCGCCGGAGGTGGTCACGATCGCCACCCGCCGGCCCTGCGGGGGCCGCCCGGCGCACAACGCGAACGCGTCCCCGACGTCCAGCAACTCGTCCACATCGGACACCCGGACGATGCCGAGTTGGCGCAGTGCGCCGTCGACCACGCGGTCCGGCGTGGCCAGCACCCCGGTGTGGGAGGCAGCGGCCCGGGCGCCCGCGGCCGACCGGCCGGCCACGAGCAACGCGGTCGGCGGTCCGGCCGCGGCCAGGCGGCGCAGCGCGTCACCGTCGGTCAGCGATTCCACGTACCCGAGCAGGGCCCCGCACTCCGGTTCGCCGGCCAGCGCGGTGAGCACCTCGACGGTGGTCACGTCGGCCTCGTTGCCGGTGGTGACCGCGGCGAAGAGGCCCATGCCCCGCTGCAGAGCCAGGCTCACCGTGCCGAAGCCGAGCGCTCCGCTGGCCGAGGCGAACCCGATCCCGCCGGGCGGCGGAGCCGCCGGGTCAGGGTCGGCCGAGAACAGCGGGCTGAAGCTGGCCACCAGGCCGGTGTGGAAGGCGGCCGCGCCGATGCAGTTAGGCCCGACCAGCCGCATGCCCGCGGCTCTGGCGCGCGCGACCAGGTCCTCCTGCGCCGCCCGGCCCTCCGGACCGGTCTCGGCGAATCCGGAGGTACCGATGATCGCCACCCGGACGCCGGCGGCCGCGCAGTCGTCGACCGCCCCGGCGACCGCGGGTACCGGGACGAGGATCAGCGCCAGTTCCGCGCCGCCCGCCGCCGTGACCGATCGGTACGCGGGTAACCCACCGATCTCGGCGGCGGACGGGTGTACCGGGATGACGCGTCCGGTGTACCCGTACCGGCGGAGGAACTCGACCGAGCGCCGACCGGGCGTACCGGGTCGGGTGGACGCGCCGACTACGGCGACGCTCCGCGCAGTCCACAGCGCGCGTAGCTCGTCCACGGCCCGAGCGTGTCACGCTTCTGTTGCGGTCGTCAACAGGACGCGATAATCGGCTCGGCAGTCCGGGTGACGATCTCCTCCGCTAGTGACCGCGGAACGCCTCCTCCAGCCACCACGAGCCATGCCCGGACCGGACCTTCGCGTCGATCAGCAGCGGAGCCTCCCGCGGGCCGGCCAGCCAGTCCCGGACCGGGGCGAGCCCGGCGACGGTACGCACGGTGAGCGCCTCGCAGCCGAAGCCGCGCCCGATCGCGGCCAGGTCGGTATCCGGGAACGTCACCGTGTCCAGCGGGAAACCGTCCGGCCCGAAATGGTGTACCTCCGCGCCGTACGCCGAGTCGTTGTAGATGACGATCACCATCGGCAGGCCCAGCCGTACCACTGTGGACAGTTCGGCGACCGACATGAGGAACCCGCCGTCGCCGAGCGCGGCCACCGGCAACCGGTTGGGTTGGGCCAGGGCCGCGCCGACCGCGCTGGCCAGGCCGAGCCCGATCGACTGGAACGCCTGGGTGAAGCAGAAGCCGGCCGCGTCCGGTACGGACAGGAACATCGACGGATACCCCATGAAGTTGCCCGAGTCAACGGCCACCACCCGCTCCGCCGGCAGGAGGTCGTCCAGCGCGACCGTCACCGCCCGCGGATCGATCGCGCCGTCCGCCGCGGCCGGCTCGAACGGCACGTCCCGCCACCGACCCTCCGCCGCGATCCGGTCCCGTAGCTCGGCCGTCCGCCAGCCGGTCGACGACCAGTCGCCGAGCGCGTCGAGCACGGCCGAGGCGACCTGGCGGACGTCGCCGGGCACGCGGACCGTCGCGCCGGGAACCTCCGGGGACAGGTCCACCTGGGCGATGACCGCGTCCGCCGGGATCAACCGGCCGTGCCTGGTCGTCCACATGTTCAATGTGGACCCCCAGGCGACCACCAGGTCCGCCGAGCCGATCAGCGAGGCGGCGAGCGGGGTGGCGAAGCCGCCGGAGACGTCGAGGTACCACGGGTCGCCCGCGAACAGGCCCTTGGCCGCCGCCGAGACGGCCAGCAGGGCGCCGCACCGGTCGGCCAGCCGGACCAGCGCCTCCCGGGCCGGCCCGCAGGGCTGCCGGGCCGCGCCCCGGCCGGCGATGAACACCGGCCGCTCGGCGGCCCGGAATGCCCGAGCCAGTGCCTCGACGGCGCCGGACGGGGCCGCCGGAGGTTCCGGCACCCGCGGTGGCGGTCCGGCCGACCCGTCGGGTACGGCCATGGCCTGCACGTCCAGCGGGAGACCGAGCACGGCCGTGGCGCCACCGGCCGCCACCGACCAGGCCGCGTCGACGTCGGCGACGGCGTGCTCCGCCCGTACCCGCAGATAGTCCGCGCCCAGCGCGGCGGCCGCGCCCGCCAGGTCGATGTGGAAGTTCGACCGGGGGTTGGGCGCCTCCGGCGCGAGGACCACCAGCGGGGTCCGGCTCTTCGCGGCCTCGGTGATGCCGGTGAGCGCGTTGGTGACGCCCGGTCCCTGGTGGACGGAGAGGATGCCGACCGTGCCGGAGATCCGGGCGTACGCGTCGGCCATCGTCGCCGCGCCGGCCTCGTGCGCCGCCGCGACGAACCGCGCGCCGCCGGCGGTCAGCGCATTGGTCACGTGGAAGTTCCCGGAGCCGACCACCCCGAAGACGTGTGTGGCGCCGAGCGTGGCCAACCGGTGCCCGACGGCGGCGGCGACGTTCACGTCCCCGCGTTCACTTCTCGATGAGGGCCAGGACCCGGGCCGGGCTGCCCGAGCCGTGCACGATCGGCAGCGGCGCGGCGACCACGACCGCGCCCAACGGTGGCAGTGCGGCCAGGTTCTGCAGTTGGGTCAGGCCGTACTTGTCGTGACCCAGCAGGAAGGAGTGGCACGGGAACGCGGGGTCGAACGAGTGCGCCGCACCCGCGTCGGTGCCGACGGTCTCCACGCCCACGCCGATGATCGGCGCCTCCTCGGCGAGCCACTTCGCGCACTCGACCGAGATGCCGGGCGTGTTGCCCGCGTTGAGGAACGCGTCGTCGTCGCCGGAGCGCGCGTCCCAGCCGGTGCGGTAGAGCAGCCAGCCGCGGTCGGGCAGCGGGCCGTTCTTCTCGGTCCACTCGCGGATGTGGTCGACCTCGAGCAGGAAGTTCGGGTCCTTGCCCGCCTCCGCGGTGAAGTCGAGGACGGCCGCGGGCGCGACCAGGTGGGCCGCCGGAACCTGGGACACGTCGGCCGCCTCCTGCCCGGTGATCCAGTGGATCGGGGCGTCGAAATGGGTGCCGGTGTGCTCGCCGGTGGAGATGTTGTTCCAGTACCAGGCCGGCCCGCGCTCGTCGTAGCGGCTGATCTCGGTCAGCGCGAACCGCCAGGTCTGGCCGAACGGCTCGGGCAACGCCAGGATCGGAGTCTGCGAGGACAGCGGAGCGGTCAGGTCGATGACCTCGACGCGACCGACGCGGAGCGCGTCGACGAGGTCGGTCAGGAGTCCCATGGGCCGACGCTAGTACGCCGCACCGCGCCCGCAACAGATTCGCGGGCCACTGGCGTCTTCGTGGGCGGGAGGTGACCCCCGTGCCGGAGCAGTCGCCGCGGCCCCGGCGACTCAGCCCAGGGTGGTGAGCTCCGAGACGAGGACGTTGGAGAGCACCGCGCCGTCGGGCCGGACCTGGCGCAGGAACCACTTCTGCTGCGGCGTCCGGATCTGGTTGAACTGCCAGGTGCCGCGCGGGCTCTCGATCTGCCCGACGCGGCCGATCGCGGAGTTGAGCGTCGGCGGCGTGAGATCGGCGCCGGCGAGCGCGATGGCCTTGTCCAGGACGGCGGCCGCGTCGTACGACGCCATCGCGTACGTGGTCGGTACCGCCGTGCCGTCCTGGGTGCTGTACGCCTTCTGGTACTCGGAGGCGAACTGCCGGTTGGCCGGGATGTCGAGGTCGGCGGCGTAGTTCATCGCGGTGTAGACGCCCCGCGCCGCTTCGCCCTGGGCGGCCAGCACCGAGCCCTCGGTGAGGAAGCCGGGCGCGTACAGCGGCAGGTTCACCCCGACCTCGTGGTACTGCTTGACGAAGTTGACCGCCTGCGCTCCGGCGTAGAAGCAGAAGACCGCGTCCGCGCCGGACGCCTTGACCGCCGTGAGGTACGGCCGGAAGTCCGTCGTCGGGGTCGGGGTGAACGGCGTGTAGACCGGGTCGGCGGCGAGCCTGGCCCGGGGGAAGGTGCGCAGCAGCCCGGCCACTTCGTCCCTGCCGGCCTGGTAGTTCGCCACGATGCAGGAGACCTTGCCGGTCACCTCGGTGGCGAGATGGCGGCCGAGCGCCGCGCCCGGCTCGTCGTTGACATAGGACGTACGCCAGATGTACGTGACCCCCTGCAGGGTGGTGGGCGACGCATTCGAGCCGATCAGCGGGACCCGGGCGGCCTCGACCTGGTCCTTGATCGCGCCCATCACCAGGGAGCTGCCCACGCCCGAGATCGCCAGCACCTGCTCCTGCTTGACCAGCTTGTCGACCGCGGCCCGGCCGGACTCGGCCGTCTCGCCCTCGTCCGCCGAGACGAGGATCACCTCGCGCCCGCCGAGGCTGCCGGCGTGGAGTTGGAGGTACAGCTTGAAGCCGTTGAGCAGGTCGTCGCCGATCGACCGGTAGATACCGGTCTGCGGCAGCAGCATGCCGATCCTGACCGGTGGGCCGGTCCGGGCGGAGGTGTTCGGTGCGCTGCCGCCGGACGGCGTGCCGCCGCAGGCCGCCAGGGCGCCCGGCACGGTCGCGGCCGCGCCGAGGCCGGCGAGGAGCTTGAGGGTTTGCCTGCGGTCGAGCTGGGACACGGTCGTTCCTCCCCATGGTGCTGTCGTGGCGTTCTACCTGCTGTCGGGCCCTTCCGTCAACGCGGACAAGGCGGTGAGAACAGCGGGCCAGGCGGCCGAAGCAGGATCGATCACGCCGAAGTGCTCTATGCCCGGCAACTCGACCAATGTGGCGCCTTTGGCCGCAGCGAATCTCCGGGAGATCGCGATCGGCACCTCTTCGTCCTCGGTGCCGTGCACGATCGTCACCGGCCCGACCGGCGGGCGGCGCATCGGGTCCGCGGCGGCGTACCGGTCCGGGACCTCCGCCGGGCCGCCGCCGAGCAGTTCCCGGACCGCGTCGTCGCCGAGCCGCTGGGCGTACCCGGCCTCCAGGTCCGCGACCGGGGCGAGCGCCAGAACCCCGCGCACGGGTACCTCGCCCGCCGCCCAGAGTGCGAGGTGACCGCCGGCCGAGTGCCCGGTCAGGATGGGCTCACCCAGCTCGCCCGGTACGGCGTCCAGCGCGGCCCGGACGTCCTCGAACGTGCCCGGCCAGCCGCCGTCCCGGCCGACCCGGCGGAACTCCAGCGTGGCGACCGGCCAGCCGTTCGAGACCAGGTCGGCGGCGAACGGGCCGAGGTGCGCCCGGTCCCACCGGGCCCGCCAGAAGCCGCCGTGGATCGCGACGACCAGTGGCTTGCTGATCTCTGCGGGGAGCCGGAGGTCGATCAGCTGGTCCGGGTCGCTCCCGTAGCGCAGCGTGCGGTCCGGCGGCGGGGCCGGCCGGGTGAGCACGGCTCGGGGATCACTGGACACGCTCGAACGTTATCGTGTGCCGATGACTTACAGCGACGTCCGGTACGAGGTGGCCGAGGGCGGCGTCGCGGTGATCGCCATCGACCGGCCGGACCGGATGAACGCCTTCCGCGGCCGTACCGTCGACGAGCTGATCCACGCGTTCAAAACCGCCTGGGCGTCCCGCGACGTCGCCGCGGTGGTGCTGACCGGGACCGGCGACCGGGCGTTCTGCGCCGGTGGCGACGTCAAGGAGCGGGCCACCTCGGGTGGATACGGCGAGACCGAGTGGGGCACGTTCGAGATCGAGCGGCTGCACCGGATCATCCGGGACACCCCGAAGCCGGTGATCGCCGCGGTCAACGGCGTGGCCATCGGCGGCGGGCACGTCCTGCACGTCCTCTGCGACCTGTCGATCGCGGCGGAGCACGCCCGGTTCGGCCAGTCCGGCCCGCGGGTGGGCTCGTTCGACGCCGGGTTCGGCTCGGCGTACCTGGCCCGCGTGATCGGCGAGAAGCGGGCGCGCCAGATGTGGTTCCTGCTCGACCAGATCGACGCGGCCACCGCGCTGTCGTGGGGGCTCGTCAACGCGGTGGTACCCGCGGCCGATCTGCTGCCCACCGCGCTCGACTGGGGGCGGCGCATCGCGTCGTACTCACCGACCGCGCTGCGCTTCCTCAAGCACTCGTTCAACGCGGACTCCGACCACCTCGGCGGCCTGTCCCACCTGGCCTTCGACGGGCTGGAGCTGTTCGCGCACACGGCCGAGGCGGCCGAGGGCGCGGCCGCGTTCGCGGAGAAGAGGCCTCCCGACTTCGCGCCCTTCCGCTGACTCAGCGACTATGGGGGGATGCAGGACAACCCGGAGCAGCGTGAGCAGTCCAAGGACGAGTCGCGCACCGTTGTGGTGGTGGGCCCGGACGGGCGCCCCCTGGGCACCGTCGAGATGGCCGGGGACGACACCGGCGGTGAGGCGGACGGCGAGGATCCGGCCCGCCTGATAGAGCAGCCAGCGAAGGTCATGCGCATCGGCAGCATGATCAAACAGTTGCTCGAGGAGGTCCGCGCCGCCCCGCTGGACGAGGCGGGCCGCCAGCGGCTCACCGAGATCCACCGTCGCTCGATCGTCGAACTCGAGGACGGTCTGGCCCCGGAGCTGCACGACGAGCTGGAGCGACTGTCGCTGCCGTTCCTGGAGGGCACGACGCCGAGCGAACCTGAGCTGCGCATCGCCCAGGCCCAGCTGGTCGGGTGGCTGGAGGGCCTGTTCCACGGCATCCAGGCGGCCCTGGTCGCCCAGCAGATGGCCGCCCGGCTGCAACTGGAGCAGATGCGCCGGGGCGTGCCGGCGTTGCCGATGGGTCCGGGCGGTCAGCCGATGCCCGGCCTGCCCGGCCAGCATCCCCAGCAACAGCAGCCTGGCCAGGCCCCGGGCCAGTACCTCTGACAGCTCCACCGCACGAACGGCGGGGAGCCGGGGTCATGGGCGGCGCCATGACCACAGACTCCCCGCCGTTCGTGCGGTCCTCGGAACTCAGCGCCGGGACAGGAGTCGGTCCAGGTAGTGGGCCACGCCGTCCTCGTCGTTGCCGCCCGTCACCTCGTCGGCGAGCGCGCGCAGTGTCGGGTGCGCGTTGGCCACCGCGACCCGGCCCCAGCCGGCCCACTCGAACATCGGGATGTCGTTCGGCATGTCCCCGAAGACGAGGACCTCGTCCGGGTCGACGCCGAGCGACACGGCCACCACCGCGAGCCCGGTCGCCTTGTCGACGCCGGGCGGCAGGATCTCGATGAAGTTGAGCCCCGCCTGGGTGATCGTGGCGACCTCGGCCGGGACGATCTCCCGGGCGGTGGCCAGCAGCGTGTCCACGTCGTGGTCGGGGGTACGGGCGAACCCCTTGATCACCTGGCCGGCGAAAGAGTCCGCCCGGGCCCGGACCTCCAGCGCGTCCTTGTACCGCCACGCCGGATCCGGGTCCCCCCACAGCGGCGCGTTGTGCCCGTCGAGCGCCTCGATCAGCACGGTCAGCGGCCCGACCGCCCGCTCCAGCTCGGCGATGATGTGCGCCAGCACGTGGCCGTCCAGCCGGGCGTCGCGCAGCACCACCGGCCCGGTCTCCGGGTCGGTCAGGTCGACCACCCGCCCGCCACCGGCCAGCACGAGGTAGTCCGCGGCCCGGATGTCGTTGCGGGTCAGCTCGGTGAGCCGCGGTCCGCGCCCGGTGGCGCCGACCACCGGGATGCCCGCGCACCGTACCCGATCCAGCACCTCGTGGGTGTACGCCGATACGGTCTCGTCGGAGCGCACGATCGTGCCGTCAAGGTCGGTGGCGATGAGCTTCGGCAGCCCGGGTCGCGGCATCACTACCTCCCGTCACGCTGGGGGAGTCAGGGTACTCCCCCAGGGCGACCTAGCGGGAAGGTTCGAGCACGTCCCGGCCACCGACCCAGGGCTGCAGCGCCTTGGGTACCTTCACCGAGCCGTCCGGCTGCTGGTGGTTCTCCAGCACCGGGATCAGCATCCGGGTCGTCGCGAGCGTGCCGTTCAGGGTGGCCGCGACCTGCGGTTTGCCGTCCTCGTCCCGGTACCGGATGCCGAGCCGCCGGGCCTGGAACGTGGTGCAGTTCGACGTGCTGGTCACCTCGCGGTAGCGGCCCTGCGAGGGCACCCACGCCTCGCAGTCGTACTTGCGGGCGGCGCTCGACCCGAGATCACCCGCGGCCACGTCGATCACCCGGTACGGGATCTCCAGCTTGCCGAGCAGCTCCTCCTCCCGGGCGAGCAGCCGAAGGTGCTCGGCGGCCGCGTCCTCGGGCCGGCAGAAGACGAACATCTCCACCTTGTCGAACTGGTGTACCCGCAGGATCCCGCGCACGTCCTTGCCGTACGACCCGGCCTCCCGCCGGAAGCAGGTCGACCAGCCGACATAGCGCAGCGGCGCGTCCAGCGGCACGATCTCGTTCGCGTGGTACGCCGCGAGCGGCACCTCGCTGGTCCCGACCAGGTAGAGGTCGTCCGCCTCCAGCCGGTAGACCTCGCTCGCGTGCGCGCCGAGGAACCCGGTGCCCTCCATCGACTCCGGCTTGACCAGCACCGGCGGGATCACGGGCGTGAAGCCGTACTCGATCGCCTGTTGCAGCCCGAGTTGGAGCAGGCCGAGCTGGAGCTGCGCGCCCACGCCGGTGAGGTAGTAGAACCTGCTGCCCGAGACCTTGGCACCGCGCTCGATGTCGATGGCCTTGATCGCCTCGCCGAGCACGACATGGTCCTTCGGATCGGCCAGCGCCGGCCGGTCGCCGACCTCGCGCAGCACGGCGTAGTTGTCCTCGCCCCCGGGCGGCGCACCCGCCACCAGGTTGGGTACGGCCAGGTGCGCCGCGCGCAGGACCTCCTCCGCCGCGGCCGCCCCCGCCTCGGCCTGCCTCACCGCGGCGGCGAGTTCCTTGGTACGCGCGAGAAGCGCGGCCCGCTCGTCCGCCGCCGCGCGCGGGATCCGGGTCGAGAGCTGCTTCTGCTCGGCGCGCAGGGCTTCGAACCGCTGCACCGCCGCGCGCCGGGTCCCGTCGGCCCGGAGCAGCTCGTCGACCACCTCGTCGGACTCGCCGCGAGCCCGCTGGCTGGCGCGGAAGAGGTCCGGATCGTCGCGGAGCAGGCGCAGGTCAATCACGAGGTGTGAGGTTACTCCCGTACCGGTGCGGAGCTCATCTCGGTTACCATCGGTTGGGCGGCTCCGGCAGGTGGACGAAGGGGGTGGCCTCGCTGACCGTGAGATCGACCGGGCCACCGGGCGGAGGGGATGCCGAGGCCGGCCGCCGGGGCCGGTCGGCCTTGCGGGCCGGCGCGTCAACCGGCTCGGCGGGCTCGGCCGGCGTGTTCCCGACGCCCTGCCCGTGCAGGTACAAGGCGGCCGCGACCAGCGTGACGCCGCCGAGCGCGAGGAACGGTCCGGATCCGACCGAGGTCTGCGGCTGGTTGGCGCTGGTGATCAGGTACAGGTAGTTCAGCCCGGAGGTCGGGTTGCCGAGGTCGGCCGCGGCGGCGACGAGCAGGCCGGCGAGCCCGGCGGCCCAGCCGAGCCCGGCCAGGCGGGCGTGCCGGCGCGCGCCGGCCGACCCGAAGAGCGCCAGCGCGGCGGCGGCGAGCAGGCCCATGAGCCCGATCGCGTACGCGTTGCCCCAGGCGTCGACGCCAGCGAGCGAGGTCTCGATCGTGGCCGGGATGTGCGAGGGCCGGCCGGCCGGCATCTCGGTGACTTGCCAGGAGACCAGCAGGGACAGGCCGGCGAGCACCGCACCGGCGCCGGCGAGGCCGACCGTGAGGTGATGTTCCTTCGTGCCGAGCCGGAGTGCGAGCGCGGTCAGCGGGCTGCGCCGGGATTCGTCGGGGCCGTCGTCGGAGCCGTCGTCGGAGCCCCAGGAGACGACGTCTCCGGTGGTGTCCTCGTGCGGAGGCGGGTGCGGGCCCGTGGCATTGTGCGGGGCGGCCATGAAGGCATCATAGGTTTCCCGCCGGCCGGTTCGAACGATTCGATGGGACCACTACCAGGTCAGCGGGCAGAAGCCGCGCCGCGCGACGGGCCGGCCCAACGGGACCGACATCCGGACCTCTCCTGGCGCCTACGAACGTCGCCCGATGAGGCCACGCCGGCGCTCGTCGCGGAGGACCTGGCGGACGACGTTGCGGCCCGGTATGCCGGTCACCCCGCCACCGCCGTGCGTCGCGGATCCGGCCTGGTAGAGGCCTCTGATGGGGGTACGCAGATCGGCGTACCCGGCCGCCGGGCGGCAGTGGAACAGCTGGCCGGGGGTCAGCTCGCCGTGGAAGATGTTGCCGCCGACCAGCCCGTACTCCTCCTGCATGGTGTCCGGACCGATCACCTGCCGTCCGGTGATCGAATCGGTGAATCCCGGCGCGACCGCCTCCATCCGCGCGACGAGCCGGTCCGCGTACGCCGCCAGCGCGCCCGGGTCCGGGCGGTCGGCGTACCCGTGCGGCACCCACTGGCTGAACATGCTGACGATGTGGTGTCCTTCCGGGGCGAGCGTCGGATCGAAGACGCTCGGGATGCACATGTCCGCGAACGGCAGCGTCGCCGGCCGTCCCGCGACCGCCTCCTGGAACGCGGTCTCGACGTCGTCCAGCGACTCGGAGAGCACGATCGTGCCGCCGTGGATGCGCGGGTCGAAGTCGGGGTGGCTGGCGAACGTGGGCAGCCGGTCCACCGCGACGTTGACCTTCACGGTCCCGGAACGGCTCTGCCACGCCTCGATGTCGCTCACGAAGTCGTCCGGTAGTTGCTCGGGATCGACCAGGTGCAGGAAGGAGATCTTCGGGTGGGCGGTGGTGATCACGGTACCGGCCCGGATCTCCTCGCCGCTGGCGAGCGTCACGCCCGTCGCGCGTCCATTGTGGACATCGATGCGGGCGACCGGCGCGTCCACCCTGATCTCCGCACCGAACGAGCGGGCGGCGCGCGCCATGGCGGTGGTGACGGCACCCATGCCGCCGCGCGGGAAGCCCCAGGTGGTCTCGCCGATGTGGTGGTGCAGGGTCACGTAGGCGGTCCCGGCGCTGCGCGGGCCGGCCCACGTGCCGATCACCCCGGAGACGGACAGGACGCCGCGCATCGCGTCGGAGTCGAAGCGGTCCTCGACGAGATCGGCGACACTGGCCGTGAAGAGCCGGGTCAGGTCGAACGCGGCCCGCGGGTCGACCTTTCGCAGCCGGGCCGCGAGGGCGGCCTGGCCGACCAGGTCCCGGGGCCGCTTCGAGCCCAGCTTGGGCGGGATCGTGGTGAGCAGCGGGCCGACGAGCGCGGCCAGACCCTCGAGCCAGGCGTCCCAGCGCTCGTACGCGTCGACGTCCTTCGGGCTGAACTTGCCGATCTCCTCCCGCCGGCGCACCGGGTCGTCCTCGGGCAGGTGGAGGTACCGGCCGTCGCGGCGAGGGGCGAAGTACGGCCCCTGCGGGTAGACGTGGTACCCGTGCTCGGCGAGCCGGAGGTCCCGGACCATGTCCCGGGGCAGGAGGCTGACCACGTACGAGAGCGTGGTGACGGTGTAGTCCGGGCCGAACGGGTGCTCGGAGACCGCCGCCCCGCCGATCGTGTGCCTGCGTTCCAGCACGAGCGTCCGCCGGCCGCTGCGGGCCAGGTAGGCGGCCGCGACGAGGCCGTTGTGCCCGCCCCCGACGATGACGACGTCGTACCCGTTGTCCACAGCCCCCGAAGTTATCCACAGACCCGCGGCCGCGGGGTGGCGGGGTGCTTTGCACTGCCTGCCCGTGACCCTGCTGGAGGTGACGCTCGTCGCGGCGTGGCCGCTGCTCCCCGCCGGAGACCGCCGGGCGGTTGTGGGATGCCCGAGTTCGTGCGCCAGCATCCGGTCCGACTGGGCCGCCGTACCGTGTATCTCGACGTGTTCGCCCCGGTCGAACGGGTCGCCTTCGAGCTGGACGGGGAGGCCTGGCGCGGAGCGCCCTGGCACCGGGAGCGCGACCTGCGCCGCGACGCACTGCTGGCCACGCGCGGCATCGTGGTGGTGCGCTACGGGTACCGACGCCTCGTCGGCGAGCCCGACCAGGTACGCCGGGAGGTGCTCGCGATCCTCGCCGCGCACCAGGCGCCGGAAGGCCCGCCGTGATCGACGCGCACTCAGCCCGACTTTTCCGGCTCCAAAGTCGGGCTGTTGACGCGTTGATCAACGGATCGCCCGGGCCGGCGGACGGCGGCGAGCACGGCGGCGGCCGCGCCGAGCAGGAGCGGGGCCGCGATGGCGAACGCGGTTGCCGGGCCGACGGTCAACTCGGTCTCGACGGAGAACAGCGCCAGGTACGAGCGTGCGCCGCTGTCCGCGCTGAGCTGGTTCACCATGCCGACCGCCATCAGCGTGCCGGCGATGCCCAGCGCCGCGGCCGCGATGCCGCCGAAACCGTGCAGCCAGCCCTGGCCGCCGACCGCGGCGGCGAGCGCGGCCAGCGTGACGAGCAGGAGCAGCAGGTACCACCGGCCCTGGTCGAGGTTGAGCAGGTAGAGGTCGCCCGACTGGGACAGGCCCGAGACATCTACCGGGCCGGAGACCGGCCCGGACGCCACGATCCGGTACGACGCCCAGGGCAGCACCAGCGCCAGGACTCCGGCCAGGAAGCCCAGCACGGCCAGCACCGTACCCACGAGACGGCCCATGCCAGGATCGTCCCACCGGCCGAGGCCATGGGCTAGCGTGCCAGGTATGCCTATCCGTACCTCAACTGCCCGCTGGCAGGGCACACTCCAAGACGGCTCCGGCACGATGCGCACCGGAAAGGGTGGCCTCGAAGCCAACTTCTCGTTCAAGTCCCGTTTCGAGGAGGGCGAAGGCTCCAACCCCGAGGAACTGGTGGGCGCGGCCCAGGCCGGCTGCTTCTCGATGTTCCTGTCGAACGTGCTCGCCACCGCCGGGTACCCGCCGAACTCCGTCGACACCACGGCGAACGTCCACCTGGAGAAGACCGATGCCGGGATGACGGTGACCCGGATCCACCTCGAGACCGTCGGCGACGTACCGAATCTGGACCAGGCCGACTTCGTCAAGCACGCCGAGACCGCGAAGGCGAACTGCCCGATCTCCCGGCTGCTCTCGCCGGGCGCCGAGATCACCGTGGACGCCCGGTTGGCCTGACCCGCCGTCGACCGGCATGCCGGTAGCACGGACAATAACCGGCGTGCCGGTCGAGATGAGCCGCGAGCGCTTCGAGGACCTGGTCGGCGAGGCGCTCGACGAGGTACCTCCCGAGCTGCTCGACCTGATGGACAACGTCGTGGTCCTGGTCGCCGATGACGCCCCGGACGGGGATCCGGAGCTGCTCGGGCTGTACGAGGGTCACGCGCTGACCGATCGGGGCTGGAGCTATTCGGGCGTGCTGCCGGACCGGATCACCATCTACCGCAACCCGATCCTGCGCATCTGCGACTCCGAGGACGACGTGGTGGAGGAGGTCGCGGTCACGGTCGTCCACGAGATCGCGCACCACTTCGGCATCGACGACCATCGCTTGCACGAACTCGGCTGGGGCTGATCCGGCGGCTGGGCCGGCTGCCGGCCGCGGCGACTCCGGCGGGTACCGGTGCCCGTTCGGGACGAGTCCGGTTCCCGAACGGGCCCGGTCGTGGTCGGCTAGCCGACAACCGCGGCGCCCGGCTTGCGCGGGCTACCTACCCTCGGGCAAGCGTCGCCGTTGACCAGGAGGAACGTCGCCATGCGCAGTGCCCTGTTCGCCGCCGAGAACCTGGAGAAGGAGTCGGACCAGCCGGGAATGCGGCTGCAGAATTCGAAGATGCTCAAGATCGAGCTGAACGGCGAGTGCATGGCACGGACCGGAGCGATGGTCGCCTACCAGGGCAACGTCCAGTTCCAGGCGCTCGGGTCCGGCGGCGTGACCAAGTGGATAAAGCAGAAGGTCACCGGTGAGGGCGTACCGCTGATGAAACTCGTCGGTCGCGGCGACGTGTTCCTCGCCGACCGGGCCGCCGACATCCACCTCATCGACCTCGAGCCCGGCGACGCGCTGTCGATCAATGGCCTGAACGTGCTCGCGTTCGACTCGACCCTGCAGTACGACATCAAGATGGTGCAGGGCCTGGGCATGCTCTCCAGCGCCGGGTTGTTCAACTGCGTCTTCAGCGGGCAGGGCCGGATCGCGATCACCAGCCAGGGCACGCCCGTGGTGCTGCGTGTCGACCAGCCGACCTACGCCGACCCGCAGGCCGCGATCTGCTGGTCGGCCAGCCTGCAGACCGGGTACCACCGGGCGGACCAGCTCGGGCTCGGCACGCTGCTCGGCCGGTCCACCGGTGAGGCGTTCACGATGAGCTTCGCCGGCCAGGGGTTCGTGGTCGTGCAGCCGTCGGAGGAGCTGCCGACCGGGCTCGCCGGCGCCGGCGGTGGCCAGCAACAGCAGGGCGGTGGCCTGCTCGGCGGCCTGCTCGGCAACTGAGTCGGCCGGGCCGCAGGACAGCCAGGCTCGCCCCGGGCCGCTACGCTCGGAGCCACTATGCGGAGCGACATATTCAGGACCGAGAACACCGCCCAGGCACCGACCCAGGTGGGCCTCGGCCTGCAGCATGCCAAGTGCGTGAAGTACGTGGTGAACGGCGAGTGCCTGGCCCGTCAGGGCGCGATGGTGGCGTACCGCGGCAACGTGCAGTTCGAGGTGAAGAGCCAGGGTGTCGGCAACTTCCTCAAGCGCGCGGTGACCGGCGAGGGCGTCGCGCTGATGTCCGTACGCGGCCAGGGTGAGGCCTGGTTCGCGGCCGGTGCCCAGGACTGTTTCGTGCTCGAGCTGGAGCATGGCGACGCGCTGTCCATCAACGGTCGCAACGTGCTCTGCTTCGACCCGACGCTGCGGTACGAGATCCAGATGGTCCGTGGCGCCGGCATGTTCGGCGGCGGCCTGTTCAACTGCGTGTTCTCCGGCACCGGCCGGCTCGCGATCAGCAGCGACGGGCAGCCGGTGGTGATCCCGGTCAGCCCGCAGCTGCCGGTCTACGTCGACACCGATGCGGTCGTCGGCTGGTCCAGCTCGCTGCAGACCGGCATCCAGAAGTCGCAGAGCGTCAAGTCGATGCTGCGCGGCGGCTCGGGTGAGCTGTTCCAGCTCGCGCTGTCGGGTCAGGGCTTCGTGATCGTGCAGCCGAGCGAGGGCCCGGCTGTCGCGCAGCAGTCCAAGGGCGGCGGTCTGCTGGGCAACCTGGTGGGTGGCTGAACCGGCTAGAGTTCGCCGGCGCGCAGCCGGGCGAGCCACTCGGCCGCCCCGGCGTAGTCCACATCGGAGAGACCGGGCGGCGGCGGTACCGGCTGGTCGCCCGCTGCGCCCGGCATCCGTGCCCGCGGGTACGACCCGAGGAAGCGGACATCGGCGCAGAGCCGGCGCAGCCCTTGCATCGCCTCGCCCATCCGTGCCTCGTCGACGTGTCCCGTGCAGTCGAGGAAGAACACGTACCGGCCGAGCTGCTCCCCGGTCGGGCGGGACTCGATGCGGGTCAGGTTGACCCCGCGGACGGCCAGCTCCATGAGTACCTGCAGGAGCGCACCGACCCGGTCGTGTGCGATGTAGATGGCGAGCGAGGTGAGGTCGTCCCCGGTCGGCGGCACGGGTAGGCCGGGCCGGCAGACGACCGCGAAACGGGTCATCCCGTCCGGGTGGTCGGCGATCTTGTCGGCCAGGACGGCCAGCGCGTGCCGGCCGGCGCCGATCGGCGCGCAGATCGCCGCGTCGTACTCGCCGGCGGCGGCTCCGGCGGCGGCCGCGCCGTTGGAGAGCACGTCGATCACCACGGCGTCCGGCAGCACCTCGCGCAGCCAGCCACGGCACTGCGACGACGCCTGCGGGTGGGCGGCGACGGTACGGACCGCGTCCAGCCCGGTGCCGACCCGGGCGGCGAGCACGAACTCGACCGGCAGGACCACCTCCCGGGTGATCACCAGGGGCGCGCCGCGGGCCAGCTCGTCGAGCGTGACGCCGACCTGCCCGCCGATCGAGTTCTCCAGCGGGACGACCGCGGCGTCCGCGTCACCGGCCCGGACCATGTCGAGCGACTCCGGCACGCTCCGGGCCGGCACAGCCGGGTCCGCGCCGGAGACGATCAGCCGGAGCGCCTGCCCGGCGAAGGTCCCCTCCGGGCCCAGGTAGACATAGCGCACGGGGATCACGCTAACACTGGGTCACGGCCCGGATCCCGGCCGGCGCGGTGGCCCGGACGGCGATGGTGCACACGTCCGTACCGGCGGTCACCAGGCGCAGCGACGACGGCGCACCCTCGGTCACCACCTGGAGCGGATCGTGCTCCGGGACCAACAGGATCGAGTACTGCCACGTTCCCGAACACAGCGGACCCGTGCCGAGCGTGACCGTCCCGCTCGCCGGCAGCAGGCTGGTGGTCCGGCGCAGCAACGCGACGATCTGCTGGCCGGTCGGGTGGCCGGCGCACGGGACCGCGGTGTGCTCGGGGAAGACCGGGGTGGTGGGCCCGGCCGGCAGGGTCGGTCGCTGGTTCACCGGCAGCGACGGCAGCGGCACGGCGCCGCCGGGCGTGCCGGAGGACGCCGGCGAGGGCGGTGCGGTCGTCAGGTCGGGTCCGCGGACGCAGCCGGCCAGCAGCGCGCCGGAAGCCAGCAGAGCGACGGCGGCCGCGATCGCGACGGGGGCGGGGCTACGCACCGGCCGGTCCTTCGGGAAGAGGGGTGAGACCGCCGCCCATCGTAGGGCCGTACGGACTCGGGTGTCACCGCGTGCCGTTGGTGGCCACCCGGTGGCCGGCATCGGTGAGCGCCGCGATCGCCTCGGCCAGCCGTACCTCGGGTACGAGGACGTAGTCGGTGTCGAACGTGGAGAACGCGAAGACGTTCACCCGGGCGGCCGCGAGCGGCACGACGAGCGAGGCGAGGACCCCGGTGAGGGCGAGGTTCACCGGCCCGTCGACGCGGAAGCAGCGCCACGGTCGCTCCACCGTCGCCTCGGTCGGGGTCTGTTGGGCCGGGCAGATCACCGAGACCTCGTCCGGCGTCCAGGTGATCGAGACGACTCCGGAACCCGCGTCGAGCCCGGCCGGCGGCGGCGATCCGGCGGGCAGCCGGCACACCGCGTACTCCTCGGGCAGCAGGTCCAGGTCGAGCATGGTTAGGAAGCGTACGGGCAGTCGGTCAGATTTCCGAGAAGAACGTCAGCGACCCGGTCGTCCGGGTGCCCTCCCAGATCGGGGTGGCGATCGCGTCGACGGTACGGACCCGGCCCGGCTTCTGTCCACACTGGACACGCATGAGCCCGCGCGCGAGGCGGGCCGAGGAGAGCGCCAGCAGCGGCGGGATCTTGTCCACCTCGGTCCCGGTGAGCTCGCCCTTGGCCGCGGTGAAGTCGACGAGCTGCAGGACGCCGCCGAGCAGGAAGCGGCCGACCGTGGCCGACGGGTCACCCAGCTCGAACAGCTCGCAGCACGACGGGGACGTCGCGAGGATCACCGCGTCGGTGTCGATGATCAGGCACGGCTCGATCGCCACGCCGACCACGCCGACCCAGCGGTCCAGATTGGTCACCGGATCGAGGTCGAGCGGGCTCCGCCCAACGCCTTGCGACTGGGCCTTGGTGAGCGAGAGTTCGACGTGCGCCAACTCCACCTCCTGCGGGCCCACCGGTCGGCGTAGGGTTCGCCGGCTAAGGGGCCCACGGAGATGGACGCTACCGCCGGGATGTCGTCTTGTCAGCCGCCGAGGCACCATCTGGGTACCACCGGTATGTGTCGGCGTTACCCCAGGTAGCTGGATGCCGGGCGACAACCGACAATTTGGCCGCGGTACTCGGGGTGATCCGCTCGCCACGGGAGGCGAGCACCCGGTCGAGTTCCCGGTATGTGGTCACCAGGCAGTCCTTCGGCAGCCCGTAGTAGCTGATCGGACCGGTACCGACGAGTGCCAGGACCGGTACCACCGGAACCTTGGCGCCCACGGCGCGGGACAGCGCCCGGCTGGCACGCTTCGCGTCCCGACGGGCCTCGGTGATGTAGGGCGGGCGGCGCCCTCCGATCTGCACGACGTCACCGGCGAGGAGGACGCGGGCCCGGCCGTGGTCGAGGACGTTGACGGCGAAGACGCCGGCCGGCCCGATGGCCAGGAAGCCGACGCGGTCGGGGATCGGTTGGCGATCGGTACCGGCCCAGTCGGCGGGGCGGGGCAGTTCGGCGACGTACCAGTCCGGCCAGGGATCGAGCCGGGTGGCGGCACGCATCCCGGCCGCCGCCAGCCGCTTGGCTTCCTTCTCGGCCCGGCGCCGCCGGGCCCAGTCGAGTGGCCCGGGACGGGAAGCCTCCAGCAGCACGTGCCGGGGGTTGTAATCGACGGGGATCATCGAGCTGGTCATTGGTCGACCTCCGGTGGTACCCCTCAGGTTCGCGGTGTGCGGGTTCCGCTACTGTACGTGATTGGTTGTGTACTCCATCAAGTGCTTCATCGGGGAGTGAGGCATGAGTGAATGCCTCCTGGCCCTGGTACGGACGCATACATCACTTTTGCCGGATCGTGCGGGCTAACCTGCTCTTGTGTCCCATGGCGTAGACAGCGAGGTCGGCCGGCTCGGCACCGTGCTCCTGCACCGGCCGGGCCCGGAACTCATGCGGCTTACGCCGCGGAACAACGATTCGCTGCTCTTCGACGCGATCCCCTGGGTCGGCCGCGCGCAAGAGGAACATGACGCGTTCGCGCACGCCCTACGCGCCCGCGGTGTCGAGGTGCTCTACCTCGCCGACCTGCTCGCCGAGACGCTGGCGGACACCGAGGCCCGGGCCGAGCTGATCGACGCGGTGTTGCGCGACGTCCGGCTCGGGGACAGCCTGCGCCGCCGGGTCGCGGAGTACCTGACCTACCTGGACCCGGCCGCGCTCGCCGACGTGCTCGTCGCCGGCCTCGCCCACGAGGAGCTGCGCACCGGGTCGGGCCTGGTCTACACGCTCATGGACCGGCACGACTTCGTCATCGACCCGCTGCCGAACCTTTTGTTCACCCGGGACTCCAGCGTCTGGGTGCGCGACCACGCCGCGGTCACCAGCCTGGCCATGCCGGCCCGGCAGCGGGAGGCGACGCTGACCCGGGCCATCTACCGGTACCACCCGCGGTTCGCCGGTACCCCGCTGCTCTACGAGCCGGACCTCGAACACGTCGAGGGCGGCGACCTGCTGCTGCTCGCGCCGGGCGTGCTCGCGGTCGGCGTCGGCGAGCGGACCACGCCGGCCGGCGCCGAGCGGCTGGCCCGTCGGGTCTTCGCCGCCGACCTGGTCGAGACCCTGCTGGTCGTGCCGATCGCGCAGGAGCGGGCGACCATGCACCTGGACACGGTCTGCACGATGGTCGACGTCGATGCGGTGGTGATGTACCCGAACGTGGCCGACTCGCTGACCGCGTACGCGGTGACCCCGGGCGCCACCGGTGAGCTCGGCGTGGCCGGGCCGGAGCCGTTCCTCACCGCGGCCGCCAAGGCGATGGGCATCGGCACGCTGCGGGTCATCGACACCGGCCTCGATCCGGTGATCGCGGAACGGGAGCAGTGGGACGACGGCAACAACACGCTGGCCATCGCGCCCCGGGTCTGCGTCGCCTACGAGCGCAACATCGAGACGAACCTGCAACTGGAGCGCGCCGGTATCGAGGTGATCCGGATCCCCGGCTCGGAGCTGGGCTCCGGTCGGGGTGGGCCGCGCTGCATGTCCTGTCCGGTCTCCCGGGCGCCGCTCGGCCCGCCCCGGATCAGCGCAGTGTGAGCTGGCGGCCCACCAGGCCCTGCCGCGCCCGGCGCTCGGCCGGGGTCAGGTCCGATGTGGACGAAACCGCCTCGGCGTACCGCTTGCCGAACTCCGCCAGCGGCGCCTCCCACAGCCCGGCCTCGGCGTCCCGCGGCAGGTCCCACACCGGAACCAGGCGGCCGTGCGCGCGGAACATCCCGGCGAACCGGGTGCCGTCCCCGAGCAGCAGCCCTCCGGTGGAGTGCAGCCGGGCCAGCGCATCCAGGGCACGGTCCTCGTCCTCGGCCAGGACCCACCGGATGTGGGCCTTGTCCGGTACCCGGCACCAGTACGCCCCGGGCGCGATCGCCAGCCGTACGGTCGGGTAGATCGAGGCATTCGCCCGTTCCAGGGACGCCTTCACGCCGGGGTCGTCGCCCGTCCCGTCGGCGAGCCAGAACTCGAAGCTGTCGTGCAGCGTGACGTCGAGCGCGTCGCCGCCGAGCAGGTCCTGCAACCGCGGGCCGGTACCGGGCAGCGCCGGGACGGCCACCGGCTCGCCGGGCTCGGTCTGCAGCGCGCACAGCAGCGCCACGGCCAGGTCCCGGGACGGGTCGCCGGAATGGTCGTGCCGCTGCAGGCCGATGAAGATCTGCCCGTCGGTCCGGGTCATCGCCGGCCACGCCATCGGCAGGACGGTCGCCAGCAGGACCGGCCGGTCACCGAACCGCTCGACGACCTCGGGCCGCAGCCGCAGCGCCGCGGTGGCCGCGGGCACCAGCTCGCGCAGGGCGATCCACTCACACTCGTCGGGCAGGCCCTCGAACGGTCGGGCCACGAACACGTCCCGCGGCTTCTGCCGGCGCTCCTTCTTCTTGCTCACGGCCAGTAAGCCTAGGCCGGCACGGCCGGATCAGAGCGACTCCACGCCCTGAGCCACCCGTCGGGAGAGTTCGGCCCAGACGCTCTGGCCGAGACCGTCGCGCTCGACACCCCAGCGGTCCGAGAGCGCGCTGACGATCGTCAGCCCCCGGCCGTCGATCGCGTCCGGGCCCACGTCGCGGAGGCGCGGGGGTGTGGGCGCGCCGCCGTCGGTCACCCGTATCTCGATCACGTCGACCCCGGGCAGAACCGCCCGGCGCAGCCGCCAGGCGACCCGGACCACGCCGCCCGGCAGCGGGTCGGCGTGCCGGATGGAGTTCCCGACCAGCTCGGCGGTGACCGCCACGACGTCCGAGAGCAGCGCCGGCCGGATCTCGCCGGCCAGCTCCGTGGCGAGGCGCCGCCGGGCGAGCCGAGCACCTCGCGCGTGGTGGGGCACGACGACACACCACGCGCGTTCCGCGACCGCCATCGACACGTCAGGCCTCCCCGGGTGCCACATCCGCGCGTGGCAGCCGTACTTCTGCGACCGTACCTCCCCTTTCGCGGGGACGTAAGGACACCCATCCGTTTTGTCGCTCAACGAGCCGTCGGACCAGATATAGCCCGAGTCCGACCCCACCGTACCGGCGCTGGTCGTCCGCCTCACCTTGCCAGAACCGTTCGAACGCCCGCTCGACATGCTCCGACCGGACTCCGATACCGCGATCGGCCACCCGGAAGAACACGGTCTGGCCGTCGTGGTCGGCGGTGATCGATACCTCGGCCGGCGGCGGGGAGTACTTGGCCGCGTTCGTCACCAGCTCGGTCAGCAGCGTGGCGATGCTCGCCCGGTCCCCGTACGCCTTCGGCAACGACGTCGGCAGGTCCACCTGAAGATCACGTCGCAGGTCCGCGGGCAACCCGGCCGCCGCCGAGCGCAGGGCCTCGACAAGATCAAACGGTACGGGCGCCGCCCCGCCCATCGCCGCCCCGGTGTGACTGGCCGCGGAGAGCAGCCGGTCCACCAGCCGGGCCAGCTCGCCGGAGCGTTGCCCAAGCACCCGGACGGCGTCGCGCCGCTCGTCGTCGGAGAGGGAGTCCCAGTGCTCGGTGAGCGTGTCGGTGAACCCCTTGATCACCGTGACCGGGGTCCGCAGCTCGTGGCTCGTCACCGCGATGAACAGGTCACGGTCACGCTCCCGCCGCCGGACCTCGGTGATGTCGCGGAACGTGACCACCCGCGCGTCGCTGCCCGGCAGGTCCCCGGAGATGATCTGGATCCACCGGCCGTCGGCCAGGCGGTGGTCCACCGAGCGCCCGCTCTCCGGCAGCGGCAGCGGAAGCGGGTTGCCGAGGGCCTCCGCGGCCGGTCGGCCCACGACCCGCTCCGCGGCCGGGTTCCACAGCCGGACCGCGCCGTCGGAGCTGAGGATCGCCAGGCCGTCCGCCATCGCGGAGACGAGCGGGCCGTCGCCGTGGACGGGCAGGCCGTTGTGCTGCCCGTACAGGTGGGCGACGCTCCCGGCGAGGAACGTGATCAGCGAGTGGAGCTCCGGACAGACCCGCTCGTCGGAGTGCGGGAAGTACGCGTGGACGCTGCCGACCACGAGCCCGCCCAGCTCGGCCCGCGCGCCCACCATGCGGCGCAGGCCCCGACCGCGCAACTGCGCGGCCAGATCGCTCGGCAGGTCATCGACCGGCAGGTCTTGCGTCCGGGCGCCGCCGAGCAGCTGGGCGAGCACCGGGTCGCCGGTGTCCACCGGTCGGCCGAGCGCCCATTGCGAGGCACCGGTCGCGGCGATCACCCGACCGCCGTTCGGCCCGTACTCCGCGAAGGACATCCCCACCGCGCCGGTGACCTCCTGACCGAGCTCCAGCAGCTGGTAGATGGCCGGCAGCCCGGCGTCCCCCGCATTGAGCAGATCGGTCAGCGCATTCAGTCCGGCGACGAAGCGGGGGTAGTCGGGGGTCACGCCTGTAGAGTCTCCCGCCTCGGCGAGGGCTTAGGCAGCCCCTCGGTTGAGTTGATCCATAACGTCGGACGGACGATCGGTGATGATCCCGTCGACGCCGAGCTTGACGACCAGGTCGACGTCCTCCGGATCGTTGACCGTCCACACGTAGATCCGGTACCCCCGGGCCCGCAGGCGCTCGACCAGCTCGGGTCGGGACCGTACCAGCCGGATGCCGGGTCCGGCGGTCCGCGCCCCGAACGGCAGCCGGGCCACCGGCACGCGACGCGGCAGGTACTCCAGCAGCAGCACCCGGGGCAGCGCCGGGGCCAGGTCCCGTAGCACACGCAGCGCCAACGGCGAGAACGACATCACGGAGACCGTGAGCTGGCGGTCCGACGGTTCGAGCAGGCCGTGCCGGCCGAGCGTGGCGACCAGCGCGTGCTCGACGGCCGCGCCGTACCGGGTGGGGTGCTTGGTCTCGACGAGCAGCCGTACCGGCCGGCCCGCCGCGCCGGCGAGCGACAGCAGCCGCTCCAGCGTGAGCACCCCGTTCATCTCGGCGAGCGCGTACGTGCTGACCCGCCGGTCGTCCAGCAGCGCGTCGTGGACGCAGACCAGGTGCCCGTCCCGGGTCAGGCGGACGTCACACTCCAGCCCGTCCGCCCCGCCGGCCAGCGCCGCCTCGTACGCCTCAACCGTGTGCTCGGGCACCCCACCGCGGTGGGCGAAGACCAACGGCTCGTTCAGCGGTCCGCTCACAGGACGCGGGCGGGGAGGCCGTCCTCGCTGACCATCGGGCGGCCGGCGGCGGCCCAGTCGGTCATCCCCCCGTCGAGGTTGCGGACGTTGTCCCAGCCGCGTGCGGTGAGGAACGCCACGACCTGCCCGGACCGGCTGCCCACCCGGCACACCACGACCACGTCACCCTCGGTCGGCACCTCGTCGAGCCGGCTCGGGATGGTCATCATCGGTAGGTGTACCGCGGTCGGGGCGTGGCCGGCCGCCCACTCGTCGTCCTCGCGCACGTCGATGAGGTACGCGTCGCTTGGCACGTCGGTGGCGGGGACGCTGGGCACCTGTGGACCGAACATCTGTCTAGGTATACCTACGCCCGCCCGGGACCGCCAGCTAGGTAAGGGACGCCGGGAAGTTAAAGATTGCGCCCGATGTCAGGGGATACCTCAGCGGACGACAGTAGGTGCATGACACCATACGACGCTTACTCGGTCTCGGTACACGTGAACGCCCACCGTCAGCAGCTCCTCGCGGAGGCCGCCAGCGAGCGGCTGGCCCGCTTCGCCCGGCTGCGCCGAAAGCACCAGCCCAGGCGATCCCTCCGGCGCGACGCCGAGTGGTGATGCCGGCCACGTCCCCGGTGGCCAGGGGGGACCCTCCAGCCCCCGACGGACTCCGGGCCGCCAATGCCGGCGGTGATCCGAATTCGACTCGGATCACCGCCGGTACCCTTGCCGACATGCTCGTCTCGCGCGCGGGACTCAGCCCGGTCATGGTCGGCCGCGATGCCGAGCTGGGTCAGCTGTTGCGCCTGCTCGGGGCCGGCACCGGGGCATCCGTCGCGCTGATCGGGGGCGAGCCGGGGATCGGCAAGACCCGGTTGGTGTCCGAGCTGGTCGGCACGGTGCCGCCGCAGTCCCGGGTACTCGTCGGGCAGGCGGATCCGGGCACGCTCGGGCAGCCGTACCACCTTCTGCTGGACCTGGTCGGGCGGGCCGACGAGGCCGCCCTGGCCCGGTTGTACGACGCCGGCCTGTCCCCGCACGAGCGCCTGCACGCCGGCCTGCACCTGCTGCGGTCGACCACCGGCGGGACCGGGCTGACCGTGCTCGTCGTGGACGACCTGCACTGGGCCGACCCGGAGAGCATGGCGGTCGTCGAGCGGCTGGTGGACGCCCCGGCCGGGCGGCTGGTGGTGGTGGGCACGTACCGCCCGGAGGAGCTGACCCTGCAGCACCCGGTCGCCGAGCTGGTCCAGCGGCTGGAGCGCCGGCACACCGTGCTGCACCTGCGGCTGGAGCGGCTCGTGCCGGCCGAGGTGGCCGGGTTCCTGGCCGCGGTCTACGGCCGGACCCCGTCGCACCGGGCGGCCGGCAAGCTGCACCAGCGGACCGGCGGTAACCCCTTCTTCCTGGAGGAGCTGCTCAAGGCGTCCCACGAGACCGACCCCGACCGGATCTGTGTCCAGCCGTTGCCGTGGACGTTGGCCGAGGCGTTGCGCAGCCAGCTCGCGGACCTGGCCCCCGAGCCGCGCCGGGTGCTGGAGGTCGCGGCGGTGCTCGGTGCGCGGGTCTCGTTCGACCTGCTCGCCGTCGTCACCGGGTCGGCCGAGGTGGAGCTCATCGGGATCCTGCGGGATCTGGTCAGCCGGGGCCTGCTGGTCGAGGCCGAGGAGGACCAGTTCGGCTTCCGGCACGCGCTGACCAGGGAGGTCATCTCCGGCGAGATGCTGGGCCGGCAGCGGCGCCGGCTGCACGAGGCCGCGCTGGAGGTTCTGCTCGCCGCCGAGTCGCCGGACCCGGCCGCGGTGGCCGTGCACGCCCGCGGCGCCGGCCGGTACGCCGACATGGTGGCGGCGGCCAGGTCGGGCTCGGCGGCACGGCTGGCGGCCGGCTCGTCGTACGCGGCGCTGAAGCTCGCCGAGCTGGGCCTCGAGGAGGAGCCGGACGACCCCGCCCTGCTGTCCACCGCGGCGACCGCGGCCTGGCTGGCCGGCTACCACGAGGACGCGGACCGGCACGCGCAACGCTGGCTGCGGGCGTCGGTCGGGGCGGAGGAGCGCTCGCCCGCGCTGCGACTGCTCGTCCGGCTCGCCTGGGAGAACGGCGACTACAAGACCATGGACGCCCGGACGCAGGACGTCGAGGACGTGGTACCGCTGCTGCCGGACGTGCCCGAGCGGGCGCACGCGTACGCGGCGCTGGCCCAGGCGTACATGCTCCGGCTGCGCTACCCCGAGGCGGTCGAGTGGGCCGACCTGGCCGCCGAGGCGGCCGAGCGCCTGGACCTGCCGGAGGTACGGCTGACCGCGCTGGTCGAGAAGGGCACGGCCCTGCAGAACCTCGAGCCGGAGGTGGGCGCGCGGATCCTCGCCGAGGTGGCCGACGAGTGCGAGCGGACCGGCGCGTACCTCGCCGCCGCCCGGGCGCTGCACAACATGTTCTGGTACGCCTCGCCGGAGTCGCCACGGGTCCTCGACGACCTGCTCGAGCGGATGCGTGCGGATGCCGAACGGGCCGGGTTCGGCGGCCTGGCGGTGTCGAGCTACCACCAGGGCAAGGCCTGGGTCGCCACGGTCCGGGGTGACCTGGCCGGGGCGATCGCCGCGCTCGAAGCGGTCCGCCGGCTGGACCACGGCTGGCCTCCCTCACCCAAGGCGGACGGTGTCGCCGTACCGCTGATCGCGCTCCACCTGGAGAGCGGCGACCCGGTCGCGGCCGAGCGGCTGCTGCCGGAGGTACCGGCCGACCGGGCTCTGGTGTGGAACTCGGTCACCGGGCTCGCCTTCCAGCTCGCCTGCTGGCGCGGTGACCTGGCCCGGGCCCGGACGCTGCTCGCCGACCTCGCTACGGAGCTGGACGGCGAGGAGTTCAGTGCGGCGCACGACCTGCACGACGTCGTGACCGCCGGCCTCGCGGTCGGCCTGCCGGTGGCGACGCTGGAGGCGGCGCTTCTCGTCCACGGCACGCTGCGCCCGACCGGCCACAAGAACAAGGTCGACGCGGACGGGTCCCCGCTGCGCGCGCTGATCGGGGCGCACCTCGACGAGGCCCGCGGCCGGACCGGGGAGGCGCTGGACGGGTACCGGCGGGCGCTGGCCACCCCGGACCGCAACATGCCCGGGCACCGCCGCGCGACCGCGCACACCGGTGCCGCCCGCTGCCTGCTCGCCCTGGGCCGGCCGGACGAGGCCCGGGTCGACGTGCTGGCGGCCACCACGCTGCTGGCGAACTGGCCGGGCTGGCGGCGGGCCGAACTGGAACCGCTGGCCCGGCGCCTCGGTCTGGTCGCGGCTGCGGTCGCGCCGGCGGCGGAGCCGGGGGAGCAGCCGGGTGAGTCGCTCACGCCGCGCGAGCGGGAGGTGGTCGCGCTGCTCGCCGAGGGACTGTCCAACGCGGAGCTGGCCCGGCGTCTGGTGATCTCGCGGAAGACGGCCGCCGTCCACGTCTCCAACATCCTCGCCAAACTCGGTATGTCGAGCCGGACCCAGGTGGCCGCCTGGGCCGCCACCCGCGGGAAGGACTAGGCCCGTAGCACGCAGCCGGAGCAGATTTTCGGCTCGGGCAGGGTGAACGCGAGGCAGCAGGTGCGGCGCTGGACCCGGACGTCTCCGCCGGGCGTGGCGGACAGCTCGACCAGGTCGGCGACGCCCAGCGCGTCGAGCACGGCACCGATGAGCTCCACAGTGGACTCCGGGCTGGCGTGGCCGGTGGCGCGCGTGATGCCGTACGCGACGCCGGAGGCGACCGAGCCCAGCATCGTCCGGCGCCCGACGTGGACCCGCTCGCGGATGCGGTCGAGTACCGGGTCGAGGTGGGCGTCGAACAGCGTCTCGCGCAGGAGGTCGAGGAGCGCGGGCTCGTCCGGTACCACCACGACGCCCGGGGTGGCGGTGGCGGCCAGCGGATCGGATTGCAGCACCGCGACGGCGGGGGTGGCCATGCCGATGGCGAGGAACGGCTGACGGTCGTGGAAGTCGACGAGCACGTCCTCGGGCCGCAGCAGCGGTACCCGGCGGGCGGTCACATATCCGGCGACCGCCGGCAGCGCCAACCAGTAGGTGTACGACTTCCAGGCCAGCGCGGCGGCGACGTGCGGCGCCGCCCCCCAGCGCTGCTTGGCGGTGTCGACGAGCTGCGGGACCCGGGATCCGTCGGTGAGCCGGGCGGCCGGCACCCAGCCGGCCGGGGAATTGACCAAGATCGACCTGTGTACGCCGTGGGTAGCCGTGTCACCGAGCCGCGCCCGCATCGCGGCGAGCGTCATCTCGATCGGGGCGAGCGGCCCCGGGGCGACGGTCGGGTCGGCGTGCACGGCGGTCGTCACGCTCAGTCGCCGCCCATCGGGGAGGTCGCGGCGGCGGCGGGTGGTGCTGCCATCGGCCTACCTCCTTGCCAGCGCGGCACGCAGCGGATCCCTCACGGTACCTGGTTAAGGCTAGGCTAACCAGACTTTCGGTCGGTTCTGGCCATCTGGGTTGCAGGCAGTGAGCTAGTCAGCACGTCAAGTGTTCTGTCAGGAACCCGTCAGCCCTTTGATGTCCGGTATCCATCCCGGTGAGACTGAAATTCCTACCTCGGGGAGCTGACGATGGCTGCCGGTGAGTTACCCGTGCAGCGGGCCGCCGAGGCGTTCGCCGCGGAGTTGGCCCGCTGGCGGATGGAGCGTGGCCTGACCAAGAAGCAGCTCGCCATGGAGATGGGCTTCGACCCCTCGTACGTCAGCCACATCGAGGGGCGCCGGCACCGCCCGACCGAGGACTTCGCCCGCCGGGCCGAGGTGGCGCTCTCCGCCGACGGGGCGATCTGGCGGTGCTTCAAGGAGTACGACGAGGTGCGCCGCTCCGGCCGCGCGACGGCCGGCCACCCGACGCGCGACTCGCCGGCCCCCGAGCAGTCGCTGCCGCCCGGCACCGGGCTGATCGTGGAGCAGGAGCTGGCCGCACTCTCCTACCGGGACGGTCACTACCGGCTCGCGGTACGCCGCACGCTCTACAACGCCAGCACCGAGCCGGTCAGCCGGTACCTCATCCACATCACCGTCGACCGGTTCCCGGGCGAGCCGGAGCGGTCCAACCAGTACCACCGCGAGCACCCGCTGCGCTGGGAGGAGCTGGAGCTGCACGCGGCCGCCCGGCTCGACGACGACGCCGTCGGCTGGGAGTCGATGGAGTGGCGGGCCAAACACGACCGCGACGCGTACAAAGAGGTCTGGCTGCTGTTCGAGAACGCCAACCGGCAGTTCCCGCTCTATCCCGGGCAGCGGGTGCTCATCGAGTACGCCTACCACCTCGCCGCGGAGGTGAGCGGACCCTCGCTGCAACGCGCGGTACGGTTGCCCACCCGCCGGCTGACCCTGCGGCTCGACCTGCCGGCCGCGCTGTCGCCGGCGGTGTGGGGCGTGGAGACCTCGCTCGCCGCGGAGGAGGTACCGCTGCGGACGCCGATCCAGGCCCGCCAGGCCGACGACCGGCTGATCTACGAGTGGGCCGTCGACGGCCCGCCGCTCAACGCCCGGTACCGGCTGCAGTGGCGGTTCCGCACCGAGCCGGCGGAGCACCTGTCGGCAGCGCTGCCGATGACCGAGCACCTCCGGGCCGCCGGCATCGTCCAGCGCGGCGCGGACGTGCTGCGTCAGCCCGCGCGCTGGTTCGACCTGCCGCGCGAGGAGGCGATCGCGCGCGACGTCGTGCTCCGCCTCTTCCGCGCGCTCGACCGGGTCGGTGGGGTCGGGCTCTCCGCGCCGCAGATCGGCCTGCCGTGGGCGGCCGCGATCGTCCGCCCGCCGGACGCCGACGGCGCGCCGATCGTGCTGCTGAACCCTCGGGTCGTGGGTAGCTCGACGGAGACCGACGAGGCGTACGAGGTCTGCCTGTCCTTCTTCGACCACCGCGGGATGGTCCGCCGGCCGGTGGGGGTGGAGGTCGAGTCCGCCGGGTACGACGGGGCGCGGGCCGTGACCCCGTACGAGGGGGTGCTCGCCCGGCTGGTCGCGCACGAGATCGACCACCTGGAGGGCCGCCTCTACGTCGACCGGATGGCCCCGGGCCTGCCACTTGAACACCGATGAATGCGTGCCCTAGTCTTCGCGCAGTCGACAGGGACGGGGACGGCGATGCTACGGCGGCTGGCGTACGCGGCGGTGGTCCTGGGGCTCGGGTTCGCGGCCGTGGCGGTTCCGCCGGGTGCCGCGGTCGCCGGTGAGCTGCCCATCGAGGTCCGGGTGTACGCGTCGTGCGACGCCTCACCGCGCCCGCGCCGTTGAGTCCCTACACGTCGCCGAAGGCGTCGTACTTGATGCGTACCGGCGGGATCTGCAGTTCCGCGAGGGTACGCATGGTGGCCCGGACCATCGCCGGCGAGCCGGACACGAAGAAGTCGTGTTCCTGCCATGGGCCGTATCGGGCGACGACCTCGGGGATCGTGCCCTGCTCGCCGACGAACGTCGGGTCCTCGCTGCACGCCGGGACGACCGACAGCCACGGGTACCGGGCTGCGAGCCGGTTGAGCTCGGCGAGGTCGTAGAGGTCGTCACGGTCCTTTGCGCCGAAGAACACGTGTACCCAACGGGTTCGGTTGTACCGGGTCAGCTCCTGGACCAGCGCCTTGATCGGCGCCAGCCCGGTGCCGCCGGCGACACAGACAATGTCCCTTGTGGACCTCCGATCCAGAGTCATCGACCCCATCGGCGCAGCCAGCCGGATCATGTCGCCCGGCTTGACGCGGCGCACCAGCGCGCTGGAGACCCAGCCCGCGCCGAGCGCCCGGATGTGGAACTCGAGCGTGCCCTCCTTGTTGGGTGCGTTGGCGAACGAGTACACCCGCCACAGCCGGGGCTGGTACCTGCACTCCATGCTGACGTACTGGCCAGCCTTGAAGTCCAGCGGCTGCAGCGGTTTGCAGGTGAATACCGCGATGTCGCGGCTGCGTCGTTCGTGGGTGAGTACCTCCGCGTGCCAGTAGGGCGGGTTGGTGTCTGCCTCGGCCCCGGCGATCATCTTGCGGGCGATCACGTCGTACGCGTCCCGCCAGGCCTGGTCGTACTCGATCGACCAGGCCTGGCCGGCGAACGTGCGCAGCGACTCCAGCAATGCCGCACCGACGACGTCGTAGTGCTCCGGATGCACGTGGAACTTCCGGTGGTCGCGACCGAGCGAGCGCAGGTACTCGTCGAACCGGTCCGGGTCGTCAAGGGTCTGTACCGCCGTCACGATGGCGCCCAACAGCCGGGCGCGCTGCACGTCCATCTGTACCGGGAAGAGGTCGCGTACCTGCGGGGCGGTCGTGAACACCCGCGCGTAGAAGTAGCCCGCAACCTTGTCCTGCTGCTCCTCGACGAGCGTCCAGCTCTCCTTCAACAGGCGCGACAAGTTACCCATCAGATGGTCCTTTGCCGTTCGTGGAGTGGGGAGGGCAGAGCTGGGTGGAGGCGCATCGGGGGCCGCGCAGCATGCTGACCAGCCTGAACAGGCCCAGTTGATCGATGTCGCACAGACTGTGCGACGTTTTCATGCATGGGGGTCGATCCTGGAGCGCGTGTTGTGCACGGGCGGCTCGGGCGGGAAGCCCTTCATGCGGGAGGCCATCATGACGGACGAGGGGGCGGCGGTCATGGGTACCGTCACTGCCCTGGACTGGCCGGGATCGGCCGGGGAACACCTGCTCCAGCGCCGGCACGGCACCCGGGACCGGGCCGAGCGCTTCTACGGCCAGCAGATGCTGGACTTCCTCAACGTGCGCATGTGCGAGTTCATCGCGCGGCAGGAGATGATGTTCGTCGCCAGCGCCGACAGCCGCGGTGAGTGCGACTGCTCGTTCCGGGCCGGACCGCCCGGGTTCGTGCGCGTCCTCGACCCGCGCCAGGTCGCCTGGCCGGAGTACCGCGGCAACGGCGTGATGGCGAGCCTCGGCAACATCAGCGAGAACCGGAACGTCGGGCTGATGTTCGTCGACTTCTTCCGCGACGTGGTCGGTCTGCACGTCAACGGGCACGCGACGATCGTCGAGCACGACGCGATGGTGGCGGCGTATCCGGACCTGCCGGCCGACCCGGTGCCGGGCCGCCGCCCCGAGCGCTGGGTCACCGTCGGCGTCGAGGAGGCGTACATCCACTGCGCCAAGCACATCCCCCGGCTGCTCAAGCTGCCCCGGGACCGGGCCTGGGGCACCGACGACCGACGCAAGAGCGCCGACTACTTCGCCGCGCGGGGCATGCCGCGGCCCTGGTCCGTCGGCGACGACTGCTCGACCTCCTGACGCGCTGGGCCGGACGCACTGGCCTGACGCACTAGCCTGACGCCGTGGAAGAGCGGCGGCGTGTCCTGCGCGACGAGGTGCTGCTCGTCCTGGGCGTCTCGCTCGGGATGAGCGCGGTCTACTCGGTTGTCACGATCATTGCCCGGCTCACCGCGGAACGGCCGCTGTCGCAGCAGACCGCGACGATGAACACCTCGCGCGCGCCGGGCCGGCCGTGGCTCGACCTCACCCTGCAACTACTCGATGTGCTCTTCGCGATCGTCCCGGCGCTGCTGGCCGTACACCTGCTGCGGCGGGACCCCGGCGAGCCGCCACCCGCGCTCGGGCTGGACCTGCGGCGGCCGGTCTTCGACCTGGCCACGGGCGCCGGGCTGGCCGCGGTGATCGGGATCCCCGGCATCGGCCTCTACCTCGCCGCGCGGGCGATCGGCATCAACACCACGGTGGTACCGGCGAACCTGCCCGACGTCTGGTGGGCGGTACCCGTGCTGGTGCTCGCGGCCGCGCAGAACGCCGTCCTCGAGGAGGTGGTCGTCGTCGGATATCTGATGACCCGGCTGCGCCAGCTCGGCTGGTCGGCGGTCGCCATCGTGGCCGCGAGCGCGATGCTGCGCGGGTCCTACCACCTCTATCAGGGCATCGGAGCATTTATCGGGAACGCACTCATGGGTGTTGTCTTCGCCCTGTTCTTCCTCCGTACCCGCCGGGTCATGCCGCTGATCGTGGCGCACACGTTGCTGGACGTAGTCGCGTTCGTCGGTTACGCGCTGTTCCAGGATCGACTGGACTAAGTGGACGAACTGGGGATTCCGCCGGAGCCGGTTGCCACTTAGGCTGGCCGGCCAGGGTGGGCGATTGCGCCCAACGGGAGGCACGGAGGTTCGCAACCAGTGTCGTCACTTCGTTTGACCGGGCAGAGGCGCCCGGTCACCATTGTGTTCACCGCCGCTGCGGTGACCGCCTTCGCGCTGGTGGGTACCGCCAGCGTGCAGGCACAACCGACACCGGCGGCCGCCGGCAGCTCGGTATACATCGTGCAGATGGCCGGTGATCCGGTTGCCACCTATGTCGGTGGATACGCGGGCATCGGCGCCACCAAGCCGGCAGCCGGCGGGCGGCTCGACGCGCGGTCGAACAACGCCAAGGCGTTGCGCAGCCGCCTGAAGGTCCAGCACGACGACGCCCTGCGCACGTCCGGCGTGGGGGCGGCCAAGAGGGTCTACGACTACTCGGTGACGTTCAACGGCTTCGCCGCCCGGTTGACCGGCGCCGAGGTGTCGAAGCTCAAGGCCACACCCGGCGTCGTGCGGGTCTGGAGGAACGAGGTGCTCGAGGCCGACACATTCACCACCCCCGAGTTCCTCGGTCTGACCGGCGCCAACGGCACGTGGGCCAGGGAGTTCGGCGGCCCGGCCCGGGCGGGCGAGGGCGTGATCGTCGGCGTCGTGGACACCGGCTTCTGGCCGGAGAATCCGAGCTTCGGTGCGCTGCCCGAGCCGCGGCCCGACCAGGGCATCATCAACGCCAAGTGGCAGGGCATCTGCGACGTCGGCACCGAGCAGCCGGTCAGCTGCAACAACAAGGTGATCGGGGCCCGCTGGTACCACGCCGGCAGCCCGCCGCCGGCGGACGAGTTCACCGGTCCGCGTGACTTCAACGGCCACGGCTCACACACCGCGAGCACCGCGGCCGGCAACAACAACGTGCCCGCCACGATCAACGGGCTCGCCGTGGGCAACGTCTCCGGCATGGCGCCGGCCGCGCGGATCGCCGTCTACAAGGCACTGTGGGACGACGGCACCGGCCAGGCCAGCGGTACGACCGACGACCTCGTGGCCGCGATCGAGGACGCGGTGGACGACGGCGTGGACGTGATCAACTACTCGATCTCGGGCTCGCGGCTGTTCATCGTCGACCCGGTCGAGGTTGCGTTCTTCAACGCCGCCGCCGCCGGTGTCTTCGTCTCGACCTCGGCCGGCAACAGCGGCGACACCATCGGCGTGAGCAGCGTTGCGCACAACGCGCCGTGGACCACAACGGTCGCCGCGAGCACCCACGACCGCGGCTCGACCAAGACCGTCACGCTCGGCGACGGCCGGACGTTCAACGGCATGGGCCAGGGGCCCGCCCTGGCGTCCGCCCCGTTCGTGGACTCGGCGAACTCCGGGCTGCCGGTGCCGCCCGGCACCGACCCGGCCGTCTGGGCAACCGAGGTCACACTGTGCTTCCTCGACCGGCTCGACCCGGCCAAGGTCACCGGCAAGATCGTGCTGTGCCAGCGTGGCGTCAACGCCCGGATCGAGAAGAGCCTCGCCGTCCGGGAGGCCGGCGGGGTCGGCATGGTGCTGTACAACCCGAACGTGGCCACCGTCAACGCCGACTTCCACTTCGTACCGTCGATCCACGTCGACAACACGGTGGGTGCGGCGCTCAAGGCGTACATCGCCGGTACCGCCAGCCCGACCGCCTCGCTCTCGGCCGGTGTCCGGATCACCTTGCGGGCGCCGGAGATGGCCTCGTTCTCGTCCTTCGGCCCGGCCCTGGCCGGCGGAGGAGACCTGCTCAAGCCCGACGTCACCGCGCCCGGCGTGGATGTCGTCGCGGCGGTGGCACCGCCGGGGAACAACAACAACAACTGGGACTCCTACCAGGGCACCTCGATGTCCGCGCCGCACATCGCCGGCATCGCCGCCCTGCTGAAGAGCCGGAACCAGAACTGGTCGCCGATGTGGATCAAGTCGGCGATCATGACGACCGCGTCCCAGACGGACAACAGCGGCGCCGCGATCCAGCGGCTGGGCGTCACCGCCACGCCGCTGAACTACGGCAACGGGCACGTCCGGCCGGGCCGCGCGTTCGACCCCGGTCTGGTGTACGACTCCGGCCCGCTGCAGTGGTTCCAGTACGGCTGTGCCACCGGGCAGTTCCAGCTGCTCGGCCTCAACGACGACTGTGTCGCGGTGGGGGCGACCGACCCGAGTGACCTGAACTACGCGTCGATCGCGATCGGGGACCTGCCCGGGACGCAGACGGTCACCCGTACGGTCACCAACATCACCCGCAAGGCTGGGATCTACGACGCGCAGGTGACCGCGCCGCCGGGGATCACGGTCAATGTCTCACCGAGCCGGTTGGTCCTTCTTCCGGGTCGGTCAGCCACCTTCAAGGTGACCTTCACCCGGACCGACGCCGCTCCGGTCGGCCAGTGGGCCTTCGGCTCGCTGGTCTGGAACGACAAGAAGGGTCACGCGGTACACAGCGCGCTGGCGGTGCGGCCGGTGGCCGTCGCCGTGGCGAGCGAGGTGACGCTGACCGGTAACTCGGGCTCGCTGCAACTGCCCGTCAAGACCGGGTACAACGGCACGCTCACGGCGACCGGCAACGGTCTGACCGCGTCGACGGTGACCACGATGACGCTGGTCGGGGAGAACCGGGCGTTCGACCCGGCCTTCCCGGCGACGGGACCGGCCGTCGGCAAGGTCACCGTCACCGTCCCGGCCGGGACCAGGGTGGGCCGGTTCGCCACGTTCGACGGCGACTACCCCGCCGGGACCGACCTTGACCTGTTCGTCTACCCGGCGGGCACGTCGACGTTGGTCGCGTCCAGCGCCGGCGCGACGGCCGAGGAGTCGGTGACGCTCTCCGCGGCCGGGTCGTACGACATCTACGTGGTGCAGTTCGCGCTGCCTCCGGGTTCGACCCAGCTCAACGTCAGGCACCACCACTGGACGCTCACCGGTGGCAACGCCGGCAACCTGACCGTGACCCCGGCGAGCCGGGCGGTCACGATCGGCGGCGCGGCGCCGGTGACGGTCTCCTGGACCGGCCTCGCGACCGGTTCGCGTTACCTCGGGTACGTGGAGTTCGGCAACGGCACCGCGGTGATCGGGCGGACGATCCTCGCCCGCTAGATCGGCTCATGGTGCCCCGGCCCGCTTCGCGCGGGCCGGGGCACCTGCCGTTTCTACGCGTGCCGGTAGTGCTGGACCGCGCGGGCGGCCAGGGCCCGGGTCGCGTCGGCGCCGGCCGTCGCGCCCAGCGCGACCGCCGAGCCCGGGACCAGCCGGGCCAACGCCCGCAGGCCGAGCCAGACCGTCAGGGTCCGCACGAGCGGTGGGCCGGCGCGGCGGAGCGTCTCCGACCTGCCCGGCTGGGTTTGGCTCGGCTTGCCGGCCGCGGCGAGAGCCTCACGGGCGCGCTCGGCGTCGGGCTGTACGCCGGTGAGCACGAGGAGGTCGATGGCGCGCTCGGGAGCGGTCGGGTCGGCGCCGTGGGCGGCGGCGATCCGCAGCACCAGCCTGGCCTGCAGGCCGGCCAGGCCCGCCGCGCCGGCGAGGGGAGCGAGCGGGTTGGCCAGCGCGGACAGCCCGCCGGTCGTGGCGGCCAGTCTCGTGTGTTCGGCGGTCGCCAGCCGGGCCAGCGCGGTGGCGGTCGCCGCGGGGTAGACCAGGCGCATGCGGTCGACCCAGGCACGGGCCTGCGGCCCGTATGCCTCGACGGCGGCCTCCGCGAGCAGTTCCGGGGCGTAGCCGGGGTCGATGCGCAGCCTCGCCCAGAGATCCTCTCGGGTACGGGGCATCGGGGCGCTCTTCGCGGCCGGGGCGCTTGTGGCTGGGGCGCTTGTGGCTGGGGCGCTCGTGGTGGGGCGGGTCTTCTTGGCGGGGGTGCTCTTGGCGGGCGTCGTCTTCTTGGCGGGCGTCGTCTTCTTGGCGGGCGTCGTCTTCTTGGCGGGCGTCGTCTTGGCGGGTTGGACCTTCTTGGCCGGCTTGGCCGGGACCTTCCTGGCTGGGGTCTTGGCTGGTGGGTCGGGGGATGCCTGGTCGGCCGGCGGGGCCTTCTTCCGGGGAGCGGCCTTCTTCGCCGGGGTGGCCTTCTTCGGTCGATCGGCGTCCATGCGGGGTCAGCCTAATCTGGTTTCCGTGATCCTGAAGAGCGAGGCGCGCCATAGCGAGCCATTTGCTACCGGATCACCGCCTCGGGTGGGATGCCGCTTTGCTGCCCGCGCCGGGCGGCCTGTATCCTCGACCGGCGGCGGTCTACGGCCTCGGCCCGACCGCCAGGGAGGCTTCGCCTAGTCCGGTCTATGGCGCCGCACTGCTAATGCGGTTGGGGTCCTCAAGCCCCTCCCGGGTTCGAATCCCGGAGCCTCCGC
>Ga0075418_10000182_pt1 | contig 59906 bp, 49 predicted proteins | sample SoiMetdeltSBSDD2_FD_81776 | JGI IMG/M metagenome (GOLD analysis project Ga0075418, IMG submission 81776) | Bulk soil microbial communities from a Populus tree surrounding site in Tennessee, USA - Soil MetaG P. deltoides SBSDD2 | ecosystem: Environmental > Terrestrial > Soil > Tree plantation...
CTCGCGATCGTGACGACGCGGCCGCTGCGCGCGCAGGCGAGCCACCAGCAGCTGCAATCGCCTTGGACGACGGTGGACCCTCGGGCCGCGGGCACGACGATCGAGCTCGAGCTCGCAGCGGCGCTCGGCGAGGTAACGATCGAGTTCGAAGGCGACTACCGCGTGCGCAACACCGTGATCACGTGGCGGTCCGAGGACGGCCGCGAGGGCCGCGAGCATCTGATGCGCGACGACCGCAGCGGGCCGTTCCGGTTGTTCCTGCCGCCGGGTCGCTACCACCTCACGGCCGGTCCCGGCGGCGGCGAACGCAACGGCGTCTTCCTGCTGCCTTCCGAACGCGACGTCGAAGTCGGCACTGTGCCTCGACAGATCACCTTCCCGGCAATGTTCGGCGGCCGCTTCACGGTCTCTGCGACGGACAGCAGCGGGCTCTACGTCGGCGGCACGTGCCGCGTCGTCGACGCGACCGGAAAAGACGTCACGGACCGGTTCTCGGTGAGGACCGAGAACGGCACGGACACCGGGGCCTGGGGCGAGCTGCTGCCCGGCGGCCCCAACGACTTCACGGCGATCCTGCCGGCTGGCGACTACCTGTTGACGTTCGACTTCCGAGACCACGGCGCGCGCGAACACCGCGTCTCGATCCGGCCGCGCGAAGTCGCCGAGGTGCGCGTTCGCTTGTGACGCGCCGGGGAAGCGGCCCGGATACGCTGCGCGCATGAAGTCCGGCCGTCCACGCATCGCTCTCTGGCTGCTGCTCGGTCCGTCGCTCCAAGCACAGGACGTGCACTACACGCTGGCCATCGTGGACGTGCCCGCGCAGATCGCCGAGGTGACCGCGACGTTCCCGACCGCGAGCACGAAGGAGCTCGAAGTGTTCCTGCCGGTCTGGTCCCCGGGCTTCTACCGCGTCGAGAACTACCACGACCAGGTCCTGACGTTCGCCGCTCGCAGTGACGGCGGCGAGCTCGCCGTCAGCAAACCGAAGGACAATCGCTGGCGCGTTGCGACGGCTGGTGCCGCCGCCGTGACCCTCACCTACTCGCTGTCCTGCAAGCGCGCCTCGGTGACGCACAACCAGATCGCGCAGGCGTTCGCGGTCTTCTGCGGCCCGGCGACGTTCGTCGGCGAGGTCGGCGCACCGGCGCGCGCGCATCACGTCGCCATCAACCTGCCCGAAGGCTGGCAACACAGCGCGACGGCTCTGCCGCTCGAGCCCGGCGGCGCGGTCCACCACTACAAAGCACGCGACTACGACTGGCTGCTCGACTCTCCGATCGTGCTCGGCACGGTCACGACGACCGCGTTCGACGTGTTCGGCGCGCGCCACGAGTGGGCCGCCTTCGGCAGCGACAGCGGTTGGGACACCGGGCTGCTCGTGCAGAACCTGCAGCCGATCACGGCCGAGCTGTGCCGCACGTTCGGCGCCGTGCCGTTCCAGCGCTACGTCTTCCTCGCGGGCTTCCGCAACAGCAACGGCGGCCTCGAGCATCTCGACTCGACGCTGCTGAGCGCCAACAGCCGGCAACGGCCCGACGATGCGCGCTTCCTTTCGTTCGTCGCGCACGAGTACGCACACGCCTTCAACGTGAAGCGGCTGCGCCCCGTCGAGCTCGGACCGTTCGACTACGAGAACCCGCCGAGCACCCCGAGCCTGTGGATCGCCGAGGGACTCACGACGTGGTTCGGCGAGCTGGCGCTCGCGCGAAGCGGCGTGATCACGGCTCCGACGTGGCTCGGGCTCGTGTCGGACCACGTGCGCAGTCTGCAGCACACCGCGGGACGCAAGCTACAGACGCTCGCCGACGCGTCGCTGTCGGTGTGGAAGGGCTCGATGTCGGGCACGGGCGGCGACCCGCGCAAGACGATCAGCTACTACGTGAAGGGCCCCGTCGTCGGCTTCGTGCTCGAAGCGCGCCTGCGCGCCGCGACCGAGGGCCGGCACGGCCTCGACGAGGTCATGCGGGCTGCGTATGCGCGCTACTCGGGCGCGAGCGGGTTCACCGCGGAGCAGTTCGAAGCGATCGCCGCCGAGGTCGCCGGCGCGGCGCAGACGGCGTTCTTCGATCAGGTGCTGCGTTCCACCGCCGAGATCGACTACCAGGAGGCGCTGGCCTGGTTCGGGTTGCGTTTCGCCGAGGTTGCGGACGGAGCTCCGCGCCAGGAACACTGGCGGCTCGAGGCACTGTCGGAGGCGACCGCGTTGCAGAAGGAGCATCTGCAGGCGCTGCTCGCACCGACCCCAGCGCCGGCCGCATGGGGCAGCGCGTCGCGTGGGTCCTCATCCGATCGCTAGTCGGCGAGCCGATCCCAGCTCGGACTTCACGACGGGCCTTGCGTTGCTGCGGCGAAGCCTCCTATCGTCAGATCGCCATGACCCGGGCGCGTGCGTTGCAAGCACTGCTGGCAACACTGCTGTTGCTGCTACAGGCCTTCGCGCCAGGCGTCCACCGCGTGCAGCACGCGCTTTCTGATCCGAGTGATTGCGCGGCCTGCTGCTGCGGCCGGCAGCATCACGACACCAACGCAAACGCGCGCCGGATTCCAGTCGTGCGGCCGGAGGTGGCGCCTGCCGAACGGTGCTGCCTCTGCGACCTGTTGGCCACACCGCTGCCGATGCGGCCGGCGCCAGCGGTCGCGGTGCCGTCGCTGCCCTGGCCTCTGTGTGCCGTCGTGCGTCCGCCGGTGGCGGCGGTACCCTCCGTGGCCTCGTTCGATCTCTACCGCGTGCGTGCGCCGCCGCGAACCCTCCTGGTGTGAGTTGACGGTTCCGTTCGACGGCACGCGGCGCCACAGCGCCCGTGCTGCCGGCATTCCGAGCTGCCCTCGGCAGCGTCACCAGGAGAACTCCGATGCTACTTCGTGTCTCTGCGGCGGTGCTCGGCATCGCCGCCTGCGTGAGCCTTCTTCCGGCTCGAGGCGGTGCCGCACCGGCACCGCAAGATCCACCTCCACCGTCGGACGCGCGCCGTGCCGCGCTCGAACGCGCGGCGAGGGATCTGACCAACGCGGGCACCGCTTCGCCAGGCCTCGGTCAACAGCAGGGGCCGGTGCGGCTGGTCGACCTCTCGCTCGACGTGATGGGCGCGGTCGGCAGCTCGACCGAGCGCGACAGGGTACTCGGCGACCTGCAGGGCGGCGGCCACGATCCGCGCAAGCGCGGCTTCACGCTTCAACAAGCTGAGCTGTCTCTGGCCGCGGCGGTCGATCCGTACTTCACCGCGCAGGCGTTCTTGGTCACCCAGCTCGACCCGATCGAAGGCGAAACGGTCGTGGAGCTCGAGGAGGCCTACGCGACGACGCAGCAGCTGCCCGCCGACCTGCAGCTCAAGGTCGGCCACTACCTCACCGAGTTCGGCCGCATGAACCAGGTACACCCGCACGCCTGGGACTGGGTCGACCAGCCGGTGATCATCACGCGCGTACTCGGGCCCGACGGCATGCGCGCGCCCGGTGCGCGCGTGTCCTGGCTCGTGCCCGGGGAGCAATATGCAGAGTTGTTCCTTTCGGTGCAGAACGCGAACGGCGAAGGAATGGCCAGCTTCCTCGCGAACGACGAGTTCTACGGCGAGCGGCCCATCGGCGGGCGCTTCTTCACCGAGCGCGAGGTGCGGTCGTTCGCCGACGTCGTGTACTCGGCGCGTGCAGTCGCCGAGTTGCCTCTCGCGGACACCGCGACGCTGCTGGTCGGAATCTCCGGAGCTCTGGGCCCCAACGCGACGGGCGGCGACGCCGACACCCTGATCTACGGCGTCGACTTCGCGCTGCGTGTACGGTCTACGGATGCCCGTGACCGTTGGCCCGAGTGGCGTCTGCAAGGCGAGTACGTCGCGCGTGTGTTCGACGCTGCCGATCAGGTCGACGATGCGGATCCGTTGAACCCCGTGGCGCTGCCGCGCGACACGCTGCGCGACCACGGTGGTTACCTGCAAGGTCTGTGTGGCTTCGCGCAGTACTGGTCAGCCGGCCTGCGCGTCGACTACGCCACTGGTGCAGGCTCGAGCTACGACGCGGCGACCCAGACGTTCGACCGCGACAGCGACATGTTCCGCGCCGATCGCCTGCGGCTCTCGCCGCTGCTCGTGTATCAGCCGAGCGAGTTCTCGCGTCTGCGCCTGCAATACAACTACGACGACACCGACGCGCTGGCGGACCCGGTCCACTCGGTGTGGCTCAGCTTCGAAGTCCTGATCGGTACCCATCCAGCCCATCGCTTCTGAGGACCACCAATGCGCTCACTCGATTCTCCAGTACTCCTGCTGCTCGCGGCTCTGTGCTCCGCTCTGCAGCCACCAGCGCAGCAGTTGCGGGTCTGTGCTACGACCACGGACCTCGGTGCCCTGTGCGCTGCAGTAGGCGGCAACGAGGTGCAGGTCACTACTTTCGTGCGCCCTGCTGAGGACCCGCACTCGTTGGAGGCGCGCCCGAGCCTCCTGAAGGCACTCAACAAGGCCGACGTGCTCGTGTTGGTCGGGCGCGAGTTGGAAATCGGATGGTTGCCGGTCCTGCTCTCCAACGCTCGCAACGGTGCCGTGCTCGCTGGTCAGCCCGGCTACGTCGACTGCAGCACCGCGGTCCGCGCGCTCGGTGTACCGACAGGTCCTGTGGATCGTTCCCAAGGCGACGTGCACGCTGCCGGCAACCCGCACTACCTGACCGACCCGCTGTGCGGATTGCAGGTCGCCGCTCTGGTGACCGAGCGCTTGACGCAATTGCGGCCGGCGGCCCAGGCGACATTCGCCCGCAACCTGCAGGAGCTGCGCAAGCGACTGGCTGTAGCGATGGTGGGCGAGAACCTCGCTGCGCGCTACGACGACGATGCGGAGCGCCTGGCACTCCTGTTCGGCGCTGGCAAGCTTGCGACGCTTCTGCGCGAGCAGGGCGATCTCGCAGATCTCGGAGGCTGGTTCGGCGCGCTCTTGCCGCATCGAGGCGCTCCGCTCGTGGTCGATCACGATCTGTGGCCGTACTTCGCCGAGCGCTTCGGCCTCACGGTCGTGGCGCAATTGGAACCTCGTCCGGGCGTTGCGCCGACGACCGCTCATCTCGAGAAGGTGATTGCGCGCATGCGCAGCGACCGGGTTCGCGTGATTGCGACCGCTTCGTACTTCCCGCCGCGCCACGCCGAGTTCGTGCGGCAGGCCACCGGTGCACAGGTGGCAGTGCTGGCCCACCAGCCCGGTGCCTTGCCGGGAACCGACGACTACTGCGCCTTCGTCGACCACAATGTTCGAGCGCTGGTGGCGGTGTTGGCGGAGACCCCGCGGTGAGCGCGGCTCCGCTCGTGGCAGCCACCGACCTGGACGTCGGGCGTTCCACACCGCTGATCCGCGGTGTGGAGCTGGCCCTGTATCCGGGCGAGTGCTGGTTCCTTCTCGGCCGGAACGGTTCGGGCAAGAGCACTCTGATCGCGACGCTGCTCGGCCTGCTGCCGCCGTTGCGCGGTGGCTTCTCCATGGCCGAGGCGGTGAGCAACCGCAGTGGGCTTGGCTTCGTGCCGCAAGAGACTGGTGTCGGGCACAGCCTGCCGATCACAGCGGCCGAGTACGTGTGGATGGGTCTCGGCGGAACGGAGCGTGCTCAGGCGCGAGCGAGTGTGCAGGCCGCGCTTGCGGGCATGGGTGTCGCGGACCTCGCGCACCGCGACGTGAGCTCGCTGAGCTTCGGCCAGCGCCGACGAGTCATGGTTGCTCGGGCACTCGTACGCATGCCGGTGCTGCTCGTGCTCGACGAGCCGGCGGCCAATCTCGACCCGGACGGCAGCCACCGCCTGGCGGCCGACCTCGAGGTGCTACGACGCGCGCGCGATCTGTGCATCCTGCACGCGAGCCACGACCTGGAGTTGGCGCGCACATTCGCGACTCACGTGGCGCTCGTGCACGACGGGGTGCTGACAACGCAGCCGGCGGCGACAGCTTTCGCGGGCACGCTGCTGCGCGAGACGCTCGGGGGTGGCCGCTGATGGAGGACTTCCTGCTGGCCTGGTCGCTGTTCCGCGACACCTGGCTGACGGCGCTGATGTTGGCAGCGTTGCTGCCGTTCTGCGGCGTCGTGTTGCTGCTGCGTCGACAGGTGTTCCTCGGCGCCGCGGTCGGCCAGGCCGCCAGCCTCGGCATCGCGTTGACGCTCTGGCTCGGCCTCGGTGAAGGTCACGCCGATCATGGCAGTTCGACACCGGCACTCGCGGCCGGGTTGCTGGCTGCGATGATCACGGCGGTGCTGGCGCTTCGCTCGTTGTCGGGCGGCGGCTCGGACCTCGAGGCGCGCTCGGCGTTGGTCTTCCTGCTCGGCGGCAGCGGTGCGATGGTGCTGCTCGCCGATGCCCCGCATGGCATGCAGGAACTGCAGCGTTTGCTGCTGTCGTCGTTGCTCGGCGCATCGATTCGCGAAGTCCTGATCGCCGCAGCCCTGCTCGTCGCGACAGCGGCCATCGCCGTGGCGCGGTCCCGCCGCATTCTGTTGTGGGCAACCGACCCAGCCACTTCCGCCGCCCTCGGCGTCCCTGTGCTGCGCTACGACGTCTTGGTCGGCGCCTGGCTCGGCGGTTGCTTGGGCTTTGCCATCCACACCGCCGGCCTGCCGTTCGCGTTCGGCGCCGCGGTGTTGCCAGTGCTGCTCGCGCGAGAGCTGTGCGGATCCCTGCACGCCGTGATTCTCGCGGCACCGGTCATCGGCGTCATCAGCGCTGCGGTGGGTCTCGTCGCCGCACACACGGCCGACCGACCTCCGGGTCAGGCCGCTGTGCTCGTCGCGGCGCTGGGACTCGCGATCGTCAGGCTCTTTCATCTGCTGCGCGGCACCGGCTAGCGAGCCTACGCCAACCTCACGCCCGGCCGCGACGCGCCGGCGCCTCCACCACCGGCGGCGCCGAGCGTCAGATCTGAACGGACTTCCAGCGGCCCTTGCGGAACATCCAGAGTGCTATGACGGCAAAGCACGACTCCGCGATCGGGATCGACCAGAAGACGCCGATCGGGCCGCAGCCGAACTCGAAGGCCAGCAGATACGCGAGCGACAACTCGAGCACCCAGAAGCACCAGAACGTGAGCCACGTCGGCGTCGCGGTGTCGCCGGCACCGTTGAAGGCCTGCATGCCCACCATGCCCCAGGAGTAGAACACGTAGCCCGCCGCGAGGATCCGCAGCGTGTCGACCGCGTGGCCCATGACCGTGGGGTCGGTCACGAAGAAGCTCATGATCTGCACGGGCCAGAGCTCCATGACGAGCGTGACGAACGCGAGGAACGCCATGTCGTAGAGGCCCGTGAGCCAGACGGACCGTTCGGCGCGGTCGGGTTGCTTGGCGCCGAGGTTCTGGCCGACGAGCGTCGCCGCCGCGTTGCTGAGGCCCCACGCGGGCAGCAGCGCGAACAAGAGGATGCGCATCCCGACCGTGTAACCCGCGGTCGCGGCTTCGCCGAACGCGGCGACCATGCGCATCAGCAGCACCCAGCTCGTCGTGCCGATCAGGAACTGGCCGATCGTGCCGAACGAGAGGCGCACGAGCTGCCACATCGGGCCTGCATCGAAGCGCACGAGGCGTTGCAGCCGCACGCGGCTGTTGCCGCGCCGCAACAGCCAGAACTGGTAGAGCACGGCGACGGCGCGGCCCGAACACGTCGCGACCGCGGCACCCGTGACGCCGAGCTGCGGGAACGGCCCGAGCCCGAAGATCAGGCACGGGTCGAGCACGAGGTTGATGCAGTTCGCGACCGCGAGCGTCTTCAGCGCGAGGATCGGATCGCCAGCCCCGCGGAAGATCGCGTTCTGCAGGAAGAGCAGAATGACGATCACGTTCGCGCCGAGCATGAGCCGCGCGTAGTCCGTGCCGACCGCGACGATGTGCTCGTTGCCGCCGGTCATGAGCGACAGCAGTTCGGGCGCCCACACGATGGCAGGCAGGCCCAGAACCGCGCCGACGGCAAGACCGAGCCCGATGGCCTGCCCACCCGCGACCGCTGCACCCTCGGGGTCCTTCTCGCCGACGCGGCGCGCGACGAGCGCCGTGACCGCCATGCCGAGGCCGAAGGCGATCGCGTAGACGATCGACAACATCGCCTCCGTGCTGCCGATGGTCGCCGCCGCGGCACCATGGGTCGGCGTGGCGCCGAACCAACCGTCGTCGATGCGGTTGACCCACCAGATGTCGACGAGCGCGAACAGCGACTCGAGCCCCATCTCGAGCACCATGGGCACGGCGAGCAGCAGGATGGCCAGGTGCAGCGAGCCCTTGGTGTAGTCGTGGTGTTCGCCGCGCAGGCTGGCTTTCACGTGACGCCAGAGCGAACGCACGGTCGCGCGTTCGTTCGTGACTGCTTCCGTAGTGCGGTCGAGGTCGAGACTCACGGTTTTGCGGGGCGGACGATCGCGGACTCACCCCACCCAGGGAAGCGGAAACCGCGAGGGCAGGCGGAATAGCGGCATGCCACGGGCGTCGCGAGCTCAGGTTCTTGCCCGAGGCAACCGCAAACTCGGCGAAGACGCGAAGAGTTGTTATCCTTGCCGCCGCCATGTTGCGCGTTCCCGTCCTGCTCGGCCTGCTCTCCTGCCTTGCCGGCGACCCGACCCCGATCAGCTTCTCCGTGCTCGCCGGGTTCACCTACACCGAGGGCATGACGCTGCCCAAGGAAGTCACGGCCGTCGACGAGAAGGTCGTCACGATCCGCGGCTTCATGCAGCGCGAGGTCCCGGGCAGCGGACCCGTGAACCAGTTCCTGCTCGTCAACGAAGCGTGCGGTTGCAACGGCACACCGAAGCTGAACGAGATCGTGTTCTGCACGCTGCCCGACGGAGTCACGATGGACATCCTGCCCGGCGTCGTGACCGCGACCGGCAAGTTCTACGTCGGAGAAGAGAAGGAAGACGGCGTCGTCATCATGCTCTACCAGATGGACGCCGACACGGTGAAGTGACGGGCGTGAAGCACCTGCGCATCCTTCTGCTCGTGGCGATTGCATCGCCGCTGCTCGCGTTCTGGTCGAGCTGGCAGGACCCCGCCGATTGGGCCAAGGACGTCGAGCGCGCCTGCACGTCGCCGCGCTACGGCCTGCGGCTCGCGGCGGCGCGCAAGGTCGCGACGGGCGGCGCGGCCGCGGTTCCGGCCATCCGTGAGTTCATGCAGAAGAACGGGCCCAACGCGGTGCCCGCAGCGCTCGTCGAAGCGATCGCCGACCAGACGACGCTCGAAGCTGTCGTGCTCGAGCTGCTGATCGAGTGGGCTCAGAACCCCGATTTCTACTGGCGCGCCCAGGCGATGCGCGGGATCGCGCAACGTGCCCCGAAGCTACCCGGCTTCGCGCCCGAGCTGCGCGCGATCTTCGCGCGCTATCACGACGATCCGGCGTGGCTGATGCGCACGCACGCGCGCTTCGGTTCCATGGTGCTCGACGGCGCGGCCGCGGCGCCCGGTGCCCCCGAGACCGATCCACGAGCGGTCGTCAAGCTGGCGACGTTGCTGCTCGCGCAGGGCAGGGTGCCGCCGCTGCAACCGCTGTTCGAAGCTCTGGCCGACGAACGCACGTTCCTCGGCGATCCGTGGGGGCAGCGCAACGCCCAGCAGGCGCATCAGGCCCTCAAGAACTGGCTCGGCGAGGCACACCCGCTGCCCGAAGGCGGTTCCTTCGCCGACAAGGAGACCGCGATCCAACAGCTGCTCGCCGCCGCGAGCGCGAAGTCGGGCCAGGCATTGCGGATTCCGGCGCCCGCCGTCGACCCGCAGGGCCCGTTCGCGGGCGGCATCGAGATCCTGTCGTGCAAACACGGCGACCTGTTCGTGCGATGGACCGAGGATGGTGTCGTGCATGCGGGCCTCGATGCGGCCGCCAGCGTGCGCCTGCCCGCCGACGTCTGGGCCAGGTTGTCGCAGCAGCGCGCGCAGCAGAGTCTCGACGGGAGCCTCGGCGTCGTCGTTTGCGACGCCATGCGCCTCTCGTGGGTCCAACCGAAGGTGCACGTCAAGGTGGCGCCATCCAGCCTGCCGGCCGCGACTGCAAACTGGCTACTGGATCTGGCGCAGGCGCTCGATATAGCGGGACAGCCCCGACTGGCCGCGGCGTTGAGCACCGGGCTCAAGCAGTTCGCCGCGCCCTGACCAGGGAACATCCTCCATGTGTGGCATCCTCGCCGTCCTGCGTCGCAAGAGCCGCCGCCAGCCCCCGACACCCGAACGACTGCTTTCGCTGCTCGGCGACGCGGAGCGCTCGCTCGGCCGCGGTGTCGATGGCGGCGTCGATGCCGACTCGCTCGCTGATTGTGCCGTGGCACTGGTCGGCCTCGACCAGGAGCTCAAAGGCGTGCCCGGCCTGTGGAGCCTGCTGCAGCACGGCGGAATCGCGCGCGACCTGCGCGACCGCCTGCAGGTCCTGCAAGCCAGCGTGGCCGCTTTCGAACGCACGCTCGACAAGACGGCCATCGCCGATGCGCCCGACGACGGCGTCGAACTGACGAACCAGGCGCTCGTGCGTCTCAAGGATGCGCTGTGGGCCGTGCTGCGCGATCGCCTGCCGCACGCCGCGGCCGTGCTCGATCTCGGCAACGGCGACATCCCGCACGAGGCGGCCGCCGCCGCGTTCTCGAGCCTGCAGACCACGCTGTCGGCCCTCGACCGCCTCGAAGTACGCGGCCGCGACTCGGCCGGCGTCTCGGTGATCGTGAGCGGCATCGATGCGGACGGCCCGGCGTTGCGCGCGTTGCGCACGGGCCGCGACGCGGATCCGCTGTTCCAGGACAGCTCCGTGCGTCTCGCCGATGGCTGCCTGAACTTCGTCTACAAGCACGCCGCGGAGATCGGCGAGCTCGGCGACAACGTTCGCAGGCTGCGCGCGAGCATCCGCGCCGACAAGCTGCTGCAGAAAGCACTGCGCGAAGCAAATGCCGAAGCGCTCCTGCTCGGCCATACGCGCTGGGCCAGCGTCGGCATCATCAGCGAACCGAACGCCCATCCGCTGAACCAGGAAGAGGTCGGCGCGGGAGCAGGACCTTACGTGATCGGCGCGTTGAACGGCGACGTCGACAACCACCGCGAGCTGATCCTGCGCCACGGGCTGAAGATCAACGACCCGATCACGACCGACGCGAAGGTGATCCCGATCCTCGTGTCCCGCCTGATGAGCTCGGGCCATGCACTCCGCGAGGCGTTCCGGCGCACCGTCGCGAGCTTCGAGGGCTCGGTCGCGATCGCGGCTGCGACGACGCGCACCCCGCACCAGCTCGCGCTCGCGCTGCGCGGTTCGGGCCAGGCGCTCTACGTCGGCCTCTGCGAGGATGCGTTCGTCGTCGCGAGCGAACCATACGGCGTCATCGAAGAGTGCGAGCGCTACGTGCGTATGGACGGCGAGACGCCGTCCGATCCGAAGGACGGCTCGTCCTCGCGCGGGCAGGTCCTGCTGCTCGACGGCTCCGAGGCCGGCGAGCTTGCCGGCATCGTGCGTCGTGCCTACGACGGCACACCGCTGCCGCTCTCGGCAAGGGACCTCGCGCGCGCCTCGGTCACGACGCGCGATCTCGACCGCGGCGACTTCCGTCACTTCCTGCTCAAGGAGATCAGCGAAGCGCCTGACTCGCTGCAGAAGACGCTGCGCGGCCGCCTCGTGCGCCACGACTCCCACCTGCGCGTCTCGTTGCCGCCGGCCTCGCTGCCGGGCTCGGCCATCGAGGCGCTGCGCACCAGCCGCACGAAGCGCATCCTCGTGATCGGCCAAGGCACGGCCGCGGTCGCGGGCCAGGCCGTCGCCGCGGCGATCGCCGACGCGCTCGCGCGCACCGGCATCGCGGTGTTGGCGATGCCGGCCACCGAACTGTCGGGCTTCCTGCTCACCGACGACATGCGCGACACGCTGATCGTCGCGATCTCGCAGTCCGGCACGACCACCGACACGAACCGCACGGTCGACCTCGTGCGCAGCCGCGGTTCCATCGTGCTCGCGATCGTGAACCGCCGCGGCAGCGATCTCACGGACAAGGCCGACGGCGTGATCTACACGAGCGACGGCCGCGACGTCGAGATGAGCGTCGCGAGCACGAAGGCGTTCTACGCGCAGTGCGCGGCAGGCCACCTGCTGGCCCATGCGCTCGCGCGCGCCGCGGGCTGCGCCGACGACGTTGCCGAGCATCAACTGCTCACGGCCTTGCTCGATCTGCCGCGCGCGATGCGGCTCGTGCTGCAGCAGGGCGAGGCCATCGAGACGATCGCGCGCCGCTTCGCGCCGCAGCGGCGTTCGTGGGCGCTCGTTGGCAACGGCCGGAACCGCATCGCCGCGGCCGAGGTCCGCATCAAGCTCAGCGAGCTCTGCTACCGGTCGATCGCCTGCGACTCGACCGAGGACAAGAAGCACATCGACCTCTCGTCCGAACCGATGATCCTCGTCTGCGCCGCCGGCCTCGCGGGCTCGACGGCCGACGACGTCGCCAAGGAGGTGGCGATCTACAAGGCCCACAAGGCCTGCCCGATCGTCGTCGCCACCGCCGGAGAGACGCGCTTTGTCGCGGCCGCTGCGACGATCCGCGTGCCGCCCGTGCATCCGGCCCTCGGCTACGTGATGTCGACGATGGCCGGCCATCTGTTCGGCTACCGCTCGGCACTCGCGATCGACGAACTCGCGATGCCGCTGCGGCGCATGCGCGGCGCGATCGAGGAGGAGTTCGCCGAGGGCATCGCGACCGCGGACGTCTTCGGCCGCCTCCGGCCGCTGTTGCAGCCGCATTGGCAGCTCTTCCGCGACGACCTGCGGGCGGGCCGCTACGACGGCACGCTCGAAGCGCGCACGGCGGCACACCTCGTGTCGCTCTGCAACTACGTGCTGGGGCTCATGCCGCTCGACGCGTTCGCGGTCGAGTTCGGCGACCCGGGCACGCCCGGCGTCGTCGTGGATCGGCTCACCGAAGTCCTCACGCAGGGCATCGACCAGCTCACGCGACCCGTCGACGCGATCAAACACCAGGCCAAGACCGTCACGGTCGGCATCTCGCGCGCCGACGAAGCGTTGCTGATGGCGCCGCTCGTGCGCGCGCTCATCGCCGCCGGCAGCAGCCGCGACCTGATCGGCTACCGCGATCTGCGCACGCTGGCCGCGCTCGATCGCGCCGTGGCAGCCGTGCTCGGCAGCACGCGCTACCGCATCGACGGCGACATCGAGGGCGGCAACGCGCAGATCCACGTGCTCGAACAGCGCGGCATCTCGACGGACCTGCGTTCGCGCACGAGTGCGAACCCTGCCCTGCGCGGCACCAAGCACCTCGTCGCGATGGAGAAGCAGTGTCTCGTCGCGAAGGGCCGCAGCGACGAACGCACGGTCATCCTTGTGCCCGAGATCGACCAGAACCACACGGTCGGCATCATGCTGCTGCACGTGCGCTTCCACGCCCTCCTCGATGCCGCGACATTGCGCGTGGTGCTCGGCGGGTATCGCAACCGGTATGCGGCGTTGGCGGACGCCGTGACCGAGACCGAGCCTACGTTCGACGAGGGTCTGCTCGCTTCGATGCCGGTCGTCGATCTGTTGTGCGATCCGATCTACTCGCTCGCGGATCGCTGGCGGCAGGGCACGCTGCACCGCGCGTAGTCGCGGCATGCTGCGTGTTGCGTAAGCGACTCGGTCTCGGGCTGGAGATGGGCTGACGGGTGAACTACGCGGAGGATGTGGATGGGGTGCAGGCGGAGAAATGGCGGTGCGATTGTGGGCACCCGTGGGTTGGGCGGCTGAGTGCCATCCGCGCTACCCTTCACACTCCATGTTCCAATCCCTAGCATCGCCTGCGATGCCTACGGTTCTTCGCATCGGCTCCGCGAGGTTCTTCTTCTACAGCAACGAAGAACTGAGCCCGCGCACATCCACATCGAGCAAGCCGGGGCGCTGGCCAAGTTCTGGCTGGATCCAGTAGCCTTGGCCGCGTCGAGTCGCTTCAGCGGGCACGAGCTCCGCCGGCTCGAGAAGCAAGTGTTGGACAACCGCGAGCAGTTCTTGGAGGCTTGGCGTGACTACTTCGGGGCCTAGCGTCGACCCGCGAGCCGTTCGCGTGTCAGTTGGCGAAGACGAGTTGTCGGTGGATCTCGCCGACGGCCGTCGCTTGAGCGTGCCACTCGCGTGGTTCCCCCGGCTGCTGCACGCGGATGCGGCCCAGCGTCGAAACTGGCGGCTACTGGGTGATGGTCACGGCATCAGCTGGCCCGACATCGACGAGGACTTGAGCGTCGATGGCCTGCTCCGGGGCTCAATGGCCCCCGGCGCATCCAGGCGAGCGGTCTGACTCGCCGCCGCCTGTGAGCGGCGCCCGCGCCTGGCCTCCTGGGCGAGGTAGGCGTCGCGTCGCTTGCTCGGTGCCACGGAAACACGGTCGTCAGCGGCTGCCGACCGTGAATCTAAGGCCGTTCGACATCGCTGTGATGAACCCAGGTGCACCGAAGGGTTGGAAGAAGTTCAGGCTCAGGGTCTGAGCGAACAACTGGCGGCCGTACAGAGCCGTGTCGTTCGGGATCGACACCTGTCCGGCTGGATTGCCCGAGATGCCCGTGAGCAGAACAAGATCGGCGCGCAGCGTGCAGCTCGGCGCGCCGAGAATGCCCAGGGGCGCGGCAGGGTCGGTCAGACCAAGGACCATGAACGGGAACGACGGGAAGACCGGCGGTAGTTGGTTGGCGTCGACCTCGAGGGTCGTGCCAATCCATGGGCCAGTGCCAACTCGACGGCTAAGGACGGGTGTCAGGCCGGCTGCCGGGTTGCATCCAGGCCCGGTGACGTCGACGCGAGGCGGGCCCGCGGGAGTGTAGGTCCACGTCTCCCCGGAGACGGTGCCGTTGATGAACCAGCCACCGAACGAGACCATGGTCTGAGTCGTCGGATGGAACGCAATCGCGACGTACCCTCTGCCCGTTGGTTGGGCTGCAGAAGTGACGGTCGAATGGAGCCAGCTCGTACCGTTCCATTCGTGGACTTCGTTCAGCATGGCTGTCGCCGGAGACAGCAGCGGATTGCTCCCGCCAAACATGACGAGTCGCTGCTTGTTCTCATCCCACGCCATCGCTTGGACCCAGAGCGGATGATTCAGGCTCGCCACCTGGCTCCACGTGGTTCCATTCCAGGTCCAGGTTTCCGGCGAATGCGTGGGCCCCAGTGTTGGGTTGCCACCTTGCAGGACCGTGCGGTTCTGGACGGGATCGTATGCCATGGCGTGGCCATAGCGCGTCGGTCCCGTCGCGACGAACGACCACGTCATCGACGTCGGGTCCCACTCCCACGTGTCGTTTCTTGGATTGTACGGCGCAGCCAGGTCCGCTCCTCCGTGTAGGACAACACGATCTCGGCCCACGTCGTAGGCCAGAGCATAATCGGCTCGCGGAGCTGGGTTCCCAGTTGCGGGAGTGAGGAGAGACCATCCACTTCCATTCCAGCTCCAGGCCTCGAGCCCTGTGGCCGTTGGCTTGACCATCAGAACGATGTTGAGTGAGGACACGTTGACCGCAATTCCGGTGGAAGCGCCCGGCTGTGAAGCACCCAAGATCTGAGACCATGTGGTGCCATTCCATCTCCAGAAGTCTGTCAGCTGCGGCGTGGGCGAGCCATCTTGATATCCACCGTAGATGAGCACGTCGCGGGTGAGCGGATCAATGGCAGTGACGTGTTGCCGTCGGGCGGGAGGGCTGGTGGCGGTAGTCGCGTTTGTCCATTGCACGGTCTGGGCAGAACCGAGGCTCGTGAACACCACGACACCAAGGGCAGCAAGCGCTCGCCCGGTGCCGACCAACGAGTCGACCAGCCAAGCGCGGAGACCCCGTCGCGCCGGTCCGACGCTCGTTGCCGTCGCGAGAGCCATCGCGGTCAGATGCCGGATCAGGCGAACCTGGTCGCGGAGTGAGTCGGGTCGAAAGTGCTCCATCTGCGTGATCTCCATGAGTTGGTCGAGGCCCCCAATGGCCTCCTGGAGAACTGAAGAGGAAGCAGTCTCTTCCAACGTTCCCCTTTCCGGCCCCACGGCCAACCCACCAACGCGCGCGGCCTTCGTCAGCCTCTGCAGCTTGCCTGGCGGCTCGAACCCCTGCAGGAAGCGGTCGAACTCGGCGACCCTGCTTACCCACGGCCGCTCGCCCCACCAACGGGCGGCCGCAATCGCCAGCGCACATCGATCCTCGTGGCTTCCCATTTCGACCAGGTCGAGCATCACGTCGACCAACCGACCGCGGTCGCCGATTCGCTCCAACAGCACTGCGTAATGCTTGCGCGCCGTCTTTCCGCGATGGTGCGCGAGGAGCCATTCGTACAGCTCACGCGCCTCACCGGTTCGCCCCTGGGCTGCGCGCAGGTCGGCGCGCACGCGCTTGTGCGTGCTGAACGGGTCCTTTCGATCCAAGCGTTCGGCGCGGTCGAGTTCGCTCTCGGCAAACGCGTGATCGCCGCCACGGACCGCACAATCCGCCAAGGCGACGGCCAGGAAACCGGCGTCGGGCCACGTCTGTGCTGCGCGCGCCAGCCGCATCGCGGCCCTCGTGAAGTCGCCCCGTTGCAAATGCATCTGGCCAGCGGCCGCGTCGATGAACGTGTCGCCGGACATCTCCAGGCGACTCCACGCCGCGTGGCACTCGTTGGCACGACCGGTGAGGAACGCCAGCAGACCCAACGCTCGCCGATCCTCGCCCGACGCCGCCTCGATCTCTGCTAGGGGCACGTCGCGACCTTCGTGCCACGCCCTGGCTGCGGCACAGGTAAGCGTCGCCACCGACAACGACTTGCCAGGCACCGGGGCCCGCTTCTGCAGCATCGCCTGCGCCATTGCGACCACGTCGCGCTCCGCGGCGACGTCTTCACGGCCATCATCCAACTCCAGCGCAGCCGCGTAGGCCTCGAGCGCTTGCTGTCCGAACGTTTCGAATGCCGAGGGGCGCTGCGGGCCGCGCCCCTCCTTGGCCAGCTCGACTCGCTCCTCATGCGTCGGTTCGAGCAAGGCAAAGCGTGCCCCCTGCAGCCTCCGCCCGAACCGCTCTGGAAGCGTCGCGAGACTCCACAACCACGCACCGACGGCAACCGACGCCGTGAGGACCACCAGCGCAGACAGCACGATCGCGACGACCATGCGCCGATTGCGTCGCACGAGCCGTACGGCGCGCGCCAGGATCCCGAGGGGCCGCGCTCGGACGGGCCGAAGCGCGAGCAGGTTCTCGAGGTCGTCCGCGACCTCATCGGCTGACTCGTAACGGTCCTTCACCTCGGGCTCGACGCACTTCGCGACGATCGTCTCGAGGTCCCTCGGCAGCCCCAGAGTCACCAGCGACCTCCGCCGCCGCGACTCGATGTTGGCGAGCAATGCCAACGGCGTGCGGCCTGCAAACGGCGCCTGCCCCACAAGCGCGCAGTGCAGTGTCGCGCCGAGCGCAAACACGTCGGCTGCCGGGCCGACATCGGCGTTGGCACGCAGCTGCTCCGGCGCGGCGAACGCCGGCGTGCCGACGACCTGCCCCGTGCGCGTCAGCCCGACGTTTTCCGCGCGCACCAACCCGAAGTCGGCGAGCAAGGGGGTGCCGTCGGCGCGCAACAGCACGTTGCTCGGCTTCACGTCCCGGTGCACGAGCCCGTGCCGATGCACCTCGGCGAGCGCCCGCGCCATCGCTACACCTATCCGACAGAACCACGGTACCGCGGGGGCCGGAAGCCGCGCACTGCCCTCGCCGCCGAAATGCACGACCGGCATTGGACCGCGGCGCGGCCAGCTCGCCAGCTCCTCGAGCAGCGATGCCAAGGAACGTCCGTCGACCCATTCCATCGCGTAGGCAACGAAATCCGCGGCCTCGACGACGCCGTGGATCGTCACAACGTGGTCGTGGCGGATGCGACCGAGCCCGCGGACTTCGGCCAGGAAGCGTGCGCGTGACCGCGCATCCGCCCCCAACGCCTCTGGCAGGACTTTTAGCGCGATGACGCGGTCGACACCGTGTTGTCGTGCCCGGTAGACGACCCCCATGCCACCGCGCCCTGCCTCTCCGAGCAGGTCGTAGCCGGGTATCGAGGGCTGCCGAGGCGGACGCATCACAGCGATCTCGTGCGCCAGCTCGAGGACGCGGTCGGCGTCAGCACCGAGGTCCGGATGCCTCGCGAGCAGTTCCGCGCGCGTCAGCTCGCACCCCGAACTCCAGGCCTGCAGCAACTCGTCGAGCGCCACGCCGAACTCGGCGCCCGCGCCGTTGGGAATGGCATCTTGGTCGCACACGCGAATGAGAAGAGGAAAGCCGGTCCGCAGTCGTTCTGATCTCAGTGACCAGGCGTCGGCGTTTCGCACCCAGTCGCCCGACGACGCCGCAACTCGCGCCGGTAAGCCTCGGCGCCGTGGCGAAAACGGTATCGCACGCCTTCGATTCCGAGTCCGAGACGCAGCGCGATGTCTTCGAGCAGCAAGTCCTCGAACAGCCGGAGGCGCACCACGACGCGCCATTCCTCGGGAACTGCTGCGAGCGCCTACAAGAGCATGTCTGCGGTTTCGCGGTCGGCTGCAGCGCGACCCGGTGTCGTCTGCTCGCAAGGACCGGCGTAGTGGTCGTCGGTCTGTGAACCGCTGGAGACGTCGCGATCGGTGAAGAGGACTTCGCGGCCGGAGCCCCGCTTCTGCGCAGCCTGAGTGTCGGCGAGATCGTGGATGCGGTGGCGCGCCACCTCGATCAACCACCGGCGGAAGGCCGGGGTACCTCGCCACTCGCACTTCGCCCGATCGCGCCAAGCGTGCAGGAGCGTCTCCTGCCAGACGTCGTCGGCGCTCATGCGTTCGCGCAGCGCAGTTCCCATCATCGACTCGATGGCGACCAGCATCGCCGGCGGATTGACGGCGGCGATCAGCTGGTCCCAAGCGCCGCTCGTCGCGTGCAACAATGGGTTGTGCGGCTGGTCCGACATCGACGAGGCGGCCGACGCATGATCGAGTCGCGGTTCCACCAGGTCAAGTGCGGCCAGTCCGGCCCGTCTGGCCTTGTACGCGCCCAGGCCTGCGATCGCCGTGAAGCACCGACTCCCATCGCGTTCTGGTTCCTGCTGGGCCTTCGTTCACGTACGAGCAGCACAGCTTCGCGCGCCGGAAGGCTTGCACGACCACTTCGCGCCAGACCCTTCCGCTAGCCGAGGCGACCCCTATCCTGTCGGCCCGCATGCCTGTTCCCCTCATCGACCTCACCCGCGACAAGGCGCAGCTCGCCGAAGTCGAAAGCGCCGTCGCCCGCGTCGTTCGCAGCGGGCAGTACATCCTCGGGCCCGAGGTCGACAACCTCGAACGCGAGCTGCAGAACTACCTGGGCTGCAAGCACGCGCTCGCGATGTCGTCGGGCACCGACGCGCTGCTCGCACCGCTGATGGCGCTCGGCATCGGCCCCGGCGACGAAGTCGCGCTGCCGACCTACTCGTTCTTCGCGACGGCCGGCGTGGTCGCGCGCACGGGCGCGAGGCCGGTCTTCGTCGATAGCGACCCGACTTTCCTCGCGATCGACCCACAACGGCTCGAGGAAACGCTGCGCGCCTGCAAACGACCCAAGGCCGTGATCGCCGTGCACCTCTTCGGCGCGCCCTTCGACGTCGATGCCGTGCTCGCGATCAGCAGGAAGTTCTCGATCCCTCTGATCGAGGATGCCGCGCAGGCGATAGGCACCAAACGCAAGGGACGCATGGTCGGCGGCGACGGGCTGTGCGCAGGCTGGTCGACCTTTCCGACCAAGAACCTGGGCGGTCTCGGCGACGGCGGCTTCCTGACCACGAACGACGACCAGCTCGCGGCCACGTGCAAGCTGCTCCGCAACCACGGCCAGGCCGAGCACTACAAGCACAATCTCATCGGCGGCAACTTCCGCATGGACGCGATCCAGGCCACGGCGCTGCGCGTGAAGCTGCGCGCCATGGAGACGGTCACGGCCCAGCGCCGCGAGAACGCGTCGCGCTATCGCCGGCTGTTCGAGGCGGCCAGACTGCTCGACTGGGCGAAGTTGCCGGAGGATTGCGACCGTCATGCCTACCACCAGTTCGTGCTGCGCGTGCCGAAGCAGCAGCGCGACGGAGCCATCGCGCATCTGCGCCAGCAGGGCATCGGCTGCGCGGTCTACTATCCGATTCCGTTCCACCGGCAGCCATGCTTCGCCCACCTCGGCGCGGACCCCAAGGACTTCCCCGTGGCCGAACAGGCCGCCGCCGAAGCGCTCGCGCTGCCGATCTTCCAGGGGCTCAGCGAGGGCGAGCAGATCGACGTGGTCGGAGCGCTCGCGAAGTTCGCGCGATAGCTGACCTGCACCGCTCGCGGACTGCGGAGGACACTCGAGAGTATCGCCACGCGATGCTCAGTGAAGGCGAAGGGCATGTACTTCCGGTGCCGTCCACGCCCGGCTTCTAAGATCACAATTTGTGATCTTAGAGTGCGGCTTCCTCGGTCGTGAGCTGGAACATGAAGTCACCGGGAAAGCGCTCGATGTTGCGCCTCACGGCCTGATTCAGGACCCTGACTGCCACGCCGTAGAGGCGGGCCAGGTCTTCGTCGAGCATCACCCTCATCCCGCGCAGTGCGAGAATTGAGCGTTCGATGCGCTCCACGGGGAATGGCGTTGATCGGGACATTCGGAGACTCCGGACCCCTGTGGACCAAGGGGGGGCAGTCCCTTGGCGCTGATTCCGTCTCCGGTTCCAAAAAAAGAATCGTCCAAGTCCGCTGCCCCACCTTGACCTGCCCCCCGGCCCCGCGCATCGTGCGCCGACCGCTGGAGGAGCGGTCGCGATGAGTACCTGGCGCGAGGGTGACGAACCCGCTCGCAGCGCCGGCGAAAGGCGACGACCGCCGAAGCTGCGCGCACGGCGTCGGTGCGCGCGGCTGGCTGCTGGGGTCAATACCCCTCAGCTGTCGCACCGTGATCCGGTGCGGAGTGCCAGACGCATGGTGCCAAGGCTCCTTCGGCGGTGGTTCTTCCTGCTGACCGGAGCATCCCGTGACTTCCCCTCTTGCTGCACGCGACCACGCCCCGACCGCGGCCTGGCTGCTCGATCGCACCGAGGCCCTGTGCCGCGCCGACACGACGACTGGCCGCGAGGACCACGGCCTGCCCGCGCTGCGCACGCTGCTGCGCGAGGTCGGCGCCACGATCGACCTGCAGGAGGTGGCGCCGGGCCGCCACAACGTGCTCGCGACCTGGGGCACGCCGCGCCTGTTGTTCTCGACGCACCTCGACACCGTGCCGCCGTTCCTGCCGCCGCGGCGCCAGGGCGACGTGCTCACGGGCCGCGGCACCTGTGACGCGAAGGGGCAGATCGCTGCGCAGCTCGGCGCGATCAGCGAACTGCTGGCCCGCGGCCATGGCGGCTTCGCCTGGCTCGGCCTCGTCGGCGAAGAGACCGACAGCGTGGGTGCTCTGGCCGCCGCCGACTTCGCGCCGCGCTTCTCGACGTGCGTCGCGGCGATCAACGGCGAGCCGACCGAGAACCGTCTCGCGACGGGGCAACGCGGCGCGCTGCAACTGCGCCTGCGCACGTCGGGAGTGGCCGCACACTCGGGCACGCCCGAGCTCGGGCGATCGGCGATCTGGCCGCTGCTCGACTGGCTGCAGCGGCTGCGCGAGCTACCCGGCAACGTCGATCCCGAGCTCGGGCCCGAGGTCTGGAACCTCGGCGCGATGCAGGGTGGCTCGGCGCCGAACGTGATCCCGGCCAGCGCGGAGGCGGTGTTGTTCGTGCGCTCGCTGCCGCAGTCGCAATTCCTCGCCAAGGCGCGGCAGCTGGCGCCCGCGGACGGCGTCGTCGAAGAGCTGTCGTTCACGCCACCCGAGCGGTTCACGCAGCTGCCCGGATTCGAACAGGCGACCGTGACCTTCGGCAGCGATGCACCGCGTGTGCGCGCCATGGTCGGCGGCAAACAAGTCGCGTTGTGCGGCCCCGGAAGCATCAAGGTCGCGCACACCTTGGAAGAGCACATCACGGGAAGGGATCTCGAAGCCGGGTGCAACCTGCTGGTCGCCCTTGCCGAGACGTTCTTGAGAGGGCAACGCACGTGATCATCATGAAGTTCGGCGGATCGTCGTTGGCGACTCCCGACCGCATGCGGCAGGTCGCCGACCTGGTCGAGGCGACGCAGAACCGGCATCCGTGTGTCGTGCTGTCGGCCATGGGCAAGACGACCAATGCGCTGTTCTCGGCAGCGACGTCGGCGCAGAACGGCCAGATCGACGCCGCGCTGGCGACCGTCACGGTCATCTTTTCGAACGCCGCGACCGTCGCCGACGAGCTGCTGCCGGAAGCCGGCGGGCTCGTGCACAGCCAGTGCCATGCGGCCCTCGCCCAGATGCAGTCGGAGCTCGAGGTACTGCTGCGCGGCGTCTCGCTGCTGCGCGAACTGACGCCACGCACGAACGACGCCATCGTCGCGCATGGTGAAGACATCTCGACGACCTTGTTCACGGCCCTGCTCGCGCAGCGCGGCATCGAGGTCGCGCACGTCGACGCGCGTCTCGTGCTGCGCACCGACGACAGCTTCGGCGGTGCTTCGCCGCTGCGAGATCGGATCGCGGCGCTGGCCGCGGATCACCTCGCACCGCCGATCGCGCGCGGCGCCGTCGTCGTGATCCAGGGCTACGTCGGCGCCACCGAGCGCGGCTTCACGACCACGCTCGGGCGCGGCGGCAGCGACTGGTCGGCCGCCTTGCTCGGAGAGGCGCTGCGGGCAGAAGAGGTGCAGATCTGGACCGATGTCGAGGGTGTGCTGACCGCGGATCCGCGCATCGTGCCACAGGCGCGGCCGGTCATGATCCTCAGCGCCGCCGAAGCAGCCGAGCTCGCTGCGTTCGGGGCCAAGGTGCTGCATCCCGCCACGATCCAGCCGGCGGTCGACGCCAGCATTCCGGTCACCGTGCGACACACGCTGTTCCCGCGCGGTTCGTTCACGACCATCGATCCGCGCAAGAAGAGCCTCCCGCGCAACGGCGTCGCGGCGCTCGCGTGCCGCGGACCCGTCACCGTGCTGACAATGACGAGCACGCGCATGCTCGCCGCGAGCGGTTATCTCGCGCGACTGTTCGCCGCCTTCGGGCAGCTCGGCATCTGCATCGATCTCGTCGTCACGGCCGAAGTCTCGGTCGCCTGCACCGTCGAGTCCGACGCACCGATCGACAGTCTCGTTGCGGCGCTGGCCGGTCTCGCTCGCGTCGAGGTGACGCCGCAGTGCGCGATCGTCGTCGCAGTCGGGGAAGGCCTGTGCCACTCGCCGCGAACGCTCGAACGCGCGACGCGGGCCCTCGGTCCGATCGCGCCCGAGCTCGTCAGCTTCGGTGGCAACGAGCGCAACCTCTCGTTCGTCGTGCGATACGACGACATGGCTGCGACCATGCAACGCCTGCACGCGGAGTTCTTCGGCGAAGCGGGCGCCGTGCGCGCCGACGAGGCCGCGCGACAGCAAGCAGTGCCCCCCGCGGCGCAAAGAACCTTCGAGGCATCGCAGTGAACCACGCGCGGATCGGCCTGTTCGGCAAGGGCCGCCTCGGCTCCGCGATCGCGGCCCGGGCAGGCGAACGCATCGCCTGGCAGGTCGCGCGCGAACCCGCGCCGCGTGTCCCCGTCGACGTCGCGATCGAAGCCTCGAGTGGCAACGCCGTCCCGGCGCGGCTGCAGTGGGCGCTCGCCACGGGCACGCCGCTCGTGATCGGCAGCACGGGTTGGACGATCCCGGATCTCGCCGACCAGGTCGGTGAGCGCATCGGCGTGGTCATTGCTCCCAACTTCTCGCTCGGCATCGCGATGATGCGGCGCCTGTCGCTCGTGCTCGCGCGCTTCTGCGCGCTCGACCCGACGCGCGACCCCTATGTCGTCGAACACCATCAGGGCAGGAAGCACGATGCGCCGTCCGGCACCGCGAAGCTGCTGGCCGAGACGATCCTGCAGGGCTGCCCGAGCAAACACTCCTGGGCCATCGGCGGGCCGCTGCGGCCCGACCAGCTCAGCGTCGGCGTCGTGCGCGCAGGCTCGACCTACAGCGAACACCGCGTGGGCATCGATGCGCCGGCCGAAGTGCTAGAGCTCGTGCACACGGCGCGCAGTGCCGTGGCGTTCGCCGATGGCGCGCTCGCTGCTGCAACCTGGCTCGCGGGACGGAAGGGCGTGTTCACGATGGACGCCGTCGCCGCGAGCGTGCTCGATCCACTGTTCGCTGGACTCACGGGAGAACCACGATGACCGCACCGAGGAGTCTGTTCGGCGAAGGGCTCGGCGTAGCACTGGCGACACCGTTCCTGCCCGACTACAGCATCGACACGCAAGCACTCGTGCGGCTCGTGCACCACTGCACGGCCGGCGGCGCCGACTTCGTCGTTGCGCTGGGATCCACCGGCGAAGCGGCCCTGCTCAGCGAGAGCGAACGCGACCACGTCGTGAAGACCACGCGCGAGCACGCCGGCCATGCGTCGGTGCTGGTCGGCACGGGCGCCCCGTCGACGGCGCAGACGATCGCCTGGACAGCCCGGGCCCGTGAGCTCGGGGCCGACGGCGCACTCGTCGTCGTGCCACCCTACACGCGCCCGACGCAAGCGGGGTTGCAGGCACACTTCCAGGCCGTGGCGGCGGCCGTTCCCGACCTGCCGCTCGTCGTCTACAACGTGCCGGGCCGCACCGCGACCAACTTGCTCCCGGGGACGATGCAACGGTTGTGGTCGCTGCCGACCGTGACAGCACTCAAGGAGTCGTCGGGCGACCTGCAGCAGATCGCGCGTATCGCGAGCGAACTGCCGCCCGGCAAGACGCTGCTCGCCGGCGACGACGCGCTGCTGCTGCCGACGATCGCGGTCGGCGGCACCGGGGTGATCTCGGTGGCCGGCAACGTCGCGCCCGGCTCGATGCGCGAACTGCTGGCCGCCGCGCGCAGCGGCGATCTGAAACGCGCGCGGTCGCTGCAAACACGGCTGCTGCCGCTCTTCGAGGCGCTGTCCGCCGAGCCGAACCCGATCCCCGTCAAGCAGGCACTCGCGCTGCTCGGCTTCGCGGAACCGACGATGCGGCTGCCGCTGCTCGCAGCCACCGCGGCGACGCGCGATCGGCTGCACACCGCACTCTCGATGCTGCCGAGGGAAGTGTCGCATGCCTGACGACGCACTCGAGAAGTTCTTCGGCCGCGACGACAACGTGCTCGCGGTCGACCCCGAGTGGGCTGTCGCCCACGGCGCCTTGTTGCAGGCCCTCGAGGCGGGCCGCCTGCGCGCGGCTACGCGCGGGCACGACGGCGTCTGGCGCGCGAACACCTGGGTGAAGCGCGCGATCCTGCTCGGCTTCCGTCGCACGGATCTGACGCAGGTCGCTGGCCATGGTGCGCAGCCGTTCTTCGACAAGCCGGCTTATCCGGTGCGTCAGTTCGCGCTCGCGGACCGCGTGCGACTCGTGCCCGGAGGTTCGTCGGTGCGCCGCGGCGCCTTCGTGGCAGCCAGTGTCGTCGTGATGCCGCCCGCCTACGTGAACGTCGGCGCCTACGTCGATGCCGGCACGATGGTCGACAGCCACGTCCTGGTCGGCTCCTGCGCGCAGATCGGCAAGAACGTGCACCTGTCCGCGGGCGCCCAGATCGGCGGCGTGCTCGAGCCCGCGCACCAGAACCCCGTGATCGTCGAGGACGGCGCCTTCATCGGGGCGCTCTGCGGCATCTTCGAAGGCATCGTCGTGCGCGAACGGGCGGTCCTCGCGGCCGGCGTCGTGCTCACGGCGGCAACGGTCGTGCACGACCTCGTGCATCGCCGCGTGCGTCGCGGCGAGATCCCGGCCGGCGCGGTCGTCGTGCCCGGATGCCGGCCCGCGTCGGGTGACTACGCGGCGACGCACGGACTCCAGGTCAGCGCGCCGCTCATCGTCAAATACCGCGATGCGCGCACCGACGTGTCGACGGCGCTCGAATCGGCGCTGCGCTGAAGCCGGCGGCTGACTCAATTCACCTGCTTGTAGGTGCCGCCCGATTCCTGCGCGAGCCGCTTGAGCAGCTCCGCGTCGGTGCCGATCCCTATGCAGTGGATCACGACCTGTCGCTGGCGATTCCAGCGCAGTACCTCGTCGAGGATGTCCTCGGGAGCGACCAACCGCCCGGCCGTCGGTTCTCCGTCGGTGAGCAGGTAGATCGTGTCGACCTCGGGATCCTTGTACGCGAGCTCGATCGCATCGAAGATGTTCGTGCCGTGCTCGGCGACGAGCCGCTTCACCTGCTTCAGGATGTCCTGCTTGTTGTCGGAGTTCGCCGGGCGCAGCTGTTCCCAGACCGCTTCGACCTTGGCCGCAAACGTCACGAGGTTGACGTGGCAATCGGCAGGCAGTGTCTCGAGCACGCTCGTCAGCTGTTGCTTGGCCCCATCGAGCCGCGAGAACTTCTTGTCCGTGCCGATCGGTAGCAACATCGAGAGGCTCTTGTCGACGAGGAACGCCACGCGCGAGCTCACGACCGGGATGTCGTAGTAGCTCGCCGTCCTGCCGTTGCCACCCGCGGTGCCGTATCTCGAGCGCGCCCATTCCTCTGGCGGCAGCGCGAAGCCCACCTTGTGCTCCCCCCACCACACTTCCCAATCGTGCTTGCGCCAGAAGCGTTTCTGCGTGTGCACGAACAACGCTTCTTGCAGTTCGTGCAGCAACCTGCCCTCTTCGCGCTCGTAGCGATCGATCAGCAAGGGAATCGACGTCGTGTCGCGAAAGCGCGTGAGGTAGCGCAGGCAGACCGAACGCAGCTCCCATGCGCGGTGACCGAGGTTCTGCTGTGCAATCGCTACCGCGACGTCGGAACCGATTTCGAGCAGCAGCGAGAGCGCGACGATGCGGTTACCGCTCTCGGGGGAAGCCGCGAGCTTGACAAGATCGCCGGCCCACGTCGGATCCTTCGCGAGCAGCTCGTGCAGGCCCATCGCGAAGTCGAGGCCCTTCTTGCTGCCGTTGCGGATCGCGGCGCGGACCTTGGCGACGACGGGCTGCACGACTTGGAGCGGCGCTTCGAGCAGCAGCAGTTTCGCCGCGTCGCGGGCCGCCGGTTGCTCGAGCTCGAGCCCCTTCTGCACGAGCCAGGTCATCAGAGCCCGATCCTTGGCAGCGGCGGGAGCGGCCCCGCGCAGCGCGTCCCGCACGACCACGCCCGGGATGCTGCCGTAGCGCAGCAGCAGCGGATAGAGATCGGGAACCTGGACCAGCACGATGCCGTCGATCAGCTCGGCCGCGACGGCAGGCTTCGGCGTGTCGACCACGCGCTCGAGCACGTCGACGGCGAGCTCCTTCGCGCGCTCGTGATGCTCGATCACGAGGTGATGCCAGGCAGTGGCGGCAAGCTCGATCTCGGCTTCCTTGACGAGGCGGATCCGCGCCTCGCTGACCGGGTAGACGCCGCCAACGGACTTCATGCGCCGCAGCAGCTCGAGCCGGGACGCCGCGCTTCCTTCGAGCAGCATCGGCGCCAATGCCCGATACGCGCGGTCGATCCGGCTGTCGACGAGCGCCCCGACGGCGGCCCAGCGCACCGCATCCTCCACCTGCCGCTGCCGGGCGGCAGTCTTCTTGACCGTGTCGTCCTTGGCGTCGTGCTTCTGCGCCTCTTCCTCCGCGGCCGGACGCGCGAGCTCGATCAGCAGGTCGATGCCGCGGTCGCCGAGCCGGCCGATGGCGGTTGCCGCCGCGTTGCGAACTGCACCAGGCGTGGTGGGCCGCTGCAGCACGGCGAGCACCTCGGGCTGCAACGCGGGCCGCGGCACCTTCGAAATCGCGTCGAGCACGACGGCCGCGAACTCCGTATCGCCGGCCTTGGTCAGTTCCGTGCGCAGGTAGTCGACGACGAGCGGGTGGTCGATCTCGCCGAGCCAGATCAGCGTCCTTCGCTCCTGAGCCTTCTTCTGCTGGTCACCCTTCGTCGCTTCGTAGTCGGAGATCGCGCGCGCGACGCGCTTCTTGCCCTCGTCCTTCGCGGCGTCCGCGTCGGCTTGTGCCGCGACACCCTGGCACAGGGTCGTGCCTAGGAGCAGAGCCAGGACACCTGGGAGGGATCGCGACACGGGACGGATCGGCGGCGGGGGCCAACGTGTTGTAGCCGGCCAGAGGCCACGAGGAAGCCCCGGCCCGCATCTCGCGCTCGTGCGGCCGCGCCCCCCGGCCGTCTCTGGCCATCGGACTCAGGCCATCGGGCTCAGGCGCTCAGGAAGTCCGTGGCGAGCAACTGCTTCGCGGTCGCCTCGACCTCGGCAGCGTCGTCGATCTCGCTGGTCACGATCTTCCGCACTGCGACCGCGATCTTCATGTCGCGGTTCTCTCCAGTGTTGCGCGCGCGTCTCGCGAACAGGGCTGCCTCGCGGCGCTTGGTCGTCCGCCTGGGGCGATCGCCACTGCGCTCTACACCGCTCTCTGCTGCGTCATGAATGCCCATCGTGCTTCCTGTCGTCTCGCACAGGGATCATCGGCAGCTTGCTGGATTACTTGAGAGCAGTCGCGAGAGAGTGTCGAAGGATCCAGCGGCCGGTGGGACAGCGGCGCTGGCAAGTCGTGCTTACCACGGCAGTTTCTGCCAATTCGATCCCGTGCCAGAGCAGGCGCCCTGCCGCGAAAACCGACAGCGCCCCGGGTATTGGCTCTGCACCCGCTCGGATGGCCGGCCTCGTCCGCAGAACCGAAGCGGCGCGCCGGAGGGCGCGCGGCAAGGTCCTGGACCGGTTGCCCGCGGCGCTCGGCGCCGCGAGCGACCCGGCTCAGAACCGTGTCTTCGCAGGATTTGGCGCGCGGAACCGACGGCCGTCCCCGCTAGACTATTTGGCCGTTTTTCAGCCCTGATCCGCTCCGGTCGACAAGCCATGGACATCGTAGTCTGCATCAAGCGCGTTCCCGCAACCGACACGGCGATCAAGATCGCCGCCGACGGCAAGTCGATCGACACCGCGGGCGTGCAGTTCGAGCTCAACGCCTATGACGAGTTCGCGCTCGAGCAGGCACTGCGCATCAAGGAGCAGCTCGGCGCCGGTTCCGTCACGGTCGTCACGATCGGCAGCAAGGAGGCTCAGAAGGAACTGCGCGACGCCCTCGCGCGCGGCGCCGACAAGGCCGTGCTGCTGACGACAGAACAGTGGATCCACGACGGCGCCTCGACCGCGGCGGCGCTCGCGACCTGGATCAAGTCGGTCCCTTGCCAACTCGTGTTGTGCGGCCGGCAGGCCGTCGACTCCGACAACAACCAGTTGCCGTCGAATCTCGCGGCGCGTCTCGGTTTCGGCTGTGTCACCGAGGTGGCGAAGCTCGCACTCGAGAACGGCGTGTTCACGGCCGAGCGCGACATCGAAGGCGCCCGCGAGGTCGTGTCGTGCAAGACACCGGCCGTCATCAGCTGCCACAAGGGGCTCAACCAACCGCGCTATGCGAACCTGAAGGGCATCATGGCGGCGAAGAAGAAGCCGTTCGAGGAGAAGGCGGCCCAGCTCGGCGCGCCGGCGATGCAGATCGTGTCGCTCACGCTGCCTGCTGCGCGCGCCGCGGGCAGGATCATCGGACAGGGGGCCGAAGCCGTGCCGGCTCTGATCGCCGCCCTGCGCAACGAAGCCAAGGTCCTGTAGCCCCGCCATCCCTCCGGGCCCAGCACACGAAGCGGAACACCCCAACACCATGAGCAACATCGTCGTCATCGCGGAAGTTCGCGCAGGCCAGCTCAAGCGCCCCTCGCTCGAGGCCATCACGGCCGCCCTGCAGCTGGCCTCTGCCACGAGCGGCCGCGTGACCGCCATCGCCTGCGGCTCGGGCCTCGATGCCGCCTGCGCCGAGCTCGGCAAGGGCGGCGCGCACCGGGTCATTGCGATCGATGGCGCGGCGTTCGCAAACTTCTCGGGCGACGCCTGGGCCAAGGCCATCACCGCGCAGGTGAAGGGGCTCTCGGCCGCGGCCGTGCTGATGGCGCACACGGCGATGGGCAAGGACCTGCTGCCGCGCGTCTCTGCGCTGCTCGATTGCGGCATCGTCACCGACGCGATCGCGGTGTCGTGGAAGGACGGCGCGTTCACGGCGCAGAAGCCCGTCTTCGCGGGCAAGGCCACGCTGACGGTGCGCGCCGCAAAAGCCCCCTTCTGCGCGACGCTGCGGCCCAACACCTACGCACCAGCGAGCGGCGGCAGCGGTGCCGAGATCACGAAGGTGACTCCGGAGGCCGGCGAGTTCCTCGCCGTCGTGCGCGAGGTCGTCGCCGCCGGTGCGGGCAAGACGCCGCTGCAGGAAGCCAAGGTCGTCGTGTCGGGCGGCCGCGGCCTCAAGGAACCCGCCAACTTCAAGCTCGTCGAGGACCTCGCCGCCGCCTTCGGCCCGGGCGTCGCCGCGGTCGGCGCCTCGCGCGCCGTCGTCGACGCGGGCTGGCGCCCGCACAGCGAGCAGGTCGGCCAGACCGGCAAGGTCGTGAGCCCACCGCTCTACATCGCGATCGGCATCAGCGGAGCGATCCAGCACCTCGCGGGCATGCGCACCGCGCGCACGATCGTCGCCATCAACAAGGACGCCGACGCGCCGATCTTCAAGATCGCGGACTACGGCATCGTCGGCGACGTGTTCGAGATCGTGCCCGCGCTGACCAAGGCGATCGCCGAAGTCGTCAAGCACAAGTAGACCGGCGCGACTCCGCGTTCAGCCGATCGTGAAGCGAGCGTGCCGCGGAATGCGCAGCGCAGTCATCGCTCCGCAACCGACGGCAGCACCTGCTTCACGGTGATACTCGGCGCGCGGAAAGCCTGGCGCCCGACATCGCCCGGCGCGTTCTGGGCTGAGGAATGCGCAACGATCGGTCGTCGGGCAGCTCCCGTGGGGCGGCACTCGCGAGTTGGCTCCCCCTCTCCAGGAGGCTCGACAATGCAGCTCGCTCCGCTCGTCTCGTTCGTCCTCGCCGCCGCACCGGTCGCCGCACAGGCGAGCTGGTCCCTGCTCCCTCCCCCGGTCGCTACGCCGTCGGGTTACGGAGGGGCTCTTGGCGTGCACGAGAACCTCGGCAAGGCGATCCTGCTCTGGGGATCATTCGGCCAGTGGGTGCTCACGGGCAACACGTGGTCGCCGTACCCCGGCGCAGTGCCGCCGGTCCATAACAACACGGCGATCGCGTTCGACGCCGCGCGCAACGAGTTGTTGGTGTTCGGGGGCCAAGACTCGGGTTCCTTGTTGCTCAACGACACCTGGCGGTGGAACGGGACGCAGTGGGCGCAGGCGCAGTCGGCGACGGCACCAGGAGGGCGGTTCCATGCGGCGATGGCGTTCGATCGCGCGCGCGGTGTCATGGTGCTGTTCGGCGGCCGGACCAACGGCACTGTGCCCACTTCCATTTTCGGCGACACCTGGGAGTGGAACGGCGTCGCGTGGCAACAGCGTTTCCCGGCTACCTCGCCGCAGCCGCGGCACTCGTCGACGATGGCGTTCGATCCGGTCGGCGGCGGCGTGCTGCTCTACGGTGGCGTCCTTCCAGGGGCCTCACCGTCGGTGCCAACGTTGTTCGCGGACACCTGGCGCTGGAACGGCACCACGTGGTCCCAGCTCCAGCCAATGACGCCGCCGCCCGGACGCATTGGCCCCCGCATGACGACCGACCTGCGCCGCCAGCGCATCGTGTTGTTCGGTGGCGACGGCGGCGACTCCTTCACCTGGGAATGGGACGGCAGCGGGTGGCACGTCGCGGCCTATCAACCGACTCCGGGACAGCGCTACTACTTTGGCATGGGCTACGACGACGTATCGCGCCGCGTCATCGTGCACGGCGGCCTGCTCACGATCAGCAGCACCCTCTACTTCCTCACCGACACCTGGACCTACCGCACGCCGCTGCCGGCGGACGCGGTGGCCTTCGGCGCCGGCTGCGCTGGTTCCGCTGGCGTTCCGCAACTCGCAAACGCGCCGTACAGTCTGCCGTGGATCGGCGACACGGTGCGCTCTGTCGTATCCGAACTCGCTGTTGGTTCACCGGGTGCGTTTTTCGTGGCGAGCCTGGTCCCGAGCTTCCTGCCGATGAGCCTCGCCCCGATCGGGGCACCTGGCTGTGACTTGCTGTTGCCTCCCGACTTGATCGGGTTTGCACAAGCCAACGGCAGCCGAGCCGAGTGGCCGCTCGCGATCCCCGCCACCGTCGCCCTGGCAGGCATCTCCGTCTTCCAGCAGGCATTCCCAGTGGACCCCGCTGTGAACCCACTGGGTCTGGTCGCGAGCAACGGCTTGCGACTCGTCCTCGGCATCCGCTGAGCTGCGCCTACGCCTTCTGCCTCTGCTGTTGCAACGCCTCGATCTTCTCGACCACTTCCTCGGGATCGGGCCAGCCGCCGCCGAGGAGCTTCTTCATCATGCTGCCGCCGCGGCTCGCGATCACCTTGCCATCGACCACCACGTCGAACTGGCCGGGCTTGCCGCTCTGGCGCTTCACGCGGATGTCGAGGGCGTCTTCGATGTGCGCGGCGAGACTCGCCGCGCGCGGGCCATAGCCTCAAGCGGTGCAGTGCAGGATCGTGATGTCCATGGCGAGAGGTATCGGCAAGTGCGTTGGCCAACGCCAGCTCCGGGTTCTATTTCGCCGGTGCCATCGTCCGCAGATCATCCTGCCCGACGGCCGTAATGGATTCGCCCCTCACCTGGCTCTTCCTTCACCGTCCCCTCGTTCGAGTTCCTCCAGGGCTTGCCCGAGTTCTTCCTGCGTCGCGTAGCGCCGGCTGCCATGCCGTACGTGCAGGACGAGAACCCGCTTCCCGCGCACGGTGAAGAGGATCCGGAACCGACCGAAGAGAAGCTGGCGCACCTCGGCTTCCTCGATGTGCCCGTCTTCGGGCGCCAACCGACATCGCGTGGGGCGCTCCTCGAGCTTCGTGAGAGCGACGAGTAGGCGCTCGACCCACCGTTCAGCAGTGAGCGGTGCGCCATGTTCGGCAATCCAGCGCCGGATGAGGTCGACATCTTCGAGAGCGGCCTCTGTGGCCCGGACCTCGTATCTCAAGCTCGCTTGCCGTTGGTCTTCGTGCGGCCGCGCAGCCTGGAACCGAACTCCTCGATGGTCATCGTTCGGCCTTCCATTGCGTCCTCGAGGCCTCGGCGGATGCCAAGGATGGCTTCGGCCCGGTCCACGACGTCGAGGAGCTTCTGGTAAGCGACCGCATCCTGGACCACGAGCTCGCCACGGCCTTCGATAGTGAGCACCTCGGGGAGACCGGTCTTCTTCAACCGCTTCACGAATTCCGGTGTCTTCCGCTTGAACGCGGTGAGAGGGTTGATGTTGGTGGGCTGAATCATGGCGCTCTTATCGACATCTCTTAAGCATCTTTCTACATGCTACCTGAGGCGGAGGCGGTGTCTCCCGGGGTGTCGCCAAGGCGCGCCAGCTCGCGCGCCGTGATCTCCTGCTGCTCCCACTGTCCGTACAGGTGCCCCTTCGACGCCATCGAGCGCAACCGCCGCCGCACCTCGTCGGTCAGAACTCCTGGCGACGCCTTGCGAAACGGCGTTCCGGGCAGCGGCAGGAAGGTGTGGCCGTGCACCTTCGCTCCACCCGCGACGAGCCGGTCCATGAGGCGCAGCGTCGCGTCGACATCAGAGGGCTCCTCACCGGGCATTCCGAACAGGAAGTCGACGTGGGGCACGAAGCCGTGCTCTCGGCAGAGCCGCACCGCGCGCTCGATCACGGCGCTGTCGTGGCCACGTTCGCTCGCCGCGAGCACACGGTCGCTGCCCGACTGGCCACCGAGGATCAGCGCCTTGTTGCTGACCCATTTGGCGAGCAGCCGCAGCGAAGCATCGGTCACGTGTTCGGGCCGCACTTCGCTCGGGAACGTGCCGAACCACAGCCGTCGCTGCGGCCCGATCTCCTCGCGCACCGCGGCCAGCAGCGCTTCGACCGCCGCGAGGTCGGGCTCGGCCGACGCCGTGCCGTAGCTCATCGACGTCGGCGTCAGGAAGCGGAAGTCGCGGAAGCCTCGACCCACGAGATACCTGACCCACTGTCGCACGTTCTCGACCGAGCGATGGCGGAAACTCGCGCCCGCGAAGTAGGGCGTCTGGCAGAAACGGCACGCATAGATGCAGCCGCGCGTGATCTCGATCGGCCCGAAGCGGTCGTGCTCGGGCCCGAACGGCGGGAAGTCGTCGAGCAGGGGCCGCGCCGCGCGCGCGTTGCGGCGCAGCCGTCCACCTTCGAGCGAGGCGATGCCGCTGACCGAACGCCCATCGCCGCCTTCGCGAAGGTCCTGCACGAGGTCGCGCACCATGACCTCTCCCTCTCCCATGGCGACGAGGTCGAAGCCCGCGCGCAACGTGGCCTCGGGTTCGGCCGTCGCATGCACGCCGCCAGCCACGTGCAGTACGCGGGGATCGTCGATGCGGGCCTTCACGGCCCGCAATTCCTTGGCCAGCGTCACGAAGTCCGGCGAATAGAAGGACCAGCCGACTAGCACCCGGGCCCCGCGCGCCAACGCCTGCTGCATCGCGGCGACGATGGCTTCTACGCCGTTCCCGAACTCGATCGGGACGCCGGCCGCGCGCGGGTCGGCCTCGAGCGATCCGGTCAGGACGTGGAAGGCGAACTTGCCCGTGCGGCGGTAGGCCCAGACGACGGTCACCGGCACCATGCCAAGGCACCATAGCCCCCGGCCCCTGGCCGCAGTAGCTCGTGGCTCCGAGGGCCCCTGGCCCCCCAATTGGCAAACGGCGGCGCGCGGCCTGGCGCGTATCCGAGGTCATTGGGCCAAATGCGCGCCGGGCCCGACCTGGCCCATTACCGCACCGGACCTTTGCCAATGGCCCCCCCAGCGCGCACACTTCTGCGCCACTGATCCAACCTCGCAGGAGTCCCGCTCGATGTTTGCTCAGCGCATGCGCCAGAAGGAATCGGAGTTCTACTTCGTCAGCTACCCGGCCGAAGATCTCTTGCGCAAGGTCCGCTTCGTGTCGCGCTTCTATGGTGAACGAGGTCAGGCGATCGGTGGGGAAGAACCGAAGGGCAAGGCGAAGGAGGCCGACGACGTCGAGCGCTACGTGCAGGCGATCGAGAAGAACAGCAAGTCGTTCCAGCGCGACCTGAACCGCAGGAAGGTGAAGCAGATCAAGGACTTCTATCGGAACGAAGTGCGGCAGCCCGTGATCCCGGGCGCGATCCTGTTGTTCACGACCGAGAAGCTGACTTTCCAACCGCAGAAGGGCATGGAGCGTGCTGGCAACCTCGTCGAGCCGCGCACCGAGTTCCTGATCATCGACGGCCAGCACCGCCTCGCGGGTCTGCACTTCTACCTGCAGGAGAAGGACTCCGACCGCCGCGTCGAAGTGCCCGTCGTGATCTTCGACGGCAAGACCGCCGACTTCGCGACGGAGATGTTCGTCGTCATCAACAGCACACACACGCGCATCAACCGCTCCCACCTGATCGACCTCTTCGAGCGCATCGAGTGGGGCACGGATCCCGAGAAGAAGTACGCGGCCCAGCTCGTGCGCTCGCTCTACGAAGCGGACGACTCACCGCTGCAATACCACATCAACATGCTGGGCGGCCGTTCGCACCAGGAGATGTGGATCAACCAGGCGCAGATCTTCGGCGAGACCTACCGGCTCATCCGCAGGAGGGACGCCCAACACCGCTTCAAGGACGGACGCGGCTGGAGCAAGGAGCGTGGTTACGGCCTCGTGCGCGACACGCTGAAAGCGCTCGCCAAGTCGTTCGGCGATACGTGGGGCGACAACAAGAACCACATGGTCACGCGCGACGTGACGATCGGAGCCATGTTGCGGCTGTGTGGGGACGTCGCCGCGCGCATCGACGCCACGGTGGCGCCTGGGCCGGACCTCGTGAAGCTACTCGAAGCGCGCTTCAAGTCGGTCAGCGAGATCGTCACCGACTTCCGGCGCGAAGGCTTCTACGAACGCTTCCCGGCCCGCGGCCAGCTCGAACGCATCGACATCATCCGGAAGCGGTTCGCGCGCCAGGCGCGGTTGGAATGATCACTTCCGGGTGATCACGGCGCCCCGCGAGTAGACAGACGAAGCCGACCGCCGCACGCAGTGCGTACTCGAGGCAGTCGCCGTAGGCATCGAGCGTGAAGGGGATCTCCATCGTCGCCACACTTGCAGCAGGGCCAGGTGCAGCACGCACAGCAGGCTGTCGCAGCGTGTTCTCAAGAGCCCGGCTCTGCGACGAGAACGCCGCTCCGAACGACGTAGGTCGGCCCCAGCGCCGCCGTCTCCTTGCTTCGCGCGAACAGGCCGATCGCGCGCACGTGAGTGCCTTCCGCCAGTGGGGTCGAGAACTTCACGTTCCACGTCACATCGCGGCCGTGGCCCGCGTACTCGGGTTGCACGACGGCTGCGGGCTCCGGAGCACCTTCGCCGAGCGAGACCATGACGGCGACCCACTGCACCGTGTCCTGCCTCAGCGAGCTGCGCACTGTGCCCATGACTTCGCTCGCCTGCCCGCCGCCACACGATCCGTATCGCGGTGTGGGCGGCGCTGTCATCGCGTTGGCCAACATCGCCGCGATTCCTTCGTCGTAGGTCGGCACCCAACCGTGTTGCTGCAAGAGCTGCAACTCGGCGGTTCCGCGCACGGGCAGCGTGCGGGCCGACGGCCCCGCGATGGCCGCGGGCATCATCAAAGCGGCTTCCGTGCGTTCGGCGCGCATGCGCGCGAGACGCAGCGCATCGACGCCTCTGTGCCAGTCCTGCAGCGCCAGCACGGCAACGGCGCCACCCAGCACCGGAAGCCAGACCCGGCCACATCGAGCAGCCATCACGCCCACGGCACCGGCCGGCAGCAGGAAGGCGCCGAACATCGCTTCGCGCAGCGTGCCGACCGGCGGCTTCAGGTCATAGCGCAGGGCATTCCAGACCACGAGCATGAGGCCGAACCAGACGCAACTCCACCACGGTGCGGCGGCCGCCCGGGCCGGATCGGAACGGTCGCCGAGCCGCCACAACACGAGTGGCAACAGCCAGAATGCGGCGCCGAGCGCGAGTTGGTCGTGGGTCGTGCGCGGCAACAGGTCCAGGCCCACAGCACCCGTGACGCGCAGCAACTCCGCGAGCGTCGCAAGCGGCGCGGCTCCGAGCCGATCGGCCCAATGAGCGCCCTCGACCGCGATTCCGCCCGCGTTGCGCAGGCTCACTGCCGCCGCCACGTTGCCGACCAGCAGGCAGGCGACGATCCACGCCGGAGCCCTCTTGTTGCCCGCCCGCTCCGCGGCCGACGCGAGCGCCGGCAGCAGCGCGAGGAACACGAGCGCGCCGTGGCTGTGACAGAACGGTGCCAACGCCGCGAGCAGGATCGCGCCGCACGCGCGCAGGCGGAACCAACGCTCGCCCTGCAACCACGACACCGCCGTCAGCAACAACAGCGGCGGCAGCAGCGCGCCCGCCCGTTCGCCATACAGCCAGTTGGCGCCGAACGCGGGCGCGGCCACGAGCAACCCGGCCACCGCGAGGTTCACCTGCCGCCCGGTGCCTTCGATCGCGAACGTGCGCTGCATCAGCGTCGCCAGCGCGGACACGATCACGACTGCCAACAACGCGTTGACCCAGACCACCGACGACATCGAGGCGCCGGGCACCTGCAACGCGCCGAGGTGCAGCAAGCGCGCAAAGACGTGTGCTGGCTCCTGCAGGTCGGCCCAACCGGCGAAGTCCCATCGCGGCGTCACTTCCCCGAGCTCGCGCCGGTCGAGCCAGGGCTCGGGGAACCGCGCACCGAACGAGGCCCAGTAGGCAGCCGCCAGCGCCGGCAACAGCGCCGCAAACCAACCAAGGATGCGCACGGTCTTCATGCAACTGCCGCTGGGCGCTCGGACACCCACACACGGTAGCAGGCCAGGCCTCGCGCGTAGAGTCGCTGCAGTGCGAGGCCACCCGCGAACGCGTCGACCAGCCGGCGCAGCGGTCGCAGCGGCAAGCACGCGTGCAAGCGACCGAGCCGGCGGGATCGCGCCAGCGCCGATGCCACCGGCAGGATCGGAACCTGCGCGCTCAGGTCGGTTTCCTCGACGATGCGCAGTCCGGCGCGGCCGATGGCGTCTCGCGCTGAGACGACATCACGCAGCGGCGGTGAGCCCCAACGCCGGGCCACCTCGGCCACGTCGAGGTCGCCCGACAATGGGTGGCGCAGCAGGTCCTCGATCCACACGAACGTGCCGCCGCGCCGCAGCACGGCGTGGACGTGCTGCAACACGGAGTCGAGGTCGAGTGCGTGGCCGAGCGCTTCGACGGCCAGCACGACGTCGAAGTCGCCATCGACCGGCGCCGTGAAGTCCTGCCGCAGGAAGCGGCAGCGCGCCGCGAGACCGCGGCGGCGTGCTTCCGCGGTGGCCCGCGCGATCTGGAACGCACTCTGCGTCACGCCTACTCCGACCGCGTCGCCGCGTTCGATCCAACGCAGCAGCGACGCGCCGAAACCGCAGCCGAGGTCGAGCACGCGCGCGGCCGGCCGCCCGTCGAGCTTCGCCTGCAGCCATCGATCGAGGCCAGGGCCACCGTCTGCAGGCCCGCCCTGTGTCGACGGCAACAGGCGCTTGCGCAGTTCGAGCCCTTCGCCGGCACGCGCGCGCGCCCATCGGCGACGCCACCATTGCCAGCGCGACAACGTCTCGTACATGGCTGCCATTGCCCGTGCATCGGTCGTCATGCGCGACTCCGATCGCAACGCAGCACGAACACGAGCTCGTTGCACCAACGCAACGGCGCGAGCGACCCTGCTTCGGGCTCCTTGCGCCCCGGGCATGGGCGCCACCACGGCAGCAGCTGTCTGACGCGGGCGCGGGGCCACTGGTCGGGCAGCACGCGCTGCACGACGAAGCCACACTGCGCGAACAGCTCGCGCCACTGCGCCAGGGTCTGTGCGTCCTGGTGCCCCTGCACCTGCCGGCGGCCGAGCCACTGGCGCCAGACGCGCCAGACGAGCGTGCTCGCATTGCGCACGAGGAAACAGAACCGCGCCTCCGGTTTGGCGACGCGTTGCATCTCGCGCAGCGCGGCTCTGCGATCGAGGAAGCGTTCGATCGAGCCGATGCACGTCACGCAGTCGAACGTGCCGTCGGCGAACGGCAGCCGCTCGGCGTTGCCCTGGAGCACGTCCACTCCGGGCATCAGCTGCTTCGCGAGCGCCACTGCCTCGCTCGACAGGTCGATGCCGGTCGCATCGACGCCGCGTTCCCGCGCGGCTCGCAGCAGCAGACCCGGACCGCACGCGACATCGAGCAGACGTTCGCCGGGTCTCGCCTCGAGCAGCTGCACGAAGATCGGGTAGGAGCGAGGTGGGCGCAGGTAGCGCAGTCCCCTCGTGCGGTAGGTCGCATCGAACCACGCGGCGACATCGGTCTGTGCCACCGACGCGGCCGCGGAGGGCCCGGCTGGCCGAGCGTGATGGCAACGGCGAGCGGGACCGACGTAGCGCGGCACGCGCGTCGCGTAGTCGCGCCACACTGCGCCATGCAGCGCCAGCAGGTTCGACTCTTCGATGAGCACGCGCTGATGCATGTTGCCGAGGTAGAGCGGCAGGCCGAGCCACAGCCACGGCACGCCCGACGCGAGACACAGCCCGATGTAGAGCACGAACATGCCGCACAACCCGGGGTTGCGCGACCAACGGAACAACCCCTGCGGCGGCCCGCCGCCCGCCCGCCGCTGCGCGCGCAGCTGTAGCGTCGCGACGAAGGTCGTGACGCGACCGGCGGCGACCAGCAACAGACCGAGGCCGACCAGGACCGGTGAGTCGAGCGTGACCCAGGCGGCGCGCGCGGCAGGCCAGAGGATGCAGCAGAGCGGCACGAGGAACAGCAACACGCCGATCGCGGTGGGCACGAAGAACCACAGCACCTTGCGCCACAGCGGCGCGCCAGTGGCTCTCGTCAGAGCACCTTCGCCGGCCACCCTCTTGCAGGCCAGCAGCTGCCACGTGCTGGCTTCGCTCGGAACCGGGAACACCGTCATCTCGACCAGCAGCGAAGCGTAGGCGAGCAGCACGATGACGTCGGAACCGGTCATGCACGAGCTCTCGCTCGATGCGCGAGCAGGAAGCGAGCGTCACCGAGAAACGACCATGCCAGCAGCAAGACCGCGATGGCCGTCACGACATCGCGGACTGCGGGTCCGGTGGCCGGGCACAAAGCGATCAGCAGCGCGATCATCACGGCCGCGCAGACGCGGCGGCCGCGCCGGTTGTCGCCGTTCACGGGCTTCGGTTCGTGGGCCGGGATCCGCAGCCACCAGGCGGCCAGCACGAAGGCGGGGCGCATCGCGGGCAGCAGCAGCACGTGCGCTTTGCCACCGATGCTGAGCACCACGACCGCGAGACCGAGCGTCGTCAACTGGTCCGCCTCCATGTCGAGCACAGCACCACCGGGCGAACCACCGAACCGCCGCGCCAGCGCGCCATCGACGAGGTCGAGCAACACTACGGCAACGGCCGCTGTCCAGACCGCGACGCCGAGCTGACCTGCGCCGGCTCCGACCACGACGAGGAGACCCCCGACGCGCACCATCGTCACGAGATCGGCCAGGCTGCCGGCGCGCAGGATCCACGCCAGCGAAGCGAACGACACCGCGATGCCAGCGAGCAATGCCAACCGCCAGCCGGCAGCGGGACCCGCGGCGCCGCACACGCCGAGCACTACGAGCACAGGCAACCACACCGAGGCCTGCACACGCAACCAGGTCTGCAAGGCCGCTACGGGCATGGCGCCGACAGACTAGCACACGCTGCCACACGCGCCCTACTTCGCGAAGCCCTTGAACAGCATCTGCGCGAAGTCGGCAGTGTCGAAGGCGACCATGTCGGCCGGCACGTCGAAGCCCTCGACGAAGCCCATCGCGCGGAACGGTTCGAGCAGTTCCGCGCGATTGGCGAACACGTGGATCACGACGTCCTTGCTGCGGTCCGGCACCGACGTGGACGCCGCGATCGGCGGCTGATGATCGCCGAGCGCGATCACGAGCGACGGCCGCGTCAGGCGACACGTGAACCCGACGATCGTGCGCAGCGAGTACTCGATGACATCGCGGTAGGCCTGCAGGGCCACCGGGTTGTCCGGCAGTTGGAAGAACGACAGGTGGTAATCGGCCTGAGGTGGCCGCTTGAAGGTGTCGTCGTCGATACGCCAATCCTCGATGTAGGGCGGAATCGGCGAGAATGGCGCATGGCTCGAGCAGGAGATGAAGGTCGTCAGCAGCGGCGTCGTCGCAGGCTTCACGACTCGCTCGAGCAAGTGGTGCAGCGCGAACTGATCCGGCATCTCGCCCATGGGATAGAAGATGCCGTCGTAGGGCATTTCGAGGCGGGTCAGGCTCTCGTCGAAACCGTAGAAGTGCGCGCGCGTGCGCACTTTCGCGCGTTCCGCCTCGGGGAGATCCTTGCGCACGGCAGGCAATACCTCGACCGTGTGATACCCGGCCTCGGCGAACCGCTTCGGAATCGGCACGAGCGAACTCCCCATCAACAGTTCCCAGAGACGGTTGTCGGTCACGTGCAACCCCGCAAAGAGCTGCGCGTGGGCGAGCCACGATGCGCCTCCCGTGATGGCCGGATAGCAGGTCGCGCTCCTCATGTGGAATCCGGCTTCGCACAGGTCGCGTTCGAGTGAGGGCCAGAGGGAGCGCAACGGCGGACCGAGTTCGGCGTGCCTCGTGGCGAACCGGCCATAGGACTCGACGAACACCAGGTGAACGTCGGCACCCCGAAGCTTCGTGAGATCGTGAGACACCGTGTCGAGCCGTTCTGCGGCGCTTTCGATGTTCTTGTACAACTGGCGATCGAAACCCTCGCGATCGATCAGCCTGTTGGCTGTCCGCGCGGCGTTGTCGGCGAGTTGGGCGAGCCAGGAGTCGCCCCAAACCGAGCGGTAGGAAGTACTGCTCGTCCACACCACGCCGGAGATCGCAAGGACCTGGAGCACGAGGGCGCAGCCGTAGGCTCCGCGCGACCCTCGCGCCGGACGCGCGACCGCCGCGAAGCACCACGCGAGCACCACCCACAGCGTGATCAGTCCGATGGCGACGCAGCTGAGGACCACGTTCCGATACCAAACAGGGTGCTGCTCGAACACCAGGTCGATGAGCCAGGGCAACTGCGGCACATCGATGAGTTCGAATTTGTGGTCGGGCCGGTAGACGTCCATCAGGTCGATGGTCGCGTGGAACAACATCGACATCAGCAGCAGGAGCGCGGCCAAGAGCGCCCACAACCGCGGCCGTCTGGATGCGGCACCGAACGCTGCGAGCCCGATCAGTATCAGCAGATCGGGAGAGAGTCGACACACGTCGCCCCGCAGAACCTCCCAGGTGTACGGGTACTGCAATCTCGCGCAGCACTGGAGCACCACGATGCCGACCAGGAAGCCGAGCCACGCGCGCGGGGACATCAACGACCGACCTCCCGACTGATATCGACGAGCAGCATCGCGGACGGGCCGAGCACGGACGCCACGACGCGCGCCATGGTGGCAAGGGACTCCGACCAGACCGTCGTGCTTTTCCGCGGCGCCGCACACTGCGAATGTGAAGGCGCCGGCAGCCATACCGAGGCGTACCTACGAAACGACGGCTGCAAGGCTGCTACGGGCATGGCACGAGAGACTAGCACACGCCCGGCGGGTCGGGGCCCTGGCGACGAATGGCTCTCCCTCATGTATCCTTTCGCGCCAGCGGGGTTCGTTCACACCACGGCGGCTCCCTGCAGGCTGCGCCACTCCATGGCATGTGAACTCCACGACAACGGCCTTTGGCCGGCTCTGCTCTCTGCACGCACCCAGCTCGCCTCGGCCATGGGCGATCTGCTGCTCGTGCAACACGGCACGACGTGGCATTGCGTACCTGCAATTGGTGCGAACCTGTGCTCTGCCCGGCAGGTCCTCGCCGCACCGGATCCTCGTGTCGCTGGTCGCGAGGTGCCGCCGGCCCCACCCGACTGTGCTCTGTCGGTCTACAGCCCAGAAGGCGATTCCACGCCCCGCTTCGACCACCCGACGGGACGACCCGTGGACTCGAACGTGCTCTCGATGGCCCAGGTCTACCTGCCGGTCGTGCTCGGCACCGCCGCCGCGCGCGGCGCCGGTCGCGTGTTCGTCGCCGCTCACGTGACACAGACGCTCGACGGCCGCATCGCCTGCGAGAACGGCCAGTCGAAGTGGATCGGCAACGAAGCCGATCTGCGCCACGCCCACCGCATGCGCGCGCTGCTCGACGCCGTGATGGTCGGGGCCATCACTGCGCTCTGCGATGATCCACAACTGACCGTGCGCCACGTCGAGGGCCCGAACCCGCGCCGTATCGTGCTCAGCGGTCGCGGGAGCGTGTTGCGGCGGGGGGTCGGGCTGCGCGTGTTCACGCCTCCTGGCTGCGACGTCGTCGTCGACGACACGCTCGACTCACCGACGCACGATCCGATGGCCGGCCTGATCAAGGTGCGTTCGAGATCGGGATCGATCGAGCCGTACACGATCCTCGAGGTCCTGCGCGATCGCGGTATCCACTCGCTCTATCTCGAAGGCGGTGCCACGACCGTTTCGTCGTTCTTGCAGGCGCGCTGCATCGACCTGCTCCAGGTTCACATCGCGGCGATGGTGATGGGCTCCGGCCTGCCGAGCTTCGTGCTGCCTGCAGTGGACCACGTGCAAGACAGCATCAAGTTCACGATGGCGCACGCGATGCTCGATGGCCACGTCCTGCTGTCGTGTTGGCCGACTCGCAGTGCACAGACCCGCACCACCTTGGTCTGACATGCCCGCCTCGCTTGCCTACTGGGTGGATACCGCGGGTCAGGGTGCGCTGCACGCCGTGGAACTGCCGCACCCAGGCGACACAGATGTCGATCTGCAGACGCAGTTCTCGGGCATCAGCCCGGGCACCGAACGGCTCGTCGGCCTCGGTCAGGTGCCTTCGGGTTCTGCGTCGGCGATGGCGTGCCGCGGCATGCGCGGGTCGTTCGCGTTGCCGATCCTCTACGGCTACAGCCTCGTCGGCGTGGTTCGGGGCGGCGCGCTCGATGGCCAACGGGCCTTCGTCATGCACCCGCACCAGCAACGCGTGATCGTGCCGCGCGCGACCCTCGTGATGCTGCCGGCAGACGTGCCTTCACCGCGGGGCACGCTGCTGCCGAACCTCGAGACCGCGCTCAATGCGACATGGGACGCGGAGCTGCGCGCCGGTGAACGCATCGCCGTGATCGGCGGCGGCGCCGTCGGTCTGCTGGTGGCCTTCGTGCTGTCCTCGACACACCGCGGTGAGGTCGTGCTCGTCGAGGCGGAAGCGGCGCGAAGACAGTTCGCCGCACGCTTGCCGTGGGTGCGTGCGGCGGTGGCACCCGAGGAGCTGGCGCCTGGCACTTTCGCGGTCGCCTTCCATGCCACCGGCACCAGTCACGGTCTGCAACTCGCCATCGACGCGCTGAGCTTCGAGGGGCGAGTCATCGAGCTGTCGTGGTATGGCACGAAGACCGTCGAGCTGCGGCTCGGCGGCACCTTCCACAGCGAACGCAAACGCATCGTCGCTTCGCAGGTCGGCACCGTCGCGGCGAGTCATCGCGAGGCGGGATTCGGCGCGCGCACGGCCGCGGTCCTGCAACTGCTCCGCGATGCCCGGCTCGACGCGCTGCTGCAAACGCCGATCGCATTCGCCCGGTTGCCCGAGTTCTTCGCGCGCCTCTATCGCGGGGAACAGAGCGACCCGTGTCCCCTCGTCGTCTACTGAGTCATCGCATAGGCGCTGCATGCGTATCCCGACCGGTGCCACGTGATCCTGCTGCTGGAGCCCCAGCGCGCGCCTGGCTTCGTCTCGGGCGGCTATCGCTATCAGGACGAGATCATGCCGCGGCTGGCCGCACGTGGCGAAGGCGAACGGCGCGCGATCGCACCGCGCGAACTGCCGGCCGTCGTGGCGCGCACGCGTCAGGAACGGCGCGACACGGTCATCGTCGTCGACGGGCTGTTCATAGCACTGACGCAGGAACCGCTGCCGGCCGAAGTCACTGCACTGCTGCACGTCGTGCCCGGACGCACGCCGTGGGCAACCACACCGCCGCGCGTGATCGCCACGTCGCAACGCACCGCTGATGCCGTGCGCACCGCGGTGCGATCGGTGACGGTTGTCCGGCCGGGGCTCGATCCGTGCTTCGTCCCGGGGCCGGCTCGCGCCGCCAGCGCTCGCCTGCGCATCGTGTGTGTCGGCACGATCAGCCCGGGGAAGGGACAGCATCTGCTCGCCGCATCACTCGCGCACTCGACCACGGCCGCGCGGTGCGAGCTCGTGCTGATCGGCGACGAGAACGAGCACCGGGACCATGTCGCTGCGGTGCGTGTCGCGGCAAAGAGCGTGCCGCTGCAAGTCCGCTGTGGCCTGTCGCCGGTTGGGGTCGCGAGCGAACTCCAACGCGCAGACCTGTTCGTGTCCGCTTCGCGCCGCGAGTCGTTCGGCATGGCAGTCGCCGAAGCCGCGGCGTGCGCAGTGCCGGTGCTCGCGTTCGACACGGGTGAGATCTCGAGCTTCGTGCAGGACGGCCGCAATGGCTGGCTGCTGCCACCCGATGCGACGGACGCGGAGTTCGCGGCGCGGCTGGCCCAGGTGCTGACGGATCCGGTGCGTCTCACCGCCGCCCGCAGCGACTCGATGCGACCACCGCTGCAGACCTGGGAGTCGGTGGCGCGTTCGTTCGCACGAGCGTGCCGCGCCTGAGGCTCGCCCTTACCTACGCCGTCCGTACACGGCGGCATGCACGGCTTTCACGATGAGCTTCAGCGCCTTCTGCTCGTCGCGCGGCCAGCGCAACGCATGTGTCGTCTCGACCTTCTCGATCGCTGCGAGGAACAGCGCCCAACCATCGGTGAGCCCGTTGAGGCATCGATGACCTGCCCTGATCTCGGCCAGGGCCTGGACGTGACCGCCTGCCTCGAGCCGGGTCATGAGGTCCGCGACGGCCTCGAGCAGTTCCTGGCTCGATTCGAACGGACGGCTCACGGCACGGGACGCGACGAGCCGCCGCCCGCAGACCCGGCCTCGACGACCTGGCGCGTGTGTTCGGCGCGCTGCTGCCAGCTGCCGAGAGCCTCTCCTGCGCGCGAGGGACAGATCTCGAACAGCGGGCAGTCTTCGCACTTGGGTTCCTTGGCCACGCACACGTAACGCCCGAGCAGCAGCAGCCGGTGGCCAGCATGGATCCACTCGGTGCGAGGCAACTTTGCGCAGAGATCCTGCTCGACCTTGTCGGCCACCGTCGCGGTCGTGAGGCCGAGGCGCTGGCACACGCGCATCACGTGCGTGTCGACGACGATTCCCTCGGCGATGCCGAACGCCACGCCGAGCACGACGTTCGCGGTCTTGCGCGCGACGCCGGGCAGCTGCACCAGGGCACTCATCTCGCGCGGCACGACTCCGTTGTGTTGCTGATGGATCGCGAGGCTCGCGCCTTGGATCGCCTTCGCCTTGTTGCGGAAGAAACCGGTGCGGTGCACGACGGCTTCCACCTCCTCGCGCGGCGCCGCCGCGAGCGCCTCGGGCGTCGGCCACTTCTGGAACAAGAGCGGCGTCACCGCATTGACGGTTCGGTCCGTGCTCTGGGCGCTCAGGATCGTGGCGACGAGCAGGGTCCAGGCATCCTTGTGGTCGAGCTCGCAGCGCGGCTGCGGGATGGCGGTCTGTAAGCGCGTCGAGACTTCGGCGGCGTCAGCGGGCGGGCCGGAGGGGATCGGCGGGCCCGGCTTTTTCCTGTTGGGCACGCATACACGTTAACGGAGCCGAGGGCCGTCCCTCAACCGCGCTGTCCGAAGACTGCCGTGCCGATGCGCACGAGCGTGGAGCCGGCCGCGATGGCGGCTTCGAGATCCGACGACATGCCGAGGCTCAGCACTGGCAAGTCGAGCCCCGATCGCGCGCGCAAGTCACAACACAGCGAGGCCGTGCGCAGGAACGCGGGCGCCGGGTCGCCTTCGAGTGGTCCCATCGCCATCACGCCGCGCACGACGACGTTCGGACAGAGCACCTGCACGTGGTCGAGCAGTGCCGGAGCTTCGCCGAACGGACAGCCGTGCTTGGTCGGCTCGTCAGTGGCGTGCACCTGCAGCAACACATCGAGCCGGCGATCGACGCGGGCGAGGTGGCGTTGCAGCTCGTCGGCGAGCCGCACGCGGTCGAGGCTGTGCACGAGCGCGAGGCCAGGCACACGCAGCAGGTCGCCGACCTTGTTGGTCTGCAGCGAGCCGATCAGATGCCACTGCAGACCAGGCAACGCGGTCACCTCGGCGGACTTCGCGACGAGTTCCTGCACGCGGTTCTCGCCGAACAGCAGTTGGCCGGCAGCGTGCGCTTGCTGGACGAGCGCCGCGGGGTGCGTCTTGCTGACGGCCAACAGTTCGACCGCGGGCGGCCGGCCGGCGCGCGCGCAGGCCGCTGCGATGCGTTCGCGAACCCGCGCGAGATTCGCCGCAACCGTGCTCACGATGCGCGCCCGCAGTTTTCATGCGGAGTGTCCATGGGCCAGGTCTAGTGCCGGAAGTGCCGCACGCCGGTCATCACCATCGCGATGCCGTGCTGGTCGGCCGCGGCGATGACCTCCTCGTCGCGCTTGCTGCCGCCCGGTTGCACGACCGCCGTGGCGCCCGCCTTCGCGCAGACCAGCATGCCGTCGGCAAACGGAAAGAACGCATCGCTCGCGACCACGGCACCACGCGCGCGATCACCGGCCTTGTCGACGGCGATCTTCGCCGAGTCGACGCGACTCATCTGCCCAGCGCCGACGCCGACCGTGTAGAACGCGCCATCGTCGGTCGCGCGCGCGAACACGATCGCGTTCGACTTGACGTGCTTGCAGACCTTCCAGGCAAACGCGAGTGTCACGCGCTCGACCTCGGTCGGCGCGCGCTTCGTCACGACGTCGGTGCGCGGCGCGTCGGGTGGGAAGTCCGCGGTCTGCAACAAGAACCCGCCGCTGACCGGTCTCGCCACGAACCGGCGCCGCAGCATGAGGTCAGGCAACCCGCCGAGATCGAGCACCCGCACGTTCGAGCCCCACTTGGCGCGCTGCAGGATCCCGAGCGCATCGGGATCGACCTGCGGAGCGGCGACGACCTCGAGGAACGTGCCGCTCGCCACCACGACAGCCGCCGTCTGCGCGTCGAACGGGCGATTCGTCGCGAGGATGCCGCCGAACGCGGACACCGGGTCGCCCGCGAGCGCGAGCTCGAAGGCCCGCGGCAGACTCGGCGCCGTGGCCGTCCCGCACGGATTGTTGTGCTTCACGAGCACGCAGCACGGCTGCTCGAACTCGAGTACGAGCCCGAGCGCCGCGTCGGCATCGAGGATGTTGTTGTAGCTGAGCTCCTTGCCACCGAGCTGTTTGCTGTTGCCGAGACTCGGCGACGATTCGCCGAGGCTGTAGAAGGCCGCCTGCTGGTGCGGATTCTCGCCGTAGCGGAGGTCCTGCACCTTCTCGCCCGAGAACGAGACGCGCGGAGGGAAGAACGGCTCGCCGGCGACCGTGCGGCGTTCGCAATCGAACCACTGCGCGATCGCCGCATCGTAGGCAGCAGTGTGCGCGAAGGCCTTCGCGGCGAGCTTGCGCAACAGCTCGTGCGGTAGCTTGCCGCTGTGTTCGCGTAGCGCGCGCAACACGGCGCCGTAGTCGTTCGGATCGACGACGACCGCGACGCTGGAGTGGTTCTTGGCCGCGCTGCGGATCATCGCCGGACCGCCGATGTCGATGTGTTCGACGATCTCCCCGCGCGAGATCCCGGGCTTCTTGACCGTCTCGCGGAAGCGGTAGAGGTTCACGCACAAGAGGTCGATCGGATCGATACCGTGCGACTCCATCGCGGCGCGATCACCCGCGTCGTCGCGACGCGCGAGCAGACCGCCGTGCACCTTCGGGTGCAGCGTCTTGACGCGGCCATCCATCATCTCGGGGAAGCCCGTGTAGGCGGCCACCTCCTGTGTCTGGATGCCGGCCTCGGCGAGTGTGCGGGCAGTACCACCGGTCGAAAGCAGCGAGAATCCCGCCTGGACCAAGCCGCTCGCGAAGTCGGCGAGGCCCTGTTTGTCCGTGACCGAGAGCAGTGCGCGTCTCATTTCTTGCCCTCGTCCTTTCTCATCTTGAGGTAGCCCTCGATGAAGGGATCCAGGTCGCCGTCGAGCACGCCGTGCACGTCGGACGTCTCGATGTCGGTGCGCAGATCCTTGCACATCTGGTAGGGCTGCAGCACGTAGCTGCGGATCTGGTTGCCCCAGCTGATGGAGCCACGATCGCCATAGAACTTGGCCAGCTCGGCTTCGCGCTTCGCGAGCTCGAGCTGGTAGAGCTTCGACCGCATCGTACGCATCGCGGATTCGCGGTTCTTGTGCTGGCTGCGTTCGGCCTGGCACGCGACGACGATGCCGGTCGGGATGTGCGTGATGCGGATTGCCGACTCGGTCTTGTTCACGTGCTGGCCGCCGGCGCCGGAGCTGCGAAAGGTGTCGACCTTGAGATCTTCCTTGCGTAGATCGACCGAGAGGTCGTCGTCGAGCTCGGGCACGACCTCGACCGAAGCGAACGACGTCTGCCGCCGGCCTTGCCCATCGAACGGCGAGATGCGGACCAGGCGGTGCACCCCCTGCTCGGCCTTCAACCGGCCATAGGCGTAGGGCCCCTTCACGACGATCGTCGCGTTCTTGATGCCGGCTTCCTCGGCCTTCTGGAAGTCGGTCTCCTCGACCTGGTAGTCGTGACTGGCGGCCCACTTGATGTACATGCGCAGCATCATCTCGGCCCAGTCGGACGCATCGATGCCGCCAGCACCGGGCTGCAGCGTCACGATCGCGTTCAGCGGGTCGTGTTCGCCGCCGAGCATGAGCTGGAACTCCAACTGGTCGAGGCGCTCGTGGATCTTGTGCTCCGTCTCGACCAGATCGGCCTCGACTGCGGACGGATCCTCCGCGCCGAGCTCGACCAGCACGCGTCCGTCCTCGATCAGACGCATGAGCCCATCGATCGGCTCGACGACCTGCACGCAGAGCTTCTTCTTCTGCACGATGGTCTGGGCGCGTTCGCCGTCGTCCCAGAAATCGGGCCGGGTCATCTGGTGTTCGATGTCTGCCAGCTCACGGTGACGCCGAACGTAGTCAAAGACTCACCTTGATCGATTCGACCCGGTGTTCAGCTTCCGTCAGCGCGTCACGATGCTCGATCAGACCCATGGAAAGTGGATCTGAGCATCACGCGCGGCACTTTTCCAGACTCGGGCCGAGGCTCGCAGGCGGCGAGACGCGTCAGGAAAAGTAGAACCCGCGACGGGCACTGCAGGCAAAGGATCGAAGTCGGCGAATCAAGGCCCGTCGCAGGTTCCGTGTTTCGATGCCGCGTGTGACGCGACTCGCTGGATTCTCGGCTGCCAGTGGCAGTGCATAAGTGCCGTCCGGCAAGGCGTGAGAGGCCGATGAAGGCGGCTCGAAGGCAGCGCACGATCGCATCGGCGCGTCGCGCCGGGGCGGCCCCGATCTGCCTGCGCACAAATGCTCCAAACGGGACGACAGCAGGCGCGAGGGCTCGAGCGTGCGAGAAACCGTCAGCGCACCCGCGACGAGTCGCTGGCAGCGCCGGTGCGCGCGAAAGCTCGCAGATCAGCAGCCGGGCGCTTGCATCACGCGCTTCTCAAATTGGTCCGCTCGACTGCTGCAGCGGCGGCGAAGGGTGCGCGTGCCCGAGTCGTGGTTGTTCGCCTCGCGGGCGAGCAGCCTCAAATGATCGTCACCGACGTCGACGACATCATGCGCTTTCGCGCCACTGCCTCGGAGGACCGGTAGCTCTTGAGCTTGTTGTAGAGGGTCTTCGTGTCGATGCCGAGGATCCGCGCGGCCCGAGTCTTGTTGCCACCGGTCGACGACAAGACGCGCTGGATGTGCCGCTTCTCGACGTCCGCCAGCGTCAGCTTGAGCGTTTCCTCGATCGTGTTCTCCGCGACCAACCGCTGCAGGCCCGAGGAGGACTCGATGAGCACGAAGTCGTAGTCAGCACCCTCGATGCGACCGCGGAACTCGTCGATCGAGGTGCAGCTGCTCGAGAGACAGCCCCAACTGGCTGTCAACTTGGCGAGGGACGCGGCCGACGGGTCGCGAGCGGAATAGAGAAGCAGACGTTTGCCGAGAGTCATGAGTGGTTTCGTCCGGAGGAACCCGACCGTAGCGCCACTCTCGGGAGTGGAACCCGTCGGGGACCGGGCATGCGGGGTCAGTGAGGCTTGGGGGCGAACGACGACTTGCTACGGGTTGTCGCCACAGACGAGAGGTTCCTGCCGACATTTTCCTATTACGGAAAAAGAGCTGCCGTGTGGGAAACCGCGTCTGCGACAACAGGATCGCGAGAGCGCAAGAGGCTCCCTATCCTTTCCAGGACGCTGGGTAACCGCGTGTCCCAAAGCTGCCACCGAGCGCGGAGCGCCGGCCTCAGCCCTGCTCGAAGCTCCTCGGCGCGATCGACAAGTGTCCGGACCCCGTGCGCAGCACGACCTTGGTTCGCGCACTGCCGCGCTTTCCGACCAGCACGCGGCCGAAATCGAGAACCGGCTGTGGCACCAGACCGAAACCATTGCCGATGTGTCCAACCACGGCTCGCGCATCGAGGTCGAACTCGATCGTCGAGGGCACGTGGCACTGCACCGTACCTTTCCCCGTGTCGAGTCGGATGAGATCCCCTGGTTCGCGCACGAAGACTTGCATGTCGCCATGCTTGGTGGTGATGTCCAGGTCGCCGCGATGGTCGAAAGCAATGACCATGCCAAGGCCGGTTTCCGCCTCTACGGCGCTGGCGCAGTGCTCGAACCGCAGGTCGCCGCGGCCGGTTTCGACGTGCGTGCTCGCCCTGCGGTTGGCGACGGTCACGTGACCGCTGCCACTGATCACGATCGCCAGCGGAAGGTCGGCGGGCAGCCCGATGCGGGCCAGGATCCCCAGCACGCCCTTCACGCCCCCGGCCGGAATCGCCGGGCCGCGCACCACGAGCGTTGCCGGTTCCGCGGCATCGTTGGCGACATAGAAGTCGTTCGGGATCTGCTGCAGTTGAGCGAGTTCCTCAGCCGTGTCGGCGGCTCGACGCACGCCGCCCGCGATGGCAACGGCTCGCTCGGAGTTCGCGTCGACATCGAGGCTCCCGTTCTGGATCTCGATCCGGATCCGCTCGATGGCCTGACCGATGGGCAGCGTGTTGGCCATCTCGGCAACGGCCCGGTGCGAGAGGCTACCGCCACAACCGCCAGGCAACGAACCGACCAGCACCAGGAGCAGAAGAGGGGTGCCGTGTGCGGTGCCGCGAACCGTCGCGGGGCCGATGGCAGGGGAGGTTGCAGAAGACATGGCTTTGGTAACTAGTTCAGGAGCGTCGGTTTTCGTCAGCTCGGAGTTTCTCCCAAGCCATGCCGTCTTGCGACCTTCATGTTGTCAGCGGCCGTGGCTGCCGGCCAGAGCTAGAATCCTCCTCCCAAGCGATGGTCAGCGCGAGCCAGGACTACCAACCAGATCCCGTCACGATGGTCTCCTACCATCGTGCACTCGCTGAGCACACGGACAGTCTGAAGGCCTACGCGACGCGGCTCCTCGGCGACTCCATCGCTGCCGAAGACGTCGCGCAGGATGCCTTCCTGGCCCTCTACCGCCATCTCAACCAGGTGCCTGCAGCTGCTTTCCGGCCCTGGCTCTTCCGAGTGGCGCGCAACCTCTGCCTCGACCAGTTGCGACGGCGCAAGTTCAAGCTCTGCCTGTTCCGCGACCTGCAGAAGGACGACGACAACCCATTCGTACCGGCCGATACGGGCAGCGCCCGGCCGGATCAGCTCGCCGAGACGCGCGAAGCCAACCACGCGATCGAAGTAGCGATCGGCGAACTTCCCATGAAGTTCCGGGAGGCGTTCCTGCTCTGCGAAGTTGAAGGGCTCAGTTATGAAGACGCGGCGGCGGTCATGGGATGTCCAGTAAAGACGGTCTCCACTCGATTGTTCCGCGCGCGCCAACGCTTCACGTCCCTGGTCAGTCGATTGATCAAGGTCTGACTCGCGCACCCGAATCACGCAAGATGAACTGCTCCACCTGCCGTTACGAACTGTCGCAGTGTCTCGACGGCCGACTGCCGTCGGGCCGCCGCGCGATCGTCATGCGGCATGTCGAGACTTGCGCGGTCTGCAGCGCGTTCTGGACCGATCTGCAAGCCGCGCAGAATCTGACCTTGCGCCTCGGAAAGATGCGCGTCAGCGAAGGATTCCGGGAGCGGCTCTGGGAACGCATCGGCGCCGGCGAGGGCACGCCGGCAGCCGTGTTCCACGAACCGGTGCCGCTGCTGACGAAGTTCCGCTATGCGGTGACCGGCGCGGCGGCCGCGGCCGTGGTCCTGCTCGGTGTGACGTGGGCCCGCGGCGACCGCACGGTCCAGCGAGATCCCGTCGTCAAACCGGATCGGCTTGGTGTGCAGGCTGCGGCGGATATCGGCGTTCAGGGCGACCAGAGCCCGATGATCCCGATGATGTCGTGGGCGCGTCCGTTAACTTGCGAGCTCGTCGCCGTGGAAACGGCAAAGCAGCTCGAGCAGCGTCACGCAGCCGTGACCGCCGGGATCCGCAAACTCAACCATGACGGGTTCTCTCCGGGCGCCGCGGGCAGCGACGCAGCCGTCCAGCAGATCCTGCACGATGCCGACGAGTTCTGCGGGCTCGGCGGAATCCTGCTGGATCTGCGCGATCACGAGCGGCTGTACTTCACCAACAGCGAGGTCGACGCGGATCTCCGCTATGCGGTGAGCCTGCTGCGCAGGAGCCAACAGGACGCGCGCAACCTCGAGACCGTTCGCTCGCTCGTGGCACGCGCGCTGAACAGCGGCCGGCTGGCCAACGTGTCGCGCACGATCACCTTGGTGCCGTCCAACCCGCGCGAGGAAGTAGACGTGCTCATGCGCCTCATCACCACGCGGCACGATGTGTTCCCGAAGCTGTTCATCGTCGTCGGCAACATCGACGAGGCTTTCCGCGACTACGACCTGTCTCGCAACTTCTTCGAGATGAGAGACGAGTGCGGCCCGGTCTTGGTTGCTCCGCGCAGCGAGGTCGAGGCCGGCGGGTTGCGCATCCTGCGGGCGCGTCTGAGCGGCGGGCAACAGCCCGGCTACGGGGTCCAGATCCTCACCGGGCGGCCGAGACAGAGCGCCACGAAGTAGGCACGAGGGGGGCCTGATGGGCAGAACGCCACCTTCCCGCCCCAGGAAAGCGACACGGAAAGCAACACGGGGAGCAGCACGGGAAGCAACATCGAGCCACGTCTCTGGCTAGCATTTGGGGCTCCCGGGCCAGCACGCCCTCTGGCCCCAAACCGTTCCACCCATGCTCGACCTACTGCTGGCAGCTTCGTGTTGCTGTCTCCCGATCTCCGCGCCCCCCGCCACCTCCCTGGATGCGGCAGTGCAGGCACAAGCTCACGATGACAAGCCGCTGCGCGCGCTCGAAGCCTGGATGAAGCTCTGGCGCAACGACAAGATCGAATTCCGTCCGAAGAGGAAGAGCGAAAAGCCCCGCGACCTGCCCGAGTGGGAACCCATCGGCAAGGACTCGATTGCGGCGAAGTTCGGCCTCGCGCCCAAGAACGCGGTCGGCAACATCACCTGGAAGAGCGACCTCGAGATGATCCTCGAGGCCGTGGCGAAGCTCGACAACGCAGAGGCCGCGCAAGCGCTGCTCGAAGTGGCGGCTGTCGGCATCGATCCCGGCAAGTACTCGGTCGAGATGGCGGCCTACGACGTGCGCAGCCTCGGCCAGGACTTTCTCGCCAAACTGCAGTCCGCTGCCGCGAAGGAGGAGATCGCGAGCGCGGCGCGAGGCTCTGCCAAGGTCGACAAGAACAGGATCATGGGATTCCAGGCCGCCGCGGTTCGCTGCCTCGGGCGCATGAACGACAAGTCGTATCGCAGCGTGGTCGAGGCAGCACTCAGCGACAACGACGAGCTCGTCCGTGTGCATGCCGCGGAAGCACTGGAAAAGATGGGAATGGAGGAGTCGGGGCTCGCGCTGGTCAGTGCTCTCGACCGCGAGGCGAACGACGCGGTGCTGGCCGCCGTCGCGCATTCGCTGAAAACGATCTTCGCGAAGTATCTGAACGTCACCGAGTCGGCGCCGACGGCCGACAGCGGCAAGCCCGGCGAAGCGAAGCCCGCCGACCCGGCCGACAAGGGAGACAAGGCCGAGAAGAACGGGGAGCCCACACCGGCGCAACCCGCACCGGCGTCAGCGCCAGCCCCCGCGGCAACGCCGGCCGAGCTTCCCGAGGTCCTGCGTCTCGTGGTCCGTTCCTCGATCCATGCTCTCGGGCGCTCGAACTGGCGCGCGGACATGGAGCTCGTGCGGCTGCTCGGCGATTTCCGCTCGGTCGAGACCATACCGGCGCTGATCGCGATACTCGAGCGCTTCCGCGACCAACCCGATGACGTGAAGTCCGGCAAGCTGTCCGGGCTCTTGCTCTACCAGACGCACGAACTGCTCGTGAGCATGACGGGCGCAGTCTTTCCCGCCACTTCGCCCGAGAAGTGGCGCGAGTTCTGGGAGAAGGAGAAGGACAAGATCCAGGTCACCAAGCCGCGCGGGACCGGCCTCGAGAAGACCATGGCAGGCGGGTTCTGCGGCATCCCGGTGCAGGGCACACGCGTCGTGTTCGTGGTCGACGTCTCGCTCAGCATGGACTGGAACATGGACAAGGTGGAGGCGGACGGCCGCAAGACGCTGCAGAAGCGCATCGATTTCGCCAAGAGGGAACTGAACCGCGCCATGGATGTCATCGCGCCGAACGCGATGTTCAACCTCGTTACGTTCTGCGGCGACGAGAAGGCCACGCTCTGGAAGAAGGAGCTCCAGCCCGCCACCGAGGGCAACCGCAAGCTGTTCAAGAAATATGTCGAGGACATGGTCATCAAGCCCGGCACCAATATCTGGGCTGGTCTGCAGGAGGCCTTGAAGATCAAGTCGTTGGTCTACGGCACGCGTTACGAGTCCAACGTCGACGAGATCTTCGTCCTGTCCGACGGCGCCCCGACGGTCGGCGAGGTGACGAATCCGCTCGAGATCCTGGAGCTCGTGAAAGAAGCCAACAAGTTCGCCGGCATGCGCATCAACACGATCTTCATCAGCTCGGCCACGCCGGCGGAGTATCAGCGGCAAGAGCCGAAGATGGAGATCACGCCACAGGAGCTCATGAAGCGCATGGCCGAGGACAACCGCGGCAAGTTCCGCGAGCTGTGATGCTGGAACGCCGCAACGCGGAGAAAGAACGACGGCGAAGCACGCAAGCAACCCCGCTGCGGCGTTCCATCAAGACTTGCGCGCTACCTGCTTGACCTGCTTGACCTTCTTGGCCCGCGTCGGGCTGCCCTCGCGCAACAAGGGTCCCGTGAGCGCGACCAGGCTGCCGATGATCACGAGCACCCAGGCCGACCGGTCCGACTCCTTGATCGCCTCTTCGGGCACTTCGGCCAGGGCCAGCGCCATGCGGTGCTCGCCGCTCTGGAACGCGAACGTCGCATTGCCGATCGCGCGCCACAGGAAGAAGGTCGCGTCGACTTCATCACGCATGGCGCGATAGATGGCCACCTGGCCGTGCAGTACGAGCCCTGCGCCGAGCAACAGACCACCAAGCAGGGCACAGAACCACCGCACGATCGCCACGGCCATGCGTGCACGGTAGCGCCGTCCCCGCGCATCGTCACTTCGCGGTTTCGCCGGGGCTGGGCGCTGGCTTCACCTGGACGATGCGCTCGCCGTCGCGGAAGGCGATGCGATCGCCGAGTGCCAGCACCTCGCGCAGCTTCGGGTTCCCCTTGAGCAGCGCGAAGTAGGCATCCGAGAACGCCTCGACGGCGACGGCCTTCTTCTGCCAATCGTCGGGCAGCCCCTGCTCGACGAGGTCGGCGCCGGCGACGACGAAGACGCGGCCCGCCGCGCGCCGCAGCATCTCGCTCTTGCTGCGACTGTCCTTCTTCTCGGCTCGACGAGTGGCGCCGAGGTAGTAGTCGTCGCCCGCCGTCTCCAAGCTCTCTTCGACGGCGCCTTCCCCCGTCCGGGATTTGCCGAGCTCCGCCAGCGGCTTGGACGCAGTCGGTGCCGCGGGGTCGGATGCCGGCGCCGAGCGGCCACCCGTGGTCGGACCCGTGGGACCACCCGTGGCGGGGGCGCCGGCGCTACCTGGCACGCGATCTCGCGGCCCCATGTCGCCCCAACGCTGGCCGTCGGCCGGCGGGACTCCCGCGAGCCGCATGCCCTCCTCGACGATGAGTTGCGACGTGTAGGGCGTGACTATGCCGTAGCGCGTGGCGAGCCGCCGCACCTCGTCGATCAGTTCCTGCTTCTGGCCGTTGCGACGGATCGCATCGAGCAACGAAGCGATGTGCTGGCGTGCCCACAGCGTCTGCACGAACGAGTGCTGCTCGGATGCCGCAGGGAAGTCGACCTGGAACACGAACTCACGCTCGGCGCCGTTCTGCTTGCCGCGCACGCGAACGGTGTGCCTGCCCGAGTCGCGGTAGCGCCCGACCACCTGCATCATCTCGCCGCAGAACAGGTCGCGCGTGCGCGTCGGGTGCACGTCGAACGCGTCGAGCCCGTCGCAGCGCACTTCGACGTCGGTCAGCGCCGCCTGCGCGATCTTCTGGCACAGCGCGTCGACCTTGAGCTCGATCTTCTCCTTGTTGCGCACGAAGTCGCGCGCGCCGCGGTGCTGCTGCACGAGGTCGTCGAGCAACCGCACGTCGATCTCGTCCCCGACGCCGAGCGCGAACACGCGCGTCGAACGCAGGTCCACGCTCTTCGTGAGGTCGAGGATCTGCTGCGGGTTCGTGAGACCCATGGTCGGCTGGCCATCCGTGACGAACACGATCTGCGGCAGCCAGACGCCGCCGTCGTCGGCCGGCGGAATCGCGGCTTCGAGCGCCTGTTGCAGCGCCCCGCTGATGTTGGTGCCCCCCATCGCCGCGAGCCGGTCCACGCGCTGCAACGCCGACGCGAGGTTCTGCTCGCTGGCGAGCTGCGGCTTGTCGAAGAAGGTCTGCACTGCCGAGGCGAACGTGACGACCTGGAACAGGTCGGTGGGCCGCAGGCTGCGCAGGAACATGCGCACTGCCGCTTTGGCCTGTTCGATCTTGTCGCCGGCCATCGAGCCCGAGGTGTCGACGACGAGTTGCACGCACCGGCGCTGTACGACCTTGTCCTTGCCGAGCGCGCGCGGCGGCGACAACAGCAGCGTGAAGTAGCCGGCGTCGGGCGTCTGGCGGAACGCCAGCATGTGCAACCCGAACTCCTGCTCGCTGAGACCGTAGAGCACGCGCAGATCTTCGAGCTGCGCAGCGGAGCCTTCGAACGTAACGGTCGCTTCGTGCTCTCCGATGCGCCGGATCTCCGCGGTCGCATACGGCGCGATGATCGTGCTGAGCGCAGTCTGGGACTTGATGCGCACGTCGAGCGCGATCGGACCGCAAGCAGCATCCCCGAGCTGCGAGGCCCGCAGCGGCCACACCCATTCGTAGATGCCCCCGAGTGGCTGCAGGACCTGGCGCAGGCGCACCGTGACGCCGACGTCGCCACGCGCCGGGATCGGGAAGATGCGCGCGCGCAACATGCTCTCGCCCGCGTACTCGAGCAGCCCCGGATCACGCCGCTGCCGCACGATCTGCTCGTAGACCGACCGCGCTTTGCCCGCATCGAGCACTTCGCCCGCGATCTCCTTGCCGCCCACCGTCATCGTGAATCCGTCCGCGATCGCGCCGGCCGGCAGCGGCAGGAACCAGGTGCCTTCCGCATCACGCGGGCCGTCGTTGTGGAAGACCTGGTCGATCGACGTCGTCGCGACTCCATCGACGATCTCCGCATGCACGGCGGTGCGCACGATCCGCACGATCGGCACCCCTGGACGCGGCAGTGGCTCGACGACGATGGGGCCATGCGGGTCGGGAGGCGTGGGGCCGATCAAGAGGCCCTGGGCAGTCAGCGGAACAGCGAGACAGAACGACAGCACGAACGTCAAACGGTTCATTCAGGTCACCTGAGGTTGCGGGCGGGCCGCGCAGTGCATGCGGCGTGCCGGTCGCGCCACAACGTGCGGCGAGCCGCGGCGGTTCCCGCTCGTTCCGAAACGGGAACGCTTCGTCTGGCTGCGGTCAGTTTCGCGCCATGGCAACGGCCTCCAGGCCGGATGTCGGCCGCGCATGGTCCGAAAAGCGCATCGGAGAATCAGCCGCCCGACCGCTATCATCGGAACTCCATGTTTGCCCTTGTTCTCACGTTCTTCTTGCCGGCTCAGGATCCCGAGCCTGCGCCTCCTGCACCACCGGCGGCCGCGCCGGCTGCAGCTCCGGCTGCAGCTCCGGCCACAGCTCCGAAGGTCGAGCCGTGGGACGACAAGACCGCCAAGGCAGCGGCCGACGAGTTCACGAAGCTCATGAAGGGCACGCCGTCGATGGCGGAGAAGAACCAGCTGCTCGAGCGCCTGTCGACGGGCTCCAACAAGCTCCTGCTGAAGCCGCTCGCGCAGCTCGTCGAGAACGACAAGTCACTCGTGATCCGGAAGCGCGCCGCGGAGCTGATCGCGAACCAACCGGCCGGCGACGCCAACGGCCAGATCCTGAAGCTGCTCAAGAGCCCGAAGGTCGGCCCGCAACACACTGTGATGGGCGTCCTCGTGCGCGGGCTCTCACGCTGCGGCTACGCGAGCAAGCAGTGGTCGGAGATCGAAGACCTGTTCGAGCGCGAGTACGACCTCGAGCGAGTCCCGCTGCAGGAAGCCATCCTCGAGCTCGTCACCGTTCACAAGGAGAAGCAGGCGATCGAGATGTTGCTGCGCAACCTCGACGAGCCGATCCCAGCGGACGTCCAAGGGCAACACAATCCGCCGGCCGCGTATTGGGAAGCGCGTTGGAAGTCCTGGGCGATCTGGAAGGGCAAGGTCGCCGATGCGGTGTTCGCGGTCACGGGCCAGCGATTCAGCAAGGCAGCCGAGGCGGAGGC
>Ga0075418_10000184_pt1 | contig 59869 bp, 47 predicted proteins | sample SoiMetdeltSBSDD2_FD_81776 | JGI IMG/M metagenome (GOLD analysis project Ga0075418, IMG submission 81776) | Bulk soil microbial communities from a Populus tree surrounding site in Tennessee, USA - Soil MetaG P. deltoides SBSDD2 | ecosystem: Environmental > Terrestrial > Soil > Tree plantation...
CATGCTTACTTCGCTCGAGAGCATGCCGACAAACGAGGCGACGATCGAATACGGACTGACCCGGCGATAAGCGGCATCGTGATCGGCGCGATCGTAGTACTGTTTGTATTGGCGTTCGGCGAACTCGATTCCGCCGGCGCCTGTTCCGATGATTACCCCGATATTCTCGCGTTCAGATGCAGTGAGAGCTTCCAGGTTAATCCCTGCGTCGTCGGCCGCTTCATCGGTGGCGAAAAAGGCCATCGGCACCGCGCGTTGAACACGGTCCCTATCTTTCTTTGAAATATATCGATCGAAGTCGAAGTCCTTTACTTCGGCGGCCACTTTGCAGGATAGCTTTGAGGCATCGAAGAGAGTGATCGGTCCGGTACCGCTGACCCCGCCGGAAGTGTTCCGCCAGTAAGCTTCGCGGCCGATGCCGTTGGGACTGACGGCACCCATTCCAGTAACAACAACGCGTCTTAAACTCATCGAGAACGCCTCCGCCTGATGGGCCTGTGTCCTTTAAAGGTTCGAGGTGGTTGAATTGTACGACAGGACTAGAGTTCTTTCCACGTACAGCGAGATTACCGGTCCTCAATCTGGTCAAGTAGCGATCTGGCCAGTTTGCGGTCGCGGTGGTTTTCGAATTCCCATTCGACGTCAAACGGTGAGTCGATCACCATCCGGAGCAGATTCAAAGCGCGATCGCGCTCGCCGCTTGAAATCGCAAGCTCGGCTGCATACAACAGAGTCACACTGTTTGACGGCGCAATCGCCAGCGCCCGCTCGAGCAACTCGCGGCTCCGTTTTCTACTGCCTCCGAGAATTTTGGGCGCTTTGTAAAGAAGCCGTCCAAGAACGCGAAGCGGGCCCGCGCCGTGATAGCGTTCGTCGATTTCGATGGCGCGTCGTAATTCGAGGCGGGCCGATCGAAGTGCTCGCAAGCCTCTGACGCCGCGGTTGGCTTCGGCAAACAGCGCAAGATTAACACCTACCCAGAAATGACCTTCGACTCGATCTTTGTTGAGCGCGACGGCGCGCTCGCCCGCGCCGATGCCCGCCGCGTAAAGCTGTTTGCTGGAATCCGGCCCGCCAGCCTCCTGGCCAAGGAAGAAGAGCGCGCGGGCTAGGCGCCACTGAACTTCGTAGCGGTCAGAGCCTCCGTGCGCGCCGGACAGCACCATTACGGATTCCCGGACCGAGCCGGGCTCAGCTCGTGCCTGATAGAGTTCGTCGGCGCGCCCGACTACAGCGAGTAGGGAATCGGTTGGCATAGGCTAGCAAAAGAAAGGGGCGACGGGGCGAAGGGGAGAGTGGGCGACAGGGCGAGAGGGATTGGGGGAATTGCAAATTGAAAATTGCAAATTGAAAATTGAGAATTGGTGACAGGTTAACGACTAGATCAATTTGCAGTTCTCCCAATCCCACTCGCCCTGTCTCCCACCTCGCCCACTCTCCTCGTCGCCCACTCTCCTCGTCGCCCACTCTCCTCGTCGCCCCGTCTCCATTCTCGCTACCTCGACGCAATCTTCTTCAAATATTCCCGGGTGAAGATCGAGTCCTTCAAATTCTGATCGTAACCCACATCCAGGGCTTCAAACTCAATCTTCTTGCGCCGCGCTACGTTATTGATCGTCCATTGAACCCGAGTCCAGTGACCGGAGTTCATTTCCGCCTTTCTTACGACGAGATCGCGCGCAATCTGGTTAGATTTGTCATAGAACTCCGCCTTCACCACCGAGTTGTTCTGTTTCGAGATAAACAATACCAGCCGTGGGAACTTCGATTCGCTTCCGGGTTTTAGCTTACCTTCGGCTCGATAACATTCTGTTCCTTCGACGCTCTCCTCGCGTTCGATAGTGAAGTCGTATCTTTCCGGTTGTCCATCGGCCAACTCCTGCAAGGTTAAACCGAACAACGCGTCCTCGCCGCTTAGATCACGGGTCGTTATGTAACTATCAGTACTCTGTACGTAGCGAACACCCTCGACCTGCGCGTCGGGAAAAACCGTTATCAATCCGTCACGATCACGCTCTTCGGGAGGTGAGGTAAATTCAATCAGCATCTGCTGACGTCCATCCGGGTAGCGCTTACGATACATGTTGAAGGTGATCTGTCGCGGCGCATCGAGACCCGAGCTGTCAGATGAGTTGATCGCGGCGCGCAGCTTTATCGTGCTGTCGCGACTGTCGTCAAGAGCGCGATACTTCTCGATGACTGGAGCAGCATCGATCGCCGTCGAACGCGAACCCGAGGTGTTCGAGTGTGCCTTATCAATCGAAGCCGTCTCGTCGTGAGTTTTCCCGCAAGCGGTGAAGAGCAACAGCATCGCGATCGCCGGGAGAACCATCGCGCTCGTGTCGCATTCAAATTTGCGGTTGAGTTTTTGACCGGGGTTCTTCATAGATCTTAGATTTTTCTCCGAGGGCGGCGCGCGCGAACAGCCTCGACTTCATGAGCACCGGCAACAATACGAGATCGGCTGCGAGACACGCCGCGATCCCCAAGGCCCACAGGATTCCGGATATTCGGACCGGCACAAACGAAGATAGCACGAAAACAAGAAACGCCGCGATCAGCATAAAGTTGGCGAGCACCATTGGTTTACCGGTCCGGAGCATCGTCAACCACATTATCCATCCTTCGTCGGACGCTGAGTCTGTCGGTAAACCGCTACGGCTGGATTCTTGAAGCCGTTCGGATACGGATTGGCGATACCGTCGAATCATATGCACGGCGTTATCAACTGCAAGACCCAGCACCGCGCTTGCGACCAGGCTCGTGGTTATATCGAGATCCGTTCCGCTCCAGCCCAGGAATCCAAAGTAGCAGACGATTGGGATCAGATTCGGGATCAATGCGAGCAGCCCGGTCGCGAATGAGCGGAACAAGACAACCATCATCAAATATATTGTGACCAGCGCAATCGCCAAACTTGAAGACTGAGCGTCGGCTACGGCGTCCGAAGCGTCGTTGAGAAGAATTATCGAGCCGGTGGCTTGTTGGGACACCCCCGTCGGAAGATTGACCACCGCCCATTCATCGATTCGCCGGGTCAATTCAAGAAGCTCATTCGAGCTGAAGAGATTAACTCTTAGGACAATCAAAAGCCGCGAGCGGTCAGCACTGACCAAACGAGACAGCGATTCATCTTGTGAAAGATAATCGCGAAATATCGTAGCCACCCTCTGCTGGTCATCGGGAATCTCGTCGGCCGCCAGCGGGGAGCCGCCAACGCCACGCGGCAAGAAGCTGTTGATCCGCTTGATAATATCGACGACCGAGATACCTGCATCGACTCCCGGTTGACCGAGCGCAAACTGTTCGAGCGCCAGAGCTGCCCGCAGGAAGACGGGATCGATTGCCGCGTCGGGGGCGCCGGTGACGACTAGCTGAACCGTGGCCGCGCCCGCCAGCCGTTGATGCAGCTTCCCGGCATCCTGAACGGTCTCGCTCCCGAGCGGGAATATGTGCAGATAGTTTGTATTGACCTGGAGCCACATCGCGCCTGCGCCAACGAGCAGTGTTGCGACAAGGGTGAACATCAAGACACTACGCCGTTTGAAGAGAATCAGCGCAGTGATGTTGACCAGCAAGCCGTTTAGCCATTTGGCGTAGTCCTGATTCGGACCCGCTTCTCCCAACGCGTTTCGCGGCAGCATGGAAAGGGCAGCGGGGATAAAGCCTACAGTAAGAACGAGCAGCGCCAGAACGCCGAGCGCTTCGAATATCCCCATATCACGAGCGGTCGGAACCGAGCTTGATGCAAGCGAGCCAAAACCCGCCATCGTGGCCGTCCCCGAAACGACAACCGCCGGGATTATAAAAGCCAAACCCTCGCGCCACGCGGCTTGTTCATCCTGGGCGTCGTGGTGCGCGCCCAGGGACGACATCGAAACCCGGTATTGATTCAGAACGTGAAAGATGTATGAGCTGCCGATCGCCATTAACGCCGTCGGCAATGAAAGCGTCGCCAGCGTAATTGGCCATTCAAGGAGACTCATCAACCCTATCGTCCAGATCAGCCCGATTATCAGGGTCAACACCGGGAGCATGGCTCCCCAGAAGCTTCGGAACGCGAAAAGAAAAACTCCAAAGCACAGGACCGCGGCTACCGGCGATAGCACGAGCATGTCGCGCACCATGCTTCGTATGCCGCGCGCGTCAACGATGGGAACGCCGGCAAGAAATACCTCGTCTCCGTTGGCTTCCGACTTAGCGACGCGCTCGACCTCTTCAGCGACTGCGCGCGCTTCCGATTCACCGAGCCTCTTGAGGAAGATATCGACCGAGGCAGTCTTACTATCAGGCGAAACATAGTGACGCGCATACAACGGATCGTTGATGACTTCGAGTTTGAGTTTGTTGAGTGCTATTGCGTCCGCTTGGTAAACCCGGCCAGGATCAATCAAACGTCCAACAGTGATGCCTCCGTCCTCACGTCTGATAGCCTTGATGTTTGTCAGGCTGAGCGCTTCGTCGACCCCTGGGATTGCGGCAAGTCGATTAGTTAGACGGTTGAGCCTTTCGATAAACTGCGGGGCGAACACGTCACCGGTAGTCACGCCGACGATGATTACTCTGTCATCGCCAAAGATGGTCCGGGTTTCGTTGTAAAAGCGATAGGTGTCGTCTTTACGAGCCAGAGTTTCGGGCGAGCCGTTGAAGGTGACGCCGCGTACAACAATGATAACAAGATAGGCGATGGTGATCGCGAGCGTCGCGGCAATGATTGTTTTTGGATTGAGGACAACGAACTTCGCGGGCTGGGTCATAGAGGCTCGCTGCACTCGACTGATTTTCGGCTGCGACTATAAGTGAGAAGTTCACCGTACCGTAGACTGTCCAGTCTGCGGTTTCTTAATTCGCGCGATTCGGCCACCGCAGACTGGACAGTCTACGGTACAGGCAAGCCGAGTGTGTCAAACACGATGCGCTTACGCATCAATTCCATTTCAGCCCCTTGAGCTGCTGGAGGTTCACGTTTCCTCCGCTCAGCACGCAAACGACCTTTGATCCCTTTGGCGCCTTAACCAGGCCGTTTAAAACCGCGGCGACCGAAGCGGCGGCTGCCCCTTCGACGACCAGCTTGCAGTGTGACATGATCCAGACGAGCGCATCGAAGATCTCAGCGTCGGGTAACGCGACGACCTCATCCACAAACTGTCGCACAGCATCGAACGTGTGCTCACCCACACGCTTTACCTTGAGCCCGTCAATGATGCAATCAACCGTCTCCAGTGTTACCAACTCGCCCCTCTCGAGACTCAGCTTCATCGCCGGCGCTCCGGAGGATTCGACTCCGATGATCCTTATCTTTGGGTTCAACCCCTTGAGGGCCATCGAGACTCCTGAGATCAACCCTCCGCCACCGATTGGAACAACGACAACTTCAGCCTCGGGAAAGTCGTCGTAGATTTCCAACCCAAGCGTCCCCTGGCCTGCGATCAAATGCGGATCGTCAAACGGATGTATGTAAGTCAGGCCACGCTCCTCGCAAAGCCGTTTGGCTTTTTCGTTGGCCTCATCCCATATCATTCCGTGCAATACGACTTCGGCTCCATAAGCGCGCGTCGCTTCGATCTTGGAGGGCGTCGCGTTCTCAGCCATCACAACGACGGCGCGCAAGCCGTTCAGCTTTGCCGCCAGCGCAACACCCTGTGCGTGATTGCCGGCAGATGAGCAGATCACACCGCGGCGTCGCTCTTCTTCCGACAAGTGCGCAAACTTATTCAGCGGGCCTCTAATCTTGTAAGAACCGGTTCGTTGAAATATCTCCGCTTTGAGGCGGATGTCGAAACCGCTCTGTTCGCTCAACAGCCGCGAGGTCAGAAGGGGAGTGTGATAGACGTGAGGAGCTACTCTGGCTTTGGCTTCTTGAAAGACTTCCGGGGATAGATTGATCATAAATCTGATGTTCCCAAGACTGAATGTACTGTTGGAGCGTTGCGACCGGCTGGATTATGTATAACGGAAAAGGACATTGCAATAGGGCGCGCGTTTGGCCGGATTCTTCTGACAATAGCTTGCTGATTGTGAGGAGTTCTACCAAGCGGGGGAAGGAAGACTACTGGGGATGGAAAAGTTCGTTGATGAGACGAAGAAGCGAGTTGGGGGAAATCCCGAGAGGTGCTAGACCTTAAGTCAAGGATAAGAATGAGGAGAGAATCGCAAATCGCAAGCCTGGCACCAACTTGAGTCGGTGATTGACATTCCACAAAGGCGAAGAGTATCTTGGCGCGCAAGTGAGGAGACAACGATGCTTATTCATGCCGGAAACTTGCCGTACAGGATGACCGAAGATCAGTTGCGAGAAACATTTGAAGAATTTGGCCAAATACAGAGTTGTACGCTTATGAAGGACAAGATGACTGGCCGCTCGAAAGGGTTTGGTTTTATAGAAATTCCAGACGATAACCAAGCTCGTGCGGCGATTGCTGGTTTGAATGGTAAAGATTTCGACGGGCGAAAGATGGACGTGCATGATGCCAGGGAAAAACGTCCATAAGATCGTCTTTGACCTTATCCCCATCTCCACCCCTTCCTAGACTCCTTCGATCTTGAGGATTGAATCCTCGATAGCATATCCTCTACGACGAATGCTCACGCTCAGCGAGAAGGGGAACCGTGAACTACATCGATCTGCGCAGCGACACAGTCACGCGGCCGACTGACGAAATGCGAGAGGCCATGGCTCGCGCCGAGGTAGGCGACGACGTTTACGGTGAAGATCCCACCGCCCGGCGGCTTCAGGAACGAGCCGCCGAGCTTATGGGAAAGGAAGCGGCGGTGTTTGTTCCCTCCGGAACAATGGGCAACCAGATTGCCGTCAGACTTCACACGCAACCTGGTCAGGAAGTAATCATTGAAAAGCGAAGTCACATGTTCAATCTGGAGATGGCCGGCATGGCAGTGATCAGCGGCGCTCTTGCGCATCCCATTCAATGTCAGGACGGACTGATGGATTGGGACTCGATTGAAGCCGCCATCCGGCCGCGAAGTTCCTACTTTGCCCAGACCGGTCTCGTTGCGATAGAGAACACTCAGAATCTTGCCGGCGGAACCGTGATGTCGTTCGAGCGGATGGTGGATATCACCGATCGAGCTCACGAGAAAGGGTTGCCCGTCCATCTTGACGGCGCGCGTATGTTCAACGCCGCGATTGTGCTCAAATGCGATGTAGCTGAGATCGCTTCGCTCTTTGATTCGGTAATGTTTTGTTTGTCGAAAGGACTCGGGTGTCCGGTAGGTTCAATGCTGGTGGGTTCTCGCGAGTTTATCGATCGAGCGGTGCCGGTTCGACGAATGCTCGGTGGTGGGATGCGACAGGTTGGAGTCCTGGCGGCGGCAGGTCTTGTCGCGCTCGACAAAATGACGGCCCGGCTTGTGGAAGATCATGCAAAGGCTCAGGCGCTTGCCCGAGGGCTGGCCCAGATCGAGGGCGTCAACATCGATCCGGAACGCGTTCAAACAAACATCGTCGTTTTTGATATCGAAGGCACCGGGTTATCGACGTCGGAAATCGTAGCGAGGCTAAAGCAACGCGGTGTGCTTGCGAATGGGATCAACGCTCGCGAGATTCGAATGGTGACGCATAAGGACGTTTCGGGTAGTGACTGCGAAGCCGCTCTGGGAGCCATTCGTGAGGCGTTGTGGCAGTAGGTCTCTGAACAGATGCGCGGATTGAAAAGGCCTCGATCTGTGCTAATTACCCGGGTCAGGGTAACCGCGTAGCGGTGTCCTCTCGATAGCTCGCGTGGGTTGGCGGCCCAGGTGTACCGCCAACACCACGCAAGCTACCGAGAGGACACCGCTACGCGGTTACCACCCACAAACTACCGAGAGGGCATTGCTCGGCGGTTACTACCACCGCAGTTTGTCGGACTATCAATGAACAAACTGGTCATCGCCATCGACGGCCCTTCAGGTTCCGGAAAGAGCACAGTGGGCAAAGCCATCGCACAGCGACTTGGTTATCTGTACATCGATTCCGGCGCAGTCTATCGAGCCGTGGGTCGCAAGGCGGTCGATGCCGACATTGCGTTGGAAGACCGAGCGGCGGTTGCCACTCTCGCTCGACAAGTCAGTATCAAACTCGAAGGCGAACCAGACCACTTGCGGGTGTTGCTCGACGGCCGCGACGTAAGCCATCAGATTCGCCTGCCCGATGCGAGTCACGCCTCGTCCGTGGTTGCTACGATCCCGGAGGTGCGCGAAGCGGTCGTCGATAAACTTCGCGAGATGGCTTCAGCCGGCGGAGTTGTTATGGATGGCCGCGACATTGGAACAAAGGTGTTTCCGAATGCTGAAGTAAAGGTTTTTCTCGATGCCTCGCTCAACGTGCGGGCGCGCAGACGGTGTGAAGAAGACCGAGCGCGGGGCAGGGATGTGACCGTGGATCAGATCAAAACCGAGCTTGAAGCGCGCGACAAGCGGGATCGCGAACGCGAGGCTACGCCGCTCGTGAAGGCGGACGATGCGGTTTTCATCGATACTTCGGAACTGCCGCTGGACGGCGTGATCGAGCGCGTGCTTGAAATCGCAAGATCGCGAGGCTAGACTTGATCCGCATCAAAATGGACGCCTTGAGAGAGTTCTTCGCGGCGGAAATAAATTAGTATCAGGGCAAGTTTCTGGCTTCTGGTTGCTGGTTTTTCGTTCCCGAACCAGAAACCACAGACCAGAAACCGGAAACCACGCTCAGAGGGTTTTCCCGTACCTCCCCTGGCGATAAGCGATCCGGGGTTGACGGATCGAGCGCTCGCCTAGCATCCTGAATTTACTGATGGGAATATTCACCGGACTCATAATCGAAGTGGGTCGAGTGCGCCAGATCAAGCGCCGCGACGACGGAGCGTCCCTTGTGATTGAAGCAACAAAGGTGCTGGAAGGGACCCGCATTGGAGATTCAATTTCGATAAATGGCGTCGATCTTACAGTGATCGAGATGAGCGCGGATTCCTTCCGCTCCGATGCATCGCTCGAGACGTTAAAGCGTTCGACTCTCGGAGAACTCAGGGTCGGGACCAGGGTGAATCTCGAGCGCGCGCTTGCGGTAGGCGAACGGTTGGGCGGGCATATGGTTCAAGGCCACGTCGATGGGACGGGCCAGCTTGTGTCGGTAGTCCCCGAGGGCAACGCTTATCGAATGCGGTTTATGTTTCCGCGCGAGCTTGGCCGCTATATCGCTATGAAAGGATCGATAACCGTTGACGGTATCAGCTTGACCGTTGCCGGGCTTGGTGATGATTGGTTCGAAGTGGTAATCATTCCGCACACGTGGCGCGAGACTATCTTATCGGACTTGAGAAGCGGCGATCGCGTGAATCTCGAAGTGGATGTACTTGCAAAGTATGTAGAGCGACTGATGCTAAACGAATCCGCGCCCGCGGCGCGCAAGGAACTGAGCTTGGAATATTTGATAGAGCAAGGATATTGAAATGCCATTCGCAACCATAGACCAGGCGATTGAGGAATTTCGTGCGGGACGCGTTGTAATTATCGTCGATGACGAAGACCGCGAGAACGAAGGCGATCTTGCATGCCCTGCCGAGAAAGTCACACCGGATATCATAAACTTCATGGCTCGCTACGGACGCGGGCTTATCTGCCTTTCGCTCACTGAAGAGCGATTGGATGAGCTTCAAATACCATTACAGGTTTCCGATTCTGACAACACGGCAACCCGCGCGACCGCTTTTTGCGTCACTATTGAAGCGAGGCGAGGCGTGACCACCGGGATATCGGCAGCTGACAGGGCGACGACCATTCAGGTAGCGGTGGATCCGCGCGCTCGGCCGGGGGATCTGGCGAGGCCGGGGCACATCTCTCCGCTTCGCGCGCGTAAGGGCGGGGTGCTCGTGCGGCCGGGACAAACCGAGGCGGTTGTCGATCTTGCTCGAATTGCCGGGCTAACGCCGGCAGGCGTGATATGTGAAGTGATGAACGACGACGGGACAATGGCCCGGCTTCCCGAGCTTAGGAATTTCGCTCTTCAGCACGGATTAAAGATCATTTCAGTTGCGGATCTTGTCAGCTATCGGATGTCCAACGAAGTACTGGTCCATCGCGCGGAAGAGGCGCGCGTGCCAAGCGTCTACGGCGAATTTCGGGCGATTGCGTTTACAAACGACATCAATCAGGACACTCACCTTGCACTGGTGATGGGCGAGATTGACCCGGACGTGAGCATGCCAGTACGAGTGCATTCGCAATGCGTGCTCGGCGATGTGTTTGGCTCGCTGCGGGATGATACCGGTTGGCAGCTTCATCGTTCTCTCGAGCTTATTGCCGAAGAGGGTCGCGGCGTTCTGCTGTATCTCAAACAGGAAGGACGCGGGGTCGGGCTCGTTAATCAACTCAAGGCGTATCGGCTGATGGATGAACAGGACAAGGATGCGGTTGAGGCCGATGCGGAAGTGGTTGGGCTTCACAAGATGGACCCTCGCGATTACGGTATCGGCGCGCAGATTCTTCACGAACTTGGAGTGCGCAGGATGCGCTTGATAACCAACCATCCGGTCAAGCGAGCGGCGATCGAAGGCTTCGGGTTGGAGATCACCGATCGCATTCCAATCGAGATCGAGCCCAACGAGTCCAACGAAAAAGTGTTGCGCGCAAGGAAGGAAAAACTCGGGCATCTGTTAACCAAGGTGTAGGGGTGAAATGTAGATAATAGTCTGTGTGCGGGGATACGCAGCCTAAAACTCCGGAGTACATAGACTAAAGTCTACGCTACAAGTATCAGGACCTATGCGCAGAAAATTTCTGATCGGCGCCATCTCCTTTCTCAGTCTTATCCTCCTGCTTATCATCGGTATCTTTATATACATTCGAAGCGGACGTCTGGACAATTACCTTCGCGACCAGGTAGTCGAGGCGCTGGCCGATGTTGGAATAACTGCGGAAATTGGCAGCTCAAAACTGGACCTTCGCGGATATAAGGTAACGCTGGAAAACATCAAGTTGTCGGCGGCGAACGGAAATAAGCGGTTCGGAACGATCGACAAACTCACCGCCCAGTTTTCAGTTCTCTCCTATCTGGGCCAGCGAATCAAAATCACGAATGTGGAAATCGACCATCCCAGTGCGTGGATTGAAATCGACAAACAAGGCGGTTTCAATCTCGATTCGCTGCACGCTCCCCGTAAGAAAGCAGAGGAGGCCAAGGAAGATGCCGTGGTGTTCCTGGCCGCGGACTTCAGGGTCACCAACGGTGAGATAAACTTCGTCGATCTCAAGAACAATACAACCGCCGAGATAAAAGGTCTTGATATTCACCTGGTGCCCACCGATCCGATATCACTTGCAAACGTGCTGGATCATCAACTCGAGCTTGGGATCAAAGACTCGAAGGTAACAGTTGATGGACGCGCGATCGAGAACATTCAAGCAAACATTCTTGCCCGGGTCACCGAGAAGGATGCTGAAATATTGATGCAGGACGGCAAGCCGCAATTCAAGATCACGTCCGATCTAGGTACGTTCCAGGCAAAAGCCAAGATCGAGAGCTTCAAGCCTCTCAAGTACGATCTTCCCGACGTCACTGTAGAAGCTTCGTTGGATCAAATCGCGCGGGTGTTCTCGCCCGAAACGAGGATGAGCGGCGGCGTCACCTTCAGCGGGCGAGTCGCCGGGAGCGGCGCGGATTATCAGGCATCCGGTACTCTGCAGGCGAGAGAGTTAAAGACGATTTCCGTAGCAGGGTTCTCGGTCGGCGGTCTTCGAGTGAAGGCGGACGTCGACGGCCAGGGACCCGAATACAAAGGAAAAGTTAGTCTGCTTTCGTCAGGGGTGAGCGGCGGGGGGTTGACCACTGGAGCAATCAGTTTTAACGACTCATTGAAAGGCAGGGAACTGGATTTTGATGTGACCGGGGCGCTCAACGTCGCGGCTCTCAAGAGCGGAGAAGTCAGTGCCAGGGCGGTGAGGGGCACGCTCACGATGGATTCCAGCAAGCTGAGCTTGTCACAGTTTTCAGCGCAGACGCTTGGCGGCAGCGTCTCGGGTTCGGCGACTCTGGCTTATGCCGGTGGCTCATCGCAGGTTAACGTCGAGTTCAAGTCGATTGACCTCGATCAAGCAGCCACGCTTGCGTCGGCGAAAGATGTAAAAGTTCGCGGCACGGCAAATGGAATCGCACGGCTCAGTTTCCCGCGGCTCGACTACAAAGCTGCAACCGGCAGGATCAACGCCACATTTGATGCGGCGATCTCACCGCCGGAGCGAGAAGACGATGCTTCTCCGGCGAGCGGAGAGATCAGTCTGGTTGCGACCGGCCGAGGTTTCAATATCGAGCGCGCATACGTCCGGTCTAAACAAAGCGAAGTAACGGCGACCGGCACCATTGGATGGGACAGCTCGGCCTCGTTAGATGTCAATTTCAAGTCCGCCGACATGGCTGAGGTTCAACGGGCGATCGATGCGTTTGGCGTTATACCCGATGAGGTCAATCAGGAGTACGAGATAACGCTCGAAGGCGAGGGAGAATTCAAAGGACAAGTGCAGGGCAAGTTGTCGGCGCCGTCCGTCTCGGGACATATCAAACTTGCAAGCATCAAACAACACGACTCTGAAACGGGCTCGTTTGAGAGTGACATAGCATACTCTTCAACCGCGCTGCGAATCGATAACGCCGCGCTAGTGCGGCCAGATGGTTCGCGCGCCGACTTCAGCGTAAACGCCCCGCTTCCGATCAAGGACAATGTCGCGCTAAAGGCAAGTTTGCAGAACTTCGATCTCGGCGCAGTTGTTCAGGGCTATTCCGCAGGGCTGAAAGACTACGTAAGCCGTGGTGTAATCAACGGTACTATCGATCTGAAAGGATTGCCCGGGCCGCGTACTATTGAAGGGACCGCAAAGCTGTCGCTTGCCGCCGGCGAATTTACAATTCCGTCGCAGGAAGAAGGGCAGGAAGCAACAAAAGTCTCGGTGCCTGAATTCACCGGCGACATCACCTTGTCAAACAGCGTGATCAGCGTTCAGAACCTGCGAATGGTGGTAGGCGAGAGCGAGATTGTCGGACAGGGGACGTACAACCTGGACACCTATGACTATACGATCAACGCCGATGGAAAAAATATTGACCTGGCTAAGATATCCGACGCAGCCGAAACGGCAAAACTAACCGGCAAAGCCGATGTGAAAATCGTTGGCCAGGGAAGATGGGGTAAAGCGGAAGACTGGTCGGGGGTTAACTTCAACGCCACCATTCAAGGCCGCAACGTTGCGATTGAGGGACGTGACTTCGGCGACGCAAAGGTGGTTGCATTTACCGAAGGCGGCATTTTGAAAGTTGAAGCCTCCGGCAGACTCCTTGATCAGGATCGCTCGATCATCGCGACAATTGATTTGCGGGACCGCGAGCATTATCCGGTAAGCGCCGGGATCGAGTTTACAGACACGGACATCGGTCCGTATCTCGGCTTGATCGCGCCCGAGTTGTCAGACATCAAAGGCAAGGCGACCGGCACAATCAAGCTCTCGGGGCCGCTGCAGGATCCGGATCGCATACAGGCGGTTGCTACATTCACGAAACTCGAGCTGGGAGGGGCAATCTCGGAGCGTCAGACCTACACTATCCTCAATCAAGGCGACATCGTGCTGACGGCGACGCCTCGCGAGATAACCCTGAATCGAGTGATGTTCACCGGCGAGGGAACGAGCGTTACGCTCGAAGGATCGCTCTCGCGCGACGCCGCAAAATCGAACCTCACCGTCACCGGCGAAATCAATCTAAAGTTGCTGTCATCCTTCACGCCGACGATTTTCACCACCGGTATCGCGGAGGTGCAGGCCTCGATAGTCGGCAATCTGGAATCGCCGCAGTTGCAGGGTGTGGCAACTCTGCGGGACATCGGAATTCGCATTGTTGATTTCCCGATCTCTATGTCCAGAGGGAACGGGCGAATCAGATTCAATTCGAATCAGGCAGTGATTGAGGACTTCGTCGGGTCGACTCCGGGAGGCGGATCGATTTCGGTTTCGGGTGGCGCCGCGCTGTCCGGGCTCGCGCCGTCGCAGTGGCGGCTGGAAGCCCGAGCGGATCAGGTTGCAGCCGAGTATCCAAAAGACACCCAGACGGTGGTGGACGCCCAAGTCACGCTTGAGGGTAATCGCAAGCTCCAAATCCTTAGCGGGAACGCGCAGGTCCGTCGTGCCTCGTACACAAGAGACATAACGATTGAAGAGCTGTTAACTACCGGCGGACCGTTTCAGCCCGATTTTCTTGAGGCAGGCCCCGGCGGTGCCGGCGGCCCATCCGGTCTGCCGACGGTTGTGGATCTTCACATCACCGCTGACAACACCCTCAGCGTGAAAAACAATCTGGCTGATGCAGTCGGCAGTGCTTACATTAATTTGCGTGGCTCGCTCGACACACCTCAGGCGTCGGGGCGGATCCTCTTAACCCGGGGTACCCTTAACTTCCGGAACGGACGATACGACTTAACCAGGGGGCTGCTGACAATTCCGGGCCGCCGAGGCGCGGAGCCAACAGTCGATTTTCAAACCGAAGCGGACATCCGCGGTTATCACATCACCATCAATTTCAGCGGAACGATAGCGAAGCTACAGACTACCGTGAGATCGGAGCCGGAACTGCCCGAGCCTGACATCATTTCATTGATTCTGACCGGCAGTATCTCAGGCGGCGATCGATCAACAATTGCATCCCTGGGACAAACGGGATTGGGGCTGGCTCAGTCGATTCTATCGGCCTCGCTTTCCGACGCACTCGAACGCGGCACTCAGCGGCTGTTTGGATTGAGTCGCTTCTCGATAGATCCATTGCTGGTCGGCCGCGGCAGCGACCCGACGGCCAGGATCACTATTGGTCAGCGTCTTACCAAAGACCTGACACTCACCTATTCACAGAACCTTACGTCAGGTGTGTCCGGCATCGATCGGGTCGTTTTGGTTGAGTACCGGCTGAGCAATCGATTTTCCGTAGTTGGTATTCGCAACGAGCGCGGCGAACTGGGGTTTGATGTTCGGTTTAGGAAACGGTTCTAAAAGAGCGAAGGGCAAGGAGCGAAGGGCAAAGAGCCAAGGGCAAAGGGCAAAGAGCCAAGGGCAAAGGGCAAAGAGCCAAGGGCAAAGGGCAAAGAGCCAAGGGCGAAGGGCACGGGGCAATGGGTTGGGGCGAGCGGAGAAGACCCTTAAGAAGCGGTCGGCGGTCCATCACTATGATTCGACGTAAACACATTCGAGTCCGACCTTTGCCCTTTGCCCTTCGCTCTTTGCCCTTTGCCCTTCGCTCTTTGCCCTTTGCCCCTCGCCCTTTTCCCTTTGCTCTTTGCCCTTTGCTCTTTGCGCTTTGCGCTTTGCTCTTCTCGCAGCCGGCGATGGCTAGCGATGTCGGGGATTTTCTTGGTAAGCGCGTGACCCGGGTTGAGGTCGTGATTGAAGAAGCGCCCAACTCGCCTGTCCCTGAGATGAGGTCGCTGATCGAAGTTGCCCCCGATCAGGATTACTCGCCGGTGCGCATTCACGATTCCTTAGTAAGACTCTATCGTTCAGGATTGATTTCAGGCGCTCGAGTTGAAGCGGCCAACGATGGGGCGACCGGCGTCGTAATCCGCTTTATCGTTAAACCTCAGGCGCGCGTAGAAAGCGTTGTCTTTGAGGGCACTCCAGTTTTTCCGGCAGGGGAACTCAGGGCAAGGCTGAATCAACTCGATCCCGGAGAACGGTTGTCGGTTGGCGCCGTTACCCGCGGGCTTGGCGATCTTACGGCATATTATTCGGCTCGCGGATATTATCAATCAAAAATCTCTTACGATATTCGGCTCGACCCGACCAGCACGCGAGCCACAGTCGTCTACAACATTACTACCGGCGAACAGGCAAAAGTTTCGAGCTACAAACTTACGGTCAAAGGCACCGAAATCGATCTGTCCAAAGTAAAGCCCACGATTACCGAGGGACAGGCGTTCAATCAGGCGCTGGTGCAGGAGGCGATGGACCACATCAGAGACGCTTATCTCAAGCAGGATTACCTTGCAGTGCGGGTCGCCGCGAACACATCGCCCGATGCGAGTTCGAATACAGTCGCCGTAGCGATCAATGTCGAATCTGGACCGCGCGTCGAAGTAGAAGTCCTTGGTCTTGAGATTGACCCGAAGGAAAAGAGCAAGGTGCTTCCGTTCTACACTCAGGGCGGCATCGACGACTTCACGCTGGAAGAGGGGCGGCGCAGCTTGTTGGATTACGCGCAGCGGAAGGGATACTTCTTTGCCGAGGTGACGCGGCCAGATGCGCCAAAGCTTTCGGCTCCGGCGGTCAAGCTGTCGTACAAGGTTGATCCGGGTGGTCGATACAAGCTCAGCGATATCGACATCGAAGGAGTGGATGCGATCCCGAACCAGACGCTTCAGGATCAGATGAAGTCAAAGGAGGCGAGTATCCCAATCCCGTTCATGGGGCGGGGCCGAGGCGTGACCAGCGACGATATGCTTCGTCAGGATGCCAACCTTATCTCGAAGCGTTTGCGATCGCTTGGTTATCGTAAGGCCCATGTAGATGTAAGGCGCGGCGTATCGTTAAAGGGCGATAAGCTGATCATCACCTTCGCGGTAGAGCAGGGGCCTCGCACATATGTTGAAGACATCGGAATGCGCGGCAACGAATTGATGACCACCGCAGAGTTGGGCAAGCGTCTGACAATCAAGCCTGGCGATCCGCTTGTTGAAAGCGTTGTGATCAACGATGCCGATCAATTGCTTGATGCGTACACCCGACCCGGATTTGCCTCGGCTGAGGTTGTTTACGATGCAGTTGAGCTCGGCAGGTTAGATGGTCAGGACCGGGTCCGGCTTGTGTTCAACATTACAGAAGGGAATCGAGTTCGCATTCGAGCGATAAGTACGCGTGGAACTGCGGTAACAAATACAAACCGGCTTTCGAAAGACTTTTATCTCTTCAAGACAGGTGATTGGCTCCGGGCAGACCTGCTCCAGGAGACCGAGCGCGAACTCTACGAGACCAATGCATTTAACTCGGTGACTATAAGCTCAGATGCGGTCGGCCAAACGGTAAACGGGATTGAAGACCGCGACGTCACGGTAAATGTTTTGGAGGGGAAGCGACGGGACGTCGTCTATGGCCTTGGTTATCAGACCAACACATCCAGCGCCAAGACGATCCCGGGTCTCGGATTTCTCGGCGGCGTTCGCGGGCTCACCCAGCTGACCTATTCGAATCTGTTCGGCAGGCTGTACACCGGAAGCACCCAGATCCGAGTTTCCCAAAACGAGCTCTTCGGCCAGATTTCATTTCAAAATCCGCGTCCCTTCGGAATGAAATTTCCGACGCTGATTTCGTTTTTTGCGCGACGGCTTGGTGAAAAAGACTTCCGAACGGACCGCTATACGGCGAACTTACAGGTTGAAAAACGTTACTCGCAAGATTTCATTTTGTATTTCAGTTACTACTTCGAGCGCATCAGCATATTCGATCTACCGCCGGATTTCAGCGTCGAAGAGATTCAACGGAACGCGCAACCGATACGGCTTGGCAGAATCGGTCCCAGTTTTATCCGCGATAAGCGCGACAACAAATTTGATCCAACTGCGGGCGACCAAACTCTGGGAAGCTTCTTCGTCGCCGCCTCCGCGCTCGGCGGCAATGAGCAGTTTGTAAAACTCTACGTTGAGCACGCTCGGTTTTATTCCATCAAGCGTTTTCGCGACACGGTATATGCGTTCACGGCGCGACTCGGGCTCGCTTCGCCGTTTGGCGGCAAGGATTCGCTCCCGATCTCGGAACGGTTTTTCGGCGGAGGAGCACGAGACCTGCGAGGTTTCGGCTTTGAAGAAGCGGGTCCCCAGATTACGGTGCGGAAACGCGATATAGATGGAAATGTTGTGACTGACGAGTTTGGAAACCCGGTTTTTATCCCGAGCCCTCTGGGCGGAAACGGTTTGCTGGTGATCAACAACGAGCTGAGATTTCCGCTCTTTGGGCCGCTTGGGGGCGCCGTGTTTTCCGACACTGGAAATGTTTTCGCCCGGGTGCGCGACATCAAACCAGCAAATATCACCGAGACTGTAGGTTTTGGGTTGAGGCTAAAGACACCTGTCGGACCGGTGAGGTTCGACATAGGATTTCTGGTCCTGAACAAACCTGAAGGCGTGGCGCGTTCGCACAAGCACTTCACGATTGGACAGACGTTTTGAAAACGGTTAGCGAGACAATTCACCGATTTCGGAGTTCGAGTATCGATCGTTGGCGAGGCCTCGCGGCCTTTCGGAGACCCCTTGCCTGGGCCGGTCTGTTTGTTCTTGTAGCGGTTGTTACTCCCAGGGCGGGGGCTCAACAAACTGTCGACCAAATCCTGACTCTGGTCAACGACGACCTAATCACCCGCATTGATTTGTTGTGGAGTATAGCGATGGACCCGCAATCGCCGAGCCCGATAGGGCCGGTCGGCTCGGACCTGCTTAGCCGCAAGCTGGATGTAATGATTGACGAGCGTCTCATCGCACAGGAGGCTACTCGCGTTCCCACAACCGAGATAACCCAGGACGAGGTAGATAAGAAACGGACCGAGCTGATCAAGAGCTTCCCATCGGAAGCGCAGTTTCGCGAGCGGGTGGGTTCGGTTGGCCTCACGCCACAGAAGATCGACGATTTGATCCGTCAAAGGATCTTGATTGATCGGTTTGTCGAGTTCCGCTTTCGATCGTTTGTCCTGATAACCAACCAGGACATTCAGCGCTACTACGACGAGGTATTGGCGCCCGCGATTCGCAACCGCGGTCTGGTTCCGCCGTCATTGGATGAGGTTCAAAAGGACGGCACGAAAATTCGAGACTCGATAAGCGCGACGCTCAAGCAACGGAAGATCAACGACGAAGTCGAGCGCTGGCTCTCTCAAGCTCGCCAGCGGGCGGACATTGTTCAGCTCGCGGAACCTTGAGAATGCCGTCAGGATCGGATAGTGATTGCTACCAGTGATCAATCGGGCTAGAATTCGGTTGTGACAACACCACAATATGCTGGACAAGTTTAAAGACGAGTGTGGCGTATTTGGTATCTTCAACCATGAAGATGCCGCGCGGCTTACCTACCTGGGGCTTTACGCTCTGCAACATCGCGGTCAGGAGTCGGCCGGGATGGTCTCGTCCGACGGGCTGCGGCTGCACGCCTATCGCGGCATGGGCTACGTCAGCGAAATATTCAAGCAGGAAGAGCTCTCCCACTTGCCGGGTCGGGCTTGCATAGGGCACGTCCGCTATTCTACCGCGGGGAGTATTTCTCTTCGTGAGGCGCAGCCCTTTCTGGTCGATGGATATCGGGGACAGCTTGCGTTGTGCCATAACGGTAATCTGCCTTATGCCAACCAGGTTCGAGAGGAACTCGAGTTGAGCGGGGCAATATTCTCCTCTACCTCAGACACCGAAGTCGTCCTTCACAAAATCGCCCGCTCGCGCTCCGTCGATCTGATCGGCGCAATCGTCGACACCTTTACCGAGATTGAAGGCGCCTACTCGATGGTGTTCCTTACAAAAGACAGCTTGATCGCGGTGCGCGACCAGCGGGGGTTTCGGCCGCTGTGTCTGGGCCAGTTAGGTGACGCGTACGTAATTGCTTCGGAGACCTGCGCATTTGACCTGATAGACGCGACTTATCTGCGGGACGTGCAACCGGGTGAGATCCTGGTTATCGACCGCGACGGGCTTCACTCCTCCTTTCCATTGCCGAAGCTCAAACCGGCCCACTGCATCTTCGAGCACGTTTATTTCTCACGACCCGATTCGATAGTTTTTGGGCGTTCGGTGAACAAGAGCCGCCACAAGATGGGACAACAACTGGCGCGCGAGTATCCGGCCGATGCCGATATCGTTGTGCCGGTGCCGGATTCGGGAGTTGCGGCGGCGATTGGTTACGCTTCGGAATCGGGGCTGAAGTTCCGCTTTGGGCTGGTGCGAAATCATTACGTTGGACGAACGTTTATCGAACCCAAACAGTCGATCCGGCATTTTGGCGTGAAGGTAAAGCTCAACCCGGTTCGCGATTTGATCGAAGGCTTGAGCGTGGTTTTGATAGATGATTCGATAGTTCGCGGAACGACCTCAAAGAAAATCGTGCAGATGGTAAGGCAGGCCGGGGCACGTGAAGTTCACGTGCGCATAAGTTGCCCGCCGACGATCGCGCCGTGTTTTTATGGCGTCGACACGCCAACTCGCGAAGAGCTGATCGGCGCCAATCTCAACATTGAAGACATCGCCCGGCACATCGATGCCGACAGCCTTGGGTACCTCAGCCTCGAAGGCTTGCTTCGCGCGTGCGGCGATCCGTTCGGAAACCGTCACTGCACTGCGTGCTACACCAACGACTATCCGATACCCGTCACCTCAGCCGCGCGCACAAAGACCGAAAGGGAAGAGGGTACGCTCCAGCACGATTCAGTTTGGCCGCGAACATAGTTTTCAGGCATCCGAGCTATTCGTTGAGCCGTTCCCAGTAAGCCTGCCAAGCCTTGACCTAACGCTCCGCAAATATCTAAGTATGCGCGGGACAATAATGAGCGACGCGATCACGCCCGTTAGTACGACACCGATCACCACGACCGGATAGAATGGCGCGAGGCTGATCGAACCCACCGCGACGACGTCCTCAGCAACGCTGGCGGCAATGTTCGAGACGGGCTCCGGACTTGTGTTTATTGCCGCCCGAGTAACGGCCTTTGTTCCGTGAGAGCTTAGCGCGATGCCGCCGCCGAGCAGCAATGCAATAACCTGCACGCCCCGGTCAAAGTCTCCGAAAGCAGCGGCAGCCAAAACCGCTCCGGCGGGAACGCGGATAAACGTGTGAATAGCATCCCAGGCGCTGTCGACTAACGGGACCTTGTCGGCAAAAAATTCGACCAGGTATAAACCAGAGGCTACACCTATGACCCACCAGTTTGTTACGATGCCAAGTTCGCCAGGCAGATTCAGATGCGCAAACCTGCCCAGCAAACCGAGCGTCGCAATCCCGGCATAAAGATTTATGCCCGAGACCCAGGACGACCCCATCGCAAGAGCGAGCGTGCCGATGAAACTCATCTATGCTCCCGGGCCTCGGCTTATTCTAAGAGCTTTAGTCGTTAAGGATAAACGTAATCTTCATCCTTACTTTGTATTCACTGATCTTGCCGTTGTCGATAGACACTTCGTGGTCTTGTATCCAGGCGCTCGTCACATTCTTTAGGGTCTTATTGGCGCGATCGAGCCCAACCCTAATAGCGTCGTCAAAACCTTTAGTCGACGACGCCGTTATCTCTGACACTTTTGCTACACTCATACTTGCCCCCTTTTTCTATGCTATCCAGCGCTACGCAACCGCGAGAGAATGGCGGCTCATCGCTTGAACAGGTTGCCGGCGATGCGGCCCACATCATCCATGACGCTGCCGTCGTTGTTCGAGTCGAGAAAGTTACCAAGCATTCCCATCACATCGGGAGCCGCCGCTTGCGCCTGCTGGTTCTGGTCGCCAAGAAATGCCGACAGACCTGTTGCGTCGAGTCCCTGCTGTTGTTGAGTCTTCCCCAACGCCCCCATGACCAGCGGTGCTACAGTTTCCAGCAGCTGGCTGGCCGCGCCCGGGTCGAGCCCCGTGCTCTGCGCAAGTCCATTCTCGGCAGCGACCCGCTGGCCGCCAAACACATGACCGAGAATCCCGCCGCCATTGGCGGCTTCGGTGTTACCGAAGAAACCCCCGAGGTTATCGAGAATGGAACCATCATGATCCCTCGCAACAGCTTGATTCAGCGCTTCCGCGCCCGTTGGAGTTGATGCGTTTCTAGCGAGTGCCGAAATGAGCAATGGCACTGCTATCGCTAGTGCCTTGCTGGTTGTGCCCGAATCGGCACCGATCTTACTGCTGATCTGCGAAATCGCGGCGCCGGACAGGTGATTCATCAATATCTCAGTTAACGCGTTCATGGCATAGCCCTCCGCTGGTTCGTAGTCTCAACCTTAAATACAACGAATGGAGCACCAACCAGCCTTTCCAGTTAGTGCTCCAACCGAGTTATCAGAAGTTCGGAATGACGAGCTTTTGGCCGGGCTGTATCTGGTCCGGGTCTTTGAGCTGATCGGTATTGGCTTCAAAGATCTTCTGGTAGCTTAGCGCACCGTTGGTGACCTTCTTGGCGATGCCAGAAAGAGTATCTCCGGACTTCACCTCATAGACGCCGTAGACGTCACTCCGCGATGGAGTGAGGTTGATGGAGAGGTCGCCGGCGCTCAGCGCAGGGTCGATCTCCTTTACCTTGTCCCATACCTGATTGACATCGTACTTCGTCGGCATGCTGCCGCTGATGGTTAAGTGGCCGTTCTCTTCCTGCGCATTCAGGTTTGTCCCGCCCAGTTTGGTCGCTAGAATATAGGCATCTCCATACTTGTCTGTAAGTTGTGACATTTGTTTCCTCCGTTTGTTGAGGGGGAGCGCAGTCACGCTACCCGTTTTTTGCGGTTGCTGATCCGAACCGCTGATCCCTTCGCACTGGTTCGACGAAGGACTGAATCTCTATGCCGTACGCCGCTTCTGAATCATTCGCCATATCCAAAGAAGGATTACGGCCCCTACGATCGATAGCAAGATTCCACCGGGATGAAAGTAGCTTTCCCCCTCCGGGCGGAAAATCAGGTTCCCAATAAATCCGCCGAGGAACGAGCCGGCGATTCCCAGCAGGATGGTCATCCATATACCCATCGGATCCTTGCCAGGCATGATTAGGCGCGCAAGCGCGCCTGCGATCAGCCCAACTATAATCATCACGATTATCCGAAACATTGTAGGCCTCCTCTCAGCGTGGTGTGAGACACAGGTAGGCTCGAACGTGACAGGCTATCCCGAAACTTTAGACTTCGATTTTTTCCGCAGTGAGGATTGCGCGGTAAGCGTCCAGCGCGATCATGTCACGCCTTTTGTCTTATGGCAAGGCGGCTTAAGTGAAGAATTCTGCCTCCGAGTGGTCATAGTGATCGGAGGCGATCGTTGGCGGTAGTTATGCTTTGTTTAAAGGTCTCTTCGTAACGGCGATTCTTAAGCGGTAGCTCGCAGATCATTGCTTTTCCATCACTCGTTACTTATGATTTCGGCGCAATCATTCGCGCAGTCAGAGTGCAATCCGATGTGTTAGTGGACCGAACGGGATTGACGGCGCGTTTGTTTTTATATCAGTTCAGATACGGACGTACGAAAGCTGCACATGGAAGACTACGAAAAAATGGGAGCGTTTTATCTCGGGCGCTCATACGATCAGCAAGAGAAAAAGTTAGGGGATTCTTTAGTTCTGTACGACTCCAAAGATCTGGTGACTCATGCGGTCTGCGTTGGAATGACCGGCAGCGGGAAGACTGGATTGTGCATCGGGTTGTTGGAAGAAGCGGCGATCGACGGCGTTCCCTCAATCATCATCGACCCGAAAGGCGATCTGTCCAATCTTCTACTTACCTTTCCCGAGCTTAAACCCGAGGACTTTGAACCCTGGATTAACGAAGGCGATGCGCAGAGAAAGAACATCTCCAACGCCGAATACGCGGCTCAGCAAGCGGAGGTTTGGCGCAAGGGACTTGCGGATTGGGGACAAAGCGGGGAGCGCATACAGCGGCTTCGAGACGCCGCGGAATTTGTGATCTACACTCCCGGATCTAATGCCGGGATACCGGTTTCCATCCTCAAGTCGTTCGCCGCGCCAGATCAAGCCCTACTTGATGATCCGGAGGTGCTCCGCGATCGGATCAACACTACCGCTACAAGCTTGCTTGGGCTGCTCGGTATTCAGGCCGATCCGATTCAAAGCCGCGAGCACATTCTGATTTCGACGATCTTGAACAGCGCCTGGACTCAGGGTCAGGACCTGGATCTTGCCGCCCTCATTCAGCAGATTCAGAATCCGCCAATGACCAGGATTGGGGTGCTGGATCTGGAGTCATTCTATCCGGCTAAGGAGCGGTTTGGGCTCGTAATGGGGCTCAACAACTTGATAGCGTCACCCGGCTTTAGCGCTTGGATGGAGGGCGAAGCACTCGATGTCGCACAGCTGCTGCACACTTCGACAGGGAAGCCGCGCGTGTCAATCTTCTCGATCGCTCATCTCGGCGACGCCGAGCGAATGTTCTTTGTCTCGCTGCTGCTCAATCAGGTCCTGGGCTGGATGCGCGCGCAATCGGGTACCACAAGCCTTCGCGCAATCCTCTATATGGACGAGATCTTCGGCTATTTTCCGCCGGTCGCGAACCCGCCCTCGAAACAGCCCCTGCTTACCTTGCTCAAACAAGCTCGCGCGTTTGGGCTCGGTGTGGTGCTCGCGACTCAAAACCCGGTTGATCTGGATTACAAGGGACTCGCCAACACCGGCACGTGGTTCATCGGCCGTTTGCAGACAGAACGCGACAAACAAAGAGTGATGGAAGGTCTTGAAGGAGCTGCCGCGAGTCAAGGGGTGGGTTTCGACAAGCAGGCGATGGAGCGCACGCTTGCGGGACTGGGTAGCCGGGTCTTTCTGATGAACAACACTCACGAAGACGCTCCGGAAGTTTTTCAAAGCCGGTGGGCGCTGTCTTATTTGCGAGGTCCGTTGACTCGCAATCAAATCAAGACGCTTATGACTGGGAGAAAGTCCTCGGCGCAAGAACAGCCGCCCGTGGCGTCGAAGACGACAGAACCCGCTTCTGCTTCGGCAACCGTTGCGGCGCCGTCGGCGACCACGGAATTCGCGGGGGCGGCGGCATCAAGCGTTCGTCCTGCGATTGCTCCAGAGATTCAACAGTACTTCATACCAACACGAGGAACTTCGCCTGGAGGCAACTCGCCGATGTACCGTCCCATGATTTTTGGTGCGGCGCGCGTTGGCTTCGTCGATGCGAAACTGGGTGTTGATGAGATTCAAGACATCTGCTGCTTGACCCCGATCACCAACGACCCGGTTCCTGTGAAATGGGACAACGCACAGGAGGCCGGCGTCACCAGCTCGGATCTTGAAAAAGACCCGCCGGGAGACGCGCGCTACGAGGACGTGCCGGCCGCTGCGGGAAAGGCCAAAAGCTATCAGGCGTGGACTAAGGATTACATTGCGTTTCTTTATGGAAGTCAAAAGCTTGAATTGCTAAAGAGCCCGAGCACCCGCGAATGCTCGACGCCCGGCGAAACCGAACGCGACTTTCGGGTGCGTCTGCAGCAATCTGCTCGCGAACAGCGCGATGCGCAGGTTGAACAGTTACGTCGTAAGTACGCGCCCAGGATCGCAGGGTTGCAGGAACGAATTCGCCGGGCGCAGCAGGCTGTTGAGAGGGAAGGGGCACAGGCTAGCCAGGCTAAACTTCAAACCGCAATATCGTTCGGCACCACAATTCTTGGCGCTTTGCTGGGACGCAAGGCGGTAAGCGTGTCGACGTTAGGTCGGGCGACAACCGCGGCACGGGGCATAGGCCGCTCGGCAAAGGAACAACAAGACATCACGCGCGCCGCCGAAACCGTGGAGACTCTTCAGACCCAACTGGCTGAAATAGAGGCGGATCTCCAGGCTGACACCGCCGCGCTTGAAGCAAAGATTGATGCTCAGAGTGAACAGCTTGAGACTGTGAGCATCAAACCGAAGAAGACTAACATTTCTATCCAGCTTGTAACGCTCGCGTGGGCGCCCTTTTGGCTGGAAGGTTCGGGCGAAACGACGCCCGCGTGGCAGTAATCAACAGTCAGGAGTCCCTTGCAGCGGCCTCCCGGAGTTGCCGATTATTCAAACCACTACACGCGGATGCAGTCTCCCGCGGACAAGCGGAGAGACGGCTTGTGTGAGCAATCCAATATGAGGACACCGTTCAGCTACCGCGACGCCGGCGTTGATATCGACGCGGCCAACGACGCCAAAGAGCGAATCAAGCGTTTAGCTCGCGAAACATTCACGTCAAACGTGATGACCGAGATCGGCTCGTTCGGAGGGATGTTTCGCGCTGACTTCGGGCGGATGAAAGAGCCTGTGCTGGTTTCTTCTGCTGATGGGGTCGGAACAAAGTTACGCGTTGCATTCATGACTGGTGTTCACAACACGGTTGGCTATGACCTCGTCTGCCACTGTATTAACGACATTCTGGTGCAGGGAGCGCGGCCGTTGTTTTTTCTTGATTACATCGCCGCCGGGAAACTCGTTCCCGAGACCGTTGCTTCGGTGATTGAAGGTTTGGCTCGGGGCTGCAAGGAAGCCGATTGTGCGCTGATCGGAGGCGAGACCGCAGAGATGCCCGGGTTCTACGCTGACGGTGAATATGACGTCGCGGGGTTTATCGTCGGCGTGGTCGATCGGGCTCAAATCATTGACGGTTCGAAGATCGTCCCGGGAGATGTGTTGATCGGCTTGCCATCGGTCGGACTGCACACCAATGGATATAGCCTTGCGCGTAAGTTGTTCTTCGAAGTCGCCGGTTACACGGCGGAGACCGGAGTCGAGGAACTCGGCTGCACGGCGTCCGAGGAACTGCTAAAGCCGCATCGCAGTTATCTGGGTGCTCTGGGTGAGTTGCTGGAGTCGGGGACAATAAAGGGACTCGCTCATATCACCGGTGGAGGTCTGCTCGAGAACATCCCGCGGATTTTGCCGGAATCAACTGCGGTCGAAATTACAGCAGGTTCGTGGCCGGTACTCCCGGTATTCAGGCTGCTCGCAAAAATCGGAAACGTTCCCGATAACGAGATGTATCGAACCTTCAATATGGGGATCGGGATGGTTGTGGTTGTCAGTGGGCCGCAGGCCGGACTCGTGCGCGCTCATCTCGATGAGCAGGGCGAGGCCTACTACGACATTGGTCGAGTTGTTGACGGGTCCCGGACTGTGTCTCTTGTGAACAGTGAAACGTGAGACGTGATGCGTGATGCGTGACCGGACCTCCGGTTTTATTAGGGTACGGATAACTCGCTCGAAGCGCTTGATAAAACCGCAGGTCCGGTCACGCATCACGTTTCACGCATCACGCATCACGTTTCACTCTCCTCAGTTGAATCGAGCGCGAACCATGGCTTAGCATTAATCGTAGGGGATTTAGGCTTGACTATGGGAAGCTGGTGCCCGAATTGCGGAAGGAACATTGACGAAGGCGAGAAGTTTTGTCGCCAATGTGGGATGCCTCAGCACCTTGACGGCGAAGAGGCTACTACGTGGATACTCGAGCCGCAGACGGTGCCTGATTCGATGCGTAAAACCAGCTCGGTTCAGCCCGGAACTACCTCGCCAACCTCACCGCCGACAGGCGCCGCGTACATTCCCCCGACCCCGGCGCCCTATTATCCTCCTCCTTATCCAGCTACCTATCAGACGCCCGTTCAACCCGGACAGGCGAATATCACGCTGGCTGGATGGCTGTCCGGCGGGTGGCAGGTTTACAAAGAGTACGGAGCGCTTATGTCGGTGGCCACATTGATTGCGATTGCTATCAGTGGCGCAACAGCCGGATTGCTCGGCGGGCCCTTGCTTATGGGGCTACTTCAAATGGCCTATAAAACGATGCGAGGGGAACGGCCGTCGATGAGCGATCTGTTCAATTGGCGCGGGCGCTTTCTTCAGTCATTCCTTACCGGTCTGATTTTTCTGGTTGTGCAACTAGCGCTTAGCGGCGCCGGCAATAACAACCCGGTTTTCACCTTATTGAATCTGGCCTTAATACCCTTCCTTTCAGTGCTGCTGGGGTTTACGATGTCCCTGGTTCTCGAGCGCGGGACAGATGTTGTGAATTCATTGAATGAGGCTGCCAAGCTTATATTCTCGCGCGATGCATTCATGTGGTGGGTCGTCGGACTGGTATTCGCGGCGATCACCTTCGGTGGTGTGCTGGCATGCGGGGTTGGAGCGCTGGTGACACTGCCATGGATAATTTCGGCCTCCGCGGTTGCGTATCGAGACGTGTTCGGGATCGATGATCCGAACCGCACTAACCACTAGATACCGGGAATATCTGGAAATGGACAACACAATTGGGCCGCTGCCGAAGGTACGCTTTGGCGACTGGATCGGCGAAGGCTGGAACATGTTTGCCGAGCAATGGAAGGTGTGGGTGCTGAGCTCACTGATCCTGTCGCTGTTTACGGTTGTTCCGGCAATCGGTATCTATATCTTTATCTTTCTCGCTGCTGCAGCAGCGGGCGGTAGCGGGAGTGCAGGGCTTGGCTTTGCACTGATCGTTCTTATGTTCGCGGCGATGGCCCTGGTCGCCCTTCTTTCGGCCTACCTTGTCTGCGGTATGTACAACACCGCGTTCAAGCAGCTTCGGGGCGAGCCGATTTCCACGCGCGATTTGTTTTCAGGAGGCGAGAGCTTTCCGAGGTTTCTTCTTGCCGCGATTGTGGTTGGCCTGCTGACGATGGCTGGATTTATTTTGTGTATTATTCCGGGTTTTATTGTGATCGGCGCCCTATACTTCACGATACCGCTGGTCGTTGAACGCCGCATGAGCGTAGCCGATGCGATTCAAGCAAGCCGTAACGCAACACGCGGCGACCTGTTCATGTTCGTGCTATTCGCACTGGTGGTCTCGATTATCGCGCAAGCTGGGTCTTACCTCTGCGTCGGTATGCTGGTTACCTGGCCGCTCCAGTACACGATTGCTGCGATCGCTTATCGGGATTGTTTCGGTGTGGCAGGCGCGCGCTCGTTCGCAAGCAAATCGGCGCCTCCTCACGCCTACGGTGCGCCACCACCGTCGGGGTATCAACCTGCTTCGCCTCAACAGTGGTCCGGCTATGGTTCTTCCGAGCAGCCTTCAGCTATCCCGATCACCTCGACTCCGTCCCTGGCGCCTCCATCAACCGCGCCGCAACAGCAGGCACCAACTGGAAGCGTTCAACAGACCCCCACCGGCAAGATCATCTGTCCCGATTGCCAGGCGCAGCTGCCGGCAACCGCGAGGTTCTGTGCGCGTTGCGGACGCACGCTGGTCGGGCAGTGATTGCGAGCGTGGTTCGTTCCGCTGATTAAACATGACTGATATTCCGAGAACGCCAGCCGACGCCCCAAAGATTGCAGTAATCGGGGCGGGTTATTGGGGGATCAATCACGTCCGAAACTTCTTCGAGCTGGGAGCGCTGAATCTGGTTTGCGACTCGAGCGAATCGGGGCTCGAGAAAGTTCGGGGCCGCTTCGCCGGAGTCAGGACAGAGAGCAACGTAGACGCGGCTCTGGAGGACCCGAGTATAGATGCGATTGTGCTTGCGACGCCGGCCGAGACTCATTTCGAGCTTGCTATGCGCGCGATCGAGTCGGGAAAGGACGTGCTTGTTGAAAAGCCATTAACCCTCGACGTAGCCGATGCGGTGCGGCTGGTGCAGCTGGCCGATGAGCGCAAATCAATCCTGATGGTAGGTCATCTGCTCGAATATCACCCGGCGGTGATCCGTCTTCGTGAACTGATCGAGTCAGGCCAGTTGGGAGAACTGCGATACATTTACTCAAACCGGCTCAACCTCGGAAAAGTGCGAAGGGAAGAGAACATACTCTGGAGTTTCGCGCCGCACGACATCGCGATCATCCTCCGGCTGGTGGGAGTGTGGCCAACCCGGGTTACGGCGACAGGAGGATCTTATCTTCAGCCGCACATCGCCGATGTAACGGTAACAAATATCGAGTTTCCGACCGGCGTTCGCGCGCACATTTTTGTGAGCTGGCTGCACCCTTATAAAGAACAGCGACTCGTCGTCGTAGGATCCAAGCAGATGGCAGTATTCGATGATGTCCGCAAAAACGCCAAGCTGATGATTTACGATCAGGGCGTTGAATTCGTTGATGGCGAACCTGTTACTCGCAAAAATGAAGGCATCGCTGAGACGCTTGATGATAAGGAACCGCTCCGTAGCCAGTCCCTGCAGTTCCTCGAGTGCATTCGAACTCGGCAAAGGCCGTTAACCGACGGGGAGAGCGGGCTGCGAGTGTTGCGGGTGCTCGACGCCGCCGAACGATCGCTGCAAGAGGGAGGAATGCCGATCAGTCTTTCAACTACCGGACACTAGATACTCCTCGTCGCATCGGTCGATTCGCCGCTTCGAAACTTAAGGTCCAGGAATTATGGAAAAGAATTACTTCGTTCACGAATCCAGCTATGTCGATGAGCCTTGCGAGATTGGCGAAGGAACCAGGATATGGCACTTCTCTCACGTGATGGCGGGTTCGAAGATTGGCCGCCGCTGCAACATTGGTCAAAATGTGGTCATTTCGCCTCAGGTTCGCATTGGAGACAATGTCAAAATCCAAAACAATGTCTCTGTGTATACCGGAGTTGAGCTTGAAGACGATGTCTTTTGCGGACCGTCGATGGTGTTCACGAATGTCACAAACCCGCGCAGTCATGTATCGCGAAAGGACGAATATCGCGCGACGCTTGTCAGACAGGGCGCTTCAATCGGCGCAAACGCGACGGTGGTGTGCGGCAACACCATTGGCCGGTACGCGTTTATTGGGGCGGGCGCAGTCGTGACTCGAGACGTCCCTGATTACGCGATGGTGGTCGGGAACCCGGGTCGAGTCGCAGGGTGGATGTGTCAATGTGGGGTGAAGCTTGGGCTGTCTACCAACCCCGGCAAGGATGAGAGAGTAAGCTGCTCCGCGTGCGGCGTCGTCTACTCAAAAACCGACGGCACTGTGAGTCCAGCCGCCGGTTAGTGATTCGGATCAGCTTATTCAAAAAGCGCGCCGGCTAAGCGGCAAGGTGGTCGTCGTGTAAAGGTGCGGTGATGTCTTCGATGATGGACGGCCGCAGTTCAACCCTAACTACGCGCTCAGCTCCGCATTCATAGCAGGTCTGAATCAGTCTCCCATCATTGTTTCGTGGATGCGGAATGCCCCAGTAGTGAGCGTGGTTCCGAAGAAAGGCCAGTATTCTCATAGTTGTGCCTCGACTCTATCAGGTTCACAGTGCCTGTTTATTCCCTCACTAGCTTAGACGCGATCCTTGTGCGTTTAGCTTCAAAAGTTTTATTCCGCTGAGCATAGAAATGCAGCGCGATCGTTGACTCACAATAAGTCTTCAACGTTCTCAGGCGGTCGCCCGAGTACAGCCTTGTTGCCTCTCACTACAATAGGTCTTTGTATAAGATCAGGATTCTCAACCATGAGTCGAATCAATTCATCATCGTCGAGCTCGCGTTTTGCGAGCCCGAGATCTCGATAGACCTGTTCGTTCTTTCGCAAAAGCTCGCGCGGAGCAATCCCAAGCTTGGCGATAAGCTTGCGCAGCTCCTCGACGGTCAACGGTTTTTCATAATAGTTGATCGACTCGAAATCGGCGCCGCGTTCCTTTAGTAGTCCAAGCGTCGTCCTGCACTTGCTGCATGTTGGTTTCTGATAAACTTTGATCTTCTCGGTCATCAAGTCCTCCTGTTTGCGATTCTAGCACAGGCTCAGAAGTGGATAGAGTGCCGTAGAAACGAATTATCGCTGTGCTATAATCGCGGCCCTGGCAGCGCAGTCAACCATCTCTGCCGGCGGTTTCTGATATTACTACTCAAAGCTTCTGGCAGCGCTGCTCGTGCTCTTACGGAGACTCGCTTGCAAGACATGGACGTCATCCACGAGATAGACCTGCAAAACGTCACCAAACGGTTTGGCGATGTGATCGCGGTTGACTCGGTGTCTCTATCGGTGCGTGGCGGCGAATTTTTGACGCTTCTCGGTCCATCGGGGTGCGGCAAGACAACGCTTCTCAGAATGATCGCGGGATTCGATTTGCCTGACTCAGGTCGCGTTGTTCTCGGCGGCCGCGAAGTCAGCCAGCTCCCGCCCAATCAGCGCGATGTGACTACGGTGTTTCAGCATTACGCGCTTTTTCCGCACCTCAATGTCTTCCGCAATATTGCCTTTGGGCTCGAGCGCAAACACGTCGCCCGCGATGAGGTGAAGCGGCGTGTATCGGCCGCGCTGGAAATGGTTCGTCTCGGCGGGCTCGAATCGCGTATGCCGGGAGAGCTATCGGGAGGACAACAGCAACGAGTGGCCCTCGCTCGATCTCTGGTCGTGGAGCCACGAGTGTTGTTGCTGGATGAACCGCTGGCGGCGCTTGATTTGAAACTCCGGAAGCAGATGCAGATTGAGCTGAAAGGCTTGCAGCGCCGTCTTGGAATCAGCTTCATTTACGTCACCCACGATCAGGAAGAAGCTCTTACGATGAGCGATCGGATCGTGGTTATGAACGCGGGCAGGATCGAACAGATCGGCGGCGCCCAGGAAATCTATGAACGACCGCAGACCGAATTTGTGGCGGGCTTTATCGGAGTATCGAACATCATCGAAGGCACCGTTGAACAGGTAACCGGTCAACTTTCGATAGTCAATTTGGGCAGTGCCAGAATCGGAGCACACGCCGATGGCGTTAAGCCCGGCCAACGCGTCCGCCTGCTGGTTAGGCCGGAGAAGATCAGGATTCTGCCGGAAGCGTCGCCTGGCTCGCCGTCTGGAAGAATCGAATCGGCGGTGTATCTTGGCGAAAGCACTCAATGGCGCGTGGCGATTGAGAACGGGCAGACGCTTACGGTGCTTGAGCAAAATCGTGAACCATTTCAGGCTGCGCAAACTCGAATCGGGCAGACAGTGGGCGTAAGTTGGGAACCCGAAAGCGCAGTGATTCTCAAGGGATGAGCTATTTGGCTCTGATCTCACAACGAGCAGGCAATCTCTCGCGTTATTCAACGTGGATCGGTCTGTCCCTGATCGCGGCTACGCCTAGAATACTCGCTGCATTTTGGCTTCCCAATGAGGAAGGCGATCCATATGCGTATGTTCAAGCGATCGACATGATGCGCGCAAGTATCATCGGCGGATCCTTCACCATATCCGAGCTTTTTGGTTTTTGGCTGCCTCTATACCAATTCATCTGCGCGATCATCACTACGGTTATCGGTGATCCGTTGTATGTTTCGAAGCTGGTTTCCGCGGTTTGTGGGACTGGGGTCTGTCTCCTGGTATTTGCGCTCAGCGAACAAATAACCGCGAACCGAATGGCTTCACTATTCGCCTTCGCCCTGATAGCGCTCAACCCGATTCATATTATGTACTCTGGATTTTCTATGTCGGATGTCCCGCACGCCTTGCTGGTTGCGGGCAGCCTCTATTTCGCCATCAGAAATCGATGGATTCTTGCCGCGGGTCTGGTTGCAGTCGGTGGTCTTATGCGTCCAGAGTCGTGGTTGTTTATTCTGCTGCTGCCGCTGCTTCAGTTCTTTCTGCAACGTCGCGTTTCGGTGATAGCCTTCCTGCTCACTCTATCCTCGCCGCTGATTTGGATGTACATCTCGTGGTCGGCAACCGGCAATCCGCTGGAGTACTTCATTGTGCGCCGAGACTACATAATGGAGTTGCTCTCCAGGGATCCAAGCCTCGCATCTTTCTCCGCTCCGCACGTGATGGCCAACCTCCAGACGATGCTCTACTCAACTGGCCATGCGGTGCTGATAGCCTGCATAGTGGCTTCGTTGATCCTTGCCAGGCGCGCTCTTCGTCAATCAGATCACGGCATCTCTGAATCGTCGACCGGCCTGGTGCTAACACTTGCTTACTTTTTCTCGTCCCTGGGCTTTCTCCTATTCGCTTATTTCACCAGGAACCAGCCGGCAATTTTTGCACGGTATTGCCTCGTTCTGTTTGCCTTAGGTCTTCCGGTTCTTGCGTTGATGCTCCGCGAGACGTGGAAATCGAAGACGGTCTGGATGCGCGGTGCGTGCGGGTTGTTTCTGGTTCTATGTCTCTGGCAATGGACGGTGCAGCTTCGTGATGGGGCAGCCTTCGTCAATCTGGTAACCCAGAAAAGGATTGTTGCGGACTATCTAAAAGGTCAATCCCGTGACGGCCGAGGGCACCGTGTGTTTTGCGATGACGACACGATCAGGACCCTCGCCGGTTTTCCGTCCGATAGTTTTGTCGGCTCGACCGGTTCGCCTGGCGATCCGAGATTGTTCGTGGATTATTTAAAGGAGAATAGGGTCGAATTCGTTGTCTATGAGCGAAGAAACGGATCAGCTGCTGAAAAAGCCTTCCGAGACATGAGCGACGAAGAGATCACGAGTCATTTTCAGCAAGTAGCCGCTACGAGGACGGACCTCCGGCTGTACCGGACGGTGTTCTAGATATCTCTTATGATGAAGTCGCCAAGAATTTTGCTCTTTCCCGCAATCCTATGGCTGCTGCTGTTAATCGTGGCGCCGCTGGTGATTGTTCTGGTGGTGAGCCTTGCTACGCGCGGGTCTTATGGAAAGACGATCTACGATTTCTCAATGGCAAACTTCCTTCGCGCGTTTGATCCGTTGTATCTGCGCGCCTATTGGAGAACAGCCTGGATCGCGACGACGACGACGTTGCTCTGCTTAATTGTCAGTTATCCCGTCGCATATTTTTTGGCGTTGCGGGCTCCCGAGCGATGGAAGCGCACGCTTCTGGTTCTCACAGTCATTCCTTTTTGGACGAGCTTCCTGATTCGAACTTACGCCTGGATTCTTTTGCTTAGAAGCGAAGGGGTGGTCAATTCAGGGTTGATGAGCATCGGGTTGATCAGCGCGCCGCTCAAGCTGTTGTATTCAGACTTCGCCGTTCTGGTGGGGCAGGTTTACGGCGAATTGCCTTTCATGATCCTTCCGATATATGTGGCTCTTGAGCGGTTGGATATCCGGTTGCTCGAAGCGGCTCAGGATCTGGGCGCGAATCGGTTTTGGACCTTCGTCAAGGTCACCCTCCCGATGTCGCGGCCGGGGTTGCTTTCAGGGATTGTGCTGGTGTTTATACCGTCGTTAGGAGCATTCATAACACCCGATTTGCTTGGTGGAGCAAAGTCGGTGATGATAGGCAACTTGATTCAGAACCAATTCACACAGCTCAATCAACCGTTTGGGTCAGCTCTGTCGTTGATTCTGACAGCGGCTGTTTTGTTACTGCTGGCGATTGCCTTTAAGTCTGGGCTCAAATCGAGTGAGCTTGCGTGAGAAGAAAAGTCGGCTGAATCAACGACCCGAGACGTTAACTCACTTCAGCAAAAAGTGGGAGTTTCGGCACTAGCCAAGAGAAATCTAGTTCGTCCGCTTGTTCGTCCGATCTTTGCCCAGAAGTATCCCTTCAACACTCAGATCTTCGTCCAGTTCTTCCCAATGAATGAAGTTTACCCTGCCTCGCCGCGCAATCAACTGAGAGGGACGCTGAACGCCCTCCTCGCCCCACTACCGCACTGCACCCGTACTGCCCGCTGCCTCTGCGGTCTTCTTTAAATACTTGTCGTACCACGCAAGGTATCTCTCATACCGATCCCTCACGTAGCTTGGGCGGCTGATCCCGTGATTCTCATTTGGATAAATCACCATCTGGGTGTCAATACCGAGGCTTCTGAGCGCCTGATACATCTGCTGGCCGCCCTGTATCGGCACGTTGAAATCCCGTTCGCCGCCCAGGAACAACGTTGGGGTCTTTATCCGATCCGCGTGCAGGAATGGATACGATATCTTCTGGTAAATTTCCCACGCCTTTGGGTCCCAGGGCGGTCCGATCTCGTAGTCGTACTGAATGATGTATTGATCCGTTCCGTAGAAAGCCACCGTAAAGGCAGTGCCGGCTCCACTGGTTGCGGCCTTGAATCGAGTGTCGCTCGCGATCAGATAGTCGGTGAGAATCCCGCCGTAGCTCCATCCACCGACGCCCAATCGATCGGGATCGGCCACTCCCATCTTGACCACGTGATCGACACCCGCCTGCAAGTCATCGACTTCATAGTGGCCCCAATCCGCAAAGATAGACCTTGAGTACTTCATTCCCCGACCGGAGCTGCCGCGATAATTCACTGCCAGGACTGCGTACCCGTTCGCCGCGAAGAACTGACGCTCGAAACTGAATGAGTGCTGGTCCTGACCGTTCGGCCCGCCGTGGATGCGCAGCAGCATCGGCACTTTGGCGCCCCTGACATAGCCCGCCGGGTAAGTCAGCAAGCCGTGCACCTCTGTCCCATCTTTGCTTTTGAAGGTGACCTCCTCGGTTGCGCCTAGGTTCAACTCGGCGAACAGCGCATCGTTGTGATGGGTAATCTGACGGAGGGTATTGCCCTCAACCGCATGGATCTCGGTGTATCTTGCGTTACCGCCGGAGAGTACAACAGAGTGTCCGGCCGCTGAATCCCAACTTGATAAAACGATAGGCGGCGACATCAATCGCTCCACTTTGCCATCCGCCAGGTTCACTCTTGCGGGATATACCGAGCGGTCGTCGGTGATCAGAAATCGAATCCACTTCCCGTCAGGCGTGAATGTTGGCGAGGAGACGCCGCGGTCGAGCGCTTCGACCGATTGCACCCGCGTGGGCGCGGCGCTACCGTCTGAAGGCACGAGCGTAAGGTGACTCATGCCGTAGGCGCCGAACTTTTTCTCGTCGCCTTCGAGAAAAGCAATCCACTTTCCGTCCGGGCTCCACTCGAGGCGTGAGCGTCCGCCTCGGCTGGTCGCCGGCGTCAACTGTTTTTCCGTTGCGCCGGACTTCGAGTCGGCGATAAACATCTGAGCTGAGGGCTCGCGATCGGGATCTTCGGAGTGATTGCTCATAAAGGCAATCCGTTTGCCGTCAGGAGACCAGGACGGGCCCGACTCGTCCCATTTGCTGTTTGTCAGGCGGTCAAGCTTTTTGGTTTCGATGTCAAAAAGATAGATGTAGCTGTGGCGGCCGGAGAGGAGGTATCCCTGACCGTCTTGTTTGTACTTGTAGCGATCAATCACTATCGGCTTTGGTGCTTTTGGTCTTGCTGGGGGGCCCGATCCGCCCTCGGCCGCCGGAGGCGTGTTTGCGTCAGCTTCTGGATCGGGATCTCCGACTACTAGCGCCAGGCGCTTGGAATCCGGGGACCACTCGAAGCCTTGAAGGCGGCCCTTCAACTCGGTGAGTTGCATAGCCTCTCCGCCGCTGCGATCAAGCAGCCAGACCTGATTACCGCGAGTCTTGCCGGGCCTTGATGAAGTAAATGACAGGTATTTGCCGTCGGGACTCCAGCGCGGTGAGTTCTCGCTATCCTGGCTAAAAGTTATCTGGCGGTCGTTCTTACCTTCATAGCTAACCATCCAGATGTGAGCGTTGCTTTTGTCTTCTTTGGCGTCGATGGCGGACAGCACATAGGCTATCCACTGCCCGTCAGGAGACAACTGCGGATCGCGCACTTCGCGAACGCGCGTGAGGTCGTCGAGTTTAAGCAGCCTCTTCGCCGGTTGCTGCGCAGCCGCGAGATTTGTTACCGCAAGCAAGACCACAAGGAGCTGGGATAGTCGTTTGACAAGCATTGTTGTTGTTCTCCTCCTGAAGTATCGACTCCACCGGTTTGAAAGCTACGAGATTGGCGGGATTCTAACGAAAGAAGTGAATCTACGGCAAGAGAACTTCAAATCAGCAGTGCGAGTCGTTCGCGCCTGTTGAACCACGTTTCGCCGCGACAAAAATCCGGCAAAGCCTCACCGAGGGTCATTCTGATTTTGTTGTCTGGCGACGACTTCCGAATACAACAAAGATCACAAGCCCAAGGACGTTTGCGATTACGATCAGCCCCCCGATCTTTAGTCCGAACAGCAGCCGGCTCTCAACTTGAATTATCGGAATGATCGAGAGCGCTACATACAACAGCGTCATGGCCAATCCAGAGAACGCGGATATCTTCAACCAGACCGGCGGGTGAGGGACTACGCCTCTCAACCCGATAAGCGGGATCAGAAACATCGCAAGATACGTCAACGCGTAAAACACTCCTGACGCATTCCATAGCAACTGAAACGCCTCTTGTTTACCTACGCCAATCAGACCGACAAGCCCGAGCGCAAAGGTTGCGGCGCCTACGAACAGAATCGAATTGACCGGCGTCTTGTGCCGGGCGTGCAGTCTGGTAAACCAATCCGGCAGCAATTTGTCCCAGCCGGCGACCATTGGAAGTCGAGTGTTTCCGGCAAACATCACACTCGCCTGTGCCACTCGAATGCACAACAAGGCCATAATCGTCAGCGGGGCAATCGCCGCCACGACGCCAAGCGGGCGAAAGCCCTCGCTCAACACCTGAGGCACCGGAGCTATCAGATCGATCCGGTCCTGACCTATCAGTGCAAGCATTGAACCCGTGCCGAGAATAAACATTAATGCGATCAGTGGCGCCGCCACCATCACCGACCGGCTGATTGCGCGCACGGGATCGCGACACTCGCCGGCGTGTATCGCAACATATTCAAAGCCTCCAAGCGCGCCGAATCCCATTTTGCCAAGGAGATTCAAACTCATAATCGACAGCACCGGCATCTCGGTTCGCAGCGGTTGATACTCCGCAAGAGATCCGTTGACCTTGTTTAAGAACGGTAGGATTAGAACGGCCGCAAACGTAATCAGCATCAGCACGCCGCCAGCCTTGTGGACCCACTTGCCAACGCCAAGCCCAATTGTGGTCACCAGCACCAGCAGGGTTATGGTCGCGAAACTCACAGCTCCGATGAACCATTTGCTGCCGGTTACCGAGTCTCCCCGTGGCCCGACAATGTAGCTGATATACTGCGCGATCTGCAGCCCGATCTCTGATGTACTCAGGATCGCAAATAGCCAGAGGTTCCAGGCGACCAGGAAGCCCGTCAACTCGTTAAACCCTAGCTTGGCCCACTGATAAAGACCGCCTTCGAGTGGCATGATTCGACTAAGATAGGTCACCACAACCGCGGACGGGATGTAAAAGAGAAGGATCGCCAGCAGCCATAGAATCACATGCGAGGGTCCTTGCTTTGCCGCTACTCCGATCCAGGGCAGTCCAACGATGAAAAGGATCTGCGTGAGCGCCAGATCAGTGAGTCCAAGCTCTTTCTTGAAGACCGCGCTTCGGCGCTCTACCAGCTCCTCTTCACGCTGAAAATCCTTGGCCGTATTTGACTCGTCGGTGGTGCTCATTATGTCAACCAATGTCGAACAGTTTGCCCCAACACGCTCACACTGGAGTCATTCATGAATTCCAACCGTGCATATTGGGGCTCCGCGCAGGTTGGAGATTCTAGCCGGTAACACTCGTCTTCGCCATCGTTTGAGACAGGCTACGAGAGTAAATCAAGCACTCTGTAGAGAGTTAGTTGTTGCGAGCAGGCTGCGGTTCTGGAATAATCCCAGTGACCGCCAAGGTGCAAGAAAGTCGTGGCAAGACACCTCACCCGACAACACCGTCCCGTTCGACCATCAGCCGCGAGGCCCAAACTCTGGAAATTGTCGGGAGCAATCGCGCTTCTGATTCTTGCGCACGCAGCTTTCGGTATAGCGCAATCAGGGAAGGGAACCAACTCCGGACGCCGCACTCTGACGCTGAACGTTATCGCTCACGCTCCGGAGGGGACTCAGGTCACAAAGGAAGACTTCGATCTTTACGATGGGGGCGCCGCGCAGGAAATCGAGAGTTTCAGCCGTTTGGACAGCGGTTCTCGGCTTATTCTGATGGTGGATAGCAGCACAAGCCTGAAGGCCGAAGGAGCCGCGTTGCAGAAGGCGATGGAGGCCATCATCAATGAGCTTTATCAAGACGATCAGATGATGGTGGTCGGCTATAGCGAGAATGCCGAGATCATCGAAGATATGACCCCGGATCTGGCTAAGCTTCAGGCAACTCCGGCTAAGATCATCCGCAAGGGTTCTCCGAGCCTGTTTGATGCGCTCGTTGCCGTCGCTGATGCTCTATCAAGTCAGGCAAGCATCGGAATCGAGAAGCGCGCGATTATCCTGATCAGCGACGGTCATGATGCGGAGAGCAAGACCAAATTCGACGATGCACTGCGCGCACTTCAGGACGGAAACATTGTGCTGTACACAATACAGGTGCCCGATCGAACTCGAGGGGCCCTCGTTAGGGATAAGCCAAAGCCGCCAGCGGCAATCGAGCAATTGACCGTCGGCACCGGCGGAGCTGTCTATCCATTCGAGAAGGCCGCTGACGCCGCAAAAACGATCTCCGACGATTTGCGAAAAAACTGGTATCGACTTGTCTATTCCCCTTCCGGAATAAACACGCTCAATATGAGGCGGTTGCTGTTGATGTCTCACAACCCAAAGATTGAGCTGCGGACAAAAGGTTCCCACCCCTCCAAGTACCATCGCCCATACTAGACGGCGCAGAACACGCGTTGTCTGTCGATCTTAAACTCCAACAGGATTGAATTCTCGCGTAGAAAAAGAAAAAGGCATCGGACGAATCCGATGCCTCTTGGCCCCTCAGGTTGTATCTTGCGAGCATCGTTGGTGGGTGATGCTCATAAGTATGTCTCGGGAAGAGAGCAATGAGTGTGCCGCCGCGACCGAAACGACATAAAATTTTGTCTAAGTGCTCAAAATGCGGCCAATAAAGTTTAACTTGGGTCCCATAATCGTCTATCACTCAAAACAAATATTGGGACGCGTATGCCGCAACCGGTACAAAGATGGCACAACATGCGATTATCGGACAGGAACGAACTGGGGCTCCTCGATGATTACCGGGCGAACGATCGCGTTTCGGTGCGCAAACGCCAAAAGGATACCAAGCATGGCGAACGATGTGATCAATGACCAGCCGCCGTGGCTTACGAATGGAAGGGTGATCCCGGTCATCGGAAGAAGTCGAAGCACACCCCCAATATTGACGATTGCCTGAAAGCCGATAAACGCAGTCATCCCCGCCGTTAATAGCTTAGTAAACATATCGGGTGCGGATAGGCTGATCGTGGCGCCGGCAAAAACCAAAACAACCAGCGCTATGAGAATCGCGAGCCCTCCAGCAAGCCCCGTTTCTTCGGCCAGTGCTGCGTATATGAAATCCGAATCGGAAATGGGGATCGTCTCAGGGAATCCAAGTCCCAAACCCTCACCGGTCGTACCACCTTCATTTACTCCGAACAGCCCCTGGGACTGCTGAAGCACCTTGTCTGCCCAGGCCTCATTGTTCCGCTGGATGATCTCTCGATCGTCAGTATTATCAAGGGTTAGACTCTTTGCTCTAAGGTATCTCTCGAAGTCGGCCTTCCACCACCAAGTGTCTGGTGGAGGGGCTTCCCAAGTGTGAAGCCACTGATAGAAGCGAAAATGAACTCGACCCGGAACGCCAAACCCCGTGGACAGTTTTGACGCTCCCAAAAAGCCGACGAACAGCAATGCCACTAGAGCGATCGCGTACGCCATCTGAGCTTTCTTGCGAACGGCTACAACGTAGAGGATTACATATACACCAAAGAAAACCAGCATCTGCCCAAAGTCCGACAAAGCGAAGAAAGGCAGCACCGGCATAGCTGCGATAACGGCAAAGGGAAGGAAATAGCGCGCCGCCGGGAGGCCCCAGCGGGTCCTTCGAAGATGAGGATATGTGTCAGCCAGCATCCCGGCGAAACTCAGCAAGAAGAGTATTTTCACGCCCTCCCAGGGCGTGGTTTGTCCGAAGAACTTTCCCTCTGAGCTGATCAGCACCACAAATCCAAAAGGAACAAGAGTCGCAAGACCCAGAAGCAAGGCGTGTCGCTGAAACCAAAGTAGAACCTGATCGCTCTTGAAAAGGCGGAAGCACCCTGCCATCGCCAGCAACGCCGCGATCGGGATAAAGGTGTTTGTTGAAGTCAGTATACCGAGTAACGAATATTCGGGACGTTGCGGATCTTGAAACCCGGGTTTCTTCGGAACAACCGCACCGGGGCCAAACATAAAGGCCTTTTTTTCGCCATCGTAGCCGGTCTCAACGTTGAGTAGCCTGACCGTCTGGGCCTTTGCTTCGCGCGCCTTCATTCTCGCGCCGCCGCGAGCCCCGTATTCGGGGTCGGAGAAAAGCCGGAATTGCATCACCTGGCCCGCGGCGAATAGGAAAATCGCTGCGGTCAGCACGATCATCTCACCACGGAACCGCTGCGATCGAGTCAACCAGAAAAACACGCCAAGTATCGGTATCAGCAGCGCGAGATCCCGAGCCGCCACAATCTTGCTGGGCTCGTACCCGCGAATGTCGCCGGACCAGATTACAGCAACGTATCCCACCAATGCCGCGCCGAAGATAATAAGGAACATTAGCAGGTGAAGTGAGGGCGCTGTTCGTCTGAGCCGTACTTTAGTGCTTTCCATTCATCTCCTGGCGCTCATCGATTGGGATCGGGTGCCACGACTCGTGGCGCCGACCCGGCAGCATTCGATTTTGCCGTCACTCCCGAGGCTCGACTCTTGAGATAGTTAAGCGAAGCCGCCTTGGCGATAATCCTTGCTGCGAGCGGCGCAGCTGCCTTGGCCCCCTGTCCCCCATTCTCAACAAGCACCGCGAACGCGATCTGCGGATTATCGGCCGGCGCGAACCCAATGAACCACGAATCGGTCGAACCGCTCATCTTGTAGCGCTTGCGCCCGCTTTCGTCGATTGAATCCACTAACGGGTTTCCCTGCCGATCGTACAAATATACATCGCGATCGGCGGTGCCGGTTTTCCCCGCGACTGGGATCCGTCCGCCCAGCGAGGTGAAGGCGCCGGACGCCGTTCCATTCTCGACGACTGAACTCATAAACGATCGAAGCTGTGCAGCGGATTGAGGAGAGATAAACGGGCCGATGACTTTTCGCGGCGCTTCGAGCTCGAATGTTGGGGCTACGAATGCGCCATCCGAACTCGCGGCCGTCGCTGCGAGCAACGCCATCGACATGACCGTCGAATCGTCATAGCCTTGCCCCATGCTTTGAAGCGCAACGTCAAAGCTGGTTGCCTTGTTGGTAAGAACCATTCTCGGCGTGGGTGGTGCAAACACATAATCGAATTGGTTTTTCTCCCCGTGCGTTGTTTGCCAGACATCAAACCAGCGAGCTGGTTTGTCGTCAGGAGAAGTGGCGAATCGCAACCTCTTCGCGTAATTCGCAAGTCGATCCTTCCCGACTTTCAACCCCAACTGTGCGAAATACTGATTACAGGACAACCGAAAAGCGTCCTGCAAACCGAGAGTCCCGTGCACTTCGCCGCCGAAGTCATTGATAGCCCGCCCAGAGCCTTCGGGTGTGAAGCCCTCACCGCGGCAAGTAAACCGTTCGTTGGTGATTCCCAAATCGATTGCCGCGGCCGCGACAAATGTCTTATAGGTGGAACCGGGCCGATAATAGAAGGCAGCGCCGCCGGTTATCAGCGTTCCCAACGCGCGATTCACCAACGGACTTATCGGCTGGGTGGTGTAGTCTTCGGCTTGCTCGCTCAGCCGGCGCCAGGTGCTCTCATCCCTGATTGAGCCGGGCTCGAAGCTTGGATACGAAGCCATTGCCAATACTTCGTTGCCCGGCAGCAGCAAAACAACCATTGCTGACGGCTTCGCGGTGGATTGCAGCAGGTTGAACGCTTCTCGCTGGAGCGCCGAATCGATTGTGACCTTCAGGTCTTTTCCGATCGGACTAGGTGACGACAGCTGGTTATACACGCTCGTCGGTTGTGTGAGCCAGTCGCGAAATGCGGCTTCCAGGCCCCCAGCTCCGAAAATGAAATCGGAGTAGCCGGTGATATGAACGGCAGCAGCGCCAAGCGGATACTCTCGTGTGATGACGCCGGCGTCGGATCGGTACCTGATCAGCGCGTTCTCGAGCTTGCCGGTACGGTCGAGGACCCACCCTTTCAAACCGCTCTCAGCCAGCCTGAGATTCCGCGCATCAAACCGTTGTGCTTTTTTGAACTGCGAGTCCTCAGAGGAATCGGCCCAGAAAACCCAATAGGAATGGAATCCGAGCACCGTCAGAATCAAGATCACAAAGGAAACTCGCAACCCGCGAAGCCATCGGTTTGTCTCAGCAGGGCCAGAGTTTTTGCGATGAGGCTCAGATTCGGTATCGACAGGGAGTGGCGGCTCTCGATGTCGCCAGGCTGCCCAGAACAGGAAGAGCATCAGAAGGATGCCAACCAAGACGAATATGAAGGTGAGGACAACAGGCGCCCACATTGGAAGCTGGCTCCTATCTACGCAGCCGGGACCTCAGTCCGCGCCTGATTTGATCTCCCGTGAGTGGTGCAATCATTATTCTGATCTCGACGCCTCAATGAATCTCCGTTACCGTAAGTTTGAAGTCTCCAATTCCAAGAACATCGCCGTCACTAAGCGCGCGTGCCTCATCCCGGCCTAGCAAGGCGTCGTTGACGAGTGTCCCGTTGATGCTGCCCACATCGGCTATCAAAACCTTCCCGCCCGCGCGCACGGACAGAGAACAATGCAGCCGAGAAACGCTGGGGTCATCGATCCGCACCGCATTCCCCGCTGCCCGGCCTATGTAAGCCGGCGCGCCCTCGGGCTTCAATTCTACTCGATAGCTGCGGCCGTCACTGGTTTGGAAAGAAATTCGTTTTAGCGTTTCGCCGGCAGGCTCCGATCGAGGGTGTTCAGTTTTCTGGTCGACCGCGCGATCGAAGCTCGCCTTTACCAATATCGCTTTGGCAAACAAATCGCGGCCCACCTCCACGCTGATCGGCCCGCGCGTCGAGTACCTGCGGTTGTTTGTGTATTCGCGCACCGTCTCCGTGAGTTCCTTGCCCACTGCTTCAATATACTGCGCGCTCAGCTTGGAAGTTTCCTCGTAGGTGAACAACACCCTGAATCTGTTGGGCGCGATTCTGTTGACACCCTGTTCGTCTTTTTCGAGATTGGATTCGATAACTTGTTCAACCCGGGAAGCAAGATCGGCGATCACACGCGGGGTGAGAGTCTGCTGGTCTGCAGGAGAGAGCTTGTTGTCGACCTTTGATCCGAGCCTCTCGAGTATTCGCCGGGCGACGGTTTCCGCTTTGTCGAGCACATTGTCATTGGAATCGGCCATGCTGTCCCAGTATATCGCCTCTGCGGTAGAGGCCGCTAGTTTGGTGCCTTGAATGTGAAACTGGGGCTAACTATACTCCTCGGCTATGTCCGACTCCAGTGTGACGATCCGCGAGTGTATATCAGTCGAGGACTTCCAACAGTGTCTCGACCTTGAGCGAGCGGTGTGGAAGGATGACGACATCGGGATCATGCCGATCAGGCTCTATATGATCTCAAAGGCTTGTAACGCGCCTACAATAGGAGCGTTTGATTTATCCGGACGCCTGGTTGGATTTGTACATACGATGATCGCGCTAATGAACGGGCGCGTTGTTTATCATTCGCACCTGGCGGCGGTGTTGGAGGACTTGAGACATAAGGACATCGGATTCCGAATGAAACTGGCACAACGGCAACACGCGATAAATGCGGGCGTGCCGTTGATCATGTGGACATTCGATCCGCTTCAATCTCGCAACGCACATTTGAATATCAATAAGCTCGGAGCAGTAATCCGCCGGTACGAAAACAACTACTACAGCGAAGGGCTGTCGAATGTTTTTGACGCCGGAGTCCCGAGCGACCGTGTATTTGCGGAGTGGTGGGTGTCATCGCCTCACGTCCAGTCGGTGCTAGCCGGTAACAAACCTTCTGTCGAAGGACAGGTCAAGACGGTCTTGATCCCGGAAGATATCAACAAGGTGCGATCAAGTTCTGTCGATGAGCACCGTAAATGGAGGTTACGCGTCCGCGAGGAGTTTAAGAATGCGCTGGGTAACGGTTTGATCGTCCGCGGGTTTGAGCGCGCTGACGGTACGAGCCGATATCTGCTTGGGGCGGACGAAGGCCAGTTCGATTTTGTATAGCTCATTATGAAACTACAACTTGATCGGATCGAACTCAGGGAAATCGAACTGCCGTTGCGCTCGCCGTTCGAAACAAGCTTCGGGCGGACAACGCGCCGTCGCATTATGCTTGTACGGGTGTTTGATAAATCAGGCGCCTATGGCTACGGCGAGTGCACAGCTCCAGAGGACCCCTTCTACAATCATGAAACGATTGATACTGCCTGGATCATAGTTACCAATTACGCAGGCCCGCTTCTTGCCGAAGCTCGAGTCAGCCGCGCTGATGAAGTAGATCCGTCATTGGCGCGTATTCGCGGCAACAAAATGGCGAAGGGTAGTATCGAGACTGCAATTTGGGATCTGGAAGCCAGGCTCGCCGGGAAGCCTTTGTGGCAGTACATCGGTGGCAGTCGCCAGGAAGTTGCCTGCGGTGTTTCGATAGGGTTGCAAGCGGATGCCGGAGCTTTGATTGACAAGGTTGCGCGGGAGGTCCAAGCCGGTTATCAGCGGATCAAAATCAAGATCAAGCCCGGACAGGATATCTCACTGGTAGAGGCTGTTCGGTCCAGGTTTCCCGATATCCGGCTAACAGTCGATGCAAACTCCGCATATTCGCTAGCCGACATCGGTCTGTTGAAGCACCTGGATGAGTACAAATTGATGATGATCGAGCAGCCGCTGGCCGCCGGTGATCTGGTAGATCACGCGATACTGCAGCGCGAGATTAACACCCCTATTTGTTTGGACGAATCAATACTGACCGTAGCGGATGCTCGTCACGCTTACCAGCTCGGCTCTTGCAGGATCGTAAACATCAAGTTGGGACGCGTTGGGGGTCACCTGGAAGCCAAATCGATTCAGGGGGTCTGCGCCGAAAACGACATTCCGGTCTGGTGCGGCGGGATGCTTGAATCGGGGATCGGGCGGGCCCACAACATAGCTATGTCCACGCTGGCGGGTTTCACCTTGCCGGGTGACGTGTCGGCGTCGGCTCGCTATTGGGATGAGGACATAATCGAGCCTCCGGTCACCGTGAGCGTTCGCGGGACGATAACGGTTCCTGGCGGCCCGGGTATCGGATACGAGATAAATGAAAAGCGAGTCGAATCGCTGGTGAAGCGGCGCGAGGACGTTTTGCTGGGAAAATAGGAGCGAGAGTTTCGTAGTCGCGCCTTCAGTCGGAATCGTCCTTTCACGGAGAGAGATATGTCAGAGTTTGAGGGAAGGGTAGCGGTGGTGACCGGCGGATCGCGCGGGATTGGGCGGGCGATTGTGAAGGAGCTTGCGTCGCGAGGCGCAAGCGTTGCCTTCAGCTTTACGAAGAACCAGGAGATGGCGGACCAACTTGTGGCTGAGTTACAGGGCGCCGGCAGAAGGGCTATTGCGTTCCAGGCTGATGTGACCGACTTCGCAGCTGCGGAAGGAATGATCAAAGCGGTCAAGAATGAGTTGGGTTCTCTCGATTATCTTGTCAACAATGCGGGTATCACTCGCGACAAGCTGATAATGATGATGAACCAGGAAGACTGGGATTCGGTTATAAATACAAATCTTAAGGGAGTATTCAACGTGACCAAACCGGCAGTCTCGCTCATGGTCAGGCAACGGCGCGGGTCGATCTTGAACATCGCGTCGATCAGCGGTGTTGTCGGTATGGCGGGGCAGACTAATTACTCGGCGTCGAAAGCCGGGCTGATCGGATTCACCAAAGCGCTCGCCAAAGAAGTCGGGCGCCGGAGTATTACCGTCAATGCGCTCGCATTGGGGTTGATAGAGACGGACATGACTTCCGCGTTACCGGATGAGTACAAGCAAAAGATGCTCGAGCAGATTCCGTTGGGACGCTACGGCACAGTCGATGAAGTTGCGCGAGTCGCCGTCTTTCTTCTTTCGGATGACTCTCGATATATCACCGGGCAGGTTATACAAGCAGACGGCGGGCTTGCGATGTAGCCTGCGTCCACCAGACACCACCGGCTTCAGCAGTGTGGTGCTTCAATTTCAACCTAGGTCACAGCTTGCGCGTCCCCAGACACCACGCGGCTGAAGCCGGTGGTGTCCCCAATATCGACAGGATACCGCTTACTCGGTCAACTCTCTTACCTATTCAATCGTGACCGTCAGAAACATCGTTCGCCGGTTGCGCTCGATCTCTATCAGATAGTCACCGGGCTTCAGTGCTTTCACCGCCTGGATCAATTCCTCCACGCTCTTTATCGCTGCACCATCCACGCCGTGAATTACGTCCCCGTGCATTATCCCGGCGTCGGACGCGGCGCTGCCCGGCTGGACTGCGGCTACAAATACGCCGGTTGGGACCTTGAGTTTGAGTCTCATTTGGTCGATCGCTTCCGGGGTAATGGTTCTGCCCTGGATGCCCAGACGACCGGACTGAGGAGTCCCGCCTTCACTATCGCCTTCTCCTCTGTCCTGCGGAACCTCGCGAGCGTTGACGTTTTTCGGCCGCTCGACGAGCTGTACGGTCACCGATTGAGGCCTACCCTCGCGTATGAAATCGACGCGAGCGGATTCCCCAACGGGAGTCGCGGCCACGGTATCAGTTAGCTCCCTCGCGGCGCGGACTGGCTTACCGTTAAAAGCGGTAATGACATCTTTTGGTTGAATCCCCGCTTTACCGGCCGGACTGTCGGGGTCGGGGACTTCGCGAACAAATACTCCGGCGTTCGGCTCGAGTTTTACTGCGTGCGCCGAAGCTTCGTCCAGGTTGGTCACAGATACGCCAAGGTATCCGCGCGACACTCTGCCTTCTCGCACCAGCTTCTTGAAGATATCGCGCGCAGTGTTTGAGGCTATCGCAAAACCGATCCCAATATTTCCCTGGCTCATCGGGCCGCCGGTCAGGATCATCGTGTTGATGCCTACAACTTCGCCTTGCATGTTAACCAGTGGACCGCCGGAGTTGCCCGGATTAATAGACGCGTCTGTTTGGATGTAATGGTTGTAGGTTGATTCACGAAGCTCGCGGCCTGTCGCGCTCACAATCCCGGCGGTGAGAGTCTGTTGAAGTCCAAACGGGCTGCCGATCGCCAGCACCCAATCGCCTTGCTCGAGGTTGTCGGAGTCGCCAAGCACTGCAATCGGCATTCTGCCGGCGTTAATCTTGATCACCGCAATGTCAGTCTCGGCGTCCGAACCGACGACTTCGGCATCGAACCTCCTGCCATCCGAAAGCGTCACCTTTATTTTGTTCGCGTTTCCCACGACGTGATTGTTTGTGAGGATGTAACCATCTTCGGTTACGATGAACCCTGACCCCGCTCCTTCACGTCTTCTTGGACCCGAGCCCGGGAAACCGAAAAAGTCGGATTGTCCGGAGTCGACATTGGCGTTCTCGACGATGTTGACGTAGACGACGGTAGGCTTCACAGATTTTGCGACTTCGCGGAAGGACATCGATAACTCCGCGGGAGACGGCGCATTTGTGGTTGCGACCTTCCGCGATTCGGGAAGCTCCGGCACGTTTCTCGAAGACCGATGGTACGCACCCTGTATTATCGCAACCGTGACCACGATCGCGGCGACGACGAACGTAACCGCAATCCACACCCCGCGCGCGCCGCGTCTCTGCTTCCAGGGATCCCGTTGTTTCTGGCTCTCGAACCCGCTTGAGTTACCACTGTCGTTCATCTGTTTAACCCTCATCGCCTCAAAATTGATGAATAAAGATTAGCTGTTTTTAGACGGCGGCGGCAAGGTTGTACGCGCTTCGGTAGTGAGTCAGTTCGAGCATCCGCTACTTGGACTGGTCGCCACTTATTTGGACTGCGCCGCCCTGCTGCGCATTCGGTGCTTTTGCATGCGTGGCGGCGCTTTCCCATTTCGCTCGTGTTCCAGTGGTTTCCCGCCACACTACAAAAGCGCCGCCACGCATGCAAAAAGTCACCGAATGCGGAGCGCGGCGGCGCAGTCCAAATAGGGGCTCTAGCCCGATGGTTCGCGCACGCAAAAAAGAAGCGGCGGCCTTAGTATCCGGCCGCCGCAATTTCGCTCAAGTTCAATCGGGCCGGAGGAGTTCACGTCCGGCTAGCTAGGGTTCGATTAGAACATCTGCTGCTCTTGCATCCTTCTTGACCGGGTGAGCCCATAGGACTTGAGTTGGCGGTAGAGCGTGCTTGGGGAGATGCCAAGTATCTCCGAGGCTCTTCCTTGATGCCAGCCGGTTTGCTCGAGAACCGTCAGTATCTGTTTGCGCCGAAGTTCATCGAGGCTGCCTCCCCGCGCCTCGTCGTCATCGTCGGCGTCGACGCTGATCATCCGGTGGGTGCGTAGCTCGACCGGCAAATCCTCCGCAGTTATGTACGTTCCGGTTGAGAGTATCACCGCGCGCTCGATCACATTCCTCAGCTCGCGGACGTTGCCGGGCCACGAATAATTCATCAGCACTTGCATGGCATCGTCGCTCAATCGCGCGTGCTCACCGCCACTCACGCGCCCCAGGAAATGCTCAGCAAGCGCCGGGATATCTTCAGGTCGTTCGCACAGCGCCGGAAGCTTAATCGTAAAGTTGTTTATGCGGAAAAGAAGATCGCTTCGGAACTTGCCTTCGACGACGTCCTGGCTCAGGTCGCGGTTGGTGGCGGCGATAAACCGGACATCGACTTCGACCTTCTTTGTGCCGCCCACGCGATAAAACGTCTGCGTCTCCAGCACTCGAAGCAGTTTGGACTGAAGCGTCAAACTCATCTCACCAATTTCATCCAGAAACAACGTGCCGCCGTGAGCAAGCTCCAGCAGTCCAAGCTTCCGTTTTCGCGCGCCGGTGAAAGCACCCTGCTCGTAGCCAAACAGCTCGGATTCCAGCAGCGTCTCCTGGATGGCGGCGCAGCTTATGTCGATAAACGGCCCCCCGTTCCGCGGCGAGAAGCAGTGGACGGTATTCGCCACCAGTTCTTTTCCGGTTCCTGAGTCGCCGGTTACCAGAACCGTCGCATTGGACGAGGCGATCTTGCGGAGAAGCAGCATCACTTCGTTCATTTTTTGGCTGCGCACGACGATGTCCGGAGCCTTCTCTTTGTAAGTTAGGCGCGACTGCAGAATCATGTTCTCAAGCCGGAGCTGTCGCTTCTCATAGGCTTTGTTGATGATCGCTTCCAGCTCGCGAATGTGGCACGGCTTTGTAAGATAGTCGTACGCGCCAAGCTTCATCGCCTGTAGCGCGGTCTCGACCGTCGCGTGGCCAGTCATCATCAACACTTCAGCCGGCTGTTCCTGTTGACGAAGCTCACGAAGAACCTCGAGACCACTCCGGCCCGGCATCATTATGTCGAGCAACGCAACATCGAACTCGGCCTCGCGCGCCGTCTTGATCGCCGCCTCGGCATCGTGCACCAGAGTAACCTGGTGGCCCAGCCTCGACAGCTCCTTTTGAAGTACCAGACCGAGATTCTTTTCGTCCTCGGCAATTAGCAGTTTAATGCTTGGATTTGAACTCACAACACTCCCTCCATTTCGAGTATGCCTTCGAAAGACTGTCCTCGGGCGCGCGCGCTCAGCTCCTGATGAGGCGGCAGCAATAAGCGGAAGGTCGTCCCCACACCTTCGGTTGAATCAACCTCGATTCTTCCGCCGTGCTCGGAAACGATTCCGTAACAGACCGATAACCCGAGACCGGTCCCCCGCCCGAGCGGTTTGGTTGTAAAGAAGGGGTCAAAAATCTTGGCCAGATGTTGATCCGGTATTCCGCATCCGGTATCCCTGATCTCGACACATACGTAGTGCTCGGTTTCAGAATCAGCCCAATGAGTTCGGATAGAAAGACTGCCGTCGGCCTCCATCGCGTCGAACGAATTCGTCATCAGCGCGATAAACACCTGCTTCATCTGGCCTTCGTTTACATAAACGGGCGAAAGATCGGAATCGAGCTCCTTTATTACGGGCATCTTCCCGAGCTTCGGATGATGCTTGATGAGCTGAAGCGTCTGCTCGATGATCTGATTTATATCACCCGTCAGCTTTTGGGCCTGACGCTGGTGTGAGAACTCGAGCAAGCTGTTTGTTATCGTTTTGCACCTGAACGCTTCATCACGGATGATTTGCAAATACTCTCCGAAGTCCTGATGTAGCTCGGCATCCTTTATGTCTTCCACCCGGGCGGTTAGCGCCTCAGAGCATGCGGCGATGGTCGCCAGCGGATTGTTGATCTCGTGTACAACGCCGGCCGCAAGCCGCCCGATTGATGCGAGCTTCTCGGCGTGGATTACCGCCTCGTTCATTTTCTTCTGATCGGTTATGTCTTCGCCCACGGTGATAACGTGGGTTACCTCGGCGTTGTCAACGCGCATGGGGATCTTACTGATCTTCCACGTCTTCTTCTGTCCATCGAACAACGATTCCTGCTCCATGTGAACCATTTCGCCGCTTCGGAAAACATCCACAAATTCCTCTTCGAGCTTACGACGCGGCTGGCGAACAAGAACTTGAAACACGTTGCGCCCGAGAACCTGTTCACGATTGATGCCCAGGCCACCCACCTCTCTATTGCGGTTCCAGGCCACGATGCGCATATCTCGATCGACAACGTAGAGCGAGACAGGAAGGGAATCGATGATCTTCTCGGTAAATCGTTTCTGTTCCTCGGCCTCTCGGGTTCGTTTTGAAACCTCGACCGCAAGATTGATGGACGTGACCTTGGTTCGCCGGTATAGCTCGGTGTTTCTGATAGCAAGACTCAGTTGCTGTGCGACCGCGCCGAGCAGTTTTTGATCGTCCGCGCTTATAGGTCGCGGCGCAAAACTGCCGCAGATCAGGATTCCCAGCATTCGATCATCAAACATCAAGGGAACTATTGTCTCGAGCACTATGCTTGGGTCGTGTAGAAATCGTTCGGCCGTGCGGATCTGGATCGTCGGCTGAACGCGCCAATCCGCGGAGCTCAGGTGACTGACGACCCGCTCCTTGTGAAACCAGTCGTCTCCCTCGACTTGGCTCTCTTGCGAGCGTGAACAAACGGCGGATGCAAGGTCGTTGGTATCGGTCGAGCTTCTAACGATTACCGCGCACGCGTCACACTCCAGGCTTTTTCCAACCGTGAACACCGCATAGCTCAACAATTCGTCCATCTCGAGCGATGTCATCAGGTTGTGCCCAAGGTTATAGACAAATGAAAGCTGGGCCGCGCTCTTCTTTGTCTCCAGATAGAAGCGCGCATTTTCGAGCGCAACGGTCAATTGATTGCAAACGGTCGAAAGGACATCGGTATGCTGTTTGGAAAGAGGCGCACCTGAGTTCGAGAACAGGCAGATCGCGCCCAGCGCTTTGCCCTTTAGCACCAGTTGTGTGCAGGCGAGACCGCGCACTTCGCTCAAGAGATCAACCGCCAAAACCCTGCGCGCGGACTCGGGCAGCGGTTCAAGAACAAGCGGCTGCCCATCTAGCGGGACAATGCGCGAATACAATTCGAGCAAGCTTCCTCGCACCTCGTCAGTCACGGTCAACCCTTCGGCAGCTGCGATGGTCATCGGGCGTTCGTCCGCTTCACGCAGAAAAACCACGCCTGAGTCCGCGCCGACATACTTCATCAAAGCCGAGAGGGTGCCTTGAAGCAGCACTTCAGGCTCAAGCGAACTGGCAAGCACTGATGAGACGGTGTGGAGCACATTGAGCTGTTCAAATCGCTCGGCTCTTTCCCGTTCGTAACGCGAGGAGCGCAGATGGACTCGAACTCGCGAGAGCAGCTCGGCTCGTTGATAGGGACGGGTGATGTAGTCGGTCGCACCCTGATTCAAACACGCAACTTTGTCCTGCGCGCGCTGACTTTTCGAGATCATCAGGATCGGCACATCGGCGGTGGGTTGCCCGGTCCTGACCTCTTCGCAGAAGTCCAATGATAGCTGCGCCCAATTGAGCCTCTGCAGGCTTTCACCCGTGTCGTCAATTGAAGGCAAAAGGGTCGAACCTGTGATTCGGGAAGCGGAAGACTCGATGATAATTAGCGAGACCTCGCGGGAACGAAGCTCATCTCTTGCCGAATCGAACGAGGAGTGGGAAATCGCATCATAGCCCGACGCCGCCAGCAATCGCTGGATCGCTTGTACGGACTTCGTCTCGTCTCCAACGATCAGGATGCGATCAGATAACCCGTTAGGGCTAGACATACGACGCCTGCGCTAATTTGGGGCGTGTCAATGAGTTAGGGGCATGTGCAGAGTACTTCCTAAAGGGTAGCGGCAATCTAAGTCATTTTGACGGACGAGTCAATAATAATGTCACTTCTCAAGCTGCTGTCTCGCGAGCACTGCTTCGTTGCTCCGCGGGAAGAGCTTGATCAACGCGGTCAGCTCCGCGCGCCCGGCGTCTAACTGTCCCTGTTCGATCAGCGTCACGCCTTTTTTGAACCGAGCTCCCGGCACTTTATCGCCCTTCGGGAATAACAATGAGACTTTGTCGAATTCGGCAATGGCCTCATTGAGGAGCTTCTTGCTGTAATAACATTCGCCGATCCAGTACTGGGCGTTGTCGGCCATCTCGCTCGAAGGATAGGTTTCGACGTACTGCCGGAATTCGCTTATTGCCAGATCGTAATTCCCGCGGCTGTAATCGCCATAAGCCGCAGCAAATAACTGATCGGGATTACCCGGCGTGATCTGGGTAAACGTGGGAAGCTTTGGGAGATTCTCGACCAGCTTACGAACCTGCGCCAGTTGCTCAGACAACCGATCGATCCGTTGATTAGTGGAGCTGAGCTGCTCGCCTAACCCGCTCACCGATTGGATAGCTCCCGAGCTGCCTTCGGCGATGCGGCTCTGAGCCTGACGGATCGCGTTCACATTGTCCGACATCTGCGTGACCAGGGTATTCAACTGTCCGCTATTCTTATCCATCGCCTCTTGCATGGTGCGGACCTGGCGGCCGATCACGATCACTTCGGCTTTTAACTCGTCAAGCGCAAGCTTGAGTTGCGCTTCACGATCCTTTTGATCGGCAAATCCGCTCCCACTAACTGACGATATGGAGATCAGGGCAAGCAAAGCAGCCGGGATAATCTTGGACAACATAGACTCTCCTGTTTATTCGGTTCCTCAGAGGGACTCGTGAGCGCAGGCATCCGTGGATGGTTCGAACAATTGGACAGGATGGCTGCGCTCTGATGGCGCTCCGAGTGGCTACGGATTACGCGGCGTGCCTCCGCTTATGTAAATGAAATCGTCTCGCCTATCGTGCGCCCACGAAGGTGACTGGCCGGGTGAGCCCTCGCTTGCTCCGGAAGCGCGCTCCTTCCCATAGCTCACTGTCTGAATTCTCGACCCTTCGACCCCGAGCGTGGTCAGGAATTCCTTTGCCACTTGAGCGCGACGCTCTCCGAGCCCGATGTTGTACTCTTCGGTTCCTCGAGGATCACAGTTCCCCTCGATGCGGAACGTGATTGTCCGATTCGGACCCTCGGTGAGCCATTGCGCACCACGCCGCAACTTATCTTGTGACTCCGGCGTGAGATCCGCCTTGTCCAGCTCGAAATAGACGCTCTGCACCCTCTGGTTGAACATCGCGGCGATTGTTGGATTTATTCCGGAGGTGGTTCTCGGTCTTTCGCCGGGCGCAGCATCTTCGGTAACCGTGACGCGAGCCGACGCGTTTTCCGTTCCACCTGCGCCGGTTGCCGTTGCGTTGTAGGTGATGGACTGCGATGGGCTAACGACGCGCGAGCCCGAGCTGGGCACCGTACCTAACTCGCTGATAGTCACGCGGTCCGCGTTGTTTGAGGTCCATCGGAGCGTGGTGCTTTGTCCGCGGTTAATCGCTTCCTGATCAGCCGAGATGCTGATGCTCGGACGCGCGGGCCGCGGGGTCACCGCAACCACTTTGCTGTCGCGGGCTTCTTTCTTGCCGCGTGTGCCGACAACAGTGAAGGTCGTAGTGTTGTCGGGATTGAAAACCTGCGCCCCGGTCTTATCGACCGGCTTGCCGTTCAGCGCGACCGCTTTTGCATCCTTGGAAGTCCAGCTAACGCGGACGTCTTCGCCTTGTTGAAGCCGATCACGCGAGACTTGAAGTTGCACCTTCGGCTTTGCGCACCCCACAACACCGATCAGAACAAAAACCGTGAAGATGATCGCAGCAAATCGCGAAGACTTTCTCTCCATCACGAGCTCCTTTGCGCCGTTCAGGAAGCGAGCTGTTTCGTTGCGAGGACTCGATCCTCGGCGCTGACTAAGATTATTTTGCCCACGTCGGCGAACGGCCCCCGCCGCGCGTCAATTGGCGTTGGCCGGTGCCATCGATATGCGCTTGCCAAACTTCCCATCTGCCGGACCGATTTGATTGAAAAGAAACGTGCCGGCTATCGGGAGACCAGGTCGGGCTCTCGTTCCGCCCCTGTGATGTTAGCTGAACTAACTGACCCGATGCTACGTCGGCCACGAAAACTTGAAAACTTCCTGCGCCGCCATAAGTGAAGGCGAGATAGCGCCCATCCGGCGACCACGACGGCGAATCGGCCTGCCCGCCTCTCGCGATCAGAGGTCGTTGATTCGCGCCGCTCGAATCCATTACATAAACCTGCGGAGTCCCGGCGCGATCGGAGATAAACGCAATCTCACGGCCGGTCTGAGGGTTCCAGCGCGGCGAGATGTTTATGCGCTTTGACGTCCGAGTCAGCCTGCGCGCGCCGGACCCGTCGAGGTTTGAAACGTATATTTCCATCGAACCGTCGCCGCCAATCGCCGAGCTAAACGCAAGCTGCCCACTCGGAGAGATGGTCGGGGAAGTAGTGGTCGAGGTGAAGCTTGTGCCGCCGATCAAACCGCCCTCCGCGGAGCGTACAACTATGTTAGGGACGCCGGTCTTGAAGCTAACATAAGCGAGATAACGACCATCGGGAGAGAATTGTGGGAATCGCACAATCGGGCCGTCGCTTGCGAAAGCGCGCTGGTTGAAGCCGTCGTAATCCATCACCCTGATCGAATCGCCGGCGACGTATGCGACCTTCGAGGTCGCAATCCCGTCACGCCCGGTTAGCAGTTTTACGATCTCATCCGCAAACTCGTGGGCGATGCGCCGCGTGTCCCCAGTGTGCCGGGAGGCAATCAGCTGCTGCCTGGTCTTTACATCGTACAAGAAAGTATCAGCAGAAATCGCACCGCCGGTGTTTTGGAGGTTTCCAAACGCAACGTAGTCGGCCTTGACCGGGTCGGCGCTCCATTCGTCGAATTTCAACGAGGCCGGATCCGGCACAAGCGTTTTTGGATAGAGACTTTTGCCAACCAATCCGGATACCGCAGCGAATTCAAGATCGGCCCATAAGACCTGATTAAAGATGCTCACGGCCGTTTCCAGACCGGCAGAGCGCGCTATGAAATCGGAAATTGCGAGGTTTGGTCCATTGCCGGGCGTTACAATGATCGTGCCGATTTGTTTGCGGAGATCTTCCTGAGGCGGTGGTGTTTCCTGACGTGCTTCGCCGATGGAAAACGCCGGAAGCATCACTGCTAGAATCGCTGCCAGCCCTATTGCTGCTCTTGTCTTCATATCTGAAACCGATTTGGCAGCATAGGCCCTATAAGTCCTATAGGTCATATAGCCCCAATGCTACTTCATTTCGGATAACGGAACCAAACTTCCGCCGTCGCCTCTTGTGCATTAGGCAAGAACCCGGGCGGGAACGGCGGCAGCGGATCCGCTGCAATCACCGCTCGCTCCGCGGCGTAGTTTACCTGCGCGTTCGGCGACCGCTGTTTGATATATGCCGCTGCAACGCGGCCACCGGAGAGCGAGAGAATTCGTCCGTCGCGTGCTATTCGGATTCGTATGATGACGTATTGGATCCCGCCGGGATCAATCGCGGGTGGCGAATAGTTTCGCCCGAGAATCGCCTGAATCCTGCGGCCATACTCCGAGCCACCGGGCAGGCCAGTGCCGCCTCCAAACCCGCCTCCAGAGCCAATCCCAACGCCTCCGGTCAACGCGGTCGGCGTCGGGCTACCGTAGCTCCTGCCCACCTGGGCCGTCTGATCAGCCGAACGACCTCGCTCATCTTTACCGGTGAAGATTCGCTCCTGCTGATTGACGACCGGCCGATCTGTCTTTAGCGCTTTGGGATCCGGGATATCCTTCTCAGTTGGGGGAAGCAGCGCTTCTGAATTCACATCCGGTGGACGAGCTGCTTCAACGCGAACATTGTTGATAGCGTCATCGGTATCTCCAAGGTGAGAAACCGGTTGAGGTTTGGCGAATCCGAGGATCGCGGACTTATCGGTGACCCCAACTTCGATCGATCCGCCCCCGCCTTCGCCTCCCTCACCGGGGCCCGCCGCTACGATTTCCGAGGACACGACCCTATTGAACGCGACGAATAGCGCGGCAAAGATGATCAGGTGAAGTCCGATTGATAAGGCTACGCCAAGCCTGGGCGACTTCTCGGCTTCGAGCAATTCGGACCGAAATGTTACGAGCTCTGCCATTCACTTCTTCTTCACTGTCGGCTCAGTAACCAGGCTGACATCAGCGCCGGCTTGTTTTGCGATGTCCAGGACGTACGCGATTATCCGATATGGCGTCTCGCCGTCGCCGCGCACATAGACTTTGCGCTCACCGCTCTGTCCTAACTTCTCCGTTAGCAACGCCGGCAGATCGTTTACGTTCACCTGTTTCGCTTCAGCCTGCGTGCTAAGGTAGACGTTGCCGTCCTTGTCGATGCTAACAACGACAGCTTTCGGCTTTGGCTGCTCCGCACGGGTTTCCTGAGTCTTTGGAAGGTTGACCTCGATGCCGGTTTGAAGAATCGGCGCGGTCACCATGAAGATGACCAGCAGGACCAGCATCACGTCAACCAACGGGGTGACGTTGATCTCGGAAAGCGACGTTTGGGTTCTGCCACGCTGATCGGTAAAGGCCATCTGAATTCCTGATGATTCGTGATGCGTGACAATATCTTCCGGTCACGCATCACGTTTCACTTTTCCTACACATTTGCTTTGACGTAATGTCGCTCAACAAGGTTGATCAGTTCCAAAGAGAATCTATCGATGATTCCGGTCAGCGCTTTGATCCGGTTCAAGAAGTGATTATAGAAGATCGCGGCTGGGACAGCGGCGGCGATCCCCGCGGCCGTTGCGATCAGTGCTTCGGCGATTCCGGGCGCGACCGACTGAATTGAAGAAGCCGAGGCGGTGCTCAACCCCTGAAAGGCAATGATAATACCGACAACAGTTCCAAAAAGTCCGATAAATGGCGAAGCGTTTGCGGTGGTCGCCAGCCACGTCAGCCGGCGTTCCATCTGCGAGACTTCCGCGATTGTTGCGGACTGCAGGACACGTGACAGCGCTTCGATGCTTCGAACTCGACCATCGCCTTCTCCGATCTGATTGTTGATCTCCTCGTAGCCCGCCAGAAACACCCTAACCAGCGGGCTGCGACTGTCGGGGTCAACGCCTTGATATAGATCCGAGAGTTTTCCACCGCGTTGAAAACGCGAAAGAAACCCCTTTGTTTCTTGCTCGGCCCGCTTGAGCCACAGCCACTTGGTTATGATTATCGACCACGAGTAAATAGAGAACAGCAGCAAAAGAATCAGGACTCCTTTTGCGATGGGGCTGGCTCGCAAGAGCAGCTCGAAGAAGGTGCTTGTTTGAGACTGAGTGGATTGGATCAAAGAGAGTGTGAACCCAACAGGTGTCGTCAATCCTTGTTCTCCTCGCTTCTTTCCTGCAAGTTGAATTCTAGATGGCGGTCTGATGGGTGTCAAACAATCGCAACTTGTCTCAACATCGTTCTCACCATAAACTTGGCCGAGACGCGGGGAGGAGTGAACTGAATGGCGCTTATCACAGCCAACGAGCTAAAACGCAAACTGCTTATCGCTATTGAGGGGCAGCCTTATGTAGTTATGGACGTATTCTTTGCGTCTCCGACGGCCCGAGGCGCGGCGACGATGGTGCGCACAAAAGTCCGTCACCTCCTAACCGGGGCGGTTATGGAAAAGAGTTTCCGCTCGGGCGAGAAGTTTGAGGAGCCGGATGTGGAGCTCGCGCCGGCGTCCTTTCTTTACAGTGATCCGAGCGGGTTTCATTTCATGGATGAGAAGAGCTACGAGCAGTTCACTTTCTCAGAAGAAGCTGTAGGCGCCGATGCCGGTTATCTGAAAGAGGGCGTGACTCTGGAGGTGCTGAAGTATAACGGCGCTCCGGTTTCGCTTCAGCTTCCGCAATTCGTCGAGCTCGCGGTTGCTTCTGCGGAGTTGGGATTACGCGGCGACACCGCTGCGGGCGGAGCGACAAAACAGGCAACCCTTGAGACGGGTCTCGCCGTTCGCGTGCCACTTTTCATAAAGGAAGGTGAAGTCGTCC